>Ga0207505_100030_pt1 | contig 34911 bp, 27 predicted proteins | sample NitcycUWRROWE17A_FD_188207 | JGI IMG/M metagenome (GOLD analysis project Ga0207505, IMG submission 188207) | Soil microbial communities from Arlington Agricultural Research Station in Wisconsin, USA - Nitrogen cycling UWRJ-ROWE17-A (SPAdes) | ecosystem: Environmental > Terrestrial > Soil >... | reverse complement strand
GGCGGTGTCGGTGTTGGTCATCGACTGCACCACGATCGGCGCCCCGCCGCCGACCACCACCGCGCCCACCCGCACCGCCACCCCGTGCTTGCGCGCGGCGGCGCCGAACGCCAAGGCTTCGCTCGGAATGACGGGTTTGTTCATTATCGATCCATTAAGCATCGCGGTCGACCTGCTGCCGCTTCAATTCTGGCGATTTGCGATGAAGTGGGCGGCCGCTTTGAGAACGCTGCCATCTTCGCCGAGCGAGGTGAGCGCCGATTCCGCTTCTTCAACAAGCGCATTAAGCCGCGCGCGCGCGCCCGCCACGCCGAGCAGGCTCACGAAGGTCGCCTTGTGTGCCGCCGCATCCTTGCCGGTCGCTTTGCCCACCGTGGCCGGATCGCCGCTCACATCGAGCAAATCGTCGGCGATCTGAAACGCTTCGCCGATCGCCGAGCCGTAACGGGCGAGTGCCGAGCGCGCCTGCGGCCGCGCGTTCCCGAGTATGCCTCCGCTCGCGCACGCAAACGACAACAGCGCGCCGGTCTTCATGGACTGCAGCATTTTAATGTCGTCGAAAGCAAGTCGGCTCTGCGCGCCGTTTGCAAACCGGCCCTCGGCCGCAAGATCGAGCATCTGCCCGCCCGCCATTCCTCCGAGGCCGGCGGCTTTCGCCAGCGCCGAAATGAGTTCAACCCGGATGGCGGCATCGGGATGGGTCTCCGGCCGCGAAAGAATATCGAACGCCAGTGTCAAAAGGCTGTCGCCCGCAAGGATCGCGGTTGCTTCGTCGAAGGCTTTGTGAACGGTCGGCCGTCCGCGGCGCAATGCGTCATCGTCCATGGCGGGAAGGTCATCGTGAACAAGCGAGTAGCAATGCACGCACTCAAGCGCGGCGCCCACCATCAAGGACTGACTCCGCGCAACGCCGAACAGATTCGCGGTTTCGACAACCAGAAAGGGACGAAACCGCTTGCCGCCTTCAAGGCTCGCGTAACGCATCGCATCAAGGAGCCGGGCGGGGCGCAGCAGTTCACCGGCGACGAGTTGCAGCTGCAGCAGCTGGTCGAGCACACCCTCGGTTTCGGCGGCGATCGCCTCGAGGCGCTGTTTGAACAGCCCGCTCGGATCGGCGCCGTCGGAAGGCCGAATTTCGCCGGAATGTGGCCGTACCGGAGTTTGAGCCAGTCGCGTCAATGCGGAAACCCTTTTGCCCCTAATACCGTGAATTCGATGGTCGGTCGATTGTTCCCCAATCGAATGAACTAATGGGGGTTTTAGGCATTATCATCAACGCTATCCCGTCATTGCGGAACCTCCCAAGCATGTTGAGCGTCGTTGCTGGAATCTCCGTCGCGATCTGGATTTATCTGATCTTCGCCCGGGGCGATTTCTGGCGGGCTTCCGTGCGGGACGGCTCACCGCCGCCCACTCCCGGCCGATGGCCCTCAATTGCCGTTGTGATACCCGCCCGCGACGAGGCCGATTTCATTGCCGCGAGCCTCGTTTCCCTATTGCGCCAGGACTATGCTGGTCCATTCACGGTCATTGTCGTTGACGACGACAGCAGCGATGGAACGGCCATGGCGGCGAGGAATGCAGCGCAAGGCGAGCAAGCCGAGTCTCGCGTCAGGGTTATCATGAGCCACGGCTTGCCATCCGGCTGGACCGGGAAATTATGGGCGGTCAATCAGGGAATTGAGGCGGCCCAAATGCAACAAATTCAACCGGATTATTTCCTGTTGACCGACGCCGACATCGTTCACGCGGCCGACACTTTGACCTGGCTGGCATCGAAAGCGCTCGCCGGAAAATTCGCCTTGACTTCGCTTTTGGCCAAGCTGCGGTGTGAAAGCCTCGCGGAGCGCATGCATGTTCCGGCCTTCGTGTTTTTTTTCCAGATGCTCTTTCCCTTCGCCTGGGTGGGCCGAGCTGATGCCTCGACGGCGGCGGCTGCCGGCGGCTGCATGCTCATACGCGCGGACGCACTGCGCGCTTGCGGCGGAATCGAAAGTGTCAGAAACGCGCTGATCGACGATTGCGCATTGGCGAAAGTTTTAAAGACACGCGGCCCGATCTGGCTGGGTCTCACCGATCGGGTTCGCAGCCTCCGCGCATGCGAGAAACTTGCCGACGTGAAACGAATGGTCTCGCGATCGGCGTACGCGCAGCTTCGCAATTCTCCGCTCTTGCTTGCGCTGACGATCGCGGGCTTGGCCGTTACTTTCGTAATCCCGCCGCTGCTCGCCCTGTTCGGAACCGGGCCGGAGCGATATTTGGGGTTTGCGGCGTGGGCGGCAATGACGGCGGCATTTCAGCCGACATTGCGTTTTTACGGAGTGTCGCCGCTGTGGGGCGTGGCGCTTCCCGCCATCGCGCTGCTCTATGCATATTACACGCTTGATTCCGCGTACCGTCATGCGCGGAAGCAAGGCGGCAGGTGGAAGGGGCGCGTATACGCCGACGCGTCAATCCCGCGATGACCGGCAGCGCTCACCTTCGATCGGGGAAAAATCACCGAGATGAGAATTTCCCCGTGGCGTCGCGGTTGCTCGAACGGCGCCATCGTCCGATCATCCTGGCGTTCTACGACTTTGTTCGTGTCGCCGACGACATCGCCGACCACCCATCCTTGGGCCGAAGCGAAAAGCTGGCGCGGCTCGACAGCCTCGAAGCGAGCTTGTTGGCCGGCGGCGATGACGAGCCGGTCGGCGTCGCGCTGCGCGAAGCGTTGAATGGCCGCGGGCTTTCCGCTGTTCACGCGCAGGACCTGTTGAAGGCGTTTCGGCAAGACGTGGTCAAGTCGCGCTACGACAATTGGAGTGAGCTGATCGGCTACTGCACCTATTCGGCGATGCCCGTGGGCCGCTTCGTCCTCGACGTCCACGGCGAGTCGAAATCGACATGGCCGGCTTCGGACGCGCTCTGCGCGGCCTTGCAGATCATCAACCACCTGCAAGATTGCAAGGCGGATTACCGCAGGCTGAACCGCGTCTACCTTCCGCTCGACGTGCTATCCGACCACGGCGTCGCCATCGAGGCACTCGGCCAGGCGCAATCCAGCCCGGCATTAATCGGCTGCCTGCACGATCTTGCCGGGCGCACCGCGGCTCTCTTGCATCAGAGCCAGCCGTTGCCGGAGGCCGTCGGCAATGTCAGGCTCGCCATGGAGATTGCGGCGATCCAGCGGCTGGCCGGCCGCCTGGTTGCGATTTTGCAAACGCGCGATCCGCTGAGTGAACCGGTGCATTTGACCAAAACGCAGGCGTTCGTGACCGCGGCGGCCGGCGCGACGATGCGCCTGTTGCGCGTGCTGGTCCGGACGGCAACGCATTTTTATCGGCCGCAAGCGCATGAATGCTGAGACGACCCAGGTCTTGGAAAGAAGTCAGAGCGCCGCGAGGCGCGCGGGCGGCAGCTCGTTCTATTTTGCCATGCGGATACTGCCTCGCGAGCAAAGGCAGGCGATGTTTGAGGTCTACTCGTTCTGCCGGATGGTCGACGATGTTGCCGATAGCGATGCGCCTCGCTCCTGGCGGCTGCAACGCCTCGCCGACTGGCGCCGCGACATTGATGCGCTTTACGCGGGGGCTGTCCCGGCCGGGCTCGAGGGCCTGGCGCAGGCAAGCGCTCGGTTTTCTTTGCAGAAAGAGGATTTCTTCGCGGTTATCGAGGGAATGGAAACGGATGCCGCGCAAGACATCCGCGCTCCTGATCTCGAGCAACTCGATCTTTACTGTGACCGCGTGGCCTGCGCCGTCGGCCGGTTGTCCGTTCGCATTTTCGGAATGGACGAACACAACGGCAAAATGCTTGCGCACCATCTCGGCTGTGCGTTGCAATTGACGAACATCTTGCGCGATATCGATGACGACGCGGCTGTCGGGCGTCTCTATCTGCCGCAAGAAGCGCTACGATGCGCCGGCATAGGCACCACCGACCCGCAGTCGGTGATCGCCGATCCCGCCGTCGGCGCCGCCTGCAACTTTGTTGTCGAGCGGGCGCGAACTCATTTCATCAAATCCGACGAGATCCTCGCCCGTTTTCCGCGGCGCGTCGCCCGCGCGCCGAAGATTATGCAACGGGCCTATCGGCAAACGCTTGAGAATATGGTTGCGCGCGGCTGGTCTCGTCCGCGTCACCGCGTTCACCTCAGCCGGTCCCAGCTACTACGGATTGCCCTGCGGCATGCGATCATCTGATAGCGGTACGGTTCATATTATTGGGGCGGGCCTCGCCGGGCTTGCGGCCGCCGTGCGCCTGGCGGATCGTCGGCGGGCGATCGTCATCCACGAGGCCACGGAACAAGCGGGCGGCCGTTGCCGGTCGTATTACGACGAGACAACCGGCATGTTGATCGACAACGGGACGCATCTGGTGCTTTCAGGCAATCGCGCGGCGCGAGCTTTCGTGAGGAAGATCGGCAGCGAAGCGCGGCTGCAGGGGCCTGCCGCCGCCGACTTTCCCTTTGTGGATTTGGCGACCGACAAACGATGGACCTTGCGCTTCGGCAACGGCCTGTTTCCGTGGTGGATTTTCGACAAGCGTCGCCGCGTGCCGCAGACGCGTGCGATCGATTATTTGTCGCTGGCGCGCCTCGCGTGGGCCTCGACCGACAAACCTCTCAGCAAAGTGGTAAGCGGTGTGGGCCCGCTCTACGAGCGCTTGATCTCTCCGTTTTTCCTTGCCGCGCTGAACATCGAGCCGCTCAGCGCTTCGACCAAGTTAGCGGCGGCGCTCATTCGCGAGACGCTGGCGCTCGGCGGCCAGGCATGCCGGCCGCTGATGGCGCGTGAAGGAATCGGCAATGTGTTTATCGAGCCCGCCGTCGATTATCTGCAGCAACGCGGCGTGAGCGTATCATTCAAGCGCGAATTGCACGGTCTGCGCTTCGCCGACCATCGTGTCTTGCAGCTCGATTTTGGCGACGAGGCCGTATCGCTGGGCGAAAATGATATGGTCATCCTTGCGGTCCCGGCTTATGCCGCCGACCGCCTCGTGCCGGACTTGCAAGCACCGTCTTCATTCCGTCCGATCGTGAACGTGCATTTTCGCGTCGATCCCCCCGAATATTTTCCGCCGATGATCGGGGTTATCAACGGCACCAGCGATTGGATCTTCTCGACGCCGGGTCGGGTATCGGTCACGGTCAGCGATGCCGAGCGTTTATCGCAAATGCCGCGAGCCCATATTGCGCAAGAAATCTGGCGAGACGTGGCTACGGTTATGCAACTGCCGATCGAGCTTCCGCCGTGGCAAATTGTGCGCGAGCGGCGCGCAACATTTGCGGCGACGCCGGAGGAGAATGCCAAGCGTCCCAAGGCGGAAACGGCGTGGCGCAACTTGTTTCTCGCGGGAGACTGGACCGCAACCGGCCTGCCGGCGACGCTCGAGGGCGCCGTTCGCTCAGGCAATCGCGCCGCCGATCTCGCCAATCTCGATCGGCGGATGGCGGCATGAAGTCCGACGTCGCCACTCCACGGCCGGCGACGCCGGCGCTGGATTCCGGCGGCGATCTCGATCACGCCGCGAGCATGGCGCTGCGCGCACTTCTGCAATCGCAACATAGCGACGGTCATTGGCTCTTCGAGCTGGAGGCCGATGCGACGATCCCCGCGGAATACGTGCTCCTGCGCCATTATCGCGGCGAGCCGATCGACGCCGCGCTCGAACAAAAGATCGCCGTCTACCTCCGCCGGATCCAGGGAAGCCACGGCGGCTGGCCGCTCTTTCACGCGGGCGTCTTCGACATGAGCGCCAGCGTGAAGGCATACTTCGCGCTCAAAATGATCGGAGACCGACCCGACGCCGATCACATGCGTCGCGCCCGCGAGGCGATATTGGCGCGCGGCGGCGCGAAGGGCTGCAACGTGTTTACGCGCGTGCTGTTGTCGCTTTACGGAATTTTGTCCTGGCGAAGCGTGCCGGCGATGCCCGTCGAAATCATGCTCTTGCCGCGCTGGTTTCCGTTCCATCTTTCGAAGGTCTCGTATTGGGCGCGCACGGTGATCGTGCCGTTGCTGGTCTTGCAGGCGTTGCGGCCGCGGGCCAAAAATCCGCGCCGCGTAAGCATCGATGAGCTTTTCGTCGGCCGGCCGGAGCTAGTCGGGCCTCCGGCGAGAGCCCCGCACCAGAGCCGGCTGCTTTTTTTATTCTTCCGCGGCGTGGATGTTGTGGCGCGGCGCATCGACGCGATTTCGCCCAAACGCTTGCGGCGCCGCGCGATCGACAAGGCCGTCGCCTTCGTGACCGAGCGGCTGAACGGCGAAGACGGCCTCGGCGCGATCTTTCCGGCGATGGCCAATGCGGTGATGATGTTCGACGTGCTCGGCGGTTCGGCGAATAGCCGCAACGCGGCGATCGCCCGCGCTTCAATCGAAAAGCTCTTGGCGGTCGCGCCCGACGAGGCCTATTGCCAGCCTTGTCTGTCGCCGGTCTGGGACACGGCGCTCGCCTGTCACGCGGTGCTCGAGGCGGGCGGCAAGGAAGCGCTGCCAGAGGCGGAGAAAAGCCTGCAATGGTTCCTGCCGCGGCAAATCCTCGAAATTCGCGGCGATTGGGCGGAGCGCCGCCCCGCGGTGCGGCCCGGCGGCTGGGCATTCCAATACGCCAATGCGCATTATCCCGATCTCGACGATACGGCCGTTGTGGTGATGGCGATGGATCGCGCGCGCCGGCTCGGCGCCGCAACGCAATTCGCCGCGGCGATCGGCCGCGGCGTCGAATGGGTGCGGGGCCTGCAAAGCACGAACGGCGGGTGGGCGGCCTTCGATGTCGACAATATTTACGGCTACCTCAACAACATCCCCTTCGCCGATCACGGCGCGCTGACCGATCCGCCGACCGAGGATGTGACGGCGCGGTGCCTCTCGATGTTCGCCCAACTCGGCGAGATGCCTGCGCAAAATCCGGCGCTCAAGCGCGGCGTCGACTTCCTGTTCTCGCGGCAATTGGCGGAGGGGAGTTGGTATGGACGCTGGGGGATGAATTACATCTACGGCACCTGGTCGGTGCTGTGCGCGCTAAACGCTTGCGGCGTTCCGCACCATTCGTCCCAGATCCGGCGCGCCGCCGCCTGGCTCGTCTCAATTCAAAATCGCGACGGCGGCTGGGGCGAAGACGGTACGAGCTACAAGCTCGATTATCGCGGCTATGAGGAGGCGCCTAGCACCGTCTCGCAAACGGCTTGGGCGCTGCTCGGCCTGATGGCCGCCGGCGAAATCAATCATCCGGCCGTCGCCCGCGGCGTCGAATATCTGCGGCGGACGCAAAACAAAGCGGGTCTGTGGGACGAAGAGCGCTATACCGCCACCGGCTTTCCGCGCGTCTTTTATCTGCGCTATCACGGCTACCGGAAATATTTTCCGCTATGGGCGCTCGCGCGCTTCCGCAACTTGAAGACGGGCAATGCCGCCCGCGTTGAATTCGGCATGTAGGCAATTGGCTGCGAGCGGGCCGCGCCGCGACTAATGGGTGCCGGCCAAACTCGCCTCGTGTTCGCGCCGGTGAATCTTTTCCACTTGCTTCTCCACCTGCCGCGAGAACACGTATTGCGCCGGCCGCTGCCGGTCGAGCGCGATCTCCGGCGCCATCGCGCCTTCGGTGCGGACACCGCGCAACGCCACGCCGAGCGCCTTGAGCGGATTTGCCACCGCGTCGTTCACGGCCGTCGCCTCATAGCCGCAATGGACCATGCAATCGGCGCACTTTTCATAGTTGCCGGTGCCGTACGAATCCCACTTGGTCTCGTCCATCAGTTCGCGGAAGGTCTTGGCATAGCCCTCGCCCAACAGGTAGCAGGGCCGCTGCCAGCCGAAAACATTGCGCGTCGGATTGCCCCAGGGCGTGCAGTGGTATTGCTGGTTGCCCGCCAGAAAATCGAGAAACAGGCCCGATTGGCTGAAGTCCCAATTCCGTCCGCCGCGCCCGCGGCGAAGAATGTCGCGGAACAGGCGCTTCGTCGTGTCGCGATTGAGGAAGTGTTGCTGATCGGGCGCGCGCTCATAGGCATAGCCGGGCGACACCGTGATCCCGTCGACGCCGAGCTCCTTCGCCGAATCGAAAAAGGCCGCGACCCGATCCGCCTTGGCGTTGTTGAACAAGGTGCAGTTCAGCGTGACGCGGAAGCCGCGCTCCTTCGCGCGCCTGATGGCGGCCACGGCGCGGTCGTAAACGCCCGGCTGGCAGACCGAGATGTCATGCATTTCCTTGTCGCCGTCGAGATGCACCGACCAGGTGAAGAAGGGGCTCGGCTCGTATTGCGCCATCCGCTTTTCCATCAACAATGCGTTGGTGCACAGATAAACGAATTTGCGGCGCGCGATGATGCCTTTCACGATCTCCGGCAGCTTCTTGTGCAATAGCGGCTCGCCCCCGGCGATTGATACGACCGGCGCTCCGCATTCGTCCACGGCGCCGAGCGCGTCTTCGACCGACATGCTTTGTTTGAGGATTTCGTCGGGGTAGTCGATCTTGCCGCAGCCGGCGCAGGCAAGGTTGCAGCGGAACAGCGGCTCGAGCATGAGCACGAGCGGATAACGCTTTCGCCCCGCAATGCGCTGCCGAACGACGTAGCTGCCGACGAGCAATTTCTGTAAGAGAGGGATGCCCAAGCTTATCCTCCTTGACCTATCGTGCCGGTGCTCGCCACATCGAGCAGTTCGACCGGAACCCGGAACGCGATGCGCTCTTCGCGGCCGGGCAGCGTCGACACCTCGACCGGGGCAATCCGGCGCAGGGCATCAATCACATCCGTGACCATGATTTCAGGAGCCGAGGCGCCCGCGGTAAGCCCGACCACCTCGACACCGTGCAACCATTCCGGCCTGATGTCACTACCATTCGCGATCAGGTGGGCCGGAATGCCCGCCTCAATTCCGATCTCGCGAAGCCGGTTTGAATTTGAGCTGTTCTTGGCGCCCACCACGAAAATGACGTCGACCAGCTTGCTGAGCTCTTTCAGCGCCGTCTGACGGTTTTGCGTCGCGTAGCAAATATCTTGCGTGCCCGGCCCGACGACGTCGTCGAAGCGGCGATACAGCGCGTCGATGATCCCGCGCGTGTCATCGATGCTCAACGTGGTCTGCGTCACGTAGGCAATCGGCGTATCCCTTGGCAGGTCTATCGATTGGACGTCGCGTTCGGTTTGGATCAACAAGATCGGCCCGTTAATCTGGCCCACCGTGCCCAGTACTTCGGGGTGTCCGGCGTGGCCGATCAGGATCACGGTACGCCCCTGGCGAACGTAGTGCCTTCCCTGGGCGTGAACCTTGGAGACGAGCGGACAGGTCGCGTTCAAGACATGCAGGCCGCGCCGCTTCGCCTCGGCCTCCACTGTCTTGGAAACGCCATGCGCGCTGAAAATCGTGATTCCGTTCGGTGGAATTTCAGAAAGCTCCTCTACAAAAACCGCGCCGCGGGCTTTCAGCGATTCGACCACCCACTTATTGTGTACGATCTCGTGGCGCACATAGACAGGCGGCCCATACTTATCGAGCGCACGCTCGACAATCTCGATGGCTCTGATCACGCCGGCGCAGAAACCGCGCGGCTGGGCGAGAATGACCCTCATACCGCCACTCCGTTCAGGCCGACACCATGATGCGATTTGTCCTTGCCATTGGACTGCGAGCGCTCGGCGAGATCGGCAAGCGGAACGGCCTGCAGCCTGGCGGCGCGACGTCCTGAACCGAGGACGTTGAACACCTTGGCGACGATGCCATTCGCATCGAGCCCGGCCTTCGCGTACATGGCCGCCGGCGTGTCATGGTCAAGAAAGACGTCGGGTAAAACCATGCAGCGCGCCTTGAAGCCCGCCTGTTCGAGGGCGCCGTTTTCGGCGAGCAATTGCAGGACGTGGGCACCGAACCCGCCAATCGCGCCTTCCTCGATCGTGATCAGAATTTCGTGGTGCCGCGCAAGGCTCAGAATCAAATCGCGGTCGAGCGGCTTGGCAAATCGCGCGTCGGCCACCGTCGTGGAGATGCCGTGCGCCGCGAGCATGTCCGCCGCTTTCAAGCACTCGGCGAGACGGGCGCCCAGCGACAGGAGCGCAACCGTGCCGCCCTCTCTGACGATGCGTCCGCGCCCGATCTCGAGCGGGACGCCGTGGTCGGGAAGCGCGAGACCCAAGCCCTCACCGCGCGGATAGCGCAAGGCCGAAGGACGATCGTCGATGGCCGCGGCCGTGGCGACCATGTTGACGAGTTCGACCTCGTCGGCCGCGGCCATGATCACGAACCCGGGCAGGCAGCCGAGATAGGCAAGATCAAACGAGCCCGCATGCGTGGGACCGTCGGCGCCGACGAGGCCCGCGCGATCCATCGCAAAGCGCACGGGCAGGCGTTGGATTGCCACGTCATGCACGACTTGATCGTAGGCGCGCTGGAGGAATGTCGAATAGATCGCGGCGAACGGCTTGAATCCTTGGGCGGCCAAGCCGGCTGCGAATGTGACGGCATGCTGTTCGGCAATTCCGACGTCGAAGGTGCGCTGCGGGAATGCTTTTGCGAAAATGTCCACGCCGGTGCCCGACGGCATCGCCGCGGTGATCGCTACGATCCGATCGTCCTTTTGCGCTTCCTTGACGAGACTTTCGCCAAAGACCTTGGTGTAGGCGGGCGCCGCCGCTTTCGCTTTCTTTTGCTTGCCGGTGTCGACGTCGAATTTTACGACCGCATGGCCCTTATCGCTCGAAGCCTCGGCCGGTGCGTAGCCCTTGCCTTTCTGCGTTCGGACATGAACGAGGATCGGGCCCACATTCGCTTCGCGAACGTTTTCAAGAACGGGAAGCAATTGGCCGAGATCATGACCGTCAACGACGCCGACATAATAGAAGCCGAGTTCTTCGAACAGCGTGCCGCCGACGACGAATCCGCGCGCCAGCTCCTCCGCTCGCAGCGCCTTGTCTTTGATGAACTCCGGCAGACGCTGCGCGAACTGCTTGCCCATGCCGCGTAGCGACATGTACATCGGGCTCGAAAGAAGTCGTGTCAGATAGGCCGCCATGGCTCCGACCGGCGGCGCGATCGACATCTCGTTGTCATTCAAGATCACGATCAGCCGCGGCTTCAGCGCCCCGGCGTTGTTCATCGCTTCATACGCCATGCCGGCCGATATCGCGCCGTCGCCGACGACGCAGATGACGTTGTGCTGTTGTCCAGCGAGGTCGCGCGCCACCGCGAAGCCGAGTCCGGCCGAAATCGAGGTGGAGGAATGCGCCGCGCCGAAGCAATCATATTCGCTTTCCGCGCGCTTGGTGAATCCGGACAAGCCTCCGCCCTGCCGCAACGTCCTGATGCGATCGCGGCGGCCCGTCAGAATTTTGTGCGGGTAGGCTTGATGGCCGACGTCCCAGATCAGCTTGTCGTTGGGAGTGTCGAAAACATAATGAAGTGCAACCGTCAGTTCGACAACGCCGAGACCCGCGCCGAGATGGCCGCCGGTCACGGAAACCGCGCTGATCGTCTCGGCGCGCAATTCGTCTGCAACCTGTTGCAGGTCTCGCGCATTAACTCGACGCAAGTCCGTCGGACTCTTGATCGAGTCGAGAATTGTCGGCTGCATCATGAACTCATCCCTCGGCAACCAGCGCGCATTTATCTGCTTAGAAGCAAACCCATTCACAGGCAATAAAGTTCCGTGGCAAAGGTTCCAAGCACGAGATGGAATGTCTAGATGGAATGTCTATATGTTGATGCGGCGTGACGCCACATTCATGCCGAAAATAATCCCGATACGGACCCCTGCATGCTAGCCTCTGCGGTCGCCGGAATCGTGAGGTTTTGCAGCCGTTTCCCCAGGCTGGTCATCATCTTGTGCTTCTGCGGCGCGGCCGCATCAGCGGCCTATACCGCCACCCATTTCAACATCACGACGGACGTAGGCAAACTGATCTCACCCAGCTTGGAGTGGCGTCAGCGCGAGTTGAAGTTCGAGCAGGACTTTCCAGGACACTTCGGCTCCACCTTGGTCGTTATCGACGCGCCGACGCCGGAACTTGCATCCGCGGCCAGCGCGACGCTTGTGCGACAACTGCACGCATCGACGGACAAGTTCCGCTCCGTGCAAGAACTCACCGGCGGCGAGTTCTTTTCTCGCAACGGCTTGTTGTTTCGGCCGACCGCCGAAGTGGCGAAACTCTCTCACGGCCTTGAGCAAACGGGACAGCTGATAAGTCCTCTCGTCGAGGATCCGAGCTTGCGCGGCCTCACGCAGACCCTCTCGTTGGCTTTGCTCGGCGTCGAGAAGGGCCTGGTCAAGCTCGACGATCTGTCCCGGCCCTTGTCGATGGCCGCGGATTCACTGGAAAATGTTCTCGCCCGCCGTCCGGCAGTGTTCTCGTGGCAGGAAATGTTGAGCGGGGAGCATTCCGGCTCAAGCGAGTTGCGCCGCTTCATCGGCGTTGATCCCGTATTGGACTACTCCTCGCTCGAGCCGGGCAGGAAGTCGAACGACGCCATCAGGCAGGCCGCTTCCGATCTCGAGCTTTCTTCAAAATACCAGGCGCGCGTTCGGCTCACCGGCGCGATTCCGATGGCCGACGACGAATTCGCGACCGTGCGACACGGCGCTTTGGTCAATGCCACCGGCACGCTCTTCGTCGTGCTTGCCATTCTGTGGATGGCGCTGAAATCGGCGCGGATTATCGCCGCGGTCTTCCTCAACCTGTTCGTCGGGCTCACCATCACCGCGGCTCTCGGCCTCGCCCTGGTCGGCGCGTTGAATATGATATCGGTCGCTTTTGCGGTGCTGTTCGTCGGGATTGGCGTTGACTTTGCCATTCAACTTTCGGTTCGCTACCGCGACGAGCGTCACCAGGTTGGCGGGTTAAGGCCCGCGCTGACGAGCGCCGCGAAAAAAATCGGGACGCCGCTGACGCTCGCGGCGGCGGCGGTGGCAGCCGGGTTTTTGTCTTTCCTTCCGACGAATTATAGCGGCGTGTCGGAATTGGGTCAGATCGCCGGCGCCGGGATGCTGATCGCTTATGCCACCAGCATCACGCTGCTGCCTGCCTTGCTCGCCGTGCTAAATCCGCCCGGGGAGCCCGAGCCGGTCGGCTACCGTGCGTTGGCGCCTGTCGATCGATTTTTGCAAGACCACCGAATTGCGACCATCGTCGGCACCATTGCCATTGCGGTGGCCGGCTCGCCGCTACTTTATTATCTCACCTTCGATTTCAATCCCATCCATCTGCGAAGCCCTGCTGTTGAATCGGTCGCGACATTGCTTGAGCTCGGGGCGGATCCCAGGGCCGGGTTCAACTCGATCAGCGTGATCACGCCGACGCTGAAGGAAGCCAAATCGGCGGCCGAACGATTGCGCGAGCAGCCGCAAGTTCTGCAGACGATGACGCTCGAGGACTTTGTGCCGGACGACCAGTCGGCAAAGCTCGCGATGATCGAAGCGCTCGGCCGACAAATCGGTCCGATCCTGCGCCAACCGGCCGGCCAAGCGCCGACAGACGAGGAGAATATTGCCGCCCTGAACGACATCGCCGATCAATTGAACAAGATGGCGGTCGGCGCGGGGCCGGGCGCCGATGCCGCGAAGCGGCTCGCCGCCGCCTCCTCGCAATTGGCAAAAGCCGACAAGCCTTCGCGCGACGAGGCTCAGTCGGCCTTTATTGTGCCGCTGAAAATGGATTTGGCCGGATTGCAGTCCTTCCTTCAGGCCAGCCTGATAACGGCCGACAATGTGCCACCCGACATCAGACGCCGATGGGTGACCGCCGATGGCAGGGCCCGCGTTGAGGTATCCCCCAAAGGCGACACCAATGATACGGAGTTCATGCGTGGTTTCGCGCGCGCCGTTCTCGCCGTCTATCCGAATGCGGTCGGCGTTCCGATTTCGATTCTCGAATCGGGAAATGCCGTGGTAACGGCCTTCATTCACGCGGGGCTGTACGCGCTGCTGTCGATTGCCATTCTGCTTTGGATTGTGCTGCGCCGGTTCGGCGACGTGCTGCTCACCCTCGTTCCGTTATTGCTCGCCGGCGTCGTGACGCTCGAAGCTTGCGTCTTGATCGGCATGCCGCTCAATTTTGCAAACATCATTGCGTTGCCGCTTTTGCTCGGCATCGGCGTCGCATTCAAGATCTATTACATCATGGCGTGGCGAGCGGGACAGACGAACCTCTTGCAATCAAGCCTGACGCGCGCCGTGATCTGGAGCGCTTTGACGACGGCGACCGCGTTCGGCAGCCTTTGGCTGTCGAGCCATCCGGGTACCTCGAGCATGGGCAAGTTGCTGGCGTTGTCGCTGGTGTGCACCCTGTGCGCCGCCGTGTTGTTTCAGCCCGCGCTAATGGGACGGCCCCGCGGCCCCGGCGAGCGATAGGCAAATGGCCTCCTCGGGTGAAGGCGGCGGACTTTTGGTTTTGGCCCCCGGTTTCGCTGCCGCAGGCGTGTTCGTGCTGGTCGGCGGGCTCACGCGCGTCCAATTTTCTCCGCCGCACAAGAAGCCGAGCACGCATCCTTGCACCTTGAGCAGGTCGGGATTGAGCAGGCTGATGCTTGAAGAATATTTTCTTCCATCCTCGGCATTATAAATCTCGCCGCTCCATTCGTTCGGCTTGGTCTGCGCCATGCCGAGAAGAATCGGCATTCCCAAGGTGGGCCGGGTTCGCTTGGCGGGATCGGGATTGTTGCTGTCGACGCCGGGTTCCATTTCCCACGACAGCACGCCCCAAAGGCGGTTATCACAGTTGACGATCTTGATGCGGGCCACGCGCTTGGCGACAAGCCACTCGCCGGTCGGATCCGTCGACGGATCTCCCGTCGGGTTCGCCGACGCGCCCACCGGTGCAATCAGCAAGACTGCGAACGCTGCGTGGAGTAGCCGCATTGCGGATGGTCCAAAACTGGTTCGGCGCGCCCTTTGCATTCGCGGTTCCAAACTAGGGCGACCCTGAACAACGCGTCGACGCGCGCATGGGTCCATAGGCAAGAAAAATAGTCAAAACCACGGCGTCTGCGCCGCGTGACGAAACGCGAATGCATCTCCGCGGAACTCTGGGCCGATGCCGGCTATGCTATTATGTCGCACGGTCGGCATGCGCTGCGAATGAAAAGCGCCCCCTCCACGTCGCGAGCGGAGATTGTTGTGCTCGATTTCAGCTCCGAGCTACGTCCACCGGCCCCGACGCCGCGGCCAAAATCATTGGGGCCGTTTGCGCTGCTCCGTGTGCTGGCGAGGAACCCGCTCGAGGCGTGGACGACGGCCCATTTTGAAGCGCCGATCGTGATGGGCGGCCTGTCGATCGGGCGATTCGCTGTCCTCAGCGATCCTACTGGAATCCGCCATGTGCTACTCGATAACTCGCACAATTATAAAAAGGATTGGCTGCAACACCGGGTCCTTTCGGCCGGCTTGTCCAATGGGCTTTTGAGCGCGGAGGGCTCGCAATGGCGAAACCAGCGTCGCGCCTTTGCGCCGCTTTTTTCGCCCAGGAGCGTGATGAGTTTCTCGGCCGCCATGGTCGATTCAGCGCGTGTCATGGTCGACAGGTTAAGCCGACGCGATGGCGAAGTTGTAGACCTCGTCGTTGAGGTCACACGCGTAACCCTCGAGGTGTTGGAGCGCACTATCTTTTCCGATGGGCTCGGGCGCAATCCGGACGAATTCCGCGTGTGGATGAAAAACTACTTCGAGACGGTTGGACGGATTGACCTGTTCGACATATTGGGCGTTCCCAGTGTGGTTCCGCGACCGGGCCACCGGAACATGCGGCAAACGCTTCGCCTTTTCGAACAGGCAATCGACCTGATCATTTCGACGCGGCGCAGGCTTCTTATTGAAGATCCGACCTACGCGCCGCACGACATCCTCACGCTTCTGCTCAAGGCGGAGGACCCCGATAGCGGCGAGGCGCTGAGTGAAGCCGAGATTCGCGCGAATATTCTGACCTTTATTACCGCCGGCCATGAAACCACGGCCAACTGTATTGCCTGGTCGCTGTTTCTCTTATCGCAGTCAGCCGAATGGCAGGAAAGGGTCAGGAGGGAAGCAGACCATGAGCTTGATGATGACATCGACGGTCTTGCGGAGCGTCTGGTTGAGACGCGAGCCGTGATCGACGAGTCGCTTCGGCTCTACCCTCCCATCTCCGCAATTAGCCGTGCGGCGCTCGCGCCCGACGAGCTCGCGGGCCGGGCCATCAAGCGCGGCACCGTGGTTGTTATCGCGCCGTATGTTCTCCACCGTCACCGCGCATTATGGAATCGGCCTGATTACTTCGATCCGAGCCGGTTCCTCGATGGGGCGCGCGAGAAAGTAGGCCGCTTTGCCTACCTGCCTTTCGGCGCTGGACCACGGGTGTGCATTGGCGCTGCTTTCGCCCTGCAAGAGGCGTCTATCGTTGTCGCGACGATCGTGCGACATTTCAGACTGCAACTCGCGCCGGGGCATTCGGTCTGGCCGGTGCAGAAATTGACGTTGCGACCGAAAGGCGGGTTGCCAATGGTTGTCAAAAGGAGATTACAATGAATTGCGCGCAGGAACTTTAAAAACCGATCCGCATTAGTCCGTTGCCTGGGGAGCCGCATAGGCATTTCAGTCGAGTTATCAGGTTACATCGTCATGACAGCCGTTTCGCTCGCTGATCTCCAGCATTCGGATCTCGACATCGAAATGATGCGGCGGTGCATTCGGCTTTCAGCCGCCGCCGCCCAATTCGGCGAGTTCCCCTTTGCCGGTCTCATTTGCGATGGCAGTCGTGTGATTGCCGAGGCGACCAATCAGGTCGCGCGCGACGCCGATGTAACCAGGCACGCGGAACTGGTGGCTATTTCCGGTGCGCAAAAAAAGCTTGGGCGGAAGGATTTATCGAATTGCACGATATATTCGAACGTCGAGCCTTGCGTAATGTGCTCGTTCCCCATCCGCGAAACCCGAATAAGCCGCGTTGTCTACGCCATAAGCTCGCCGATGATGGGCGGGTTCTCCAAATGGAACGTTCTGCGCGACGGCGAGATTTCGCGCATGATGCCTGAGGCGTTTGGGCCCGTTCCGGAAGTGATCGTGGGCGTTCTTCAGCGCGAGGCGGAGATGGTGTGGCGAAAATGGAACCCGGTGATCTGGGGCGTCATCAAGTATCGCGGCTGCTTCGGCAGCCCCCGCGCCACCGACACCTGCACCCACCTGCCGGCCATTCCACAACCACAGAGCCTGATGCGCAGGATTCTAGGCTTGAAAGCGACTAGACACACGATTTGACCCGCGTTGCGCTCATTGACCGTGGCTTTCCAACACTTCGCGGCATGCTCTGCTTATGCGCTGGCGGTTTTGTTGCAAGCACGCCAACACACGGAACGTGTCGGGAACCGCATCGCGACAGAACGTCGTTGAATCCCGCCGGCACGCGGTTTGCTCCTCCGGAGTGCCTTGAAACGGGCCGGGCGGCATGGGCGCCTGTCCCTGTTGGGCCATTGCTCCGCCGCTTGTCGCGAGCAGCGCGAGCGCAAGAAAAATCCGAAGCATTTTGAACCCCTCTAGAGCGGCGCGGCCAATGAGACCAACTGCAGCTAGAACGAGATCACCGCGCCAGGGTTCCGCCGAGAATCAATAAGATTCGCCGGCCATCCCGCTCAACGCGCCGCCCAAAGCTCGTGGTAGTTGCTGAATTTCGCCAGCGTTTTGTCGTGCCGCGTCGGCTCCAGCAGCGGCAATAACCACTTCATCAAGATATTTATGGTGCCCGATGTGTGCCGCACGTAAAGATCGATAGGGTCGAGTAAGTGCCGTAGATGCAGTTTTGGATCGTAATTGAGGCCGCTGCTGCGGAACCACTTGTAGCCGTTGGCGATCGCCCAGCTGACGACGTCGCGGAATACGTAATGGTAGAGGTGAAGGTCCAGCGCGACGTCGTAGTCGAGGCCGATATATTCCGCATAGACCGAGTCATTTTGCATCATGCAGGCCGCGAACGCGACGATCGCGCCGTTCTGGCGCCAGATAAAAAATCGAACCTTATCTCCCATGCGTTTGCCCAGTTCGCAGAAATATTGCTGGGTCAGTTTCTCGAAATGCAATTTCGATCGCTGGTAGACTTGCAGATAAAGCGGGTAGACCTGACCGATAATCGGCGTCACATCGTCGACGATGCTCAGTTCCAATGCGGCGGCCTGCTCCGCAGCGTGGAATTTCTTGCGCAGCTTCTTGCGGGTCGCGCTGGTGAGTGCACGATTCATATATTCGTCGAAGCTGGCGTAGTCGATGCGGAGGCGGGTCATCGGCATGCTGGGGATGCGGCTGAAGCCGTTGTCGAGGAAACAGTCGAGCGTCGAGCGATACCTTGACGGGAACTCCTTGAGCACGACCAGCGGCGCGCCGAGCGCACGGGCATGACCGGTGATGAGGGAGGCCAATTGGCGCGCGAGAGGGCGGCCGGGCGTTTCGCCGCCGTCAAGGTGGCCTTCGCCGGCAACGCATCCAACCATCAGCGTGCGCACCCGCATGAAGCGCGGCCATAGCCGGCGAATGCGATGAATGAGCGCGCCAAAACGCGGGCTCGTTCCGACCAGGAGATCCTGATCGAGCATGAAGAAGGGCTCCACGGCGCGCGCCTCGCCGCGTGCATCGCGCAAGATGAAATAGCGATAGTCGAACTCGGGGTGGAGCGTGTCTTCGATCAGCTCGTAATAACGATGATCCTTGCGCTCGTTTGCGAACGCCGTCTGCCAATGAGGAAATTTGATGAGATCGCCGCGCCCGACGACATCGAGGCGCAAGGAGCTTTCGGGCCTATCGACATTTGCGGCGCGGACTGCTTGTTTGACCGGGAATGCCGTCATGCAAATCTCTCCGTCCGAATCGCGGCAAGGACAGCGACGATCTTTGCCGCGTTTCCCCCTCGCTTACAATTCATCCGGTGCGTCAACAGGTCGCCATGTCGCGATAACGTGATCGAGCGGCAGACAACGGAATGAAAATGAAATCGTTCATCCTTTGGCGTAATGCGCCACATATCTGATGGATTTCCGCCGCAGCTAGGGTCAAGAAACGGCGAAACAATTGTTGTAGACTGCGAGTATGAATGTGGAACCTGTGGCAGTCATAGCGGTGGCCGGGATGGCCTTTGAGGCGCGCATCGCCGCCCGGGCGGGGACGCGCGCCATTTGCGTCGGCAATGCCCCGAAGCTCGCGGACTCCCTCGCACGCGCCATCGGCAAAGACTGCCGCGGGCTCATTAGCTTCGGCTTCGCGGGCGGTCTTTCTCCGGAGTTGCAGGCGGGGACGTGTGTCGTGGGATCCACCATCCTGGCCGGATCATCCCGGTTCGCGACCGATCGCGATTGGGCGCGGAACCTTCTGCAAGCCATTCCCGGTGCGGTTCACGGCGAGATCGTGGGGGTTCATGCCCCGATCGCCCATCCCGATGCCAAGCGTGCGCTGCATGGCAGCACCGGTGCAGTGGCCGTCGATACGGAGTCGCACGTGGTGGCGAGCGTGGCTGCGGCGCGCGGGATTCCGGTGGCCGCGGTGCGGGTGATCACCGATTCCGCCGAGTGCACCTTGCCGCAGTGTGCGTTGGCGGCGGTGCGGGCTGACGGAACAATCGACATCGCCGCTCTGATTCGCGCGATCGTGAAAACGCCGGATGAATTGCCTATGCTGTTGCGGACGGCGCGCGATGCGTTGGCGGGAGGCGTGGTGTTGCTGCGCACCCGTCGGTTGCTCGGCACGAGCTTCGGGCTCGATCAAAGCGGAAGCGTCATGTGGCGGCCCCGATGACCGACGATGTCGCTGATTTGTTCGCGCGTCACGAGCGCGAACGTTATGCGATGTACGCGCGCCACCTTGATGCCCAGATGGTCAGGGTGCTGCGGGCCATCGGCTACGACATCGGCTTTTGCCGCGGCAGCGGTCAGTACCTCTATGATCGAGACGGCGTTCGCTATCTCGATCTACTGAGCGGCTTCGGTGTATTCGCGATTGGACGGAATCATCGCGTTGTGCGCGAGGCGTTGAAAAGCGTTCTCGACAGCGAACTTCCCAATCTTGTGCAGATGGACGTATCGACGCTCGCCGGCATTCTTGCCGAGCGTTTGCTCGCGCGCGTGCCTTACCTCGATAAAGTATTCTTCGCGAATTCCGGAACGGAATCGGTCGAGGCGGCGATCAAATTTGCCAGAGCCGCAACCGGCCGGCCCGGGATCGTTTACTGCGAGCACGCGTTTCATGGCCTCTCATATGGCGCGCTGTCGCTCAATGGCGACGACGTGTTCCGTAGCGGCTTTGAGCCTTTGCTGCCCGACTGCGTGCGCATCCCCTTTAATGATCTTCTTGCGCTCGAGAAGGCGCTGCGTTCGCGGACGATGGCCGCGTTCATCGTCGAGCCGATCCAGGGCAAGGGCGTCGTCCTGCCGGCCGACGACTACCTGAAAACCGCCGCCGATCTTTGCCGCCGGCACGGCACCCTGTTCGTTGCCGATGAAATTCAGACCGGTTTGGGACGCACCGGCCGTTTCCTCGCGGTCGAACATTGGAACGTCGAACCCGACATGGTCCTCATTGCCAAATCGCTGTCCGGCGGCCACGTCCCGGTTGGAGCGGTACTGACGAAAAAACATATTTTTGAAAAAGTGTTCAACCGTATGGATCGAGCCGTCGTGCACGGATCGACGTTCGGCAAGAACGACCTTGCCATGGCGGCCGGCATAGCCACGCTCGACGTGCTGGCGTCGGAAGGGTTGATCGAGAATGCGGCGCGCGCCGGCGACTATCTATTGCGCGGGCTCGCCGCCATGACCGAGCGTTACGAGTTGTTGCGAGAAGTGCGCGGCAAGGGGCTGATGATCGGGATCGAATTTGGCGCGCCCAAATCATTCAAGCTGAAATCGTCCTGGAATATCCTGGAGACCGCAAACAAGGGTCTGTTCTGCCAACTCATCACGATCCCGCTTCTTAAGGATCACAAGATTCTTTGCCAGGTTGCGGGCCATGCCAGCCACACCGTTAAACTTCTGCCGTCTTTCCTCGTTTCCGACGCCGATTGCGATTGGATCCTGAACGCGTTCGATTCCGTCATCGCCGATAGCCATCGGGTTCCCGGCGCCATCTGGTCGCTGGGGAAAACCTTGGCCGGCCATGCGATGCGCGCCGGCGGGTGAGCGCCGTTACGCCCTGATCGCCGGCGCCTTTACGCGTTCAACCTGTTTAACGCGCCACGATCGCGTAGCACCACCCGACGTGAAGTCGGAAATTCGATCGCCGTCAAATCCATGACCGTAACGGAAATTCGCCCATATTATGGCCGCTCTACCGCAACCTGTATGGACTCAAACCCAAACGAACTTGACCCAGACTTTATCCCGAGCTGACCTGTTCCAATAACGGAACACCCCGTTCTTATTGCTGCGTCAACACAGGGAGGGCTTGACCAGAAGTATACTATAGTTCACCTTTAAGTTGTTTAATTGTTTCTTAGAGGGGGTAAATCATGAGAATATTATTGCGTTCTGTGATTATCCTGCTTGCTAGTTCTGGGTTATCGCTAGCTCAAGAAAAGCCCAACCTCAGGGGGCAACCGGATAACCCGACGCCTCGGGTTCAAATCATTCAACCGCTCGACGGGGCTGTTCTGGCCGCTTCCAAAGATTTTAACGTGGTGGTTGAAACTACGGATTTTGACTTTGCTTATCACAATGCAACCACCCCCGGCGGTCCGGAGAAACTGCCTGAAAAATACAATCAACTTCCCCAGCGGGCCAATTCAGGGCACGTGCACGTCTATATCGCCAGCATCGGGGAAAAAGGCGAGTACAAGAATTTCGTAATGCCGCAGAGTTTCATGATGCCGCAGCAATTTGACACGAAGAATCGCGGCACGATCAAAATGCCAGGTCTGGCGGCCGGTAAATACAAGCTGATGATTGAGCTGGTGGCGGACGATCATACGCCCCGCGTCAAACATCACCCAAGGGATTGGCCGTCCATCGATTTGATCAGTTTCGAGGTTCGTTAGCCGAAAGCGACTGTATCGACAGACGGGAGGATCTAAAAATGAACGCAACAAAGCTTGCTACGGTCAGTTTACTGGGAATTCTTCTTTCGACAACCGGCTATGTCACGTCGAACGCCGTCGAAGCAATGAAAGATGTCCCGGCCAATCGCGCCTTGACGGGCGTCCCTTTGGCGATGACACCCGATCAGCTTCCGAACCAATTTAGGTCGCAGCTGCGAGGGGATGTTAAAAACTCAAACGGAGTAGCCATCTTGAGACGCAAAGGGAAGGATATTGAATACACCTTCAACTGGCAGGGAATGACCAGCTCGGTCATCTCAGGGCATTTTCACACGGCTCCGCACGGGCAAGTGGGCGTAAGAGGTTATTCGATCTGCGGCGTGGCGGGAGAAAGTCCTGCATGTCCTAAGGGGCAAAAAGGAGGAATTTCGGGAGTTTGGAAGAACGCCGATATTGCTGCTTTCGAAAGAGGCGATGTGACGATCGCTTTCCACACGGAAGTCTATCCTGCGCCGATCGGCGAAATTGCGGTGTACATTCCCGCGGCGAAGTAAGGCGACGACTAGCGTCTGGCGAAGGCCAAGGCATGCAACGAGCTGCACGTAGCGGCGGAAGGCCTACGGCGGAATTCCGCTGCTACGCGAGGCCGGCGCCTGCGCGAACTTAGATCCGCCGGCAAGAGTAGCGTTTCGTCGTGGGGGTCAAAATTCCGCGTCGGAAAATAGGCGGAAATCAATTCAAGCCGGCAAGTGGCCAAAAACTTAATCCGCCGCCCGCCATACAATGTCCTGCTGAGGACTTTTGCTCATGTGGTTCACGAGAAAGGTTAGCCTGTCCCTTTTGGGGCTTGGACTTCTAACCGTAAGCCCGGAGCTTTTTTCTGAAGATACATCTTGCGGTTCTTATAGATCGACGTCGATTGCAGCGAATCTGACATCGCGTGTATTTACGCTGGGGAACCTTGCGGCGGCCAAGCTGCAATGCCTGGACGTCTATCGCGGCTTGCCCTTGGCCTTTGAAATCAATCAGGGTCAAACCGACAGGCAAATCGATTTCCTGTCACGTAGCAATGGCCGTACATTATTCCTGACGCCGACCGAAGCGACGCTGACCCTTGCCTCCGAAGTGCATCCGGAACAAGCGCGTCTACCAATCTTAGGCCCGTTCGTTTCGCCGGGGTCGCCTGCAATTAAAGCCGGATCAGAATACGCGGCGCTTCGGATGAAGCTCGTGGATGCCAATCCTCAAGCCGCGAGAAAAAGTTTTGAAGAGCTGCCCGGCAAGGCAAATTATTTCATCGGCAAAGATCCAACCGAATGGCGCAGCGGTATCACGACCTACGCAAGGGTCGGATATCAGGACGTGTATCCGGGCGTGGACTTGATCTACTATGGCAATCACGGCCAACTCGAATTCGACTTTATCGTGGCCCCGAACGCTCGCCCAGAGGTCATTAAGATCGGCCTCGAAGGCGCGGAGAAAATCGAAATCAATTCCCTGGGCGATCTTGTAGTGCAGATTGCAGATGTACCTGTACTACGGATGCGCAAGCCGCTTATTTATCAGCAAATCGACGGCGATCGCCGAGAGATTTCCGGCGGCTATGTTCTCGAGGATCACCAAGTGAGCCTCCAGATCGGTCGCTATGACGTCGGCAAACCGCTCGTGATCGATCCTGTGTTTGCATATTCCACTCGCTTGGGCGGTGACAATAATAATGCCGGATACGCCATTGCCGTGGACGCCGTAGGCAATGCATATGTCACGGGCGAAACCCAGACCGACTTTGCTCGTGCAAAGCCAATTCATGGGGTTGGAGGCGGCTCGACCGATGTCTTTGTAGCGAAGCTAAGTGCTGACGGTTCTAAGCTTCTCTATATCACCTACCTGGGCGGCAGCAGCGCGGATGTTGGATATGGGATCGCAATCGATTCTGCAGGCAATGCCTACATCACTGGCGACACTCGCTCTGCCGATTTTCCTCTCGTGAACCCTGTGCAAGCAAAGCTCGGCGGGGCCGCAGATATTTTCGTGGCGAAGCTGAGCACTGACGGCTCTAAGCTTCTTTACTCCACATACATCGGCGGCAGTGGCGGTGAAAGAGGTCTTGGCATTGCCGTCGACGCATTCGGAAATGCCTATGTTACGGGCTATACAAATTCACTGGACTTTCCTATTGCCAATGCCTTGCAGCCGGCATTCGCCGGCGGCAATGCCGATGCGTTTGTGTTGAAGCTCGATCCGAGCGGGTCCAAGCTGATTTATTCCACTTATCTTGGCGGGGGAAACGACAGACCCGACATTGGCACCGCAATCGCTGCGGACGCCGTCGGCAATGCCTACGTGACCGGCTTTACAAATTCAGCCGACTTTCCGACGAAGAATCCCTTGCAGCGTTTTGTCGGCCCTACCGATGTCTTCGTGACGAAATTGAATCCCGCTGGTGCGCCGGTCTATTCGACGCATCTCGGCGGTAGCGCCGATGACGAGGCCATGGGTATTGCTGTTGATACCACCGGTTCCGCCTATGTAACGGGGCATACCGAATCGCCTGATTTTCCCACCACGGCAGGGGCCTTCAGCCCCAAGTGCGTTTCGATCGACGCCAAGCTTCCGATCGGCAATATTTGTTTGGGGGGTGATGCGTTCGTTAGCAAGATCAGCCCCGATGGTTCCGCGCTCGTCTATTCGACTTTCTTGAGCGGACGCGGTTTCGAAGTTGGCCGCGGAATAGCCGTTGATGCCGCCGGCCGGGCCCACGTAACCGGCTTTACTACCTCTCCCGATTTTCCAACAATGAATCCGCTGCAGGAGAAATTTGGCGGCGGACACTATGATGCTTTCTTGGTAAAATTAAATTTAGACGGTTCCGCGCTGATTTACTCCACGTTTCTTGGCGGTAGCGGCGATGACGGCGGCTACGGCCTCGCAGTTGATATTACGGGAAATGTCTATGTGATCGGTATCACCAGCTCGCCCGATTTTCCCGCACGAAATTCGCTGCTTGATCTCTCCCATCGTGCATCGCGCGAGCCCAGTGATGCATTCGTCGTAAAAATTTCTGACGATGCGGTTACAAATCCCAAGTGATCGCGGCGCAGCCAGTTCAGAAAATTATGCGTCTGCCGTCCAGCTCGAGATCTCTCACGCGGAACATGTGATCAAACGAACAAATACAGATTTTGATCGGCTTATGACCACGCTGCGAGAGGCTTCGGAGTCTCGCAAGCCGGTTATCCCGGCGCCATCTGGTCGCTGGGGAAAACCTTGGCCGGCCATGCGATGCGCGCCGGCGGGTGAGCGCCGTTACGCCCTGATCGCCGGCAATTCAAAAATCGTATTCGGATAAAATTAATGGCGCTGATGATTGCAAAGGCCGCGTTGTCGGCGGCAGTGATTTCCGCGGCGCCCTGATATAAGCGATGTCGACGCCCATCGCGTTCACTTTTGCTTGACGATGCGGAAGATATAGAGATCGCCGCGCTGCTCGAAGCTCGCGATCCGGTGGCCGGTCTGGTTCACGAAATGCGGCACGTCGACCACCACCAGGGGATCGGTGCATTCGAGCACGAGCGCACCGCCCACCGCCACGTCGCGCAGCGCCGTCTTCGCCTGCAAGACCACGTGCGGGCAACGCACGCCGCGCAGATCAAGCACCTTTCCGGCCTTGGTTTGCATGTGGCGATCCAGCTCCGCGCGCGCTCCGCGAGCCGCGGAAGCCAATCGATATCTCACTCTTTAGTCCTGAACGCGACCGGCTTTGCGGCCAGCCGGAGAATTCACTGACGCGCCAAGTGGAAGGTGCGATCGGAATTCGAGCCCTCGCAGCGATCCGCGCGAGATTATTGCGACGCGATCCTTAGTGCATCGCACACCGTTGCGGCGGTGAATCCTGTGCTTTGTACAACAGATTGGTCGTTTGACAGCGAATGTAATCCAAGTTGGAATGTTAATAATTTAGGGGCTCTGCTTTTCGCATTTCGGAACGGCGTAAAATTTCCCGGGTAGCGTGTTGCGTTCGTTCCTCTCCTAGCGGGGAAGAGACAGGAGGAAGGCCGATGAACATGGAACTCTCGCGGCGCCGGTTTCTGGCCGGCGCCGGCGCGGGTATTGCCGGGACGACGCTCGGCGCGCTTGGATTCGGAGATGTTGAAGTCGCCTACGCGGCGGCCATTCGTCCCTTCAAGCTCGCCGGCACCACGGAAACCCGCAACATCTGCACCTACTGCGCGGTCGGGTGCGGCATCATCATGTATTCGAAAGGCGCGCTTTCGAAAGGTGAGAAAGCCCAAATCATCCACATCGAAGGCGACGTGGATCACCCGACCAATCGCGGCACGCTCTGCCCGAAGGGTGCGGCGCTTCTCGATTTCGTTCAGTCGGAGACGCGGCTCAAATATCCGATGGTTCGCAAGCCCGGCTCAAACAAGTTCGAGCGCGTGTCCTGGAACGATGCCCTCGATCGCGTCGCGCGCCTGATGAAGGACGACCGCGACAAGAACTTCATCGCCAAGAACAATGACGGCGTGACGGTCAATCGGTGGCTCACCACCGGCTTCCTCGCGGCGTCGGCGACGACCAACGAAACGGCATTCTGCACCTATAAAGTGGTGCGCAGCGCCGGGATTTTGGCGTTCGACAATCAAGCGAGGGTTTGACACGGCCCCACGGTGTCCAGTCTGGGCCCAACATTCGGTCGTGGTGCGATGACGAATTCGTGGACCGACATTCGGAACACGGATCTCGTAATCATCATGGGTGGCAACGCCGCGGAGGCGCATCCCTGCGGCTTCAAATGGGTGACCGAGGCGAAAGCCAATCGCGGCGCGAAGCTGATCGTCGTCGATCCGCGCTTCACGCGCTCGGCGGCCGTGGCGGACATCTATGCTCCGATCCGGCAGGGGACCGACATCGCGTTCCTGCTCGGCGTCATCAATTACTGCATGCAGAACGACAAGGTGCAGTGGGACTACACCAAGGCCTTCACCAACGCCCCTTACCTGGTGAAGGAAGGCTTCACTTACCAGGACGGTCTCTTCACCGGTTATGACGAGACCAAGCGCGACTACGATCGCTCGACCTGGGACTATGACATCGGTCCTGACGGCTTCGTCGTCTCCGACGATACGCTGCAGAATCCGCGCTGCGTCTGGAACCTCCTGAAGGCGCACGTCGCGCAATACACGCCCGAAATGGTCGAGCGCATCTGCGGCACGCCGAAGGACAAGTTCTCGAAGATCGCCGCCATGATCGCCGAGACTTCGGCCAAAGATAAGTTCATGACGTCGATGTATGCGTTGGGGTGGACGCAGCATTCGAAGGGCTCGCAAAACATCCGCACCATGGCGATGTTGCAGTTGATTCTCGGCAACATCGGCGTGCGCGGCGGCGGCATGAACGCCTTGCGCGGTCACTCCAACATTCAGGGGCTGACCGATCTCGGCCTGATGTCGAACCTGATCCCCGGCTATCTGACGCTGCCGACGGAAAAGGAAGCGAGCCTCGACGCCTATATGTCCACGCGCGGCTTCAAACCGTTGCGTCCGGATCAGATGAGCTATTGGCAGAACTACAAGAAGTTCTTCGTCAGCTTCCAGAAAGCCATGTGGGGAGCGAGCGCGACGGCCGAGAACAGCTTCGCCTACGACAATCTGCCCAAGCTCGACGTTCCGCAGTACGACATCCTGCGCGTCTTCGAGCTCATGCATCAGGGCAAGATGAACGGCTACTTCTGCCAGGGCTTCAATCCGCTTCTGTCGTTCCCCAACCGCAAGAAGTGCACGGTGGCGCTCTCCAAGCTGAAATATCTCGTCGTCATGGATCCGCTTGAAACGGAGACGGCGCGGTTCTGGGAGAACCACGGCGAGCACAACGACGTGGATACGGCCTCGATCCAAACCGAGGTCATTCAACTCCCGAGCACCTGTTTCGCGGAAGACGAGGGCTCCACCACGAATTCCAGCCGCTGGCTGCAATGGCACTGGGCGGGCGGAACACCTCCCGGCGAAGCCAAGTCAGACATCTGGATCATGGCGCAGCTCCACCAGCGGCTGAAGGCGCTCTATCGGAAAGAGGGCGGAGCTCCCGCCGACCCGATCCTCAACCTGGTTTGGGACTACAAGGATCCGAACGACCCGACGGCGGCGGAGCTGGCGCGGGAAATGAACGGCTCCGCGCTCGAGGACGTGCCCGATCCGACCGACCCGGCCAAGATGCTCTTGCAGAAGGGCAAGCAGGTCGTGAGCTTCGCCGCGCTTCGCGACGACGGCAAGACGGCTTGCGGCTGCTGGATCTACTCCGGCTGCTACAACGAGGCGGGCAACAACATGGCCCGTCGCGATACCTCGGACCCCGATAACGCCGGCGTCTACCCCAAATGGGCGTTCTCCTGGCCGGTCAACCGCCGCGTTCTCTATAACCGTGCCTCGGCGGACCTCACCGGCAAGGCCTGGGATCCGAGCCGCAAGCTGATCGAATGGGACGGCGCCAAATGGGCCGGCTACGACGTTCCCGACATCGTTCCGACGGCGAAGCCGGACGCGGTCGGACCGTTCATCATGAACCCGGAAGGAACTGCGCGTCTGTTCGTGCGGGGGTTGATGCGCGACGGGCCGTTCCCGGTCCACTACGAGCCGTTCGAATCGCCGATACCTAATCCGATCGCTCCGAAGATCAGAGGCAATCCGGTCGCCCGCGTATTCAAGGGCGACATGGAGCAGTTCGGCGACGCCAAGGACTTTCCCTATGCGGCGACGTCCTACCGCCTCACCGAGCACTTCCACTTCTGGACCAAGCACGTCAACGTCAACGCCTACTTGCAGCCTGAATTCTTCGTCGAGATCGGCGAAGAGTTGGCGAAAGAAAAAGGCATCAGGTCGGGTGGCTGGGTGCGGGTGTGGTCGAACCGCGGCTCGGTGACGGCGAAAGTGGTCGTCACCAAGCGCATCTTCCCCATCACCTGCGACGGCAAGAAGGTACACATCGTCGGCATCCCGCTGCACTGGGGCTTTACCGGGGTGGCGAAGAAGGGCTTCGGGCCGAATTCGCTCACGCCCTTCGTCGGCGACGCCAACATCGAAACGCCGGAATACAAGGCGTTTCTGGTCGACATCGAGCCCATCGTCGGGCCGGTGTCGTAAGGGGAGGCGGACATGGACCTGCCAAATCCGAACGTCCACGACCCCAAAGTCGGCCTGACGGAGCGCGACGTCATTCTCCGCTCCGCCTCATCTCTTCCTCCGCCGCCCGAACGCAGGCTCACCTCGGTCGCCAAGCTCATCGACGTGTCGAAGTGCATCGGCTGCAAGGCCTGCCAGTCGGCCTGTCTCGAGTGGAACAACATGCGCGAGGAAGTCGGCGTGAACACCGGGGTTTACGACAACCCCGACCTCACGCCGAACATGTTCACGCTCATGCGCTTCACCGAGTGGGTCAATCCCGACAGTGGCGATCTCGAGTGGCTGATCCGCAAGGACGGCTGCATGCATTGCGAGGATCCGGGCTGCCTCAAGGCCTGCCCGGCGCCCGGCGCGATCGTGCAATATTCGAACGGCATCGTCGACTTCGTGCACGAGAACTGCATCGGCTGCGGCTATTGCGTGAAGGGATGCCCGTTCAACATCCCGCGCATCTCCAAGGTCGATCACAAGGCCTACAAGTGCACGCTCTGCTCCGACCGCGTCGCGGTCGGCCAGGGCCCCGCTTGCGCCAAGGCCTGCCCGACGCAGTGCATCAGCTTCGGCAGCAAGGAAGAAATGCTGAAGCAGGCCGAGGGCCGCATCACCGACCTGAAATCGCGCGGCTTTGCCAACGCCGGCGTCTACGATCCGCCCGGCGTTCGCGGCACGCACGTGATCTACGTGCTGCATCACGCCGACAAGCCGGAAATCTATGCGGGGCTTCCGAACAATCCTCGCATCAGCCCGCTCGTCGATCTGTGGAAGGGCGGCGCGAAGTATGCCGGAATGGCCGTCATCGTCATCACGGCGGCATTCGGTCTCCTGCATCACCTCGTTTCCGGCCCCAACCGCGTCAAGCCGGAAGACGAGGAGAACGCCAAGAAGCTCGCCAACACAAAGGGTCGCTCAGCATGAAGTTTCAACCCTATCAACCCTATGATGTGATGCCGGGCGACAAGGTGAACCCGGGCGACCCAGTGACGGTCGACCGCTATACCGCCGGCGCCCGCATCAACCACTGGATTACGGCGGCGAGCCTCGTGCTCCTCGCCCTATCCGGCCTCGCGCTGTTCCATCCCTCGCTGTTCTTCCTCACCGCTTTGTTCGGCGGCGGCGATTTCACGCGCTTTGTCCATCCGTGGATCGGGGTGGTGCTGTTCTTCGGCTTCTTCGGCTTGTTGCTCCGCTTCTGGCGGGCGAACCTGTGGGAAGGCGCCGACAACACCTGGCTCGCGCGCATCAGCGACGTGCTCCGCGACAAAGAGGAAAGGCTGCCGGAAGTCGGCAAATACAATGCCGGCCAGAAGATGGTGTTCTGGTCGATGTCGGCGTTGATCCTCGTCCTGATCACCAGCGGCATCGTGATTTGGGACCGCTATTTCTCGGAGGTCTTTAGCGTCGAGCAGCAGCGCGTTGCCGTGCTCGTGCATGCGGTCGCGGCGGTGGTGATGATCAGCATCTGGATCGTCCACGTCTACGCTGCGATCTGGGTGCGCGGCACGATCGGCGCCATGACCCGCGGGCACGTGACCGGCGGCTGGGCCTGGCGGCACCACCGCAAATGGCTGCGTGAGCTCGTCAGCGGCGGCCGCAGGTCGTAACGAAATACCGGTTGCCTGCCGGGAAACCGGCAGGCTACTTTATCACTACTTTATCCGCCACGTGGCCCGTGCGGTTCGTGAGGTGTCGTGATGAGTAAGGCCGGCCCTTCCCGGCACGACCCGGTTCCGATCGGCGAGGTTGCAGAGCCTCCCTTCGTCCGGCTTCCGGATCCAGGGCATATCTTTGCCGAGCGTGCCCGGCGCTTCGCGGCGCTCGCCTCCAACCATCAGCTCGCGTCTTATCTGCTTTTTCTCGCGGCCCTCGGCGAGGCCCAGCACCAGGCGCAGGACGGCGTGCCCGAGCCGGAGCTGCCGCCTCTCGAAGCGATCGCGCGCGCGCGCGAATTCGGCATGCCGCCCTTGGATCGCAACCGCTTTACCGCGAGCGCGGAATTCGACGCGATCTTCGGCCGTCTGCTCGGCCTCGCGCAAGCAATCGAAAAGCCCGCCGCCGCCGCCGCCGCGCTCGCGCGCGTGGCCGCGGCCGATGCCGCCATGCGCGACGCCATGATCCGCAACGTGCTCGCCGATTCCATTCCGGTCGATCAACTTGCCGATCACGTCTACGCCGCGGCGGCGATGCAGCTTCATTTCGCCCGCCTCGCGGCGCGCCTCGACGACAAGCGGCTCGTGCCGGTCGGCGACGGCGCCTGTCCCGCCTGCGGCGCGCCGCCGGTCTCCTCGATGGTCGTCGGCTGGCCGCGCGCGCACGGCGCGCGCTTCTGCGCCTGCTCGTTGTGCGGCACCTTGTGGCACTATGTCCGCATCAAATGCACGATCTGCGCCTCGACCGCGGGCGTCGCCTATCAGGAGGTCGCCGGCGGGCCGGGCACGGTGAAAGCCGAGACCTGCGATTCCTGCAAGAGCTACGTGAAGATTCTCTACCAGCTCAAGGACCCGGCGCTCGAGCCGGTTGCCGACGACGTCGCCTCGCTCGGTCTCGACCTGTTGGTGCGCGAGACCGGATTTCGCCGCGGCGGGGTCAATCCCTTCCTCCTTGGCTATTGAAGGCGAAGAATGGCGCGAACCGAAACATTGGCGCGGCGGCACAACCTGCCCTCGGTCGACGAAGTGATGCGGGCGGAAGCAGCGAGCCTCGCGGTCGATCGCTTCGGCCGGCCGGCGACCGTTTCCGCCGTGCGCGGAGCGCTCGCCGAAGCGCGAAAAGAGGGAAAAGCCGGAACGGCGCTCGGCGCCGATCATTTCGCCGCCGCCGCGCTATCGCGGCTCGCGGCCGATGCCGAGCCGAGGCTGAAGCCGATTTTCAACCTCACCGGTACGATCCTGCACACCAATCTCGGCCGCGCGCTCTTGGCCGAAGAGGCGATCACCGCGGCGACGAAGGCCATGCGCGCATATGTCGCGCTCGAATTCGACCTCGCTAGCGGCAAGCGCGGCGAGCGCGACGATCATCTGCGCGGCCTCCTCGTCGAGCTCACCGGCGCCGAGGATGCGACCGTCGTCAACAACAACGCCGCCGCGGTCATGCTCGTCCTCAACACGCTCGCGCGGGGAAAAGAGTCGATCGTCTCGCGCGGCGAGCTGATCGAGATCGGCGGCGCCTTCCGCATGCCGGAAATCATCAGCCGCGCCGGCACCCGGCTGAAAGAGGTCGGCACCACCAACCGCACGCACAAGAAGGACTACATCGCCGCGATCGGGCCGAAAACCGGCCTTGTGCTGAAGGTGCACACCTCGAATTACCGCATCCAGGGTTTCGTCGCCGAGGTCTCCCCGCGCGAGCTGGCGGCGCTCGCGCGCGAGAGAAAAATTCCGCTCGTCAACGATCTCGGCTCCGGCACGCTCCTCGATCTTGCGCGCTTCGGTCTCGCGCGCGAGCCGACCGTCGCCGAGGCGATCAACGAGGGCGCCGATCTCGTCACCTTCTCCGGCGACAAATTGCTCGGCGGGCCGCAGGCCGGCTTCATCGTCGGCCGCAGCGAGTGGATCGAGAAGATCAACCGCAATCCGATGAAACGCGCGCTTCGCCTCGACAAGATCAGGATCGCGGCGATCGAGGCGACGCTTCGCCTCTACCGCGACCCGGATCGCCTGGCCGCGCGCCTGCCGACGCTGCGGCTGCTGGCGCGGCCGTTGCGCGACATCGAGGCGCTGGCGTCCCGCCTTCTGCCCGACGTTTCGTCCCGGCTCGGCGCCGCCTTTTCCGTGCACACGAAGCGCTGCAAGAGCGAGATCGGCTCGGGCTCCCTGCCGCTCGAGACGATCGAAAGCGCGGCGCTGGTGATCCGCCCAGCGGCCGGGCGCGGCAGCGGGCGGGCGCTGGCGGCGCTCGCCGCCGCGTGCCGCGGGCTTGCGGTGCCCGTGATCGGGCGCATCGAGGACCGCTCCCTCGTGCTCGACCTGCGTTGTCTCGAAGATGAAAAAGGCTTCGTGGAAAATCTTGCCCAGCTCGATCTGTCGGAGGCGGCCGATGTTCGGGCTTAAGCGGGCCTTCCGTCCGGTCTCCGCCAAAGACGATCCGGTCGTCGCGCGGATGGCGGCGGCCTACGACGCTTCGGTTCGCGGCGATTACGCCGCGGCGCTCGAAATCTGGGGGCCGCTGGCGCATGCCGGGGTGGCGCGGGCGCAGAACAATATCGGCGCTTGCTTTGCCGAAGGTCTCGGCGTCGAGCGGAACTTCGAGCTTGCCGTGCGCTGGCTCTCGCTGTCGGCGGCGGCCGGCGACGCGGTCGGCTTGCGGAATTACGCCGCGCTTTATTTCAAGGGCGAGGGCGTCGATCAGGACTACGCCCGCGCCGCCGAGCTTTACCGCGCCGCCGCCGAGCGGGGCGATGCGCCGGCGCAGGACATGCTCAGCTGGATGCTGCTCGAAGGCGAGGCGGTCGCGCCCGATATTGCCGGCGCAAGGCGATGGGCGCTTGCCGCGGCGGAGCAGGGGATCGCCGCGGCCATGACGCGGCTCGGCATGATTTATCACAACGCGCTCGGCGTCGAGCGCGATGCGGTGGAAGCGGCATCGTGGTGGCGGCGCGCGGCCGAACGCGGCGACGCCGATGGCCAGGCGATGCTGGGCGCTGCCCTTTATCTCGGCGCCGGCGTTCGCGGCGAGCGGCTGGCGGCGCTGGCATGGCTCCTGCGCGCGCAGCGCGGCGGCAGCGTGCTCGCCGCGCCCTTTCTTCAGCCGGCGCGCGCGCTCCTTTCGCCCGCCGAAGTCGCCGAGGCCGAACGCCGCGCCGCCGCGTCCCTGCCGGAGGCCGCGTCATGATCATCGGCACCGCCGGCCATATCGACCACGGTAAGACCTCGCTGGTGCGCGCGCTGACCGGCGTCGACACCGACCGCCTGAAGGAAGAAAAAGCGCGCGGCATCTCGATCGATCTCGGCTTTGCCTATTTGCGCGCGGCGGATGGCTCCGTCGTGGGCTTCGTCGACGTGCCGGGACACGAGCGCTTCATTCACAACATGCTCGCGGGCGCGACCGGCATCGATTTCGTCTTGCTCACCGTCGCCGCCGACGACGGCGTGATGCCGCAGACGGTCGAGCACCTTTCGATCATCGATCTGCTCGGCATTACGCAGGGCATCGTCGCCTTGACCAAGGCGGATCTCGCCGAGCCTCCACAAAGGGAGAAAATCGCGAACGACGCCCGCCAGCTGCTCGCCACCACCGCGCTCGCCAACGCCGACATCGTTGCGGTCTCGACCGTCACCGGCGAAGGCGTCGATGCGCTGCGCGAATATCTGATGCAAGCCGCGCGCGCGCACGCGGCGCGCTCGGCCAAGGGCCGCTTTCGGCTCGCGGTCGACCGCTCCTTCACCCTTCCCGGTACGGGCACCGTCGTAACCGGCACGGTTCTGTCGGGGACCGTGGCGAGCGGCGATCGGGTTGTTGTCAGCCCGCCCGGGCTCGACGCCCGCGTACGTTCGATCCATGCGCAGAACCGGCCGGCGGACAGGGGCGCGGCGGGCGAGCGCTGTGCGCTCAATCTCGCGGGCGAAAACATCAGCAAGGATTCGATCGCGCGCGGCAACGTCGTGCTCGACCCCGAATTGCACGCGCCGGCGGACCGCATCGACGCCAGACTGAAAGTGCTTCCCCGCGAGCCCAAAGCCGTCGGCCAGTGGATGCCGGTCCGATTGCACCACGCCGCCGCCGAAGTGGGCGCGCGGGTCGTGCTGTTGGGCGAGGCGCCGATCCGGCCCGGCGGGGAAGGTTTCGTTCAGC
>Ga0207505_100029_pt1 | contig 35001 bp, 34 predicted proteins | sample NitcycUWRROWE17A_FD_188207 | JGI IMG/M metagenome (GOLD analysis project Ga0207505, IMG submission 188207) | Soil microbial communities from Arlington Agricultural Research Station in Wisconsin, USA - Nitrogen cycling UWRJ-ROWE17-A (SPAdes) | ecosystem: Environmental > Terrestrial > Soil >... | reverse complement strand
AGCGTGTAGACCTTGCCGGTATCGGAGGTGAGGTAGGTTCGGGTCAGCACCTGGCCGCGGTCGTCGCGGGCGACCTGCTCGAGCAAGCGCTCGAATTCGTCGACATAGCGGTCGACCGTCTCGCGGAACTCGGTGGAGCGGCGATACTTGCGGCGGATCTCCTCGAAGGTCTTCTGGCCCTGCGCGGTGTAGAGGCGGCGGGTGAAGACGTTCTTCTCGCCGCGCTTGTAGCGATCCCACAATTCGACCGCGGCGTCGTGGTCGACGAGGCGGGCGATGTCGACCGAAAGCGCATCGAGCGATTCGATGACGCGCTGATCCTGGCGGCTATCGGGCGGTGCGCCGCGGCCTTCGTCCTCGGCGCTCCGCGTGCGCGTGAGCATGTCGCTGAGCCAGGCGCCGCCGCGTTCGTCCTTGTCCTCGCGCGGCTCGCGCCGCGGCGCCGGCGCTTCCGCCCGCGCCGCCGGCCGCGGAGCAGGGCGCGGTCCTTCGACGATCGAGGGCGCGAGCTCGCGGCGCGAAAGCGTGCGGACGCCGCCGGCTTCGGGCGGCAGCGGGGCGTCGGCGCTCGAGGCCATCCGCCGCGGCCCGACGTGATCGATGTTGCGGGCATAGCGGCCGACAATGTCGTTGAGCTCGGCGAGCGCCTTGATCTGATCGGCGACCAGGCGGCGCATGGCGGCGGTGCTTTCGCGCGTCTCGTGCGGCAGCTCGAACACGCCGCGCTTCAGCTCCTGGCGGGTCTGATCGAGCGAATGCTGCACCTCGCCGGCGACCTCGCGGAGCTCGCGGGCGGCGTCGGTGAAGCGCTGGTTCATGTCGCGGAACAGCGTATTGACCTCGCCGTTCGCGGTCTCGTAGGTCGCGCGCAAGGCGGCGGTCGTGCGCTCGCGCTCCTCGTTCGAGGTGTTCTTGACGAGGTCGTATTGCTTGACGATCGCCTGCGTCGAATGGGCGGTCGCGTCGGCGACGAGCTTGGCGATCTCCTGCGCCTTGTCCTCGGCGGCGGTGAGCTGCTCTTGCAGCAGGCGGTTGAAACGGGCGAGCCGCTCCTCCAGATCGCTCGAGCGGCTGGAGAGATGGTTGCTCAACGCCTCGATCGCCTCGCGGCGCTCGGCGAGCGTCTTGTCGATGCGGGTGTGGGTCTCGCTCAAGCCGTCGACCGCGCCGGCGATGAAGCGGCCCTGATCCTCGAAGCGCGTGGTCAGCGTCGAGACGTCGGCGAGCACCTTGGCCGAGACCTCGCGCAGGTCGCGCAACTGGCCGTCCATGTGGCCGACCGCGCCGCGGGTGGAGACGAGGGTGGTTTCCAGCGCCTGCTGGAAGCCGGTGATCTTCTCCGCCACCACGCCTTCGATGGGGCCGAGATTTTCGACGATGCCGGAAAGCACGATCTTCAGCGTGGCGTTAGCCTCGTTCAGGCGCTCGAGCACGCCGGTGACGTCGCCCTGCAGCCGCTCGTGCGCGCCGGTGACTTCGCGCGCGCGCGAAACGAGGGTCTGCGAGACCTGGTCGGCGAGCTGGGTGAAGCTCTTCTCGACCGTGCCGGCTTCGTTGACCAGTTGCTTGGTGGTGCCTTCGATCTTGCTCGACAGGGCGTCGGCGGCGGCAAGCGTTTTCTGCTCGATCGAATTGGTGATGCCCTCGAGGCGGCCGACCACCATTTCCTCGAAGCGGGCGACGCGGGTATCTAACCCTTGCGTCATCTCCAGCGCGCGGCTGCCGAGCACCTGGTTGATGGCGTCGGTGCGCTCGGAAATCGTGTGGGCGATCTCCTGCGCCTTGGCGGTGAAATACTCGCCCATGCCGGCGACGGTCTGGTCGACCGATTGCTGCGCGTTCTTGGCGCCCTCGGCGACGGTGCGGGCGTATTCGAGCGTGCGGTTGGCGAGCGTTTCGTTGAGGCTCTGGGTGCGGTCGGAAAGCGTGCGCTCGACGCGCCCGATGCGCTGATCGAGCGCTTCCGCGATCTCCTGGGTCTTGGTGACGAGGCGGTTGTCGAAGTTGGCGAAGTTGTGCTCGGTGGTCTTGTTGACCCTGTCGACGCTGTCGCGGATCTGGTGCACGATCTCGGCGCCGTGAACCTTCACGGTGTCGTCGAAGGCGGCAAGGCCCTGGGTGATGCGCGTGCCGAGCGAGGTCGAATCGCTCATCACGCGGTCGGCCACTTCGCTGCCGCGCAGGATGATCGAATCCTCGAGCTGCTGCAGGCGCGCGATCAGCACTTCCTTGATCGCATCGCCCTTGGCGGCGATCGAGGCCGACATCAGGTCGGTGGTTTCCTGCAACTCCTCGATCGTCTTGATGCCGCGCGCGGCGACGGCGTTGGCGATCTCGCTGCCGACGCTGTTGAGGTGCTCGGCGGCCTCCTGGCTCTTGTCCAAGAGGTTTTGCACCACCTCGTCGCCGGCGCCGGTGATGTGGGCGCGCGCCGAATGGGTCTGCGAGATGAAATTGTCGATGATGCGGTTGGTCGCCTCGGTGATCGAGGCGTTGACGCGGTCACTGACGCCGTCGACGTCGAAATGGAAGGACTGCTGAACGCCCGCAATCGCCTCCTGCAGGCGGAGCGCATGCGACAGAATCGCGTCGCGCTCGCTCTGCAGGCTCTCGACCACCGTGCGGATGCGCATTTCGTTGTCGTCATAGGCGCGCTCGAGCGTGGAGACCTCGCTTTTCACCATCGACTCGAGCTCGGAGGCGCGCGCGACCGCGCGCTCGACGCCGTCGCCGAGCGCCGCGATCTCGCGCCGGATCGCCTGGCCGATGCTGACGAAGGCGTCGGAGGAGACGCCCTCGGGCTCGGCGAAGCGCATGGTGATCTCGGTCATCGCGGCGGCGACGTAGCGCATCTCCTGCGAGCGGCGGATGAGGGCCGCGAACACGAAGAAGCCGAGGATCGGCAGCGCGATCGCGGCGATGATCGGCAGGAAGAACGACTGCTGGTAGATCGCGCCCGAGTGGGGCGCGGCCGCGAGCTGCTCGGCGTAGCGCGCTTGCAGGAAATAATAGCCGCCGCCCGCCCATACCGCGGAAAGCGCGAGCGCAATCAGTTGGGGAAAGCGCGAAGGCGTGCGGTGGAGGCTCGCCAGAATCTGGCCGACCGAGGGGCGGTCGTCGTTCGCCGCCTCGCGCGGCGCGAGCGGAGCGCGGCCGGAGGAAGCGGGGCGATCGGAAAAGATGTCGTCCTCGAGGACGGGCGGCGGAGGCGGCACGGGGCTCGCCGCCGCCTTCGGCGGGGCGCTCGTCTCGTCCGCGGCGGGCTTGGCCGGCGCCGCCGGTTCGTTGAGCTTGAGCGCGTCCTCGATGGCCGCGAGCATGTCGTCGGCCGGATCCTGCTTCTTGGGGGTGTTGGCCATAACTCGTCGCCTCGTTACGCTTCACATCCAGGACCGGGGCCGGTTTGCCGGTCCGATTTCCGCCGCTACCACGGGTTCCGCCGCCGTCTTGCCGCCCCGTGCGTGACCGAACCCACCGGGTATGCGCTACCCCGCTCCCGCACGGGGCCCAATTTGAGGCGCCCGCAAGAAAGGCTGGGACTCCGATCCACCGCCCGGCTATCCTATCCGGCAGGGCAGCCGAGGCAACGCAAGATATTAAAGCCTTCGGAATATCGTTAACGTCTTATTCACCATGCGAAGCAAGCAGGCGCTTAGGTCGAGCGGGGCCGTGAGGCTGAAGACGCCGCCTTCGGGGGCGGGCTTCATGACCTCCGCCCAGCGCCGTTATCTGGCGCGCGGGCTCAAGCAGCCCGGTGGAAAACTCCCGCTGTTCGACGAAGAAGGCCGGGAAATCAGCCCGCGCACGATCGAGGCCTGCCTCACCCACGGCTGGGCCCGCCCCTGGAGCCGCAACCCCGTCAAGCCCGGCTGGTTCGTGTGCCGGCTGACCGAGGAAGGCTATCGCGCGCTCGGCCAGCCTCCGCCCCGGCGCGCTTTCGACGGCTGACCGCCAAATCTTGAATCTCTGTTTACCAAATCGGGCCAGCATTGGCGCGGGCGCATTCGCGCGCCCGGAGGTCGGGGTCATGGCTATCGCACTGCGCACGGCGGCGGCGGAGGAATTCGGAACGATGACGAAGATGGAGGCGATCGACCTTTCCTTTCTCGACCGGGTGACGTTCCGCGACCGCTCGCTCGCGCGCGAGGTGCTGGTGCTGTTCGGCCAGCAAGCGGAAAGCCTGCTCACGCTGATCGCGGAGGCCGGCGACGAGCGGACCCGGCGTGAGGCCGCGCATAAATTGAAGGGTGCGGCGCGCGGCGTCGGCGCCTTCGACGTGGCGCGGGCCGCCGAGGAGATCGAGGCGGCGAAGGACGCGGCGGAATTCGGCGCCGCCCTCGCGCATCTCACGATCCGCATCACCGAGGCGCGGATCGCGCTCACCGGCCTCATCCGCACCGGCTGAAGCTTTCACCGCCGTCTTTGCCATGCGGGCGCGCGCGCTCTATAGAGCGCGGCGGGCTCGGCATGCCCGATCGTCAAAGGCGGGGAGAGCGATGAAAATCGATCAATTGTTCAGCGTGCGCGGCAAGGTGGCGGTGGTGACCGGCGGCAGCCGTGGCATCGGCGAGATGATCGCACGCGGCTACATCGAGAACGGCGTCAAGGTCTACATCACCGCCCGCAAGGCGGAGGCCTGCAACGCGCTGGCGAAGGAGCTGTCGCGGCACGGCGAGTGCATTTCGATCCCGGCGGATCTCTCCAAGATGGCGGAAATCGACCGCTTCGCCAAGGAAATCGAGAAGCAGGAGAAGAAGATCGACATTCTCGTCAACAACGCGGGTGCGAGCTGGGGCGAGACCTTCGACAAGTTCCCCGAAGAGGGCTGGGACAAGGTGATCGACCTCAATCTGAAGTCGGTGTTCTTCCTCTCGCAGCGGCTGGTGAAGCTTCTGGAAGCGGCGGCCTCGGCCGAGGACTGCGCGCGCATCATCAACATCGGCTCGATCGACGGCTTGCACGTTTCCGGCATCGAGACCTATTCCTACGCCGCCTCCAAAGCGGGCGTCATCCACATGACCAAGATGATGGCGAAGTATCTGGCGCCGCGGAAAATCGCGGTGAACGCGATCGCACCGGGCTTCTTCCCCTCGAAGATGACGGCGACGCTTCCCTTCGAGGCGATCGCCAACGCGACGCCCCTGAAGCGGGCGGGTCGGCCCGAGGACATGGCCGGGGCGGCGCTTTATCTGTCGTCGAAGGCGAGCGGTTTCGTCTGCGGGGCGGTAATCCCGGTCGACGGGGGTTACGCGACGACGGCCTGAGCCGCCATGCCGAAGCAATTCTTATCCCCGTGGGGCGGGGCTGCGTCGGGCGGGGGCCGCCATCCCACCCCAGGACGGCTCGGCACCATATCCTTCGCCGTCAACCCCGCCCGTTAAGGAGAGGGGAAGAAAGGTTGGCGGCTGCGGCGCTCTCCCTATATTAGAGACGCGCAACCAGGCGCCGGTTTCCCCCCAACACGAAATTGCAATGCCCAAAATCACCTACATCGAGCACGGCGGAAAAAAACACATCGTCGATGCTCCGGTCGGCACGACCGTGATGGAAAACGCGATCAAGAACGGCGTCCCCGGCATCGTCGCCGAATGCGGCGGCGCCTGCTCCTGCGCCACCTGCCACGTGCACGTGGACGGGGCCTGGAAGGAGAAGGTCGGGCCGCCCTCGCCGATGGAGGAGGACATGCTCGACTTCGCCTTCGACGTGCAGCCGACCTCGCGGCTTTCCTGTCAAATTAAAGTGACGGAGGAGCTCGACGGGCTGGTGGTGCACACGCCGGCGCAGCAGGGGTAAAAGGCGCGCATGAACAAGGCCGATACCCGCGAGCCGATCCAGACCGACGCCGTCATCATCGGCGCCGGGCCGGTGGGGCTGTTCGCGGTGTTCGAGCTCGGCCTCCTCGACCTCAAGGCGCACGTCATCGACATCCTGCCCAAGCCCGGCGGCCAGTGCGCCGAGCTTTATCCCGAGAAGCCGATCTACGACATCCCGGGCTGGCCGGTGATCACCGGCGAGGGGCTGGTCGAAAAGCTGCTCGCGCAGATCAAGCCGTTTTCGCCGCACTTCCATCTCGGCGAGCGGGTCGAGGGTCTGGCGCGGCAAAAGGACGGCGGCTTCCGGCTCGCCACCGACAACGGCACCGTGATCGAAGCGAAGGTGGTAGTCGTTGCCGCCGGCGGTGGCTCGTTCGAATCGAAGAAGCCACCGCTCGCGGGCATCGAGGATTACGAAGGCAAGTCGGTGTTTTATCTCGTGCGCCGGATCGAGGATTTCCGCGGCAAGCGGGTCGTGGTCGCGGGCGGCGGCGACTCGGCGCTCGACTGGACGCTGAATCTGGCGCCGGTGGCGAAGAGCCTGACGCTTCTGCACCGCCGCGATCAGTTCCGCGCCGCGCCCGACAGCGTGTTGAAAATGAAGGCGCTCGCCTCCGAGGGCAAGATCACCTTCGAGCTCGGCCAGCTGCACGCGCTCGAGGGCGCCGACGGCAAGCTTGCGCGGGTGATCGCGCGGCGCGAGGACAAATCCACCTTCCCGCTCGAGGCCGACGCGCTGCTGCCCTTCTTCGGGCTCACCATGAAGCTCGGGCCGGTGGCCAATTGGGGGCTCAAGCTCGCCGACGGCCTCATCGCCGTCGACACCGCGAAGTTCCAGACCAGCGTGCCCGGCATTTTCGCCATCGGCGACATCAACACCTATCCCGGCAAGCTCAAGCTTATTCTGTGCGGCTTCCACGAGGCGGCGCTGATGGCGCAGGCGGCGGCGCACGTCGTCGATCCGGGCAGGCGCATCGTGTTCCAGTACACCACCACTTCCACCAGCCTGCACAAAAAGCTCGGCGTGTCGTAGAAATCCTGCCAAAGTGTGCGGCTAGAGCGGACCGGGGGCGGAGGGATTTGCATGCTGCGATGGGCGCTCATTGCGGCCGCGCTTGCCGGGTTGGCGGGCTGCGCGGACTCCAGCAAGATTCAGGGCAATGAGACCGGCGGCGTCGTGCCCGCGATCATCCAGAACAACGCCGATGCCGCGGCGGCGGCGCAGGATTATTGCAGGCAATATAACCGCACGGCGAAAATCACCGCGCAAGGATCGGACGCGGGCGGCACTACCATCTTCGTGTGCCTGGCGCCCGGCAAGCAATCGCCGTTCGAGCGCTAGCGCGGAGGGAAGGACGATGGCGACCTTTCTCGTTGCCCACGGCGCCTGGTCGGGAGGCTGGGCGTGGAAGAAAATGCACCCCTTGCTCGGCGCGCGCGGGCACGCGCTCTACACGCCGACCCAAACCGGGATCGGCGAGCGGGCGCATCTTGCGCACCGCGGCATCAATTTGGAGACCCACATCCTCGACGTGCTGGCGGTGCTCGAATTCGAGGATCTCAAGGACGTGATCTTGATCGGCCATTCCTATGGCGGCATGGTCGCGACCGGCGTCGCCGACCGCGCGCGCGGGCGGCTCACCCATCTCGTCTATCTCGATGCCTTCGCGCCCGAAGCCGGCAAGTCGGCGACCGACTATATGCCGCCCGAGCGCGCGCAGATGGTGCGGAAGAGCGCGATCGACGGATGGAAGGTGCCACCGTTGAATCCGATTCCGCCCGATACCACGCCCGCGGATATGGCCTGGGTCGGGCCGCGGCGGGTGGCGCAGCCGCTGCAATGCTTCGAGCAGAAGCTCGCGCTGAAAGGCGCGCCGCTGGCGCTGCCGCAGAGCTACATCTACGCGCAGCGGCACAATGCCGGCGATCCGTTCCGGCAATTCCTGGAACGCGCGCGCAAAGAAGGCTGGCCGGTCTATGAGATGGACGCCAGCCACTCGCCGCACGTCACCGCGCCCGAGGCGCTGGCGGAGATTTTGCACAAGGTGGCGAGCGGCTGAGACCCAACGCTGTCATGCCCGGCCTTGTGCCGCGCATCCACGCTTTTTTTCGCTGTTACGCTGTAAAGACGTGGATGGCCGGGCAGGCAAGCTTGCGCAGCCTGCCTAAAGTTGGCTGCGGGCCCGGCCATGACGTGTTTAGAACGCCGGGCATGACGGCGTTTAATTCAGCGTGTAAAACATCCCCATGTTCACCGCCTTTTTCCACGAGCTGAAAGCCGCGGGCCTGCCGGTCACCGTGCGCGAGTACCTGACGCTGATGGAGGGCATGGACAAGAACCTCGCTTCGCAGAAGATCGAGGACTTTTATTATCTGTCGCGCGCGATACTGGTGAAGGACGAGCGCAATCTCGACAAGTTCGACCGCGTGTTCGGCCACGTGTTCAAGGGCATCGAGACGCTCGCCGAGGCGACGGGCGCGGCAGAAATCCCCGCCGAGTGGCTGAGGAAGCTCGCGGAGAAATACCTCACCGAAGAGGAGATGAAGGAGATCCAGGCGCTCGGCGGCTGGGACAAGCTGATGGAGACGCTGGCGAAACGCCTCGCCGAGCAGAAGGGCCGCCACCAGGGCGGCAATAAATGGATCGGCACCGCGGGCACCTCGCCGTTCGGCGCCTACGGCTATAATCCCGAGGGCGTCCGCATCGGCCAGGCCGAGAGCCGCCACAAGCGGGCGGTGAAGGTGTGGGACAAGCGCGAGTTCCGCGATCTCGACGACACCGTCGAGCTCGGCACGCGGAACATCAAGCTCGCGCTCAGGCGGCTGCGCAAATTCGCCCGCACCGGCGCGCCGGAGGAATTGGACCTCGACGGCACCATCAAGGAGACCGCGCACAAGGGCTATCTTGATCTCTTGTTGCGCCCCGAGCGGCGGAACGCCGTGAAGGTGCTGCTCTTCCTCGACATCGGCGGCTCGATGGATTGGCACATCAAGCTCTGCGAGGAGCTGTTCTCGGCCGCGCGCACCGAGTTCAAGCACCTCGAGCATTTCTACTTCCACAACTGCCTCTACGAGCGGGTGTGGAAGGACAATCGCCGCCGCTGGCAGGAGACGACGCCGACCTGGCAGGTGCTGCATACCTATCCGCACGACTATAAGCTGATCTTCGTCGGCGACGCCTCGATGAGTCCCTACGAGGTGACGCAGCCGGGCGGCTCGGTCGAGCACATGAACGAGGAGCCGGGTGCGCTGTGGATGCAGCGCATCACCCGCACCTATCCGCACGCGGTGTGGCTCAACCCGGTGCCGGAAAACCAGTGGGACTACACCCACTCGATCCGCATGCTGAAGCAATTGATGGCGGGGCGGATGTATCCGCTGACGCTTACGGGCCTCGACGAGGCGATGCGGGAGTTGGTGAGGTGAGAGTCAGATAGTTGGCTGCTCACTCATCGTCATGCCCGGGCTTGACCCGGCATCCATACCGCACTTCAACGTTCGCTGAATTTCATCATGGATCGCCGGGCAGGCAAGCTTGCGCAGCCTGCCTAAAGTTGGCTGCGAGCCCGGCGATGACAGAAGAAACTAAATAAGCTGAACCTAACCGTTTTCTTTTCCATCACCCGTTAGCCTCTCAAAATCCTCCAGCACATTCTTGATCAGCGTCTTGCGGCGCGGGTCTTGCGCCGCCTGCGTCGAGGCGAATAGGCCCAAAAGATAACGCGCCTTTTCGGCCGCTTCCGGCCAGGTCGTCGCGGGCTCGGCGATCAATTGCTTCTCCAGCGCCTCTTGGCGCGCGCGCAGCGCCTTCTCGTCGGCTTCCACGTCCGCAAGGATACGGCGCAAATCGGTCGCCTTCTGCGCCGACATGCCGCGATGCTGGTCGAGCTTGATCGTTTTATCGGTCATGGTGCGCCTCCTTGCGCCGCGAAGATAAAAAAACCCGGCTGCGTGCCGGGCTTTCCGAATTCGCCGATTGAAAACCGGCTATTACTTGGTGACGGACGCCTGCGCCTTGTCGGCGTCGGGCTTCTTGACCGCGGGATTGCTCTGCGCCGGCGCCGGAGCGGAAACCGCATCGGTGTTCGCGGGATCGGCGGCAAGAATCGGTTTGTTGATCATCGAAATATGCCTTTCAATGCACCTAAAAAAATATCTAGGCAGGAATCGTATGTAGGAAGGATTTCCTCGAATGTAAGGGTGCGCGCGTTTTAATTCGATTGTGTTCACCGCCTTTTTCTGTATACTCGGTTCGTTCGATACTTTTCGCTTTTCTTGATATGCGCCCCGCAAGCAAGGGCCTTCCCCAGAACGCGCTGAAGTCGAATGAAAAGCCGCGCGATCCTCGCGCGGTGGCAAAAAGCGCTATGCGCTTCTAGGAGAGATCTACAATGGCTAGCGGTACGGTTAAGTTCTTCAATTCGCAAAAAGGTTTCGGTTTCATCCAGCAGACCGAGGGCGGGCCCGACGTGTTCGTTCATGTCTCCGCGGTGGAACGCGCGGGCATGCGGGGTCTGGTCGAGGGCCAGAAACTCAACTTCGACATCGTGACCGAGCGCGGCAAGCAAGCCGCGTCGAACCTGCAAGACGCCGCGTAAAGCGCGCGCGAGAACGCAGTTACCATCGAGCCCGGCGCCCAAAGCGCCGGGTTTTTTGTTGCCCTTATAATACCGCGCTCGCGGGCCTATATTAGGCCTGATGCTTCGTTGACGTTTCAGGAGCGGATCATGGCTTTCGACTACAAGGCGCCTGCCGAAGTCTTCGCCGGCCGCAGCATGCGCGGCCCGCGGCCTATGCGCTATCAGCGCTTCGAGACCGGCGCCGAGGCGCTGCGCTTCGCGATCGAGGTGCTGCCGCGCGCCAATCTCCTCGGCGCGATCCTGGAGGCGGACGAGCGGCGCTACTGGCACGCGGAAATCCGCAAGCTCTACGACGCGCCCGGCTATCCGTTCCCGCGCCGGGAGCCGGAAGTAAAACAAGCGCCGAAGATCCAGCCCGCGCCGAAGATCCAGCCTGCGCCGAAGAAGAGCAAGAAAGCCAAGGCGCCCGCCGCGGCCGTCAGCGCCTCGCCGCGCGGATAACGCCGTACTCACTCGAATATCCGCTGTCACTGGGACCAATGCCCGTCGGACGGCGCGGCTATGCGACCGCGCGGCGGCCGCTAGCGCGGGGCGGGCTTATTGCGCGTAGCGCTCTGCTGCTTTGCGTCGATGCGCGGCGGCTCGGGTGCCGGCTGAATTTTTTTCGCCTCGGCGCCAACTCCGCTCATCAGCCGGAGCGTTTGCGGATCGTAGGTCGTCCAAACAAATGCGACCACGACGATCGTGGCGACGATCGCGACCAGCAAATTGCGAGCGACGTGGCGCGGCGGCTTGTAGTCGCGGCCATACCGGTTTCGGCTCATTAGCGCTCCCGGCCAATTTGGAGACGGCGGCGCGAATTCATTAGGCGGCGTCGGCAGGCTTTCCGAATGCCGCCATGAACAGCGCTCTTTGCTGGCGATAGCGTGAAATGGCCTCGTTAGTTAGCCGCAAGGGGTCCATGTCGCCGGTGCGAGCGATCTCCATGACGTGCGCGGCCAGGCACGAGCGGCACCAAGCCACGTCCACTCCGACATCGCCGCTTGTTTCGATAAAGCCCCAGGCGCGTTCGAACGCGGCGCTCAGCACCTTGATTTCGTCAGGCTGAAACGAATTGTCCCAATGGATCGACATCGCCCGTATCCTCCCCGTGATCGTTTTCCGTATCCTCCCCGTGATCGTTTTTGGGCCGATTGTAATAAGGGGTCGTTGAGCAGTTCGGTCGCATTTACGACTCAGGGGCGCTCGAATACCCAGCCATGAACTAGGTTTACTGGCCAATTTATGCGGAGTGGGCCTGCCTCGGCGTTGGCTGCGTCAACTTGGCCGCGGGCGTGGGCGGCGGACGCCGGTCGCCGCGGGCGGATTTCCTTCAGCGCTTTGCCTGTCGGCGAGCGCCGGCGCCAACTGGCTTTATCGTTCAGCGTCGATCGTTCAGTTGGCCGAGCCCGCCGCGCGACTTGTACATGGCGTCGCTCGCGTCCCCGATCATGTACAGCCGGCCGTTGTGCCGGAAGTTCACGACACCAATTCGACAGCCGCACGCGCACTCTCGCTGGCGTGAGAATCGCCCTGCGCCATGTGACAAGCTTGCGGATGAACTAACGGCCCTTATCGCCGGGCCAATGCGGCTTCATCAGCGGGCGGACGATAATCCGTCCCGCATTACGGTAAAAGCCGCCATCGTCGCTGCTTTGCGGCTGGCGGCGGAGCGAATCGATCAGATCGCGCAAGGCCCGTCGTTCCCGCTCAAGGTCTTGTCTGCTTTGCGCTACGCCGGGCTTCGGCGCCATTTTGGGCGGTGCTTTCTTCTTCTCGGGCACAAGCGACCCCGCTCAAACTACCCCGCCAGGTTCAATGCCCGGGAACGAAATGAGTTCCGGCCCGCCGGTAGAAGTTTGCCGGCGGCACAAATCATGCGGCGCCAAGAGTTCGCTCGGACGGTTAGCCCTGCCGCTCAGCGCCGCGTGGAATCCGCCGCCGGGATGTAATTCAGCTTGCGGGCGAGCGTCGCCAGCTCGCAGCCCTCGCAATAACGCGAATCCTTAAAGTCGATCCAGTTGTGGGCGTAGATGTTCTCGGGCGGAATGCCGTAGCGCTCCTGCAGGAAGCGCACGAGCACGAGCCAAGCGGCGGTCTGCGCGGCGGTCACCGGCTTTCGCACGTCGGGATAATTGCCGGAGAATTCGACGCCGATCGAGTTCTCCTTGGTGACGGCATGGAAAGTCTTCGTATTGTCGACGTACTTGTTGTCGTTGCGGTTGCCGCCGTCGCCGTGGGTGGGGATCGCGTTCTCGGCCGTTGCCCAATAGACGGTGCCGTCGGTCTCGACCCATATCGTCACGCCGCGACGCGTCGGATTTTTCGCCTGCTCGGCCGCACCCGCTTTCGCCGAGCCCGCGGGCCCCTCGGTCTGGTGAGCGATGATGTTCTTCCACGGATTGGCGTCGGCGGGATTTCCGAGCGGCGTGAGGTAAATGATGTGGACGCCGGGGAGCTGCGGCGTGCCCGCGGCCTTCGCAAGCTCGCTGAAATCGGGCTCGGCGAAGGCGGGGACGGCGAAGGCCCCGCCGGCCAGGAATATCGCCAGGGCCAGCTTGATCATGCGTACTCCGGGGACAGATTATCAGAAAGGATAAGATCGATGCGCGCCGAAGTGGAACCTATTGCGCCGGCGGAGATTGACGCAAAACCTTATTTTCGTCTTCATCAGGATCGAGCTTTATTCGACACAATTCCCCGCGCCGCACTTGCAATCCGCCCGGGCGCGAGCGATGGGATCGGGCTTTGACCGAGAGCCTTTAGGGCCATGAGCCTCCGATCTCGTCTCGCCGTGGTGGTCACGTTGGCGATGGTGCCGCCATTGGCGATCACCGCCTACAACACCTATGCGTGGCGCGACTTTCTCGAGCAGCAGGCGAACGAGGAGGCGCTCGCCGCCGCGCGCCTGATCTCGGCCGAGCTGTCGCAATTGTTCGAGGGCAGCCGCCACTTGATGCTCACGCTCGTCAAGCATCCGGCGGTGCCCGCGCGCGAGGAGGAATGCATCGCCTATTTCAAATCGGTGATCGCGGACCTGCCCCTTTACCGCGAGGCGGCGCTGGTCGATCGCGACGCCAAGTTCCATTGCTCGACGATCCCGATCCCGCCGGCGCTCGATGTGCGCGACCGCGTCTATTTCGCGGAGCCGCTGCGAACGGGCAAGCTCACCATCGGCACGCTGACGACCGGCCGCGTGACGGGGGAGCGCTCGATCCACATCTCGATCCCCTACAAGGATCCCGACGGGCGTTTCGACGGAATCGTCGTGCTCGTCCTCAACCCGGACCGGATCGGGCGCGATTTCGCCGAGCGCCGCTGGCAGATCTATCACCGCGTCATGGTGGTCGATCGGGAGGGCTCGCTCGTCTTCACCATTCCGAGCACGGCGGACACCGCCACAGTGGAACTCGCCAAGAAGGTGTTCGAGATGGCGCACGACGGCGAGGAGCGGGCCTTCGTCATCAAGGATGCGCGCGGCGACGAGCAAATCATCGGGTTCGTGCCGCTCGAGGACGCGCCGCACGGGCTGTTCGTCGCGGTCGGCATCGACCGCGAGCTGGCGCTCACGGAATTCAACGTGACCGCCCGGCGAAGCGCGGTATTCGGCGCGCTCGCGCTGCTGTTCGCGCTCGCCGGCATTCTCGGCGCTTCCAACGCGCTGATCCGGCGCCCGCTGCTCGACATGGTGCGGGTGGCGCGGCGGCGCGAGGCCGGCGACTTGACGGCGCAATTTCCGCGCCTGCGCTCCGCCACCGAACTCGGCCAGCTTTCCGGGGCGCTGCGCGCGATGTCGCTCAGAATCGACGAGTTGTTCGCGCAGAAGGAGTTTCTGCTGCGCGAGCTGCAGCACCGGGTGATGAACAGCCTGCAGATCCTGTCGAGCCTGTTGGGGATGCAGGGTCGGGAAGCCGCCGATCCCGCCGCGCGCGCCGAGCTTGCGCGCGCGCGCGAGCGGGTGATGGCGATGAGCGCGGTTTACAAATATCTCTATGGCGCCGAAGTCTCGGAAAAAGTCGATTTCGGCGAACTCCTGCGCGCGATCTGCGCCGAAAGCGAAAAGAGCTTTTCCGGTGAAAACCGGACGATCACCTGCGAAAGCATTCCGTTGATCGTTGCCGGCGGACAGGCGGCCTCGCTCGCGGTGCTGGTGAACGAGCTCATCACCAACGCCCTCAAGCACGCCTATGCGAACGGCCAGGCGGGCCCGATCCTGGTGCGGCTGTTGCGGAACGAGGACGGTGCGGTCGAGTTGCGGGTCGCCGACCGCGGCGGCGGGTTCTCCGGCGACATCGATCTCGCGCACCCCACTTCGCTCGGCCTCAAGGTGATCGTTTCCACCGCGCGGCAATTCGGCGGAACCGTCAGTTTCGTCCGCCTCGATCCGGGAACCGAATTCGTGGTGCGCTTTCCGCCGGATTTCGGCTCGGCACCCGAGCCCGCCGCAGCCGCGCCGGCGTGAAATTATTTAGGCTGGATTTTCTGATCGCCGCCCGGCGTGCCCGGCGGCGGGATCACCGGCATCTTCGATCCGCTATCCGGCGGCGGAACTTTCATCGCCGGATCGACGTCGGGCGGGCAGATCACGCCCTTCGACTGCGCGAGCCGGTCACCGAGCGGCTCGCCGGGCTTGGGCGCCGTCCGCGCGCCGGGCGTGCAGTCGGGGTTGGCGGGCGGCGGTGCGGCTTGCTGGGCCGCGGCGGGCGCCGCCGCGAGCGCGCATGCCAGCGCGCCGGCCAGGAGGGATTTTTGCATCGCCATCAACATGAGCTCGGCACCCCGGGCCGCAGGCTCGGATTCGTCGTGGTGCCGCCGGCATCGCTGCCGCCCGACGGGGATATTGGGAACGCCGGTCGCCTCGTTGTTGGCGCCCCGCGAGGTGAAGATGCCGGCATTGCCTCCGATCGCGCCGGCGGCGCTCGATCCTCTTCCGCAGGGGCGCACGGTCGCCGGGTTCGCGGTGCTGGGCAGGCCCGATCGGCTGGCACCCGGGATGGTGATCGTGCTTTTTCCCGGCGTCGGCGAGGACGGCACGGTCGGGGTCCGCGGCGTGGTGATGGTGCCCGGCGCATCGGGCATGGTGGAGCGGGCGGCGGCCCCAACCGGCGGCATCAAAAGGGGCGAGGGAATCGAGCCGGCGATGGCGCTGCCCGCGAGCGCACAAACAAGCACCGCGCTCAATGACGGCAACATGCACGATCCGCGGGCTGTGGGGTCTTTCATCGCGGCGGCTCTCTCCCGATCAAACGGCAAGATGGTAACGCGTTGCGGCGGAAGCAAGTTCCGCTGATGCCGGCATGCGTGGCGAAACGGCCGGCGCGGAGCGAACGCGTGATCGAGCATCGCCATGAGCGCTCCCAGGCCACCGGTCTTGCCGACGGTCGCCCGCCGCGATCGAGGGCGGCTCATCCATGCGAGGCCGGATGTTGTCGGCAGCACGATCGCGATCCTGACGGCGTTCAATCTCGGCGGCCTATTCTTTTTACCCTCGTCGACCCGCGAGGGCTTTCTTTCGTCCGAGGATTTGACCATGCACGCGGCCGCAGCCATTCAGTCGTTGCTCGCCATGGCGTTATGGATCGCGGTTAATCGCGGATTAAATTATTGTCATTCAGCAAGACCGCATTTGGCGAGTTGCAATTGACCAACCTTTCGGGCGCCTTTTTGGCATTCTGAATTTTTGTTCAGGAATCATCACAACCCGGTGACGGCATTGCGGAACCACGCGCGACGATACACGTTATTTCCATGTCGTTCCGCCTCGTTGCGGTTCATTGCCGGGACGCGGCGGCCATTCTGGCCGACGGCTTTCAGGCTGGAACGCAAAAGAGAAAGGACAACGTCATGACCAAGCTCACGATGAAGAATGTGCTCGCGCTTGGCGTCGCCGGCGCGATCACCTTGGGCGCGGCGAGCCCGACGATGGCTTTGCCGCTTGCCTCGAGCGGCACCGCGGTGAAGCAGTCGGCGCCTGAATCCGCCGCCACCGAAGTGCGTTGGCGCCGCGGTTGGGGTTGGGGCGCCGGTATCGGAGCCTTCGCGCTCGGCGCCGCCGTCGCCAGCGGCTATCCGTACGGTCCGTACTATGACGGTCCGTATTACGGCTATTACGACCCCTACTACTATGACGGGCCGCGCTGCTGGCGCCGTTGGGGCCGTGTCTACTGCAACTACTAAGCAGGGTTGAAGAAGGCGCCGCCGGACGAAAATTCGTCCGGCGGCGTTTGCTTGCCTGGCCGCGTGCTAAGAGTGCGCCCGCCATGGCCACGCATGCGCCGCCGCCGCGATCCGACCGCGCGACCGATCCCGCGGCGGACGAAATGAGTTACCGCTACCGTCCGCGCATGCTGGGAGCCGAATTTGCCTTTCGTCTCGAGCCGCATGCGCTGGCGTGGGAGTTCGGGCAGCGCAACGGCCGGCTGGCGTATCGCGACATCGCGCGCTTGCGCCTGGGCTACCGTCCCGCGAACATCGCCGGCAGCCGCTTCATCGCGGAAATCTGGTCGCGCGCGGGCATGAAACTCGAGATTGCTTCGATCACCCAGCGCTCGCTGTTCGATTATCAAAATCTCGCGCCCCAATATCGTGCCTTCGTCATCGAGTTGGGTCGCAGGATCGCGGTTGCCGGCGGCGCGTGCCGTTGCGAGGCGGGATTTTCGCCGTGGCGGTGGTGGCCGGCGCTGTTCGTCGCCGCCGCGACGCTCGTCGCCGCGGTCTATGTCTCGCTCAACGCGTTGATCGCGGGCAATGTCACCGCCGCTGCCGTCATCATCGCCTTCGGGTTGGTCTTCCTATGGCAAATCGGCTCGATGATCATGCGCAACCGGCCGCGCCTTTGCGGCCTTCAATCGATTCCCTCAGCAGTCCTGCCCAAGCTCCCGCGCCCGCCTTTGACTCCGTAAGGGTGGTCGACCGGCCGAAAACGATCTGGCGAAGCGCGTATGACCGCTTCGTTTTCGCCGGTCCTTGAACCTTGAATGTGGGCGATGAACCGACCCTGTGGGCGGATCGGTACTCGACTACACCGGGCGGCACGCCTCAATTCCCGTGCGTTGGAGCCTTTCCGCAGCGTTGAGCTTCGTCTTTCGTCTAGCAAAGCGGGCAACGGCATATCGCAATGCAAAAAAGAGAAAGCTTGTTAAGTACCCGTGAAGTCTTTTATTTTGCCTGCACCAAAAATAATGCCGGCTGGCGAGGGTTCATCCCGATGCAAGCCGGGAACTCGCTGGGGGGACGCAACATGTGGAATCAAGTCTACAATCCGTTGAACAACACGACGTTGTCGACGATCGCCGCAGCACTTCCTGTGGTGACGCTGCTGGTGCTGATCGCATCGGGCAAGGTGAAGGCGCATATCGCCGCGCTGATCGCGCTCCTGGTCGCCAATCTCATCGCGATCTTCATCTTCACCATGCCCGCGGGCATGTCGATCCGCTCCTCGATCCTCGGCGCGGTGATCGGCTTCTTCCCGATCGGCTGGATCGTGTTGAACGTCATCTTTCTTTACCGACTGACTGTGGAGAAGGGCATGTTCTCCACGCTGCAGAGCACGATCGGCGGCGTGACCAACGATCGCCGGCTGCAACTGCTCCTGATCGCATTTTCGTTCGGCGCCTTCTTCGAGGGTGCGTCGGGCTTCGGCACTCCGGTCGCCGTCACCGGCGCGATCCTGATCGGGCTCGGCTTCTCGCCGCTCGCGGCCTCGGGTCTGTCGCTGATCGCCAATACCGCGCCCGTCGCCTATGGCGCGCTCGGCACGCCGATCGCGGGTCTTTCCAGCGTCACCGGCATCGATCCGTTCCTGCTCGGCGCGATGGTGGGACGGCAATTGCCGTTCTTCTCGCTGATCGTGCCGTTCTGGCTGATCTGGGCGTTTGCCGGCTGGCGCGGCATGATCGCGATCTGGCCCGCGATCCTGGTCACGGGCGTCTCCTTCGCCATCCCGCAATTCCTGATCTCGAACTACATCAATCCGTGGATCGTCGACATCGGCGCCTCGCTGGTATCGATGGCCTTCCTCATCGGCTTCCTCAAGATCTGGCAGCCGAAGGAAATCTGGACGTCGCCGGCGCTACGCAGCCATGACGATTCGGGCAAGGGCCGGCCGGTGCCGAAGGCGGGTCCCAAGCCCTCGACCGCGCAAGTGTGGATGTCGTTGCTTCCGTGGATCATCGTCTGCGCCGTTCTGCTCTTGTGGGGCACGAACTGGTGGAAGGCGCAGGTGAATCCGTGGGCCACCTGGAACTATGCGGTCCCGGACCTGCACAACATGATCAACAAGGTGCCGCCGGTGGTAACGGCTCCCACGCCCGAGGGCGCGGTGTTCTCCTTCACCTGGCTCTCCTACACCGGCTCCGGCATGTTGATCGCCGCGATCATCTCCGGCTTTATCATGGGCTTCTCGCCCGCGGGACTGATCGCAACTTATGGCCGCACGCTTAAGCTCTGCGCCTATTCGCTCATCACCATCTCGGCGATGCTCGCGATCGGCACGCTCACGCGCCTGTCCGGAATCGACGCGACCTTGGGTCTCGCCTTTGCCGGCACCGGCGTGCTCTATCCCTTCTTCGGCACGTTGCTCGGATGGTTGGGTGTCGCACTCACCGGCTCGGACACGGCGTCGAACATCTTGTTCGGCAATCTGCAGAAGATCACCTCGGAGCAGTTGGGCCTTTCGCCGATCCTGATGGGCGCGGCGAACTCCTCGGGCGGCGTCATGGGCAAGATGATCGACGCGCAGTCGATCGTCGTTGCGTCCACCGCCACCAACTGGTTCGGACACGAAGGCACGATTCTGCGCTTCGTGTTCTGGCATTCGATCGCGCTCGCCTGCCTGGTCGGCGTGCTGGTGATGCTGCAGGCCTATGTCTTCCCGTGGATGATCGTGCACTGACGTTTCTTTCAAGCACGACAATATCACTTGGCCCCGCGGGCATATCGCCCGCGGGGTCTTACTTTTTGGCCTCGGCCTGCGCGGGGGTGACGAAGAAAGCGAGCAAGCCGGTCCGCCTTTTGATCTTGCCCCAACGCTTGGTCTTAAAATCGATCACCGCCAACGCGCCCGTCGGCATGGGCCGGCGAAAGTGCGCAAGCGCGTCCTCATCGCCGGCGGCGATCAGTTCGTCGGCGAGTTCTTCGAAGGCCGGATTATGCCCGACCACAAGAACGCAACGCTGGCTGCGCGGCAGGCTTCGCACGATGTCGAACAGGACCTCGGCGGTTGCCTCGTAAATCAGCGGCTCGTCCACCCGCTCGGGCGGCGGATGCAGGAAAATGTCGATGAGATCGAACGTTTCGCGAGCGCGAAGCGCGCTCGAAACGAGCGCGAGGCCGGGCTCGAGCCCCTGCGCGGCCATGAATTCGCCGATCCAACGCGCCTCCTCGCGGCCGGCCGCTTGCAGCGGGCGGTCGAAATCCGCCACGCCTTGCGCGCGCAGGGCCTTGGCATGACGCAATAGCATGAGGCGGCGCATGCGATTTCCGTTTTGTGATCGGCGCGATTCCATTTAGGGAGAAGGGATCTAGGCGGTCGAAATCCTCGCCCGCAAAGCCTAGCATGCGCCTATAAACGACAAGACGATGAACGAAGTTTCCTCCGCAACCTTCTATTCGGCGACCGCGCGTCCCGCTCCCGAGCGGCGGACGCTGGCGCAAGACGTGGAGACCGAGGTCTGCGTCGTCGGCGGGGGCTTCGCCGGCCTGTGGACCGCGCGCGCCCTGCTCGCGCGCGGCCGGGAGGTCGTCGTGTTAGAGGCGGGCGAGGTGGCGGGCGAGGCCTCGGGCCGGAACGGCGGCTTCGTTTCCGCCGGCTATGCCGAGCGGCTCGCGAAGATCATCGAGCGCGTCGGCATCGATGACGCGCGCGAGCTCTTCCGGCTGTCGCGCGACGGCGTCGAGCTCGTGCGCTCGATTTTGGCCGAAGGCGACTTCGGCTTGGATGCGGTGCCGGGACGGCTCAACGTGCTGCGTTATGACGACGAGGTGGGCCTGCGCGACGAGGCCGAGATGCTCGCGCGCGACTTCGATCACGACGTCGTGGTGTGGCCGCGGGAGCGCGTGCGCGAAGCGCTCGCGACCGAGCGCTATTATCAGGCGCTGCACGAAGCCGACGCCTTTCATTTGCATCCGTTGAATCTCGCCCGCGCGCTCGCCGCCGACATCGAAAGCCGCGGCGGCACGATTTACGAACGAAGCCGCGCGATCGCGGCCGATCTCGCCGGATTGCGCAAATCGGTTTGGACCGAACACGGCCGCGTGCGCGCCTTTCAGGTGGTTCTCGCCGGCAGCGCCTTTCTCGGCGAGGCGTTTCCCGCGCTCGCCTCGATGGTGCTGCCGGTGCGCACCCATGTGGTGGTGACGGCGCCGCTCGGCGAGGCGCTGAAGGAGACGATCCGCTATCCCGGCGCCATCGCCGACACGCGGCGCGCGGCCGATTACTATCGCGTGATCGGCGAGCGATTGTTGTGGGGCGGGCGGATCACGACCAATCCGCGGCCGCCGAAGCAGCTCGCACGCCTGATGGCGCACGACATCGGCAAGGTCTATCCGCAGCTCGCGGAAGTGCCGATCGACTACGCTTGGTCGGGCACGATGGGCTACGCCATTCACAAGATGCCGCAGATCGGCATGGTGCAGCCGGGCGTGTGGATCGCCAGCGCCTTCGGCGGGCATGGACTCAACACCACGGCGATGGCGGGCGAGCTCGTCGCCTCGGCCATGGTTGAGCAGGACGACCGCTGGCGGCTCTTTATTCCGTTCGGCCTGGTGTGGGCCGGCGGCGCCGCCGGCCGCGCGGCGACGCAGGCGGCCTATTGGTCGATGCAATTCAAGGACTGGATGGACGAGACGCAGACCAAGCGCGTCGAGCAGGTGCAGGCCGATATCGCCGCCGGTCTGGCGCCGGGCCTGGCTGCCTTCGCCGCGCGGCGCGCCAAGCGGAAATTCGCGGAAAGCAGCGCCGGGCGGCTAAGCGCGCGCTTTGCCGCGGTCATCTACTTTTTCCTCAACCGCCTGCTCGTCGGCCTGCGCTGGGCCGGCGCCATCATTTACGCCATCTCCGCCGCCGTCGGCCGCCTGCTCTATGTCGTCATCATGGCGGTCGCCACCGTGATCGGATTTGTCGCCGGCTGGGTCGGCTGGGGCATGGAGATGATCGCAGCCGCCATCGCGGCCTGCGGGCGGGTAACGGTCAGGATCGCCGCGCTGTTGTGGCGAAACGTCATGCTGCCGGCATCGCTGCTGGCCGCCGCCGCGGCGAAATGGGCTTGGCAGCGCAGCCGTTTGGGCTCGACGCGGCTCGCGCGCGCGGTGCAAGCGGGCGCGAGCTGGGCCTCGGCGCGCGTCAAAGCGGGCGCACTAGCGGCCGGCAGCAAGATTCGCCAAGGCGCGATCTGGAGTGCGGCACGCGGACGCGAAGGATTGATCTGGTGCGGCGCGCGCATCGGCGAGGGCGCGCGATCGGCGGCGGCGGGGGCCAAAGCGGGCGCGAGCTGGGCCGCCGTGCGCGGAAGGCAAGCCGCCCTGTTGTCGGGCGCGCGCAGCCGCGAAGGCGCGCGGTGGACGGCGGCGCGCACGAAGGACGGCGCCGCCTGGAGCGGGCAAAAGATCGCCGATGCGGGCCGCGTCATGCGGGACCGCGCCGTTCTGCCCGGCGTGAAGAAAGCCGCGAGCGGCGCCGGGCAAGCGCGCGCGCGGATCAAGTCTGGCGGTGTCAAGCTCGCGGCGGGCGCGCGAAAAAACGCAATTGCCTTCGCTGCGTGGAGCGCGAAACTGCCGGGCGTGGCTTGGACGACGTTGCTGGTCCCGGCGGGGAGATACGCGCTCGACCGGGCCAAGGCCGCGAAGAATGCCGTGACCGACGCGCGCAAGCGCCACGCGCAAGCGAGCGCCGTCGCTCACGCCGCGCGCAAAGAGGCCGATCAAGAGGCCTTGAATCGGGCAAAGACCGAACGCCAAACGAGCGCGGCGGCGGAAAAAGAACGCGGCGCAGAACCCGCCGCCGTCGGGGAGGCGGAACCGCCGGCCAAGCGGAAGAAAAAAAAGAAGACCAAGGCAAAACAGGATTCGGTCGAGGTGTGAGCGGCGCGGCGGCCGGCCAGGGAGGAACATGGCGGAGCATTCGGATCTGATCCGCGCGAGCGCGTGCGAGATCGTCGGCCGGCTGAAGCGGGGCGAGATCGCGCCGCACGATCTTTTGGCGGCGCTGCAAGGGCGCATCGGCGAGGTCGACGGCAAGGTCAACGCGCTGCCGACGCTTTGCTTCGAGCGGGCGCGGGCGCATGCCGACCGTTTGATGAAGAAGCCCGCCGCCGAGCGCGGCCTGCTCGCGGGCATGCCGGTCGCGATCAAGGACCTCACCGATGTCGCGGGCGTGCGCTCGACGCAGGGCTCGCCGATCTTCGCCGATCACGTGCCGGCGAAATCCGACATTCTGGTCGAGATGCTGGAAGGCGAGGGCGGCATCGTTTACGCGAAATCGAACACGCCCGAATTCGGCGCCGGCGCCAATACCTTCAACGAAGTGTTCGGCGCCACCCTCAATCCGTGGAACACGCGCCGCTCGGCCGCCGGCTCCTCCGGCGGTTCCGCGGTGGCGCTCGCGACCGGCATGGCCTGGCTCGCGCACGGCTCCGACATGGGCGGCTCGCTGCGCAATCCGGCGAGCTTCTGCGGCATCGTCGGTATGCGCCCGAGCATCGGCCGCGTCGCCCACACGCCGAATTACAAAATCGACCGCAATCTCAGCCAGCAGGGGCCGATGGCGCGCAACGTCGAGGATTTGGCGCTTTTCCTCGACGCGATGAGCGGCGAGCATCCGGCCGATCCCGCCTCGCTGCCGCGGTTGCAGACCTCGTTTCTGGCGGCGGCGCGCTCCGGCTGGCGGCCGAAGCGCGTCGCCTATTCGGCGACGCTCGGCATCACCCCGGTCGACGCGGAGGTGGCCGAAATCACCAAGCAAGCGGCCGCGCGCTTCGCCGAAGCCGGTGCCGAGATCGAGGAGGCGCATCCCGACCTTCGCGAGGCGCATGCGTGCTTCCAGGTGCTGCGCGCGTTCGACTTCGCGGTGAGCAAGGCGAAGCTGTTGGGCGAGAAGCGCGCCATGCTGAAGCCCGAAGTGATCTGGAACATCGAGAAGGGGCTGAAGCTCTCAGTCGAGGAGCTGGAGCGCGCCGAGGCCGAGCGCGTGGCGATGACGCGGCGGACGCTGAAGTTCTTCGAGACCTACGACCTGCTGCTCACCCCCGCCACCATCGTGGCGCCGTTTCCGGTCGAGGAGCGCTACGTCGCCGAATGCGCCGGAAAGAAATTCGCCAATTACGTCGAGTGGCTGGCGATCGCCTATGCGATCACGCTCGTTTGCTGCCCGGCGCTGTCGCTGCCCTGCGGCTTCACGCGCGAAAACCTGCCGGTGGGCTTGCAGATCGTCGGGCCGCCGCGGGCGGAAGGCCGCGTGCTTGCCGGCGCCAAAGCGCTCGAGGACATTCTCGGCCTGAAAACCCGCACCCCGATCGATCCGCGCAGCGCGAGCTAGTGCCCGCTCTCGCGGCGGGTGAGAAAGGCGAGCCGCTCGAACAGGTGCACGTCCTGCTCGTTTTTCAGCAGCGCGCCGTGCAGCGGCGGGATGAGTTTCTTCGGATCGCGCTCGCGCAGCATCTCCGGGGTCATCTCCTCGACCAACAGGAGCTTCAGCCAGTCGAGCAGTTCCGAGGTCGAGGGCTTCTTCTTCAGACCCGGCACCTCGCGGATCTCGTAGAAGATCTTCAGCGCTTCAGAGACGAGGCGCTGCTTGATGCCGGGGAAATGCACCTCGACGATCGCCTTCATCGTCTCGGTGTCGGGAAAGCGGATGTAGTGGAAGAAGCAGCGGCGCAGGAACGCGTCGGGCAATTCCTTCTCGTTGTTCGAGGTGATCACCACGACCGGGCGCTGCTTCGCGATGATTGTCTCGGCGGTCTCGTAGACGAAGAACTCCATGCGGTCGAGTTCCTGCAAGAGATCGTTGGGAAACTCGATGTCGGCCTTGTCGATCTCGTCGATCAGCAGGACCGGGCGCTCGCCGGCGACGAAGGCGTCCCACAGCTTGCCGCGGCGGATGTAGTTCTTGATGTCGGAGACGCGCGGATCCCCGAGCTGGCTGTCGCGCAGCCGCGACACCGCGTCGTATTCGTAGAGCCCCTGCAGCGCCTTGGTCGTCGACTTGATGTGCCACTCGATCAGCGGCGCCTTGATCGCCTTGGCGATCTCGGCGGCGAGCACGGTCTTGCCGGTGCCGGGCTCGCCCTTGATCAGGAGCGGCCGCTCGAGCGCGATCGCGGCATTGACCGCGACCTTGAGATCGGTGTCGGCGATGTAGTCCTTGGTTCCTTCGAAACGCATGCTGGTTCCCTGTCGCGGCGCGCACCCTATGGGGTGCGCCGGGTGGCGGCAAGGCGAAGAACGGAGCGCGTTTCGCCCGGCAGAACTTGCCGGCAGCGCTCCTTTCCTGCCGGGCGCGGTCCTTTCGCAATTTGCAAAATGCGTGATTCTCCAACCAGTTAGCCGGGGCGCGCGACTGGCATGCCGCTTGCGATCGAAGTTCTGACGGCGTGCGCCCGATGTCCGCGCGCGCGAGCACGATGGAGACGCAGCATGGGTATTTTCGGCGCAATGACCACGGCGGTGGGCGGCCTGCGGGCGCAATCCTTTGCCCTCGAGAACATCTCGGGCAACATTGCCAATTCGCAAACCACGGCGTTCAAGCGGGTCGACACGAGCTTTTCCGACCTCGTCTCGGACTCGACCGTCGGCCAGCAAAAGGCAGGCGGCGTGCTCGCCATGTCGCGCTCCACCAACACGGTGCAGGGCGACATCCAGTCGGCCTCCGTCGACACCTTCATGGCGATCAACGGCCAAGGCTATTTCGTCGTGCAGAAGCCGTCGGGTTTCCCCGACGGCTCGCCGGTGTTCGCCGGCAATGATCTTTACACCCGCCGCGGCGATTTCCAGCTCGACAAGGATGGGTTCCTCGTCAACGGCGCCGGCTACTATCTCGAGGGGCTTCCGATTGATCCCTCGACCGGCAACGTGACGGGCTCGGTGCCGAGCGTGCTCAAGGTCTCGAACGACTTCCTGCCCGCGCAGGTGACGACGACGATCCAATACCGCGCCAATATCGCGGCAACGCCGATCACCGCCGCTTCCGCCGCCGGCGGCAGCGAGCTTCTGGTTCCGGCCGACTTCAACCAGGATCCGACGGTGGCGGGCGCCGGGGCGGTCGAGGGCGACGATGTCTCCACCTTCTTGAGCGAATCGATCTCGGGCGGCGCGGTGACGGTGTTCGACCCGCAAGGCAATCCGGTGAACGTGCAATTGCGCTGGGCGAAGATCGATTCACAGCAGAGCGGCGGAACCGATACCTGGAATCTCTTCTATCAGACCGACTCCAATCCGGCGACCGCCACCACAACAGCCTGGCTCAATGCAGGCGTCGATTACAAGTTCGATGCCAACGGCCAGATGAACCCGCCGATACCCTCCGTCACGCTGACGAATCTCACGGTCGACGGCCACATCGTCGGCGACGTCGTGATCAACCACGGCGCGAACGGCATTACGCAATTCGCCGATTCGAACGGCGTCGCGCAGGTCAACACGCTCTCGCAAAACGGCTTCGCGGCGGGCCAGCTCAATTCGATCTCGGTCAACGACAAGGGCCGCATCGTCGCGAGCTATTCGAACGGCCGTACGCTCGACATCGCCGAGGTTCCGCTGGTCAGCTTCAACGGCAATGACGGCTTGAAGAACCTCGACGGCGGCGCTTTCGCCGCCACCGACGAGTCGGGACCGGCGATCTTCGGCGCCTCGGGCTCGATCGTCGGCAAGTCGCTCGAGGGATCGAACACCGATATTTCCGACGAGTTCACCAAGCTGATCACGACCCAGCAGGCCTACGCCGCCAACACGCGCATCGTGACGACGGCGAATCAGATGCTGCAGGACACGCTGAGCATGCTGCGCTGAGGAGCGTGGAACGCTAACCGCTACGAGTTCGAGGACGCGGGACATGGGCCTATCGACGGCGATTTCGGCGGCGCTCACCGGCTTGCAGGCGACGCAAAAGGGCTTGAGCCTCGTCGCCGACAACGTCGCCAACGCCAATACGCCGGGCTATATCCGCAAGACGCTGCAGCTCATAAACAGCTCCGCCGGCGGCACCGGCGTTCAGGTCGTCGGCATTTCCCGCGAGCTCGACCAGCTGGTGCAGCGGCAGCTGCGGGCGGAGCTCGCCGGCGGCAATTACGCCAGCACGATCAATGACTTTTATGCGCGGCTCGACCAGACCTTCGGCACGCCGGGCGGCAACGACGCGCTCGACACGCTGTTCAATAACTTCACCGCCTCGCTCAACGCACTCACCGCGAGCCCGGATTCGATCGCCGCGCAGGGCGACGTGCTCAATCAGGCGCAGGTGCTCGCCCAGCACCTGAACGCGATGTCGGGCGACGTGCAGCAGCTGCGCTCGCAAGCGGAAAGCGGCATCGCCGACGGGGTGAACCGCGTCAACCAGCTGTTGCAGGATATCGCCCAGGTCTCGACCCGGATCACCGCCGCGGGCGATGCGGACGCGGCCTCGGCGGCGCTTCTCGATCAGCGCGACAAGGACATCACGGAACTATCGGGACTGATGGACGTCCGCGTGATTTCCACCGGCAACAACGGCATCTCGATCTTCACCACCTCGGGCGTGTCGCTCTACGACGGCGAGCCCGCCCAGCTCTCGTTCGACGCGCGGCCCGCGCTCAATCCGGGATCGGTCTACGACACCGACCCCAACCAGCGCACGGTCGGAACGATTTCGCTGGTCACGCCCAACGGCGACAAGATCGATCTGATCGGCACGAAGGCGATCCGCTCGGGCACCATCGCGGCCGAGATCGAGATGCGCGACGATATTCTGCCGCAGGCGCAGCGCCAGCTCGACGAGATCGCCAACGCGCTCGCGCTTTCGCTCTCGAACCGCACCCAGCCAGGCATGACCGCGGTCTCCGGCCTGCAATCGGGCTTCGACCTCGATCTTTCGGGCCTGAAGACGGGCAATTCGATCTCGCTCGTCTACACCGACAATACGACCGGCACCCAGCACAAGGTGACGATCGTCCGCGTCGACGACGCCTCGACGCTTCCGCTCGACAATTCGTTCACCGCCGATCCGAACGACCAGGTGATCGGGATCGATTTCTCGGGCGGGCTGGCGTCGGTCGCGACCCAGCTCAACGCCGCGCTCGGCGCCGCCAATCTCGGCTTTTCGGCTTCCGGCTCGACCTTGCGCGTGCTCGACGACGGCGCGCCGAATCTCGTCGACGTGAACGGCTTCAGCGCGTCGGTGACGACGGGCACGTTCAATTCGGGCGACCCGACGCTGCCCTTCTTCGTCGACGGCAGCAACAACAGCCTCTACACCGGCGCGATCACCGCCGGCGGCGCGCAGAAGACGGGCTTTTCCGGGCGCATCGCGGTCAATCCGGCGCTGTTGGCCAGTCCTTCCGCGCTCGTCCGCTATTCGAACACCACGAACACCGGCGACTCGACGCGGCCCGATTTCATCTACGAGCAGCTCACGGCCGCGGCCCAGCTGTTCAACCCGACGAGCGGCATCGGCACCGCCAGCGGACCGTTCTCAGGCACGCTCGCCGATTACGTCCAGCAGACGATCAGCCAGCAGGGGGCGGCGGCAGACAACGCGAAGAAGCTGAACGAAGGCCAGCAGGTCGTCGTCAACGCCCTGCAGACGCGCTTCAACGATGCCTCCGGCGTCAACATCGACACCGAAATGTCGACCTTGTTGACGCTGCAGACGGCCTATTCCGCCAACGCGCGGGTGATGACGGCGGTCAAGCAGATGTTCGACCAGCTCCTCAACATCGGAGCCTAGGCATGAGCACGATTTCAGGCCTCGTTTCGAATGCGGCGATCAACGCGCAGATGCTTGCGCGGATGCAGCAGCAATTGAACGAGCTTTCGTCGCAGCTTTCGACCGGCAAGCAGGCGCAGACCTATGGCGGCCTCGGCATCGACCGCGGGCTCGATGTCGATGTTCGCGGCACCCTCGCGCGGCTTTCGTCCTACGAGGACGTGATCACGACGATAAGCACGCGCGTGCAGTTGCAGAATACCGCGCTCGAGCGGCTCAACACGATCAGCCAGGATATGCGAACCGGGACGCTGCAGCCGCTCGATTTCACCCTCGTCGCCAACGGGCAGACCAACACGCAAATCCAGGCGAAGAACAATCTCGACGAGGCGCTGAGCCTGTTGAACCAGAGGGCCGGAAATACCTACCTGTTCTCGGGCCGCGCCACCGACACGGCCGCGACCGACACGGCCGATCACATCCTGAACGGCAACGGCCAGGCGGCGGGGCTGAAGCAGGTCATCTCCGAGCGGCTGCAGGCCGACCAGGGGTTCGACGGACGCGGCCGTCTCGACGCGCCCACGGCCTCGGGCGACGTCGTCACGCTCGCCGAGGATGGCACGCATCCGTTCGGCTTCAAGCTCGCGGGCGCGACCACCGATATCGCCGGCGCGAGCGTGAGCGGGCCTTCCGGCGCGCCGCCTTCGCTGTCGATTGATTTCGGCGGCACCAATCCGCCCGATGGCGCCACCGTGCAGGTCCAGCTCACGCTTCCCGACGGAACTTCGACCTCGATTACGCTGACGGCTTCGAGCGCCGTGCCGACGCCCGCCGGCAGCTTTGCCATCGGCGCGACCGCGGCCGACACCGCCGCGAACCTGGCGGGCGTTCTCGACACCAAGATTCAGGCTCTCGCCAAGACCGACCTTGCCGCCGCCTCGGCGGTCGCGGCCTCGAACGGGTTCTTCAACATCGACGCCGCCCATCCGCCGCAGCGGGTCGACGGTCCGCCCTTCGATACGGCGACGGCGATGCGCGACGCGACCACAACCGACACCGTGCGCTGGTACACCGGCGACGACGCCACTGACGATCCGCGCGCGACCATGAGCGCGCGCGTCGACGACGCGATCACGGTCAACTATGGCATTCGTGGCAATGAAGAGGCTTTGCGCACGAGCGTGCAGAATTTCGCCACCTTCGCGGCCATGAGCTTCTCGGCAGGCGATGCATCGGCGCGCGATCGCTACAATGCGCTCACGCAAAGGATCGGAGCGAATCTGGCGCCGAGTTCAAGCGTGCAGCAGATCTCATCGATTCAGACCGAAGTCGCCGGCGCCAATCTCGCGGCGAACGCGGCGAAGACCCGGATCGAGGACAAGAAGCCGATCTTGCAGGGCGTGCTCGACAACATCGAAAACGCCGACCCGAACGAAGTGGGCGCGCGGCTGCTCGCGCTGAGTACGCAGATGCAGGCAAGCCTGCAGACGACGGCGATGCTTTCCAAGCTCTCGCTGGTCAATTTCATGTAGCGCACGATCGCTTGGTTGAATCAGCACGGCTCGCTAATATTTTGCGGGAGCATGATCTTTTCCGAAAACCGGTTTCCACTTTTCGGGATGATGCCTTTGGCTGGAGCATGATCTTTTCCGAAAACCGGTTCTCGCTTTTCGGGATCATGCCTTTGGTTGGAGCATGATCTTTTCCGAAAACCGGTTCCCACTTTTCGGGATCATGCTCTAAACGAAACGCGCGCCCGGAGGCGCGCGGCAATTTCGTCATTCGAGGATCGAAACTCAGGCGGTTTTGGCGCGCAGGCCCGCCGCGATCTCGCAATTGATATTGATGAGCACACCGAGGCGCTCGAGCTCGGGCTCACGCGCGGTTTCGATGCTCATGGTGTGCTTGGCGACGAAGATCGCGAGATTGGCGACGTTTTGCTTGATTTCGCGCGGCAGCGGGTTGTCCGGCCTCGTCACCGAGTCGGCGAAGACGAGCCAGAGGCGGCGATTGTAGCGGAGCGCGTTGAGCCTCTCGATGAGGTCGGTCGCGGTCCCATTCTTGATCGCCTGCAGCTTGGCCGCGGCCCGCATCAACAGCTGGGCTTCGAGCTCGCGCGGGTTGCCGGTCGTTTGGGCGTTATGGGCGTAAGTATCAGCTGGTTTTGCCATGGGACAGGAGTTGCTCTTCGTAATGAATCAAGAGATGGGCTTCCTTCAGCGCTTTGTAAAAGGAACTGGTTAATATGTGATTATTGATGCGGTCGAGGTAAGGGCGCGTGCTGGGCGCGGCTTTGAGCACGTCCTTCACCAACCCAAAATAGACCTCATGGTGCTGTTTGGGGTCGTGGTCGAGATACATCAGCTGGATCGCGAGATAGATCTTCTTGCAGGGCGTGTCGGCGGTTTGCGGCGTGAGAATGTCCTTCTCGCGCAGGATCGGGGCGTCGCCCTCGATCACCAGTCGCGTGCGCTGGTCGTCGTTGGTAATCACGCTGTCGCCGATGATGATGCGCTCGCCGGGCTTCAGTTCGACCTTGAGACCCATTTTGTCCTCCAGCGAATCGCTTCGCATCGTGCGACCGGATCGTGGCGCGAAAATGCGCGTTTCGCCAATGCCGACCGGAAAAGAAAAAGGCGGGGTTTTGAGGCCCCGCCTTTCCCATACGCGTAGAGCCAGTTACTGGAACAGGCGCAGGACCTGCTGGTTCGCCTGGTTGGAGAGAGACAGCGCAATCGTGGAAATCTGCTGACGGGTCTGCAACGCCGTCAGGTTTGCGCCTTCCAAGTTGGTATCGGCCAAGGTCAAATTGTCCGCACCGACCTGCAGGGTATTGATGATGTTCTTGGTGAAGTCCTGACGGGTCTCCACGACCGACAGGTTCGAGCCGAAGCTCTTGGCCTGCGAACGCAGCGTCGAGGTTGCCGTGTTCAGATCGGTGAGCGCGGCATTGACGTCGGAATTCGCCACCCAAGCGTTGGTGGCTGCGCCGATGCCAAGATCGCCGGCCGCCGTATCGGTGACGCCGGTGATCGCCAACGTAGCGGAACCTGATTCGTTGAAGGTGACGGTCAGGCTATCGCCGTTCAAGAGGTTAGTGCCGTTGAAGCCGGAGTCGCCGGCCAGCTGGTCGATCTGCGTGAGGAGGGTGCCGAACTGCGTGGCGAGGTCCGAACGCGTCGTCGCGTCGGACGATTGTAACGCCTGGTTCGCAAGCGCCTTGGCGGAATCGACGAGCTTCTGGATCGAGGTAATGCCTTGGTTGGCGGCCTCGACGGTCTGGACGGCGTTCGACATGGAGTCGAGGAGCGCGCTCAGATCCGAAGCGCGTCCTTCGAGGCCCTGGGCCGTGAAGAAGCTGTTCGGATTGTCGAGGGCCGAATTGACCTTCTTGCCCGTCGACAGACGATTGCTGGTCTGGGCGAAAAGGGCGGCAGTGCTCTGGAGCGACAGCAGGTTCTGCCGTACGCCAGCAGAGAGAGTGATGTCAGACATGGGTACTTACTCCCTTCCTAGGAGATGGAGTTACTCGAGCGACCCCCATACTGGAGGCCTTAGGGGATTTGACGCTCGAAACGCTAATGGCGGGTTACTCCGCCTGCGTTCTTGCAGTTAAGGATGCGGTAACAAGTCGAGGCGGGAGAAAGAGGCAGTGCCGAGGTTCAAATCCATTCGCCCGGTCCTACGTCCGCTGCAGGCGCCTTCGTCCGCGCCTCCTGCGATTTCTTGCCGCATGGGCGGGCGGACGCGCGCCGGCGGCGCGAAATGTTACCCGAACCTTAACGGCATCCTTCCCAAATCTTAAACGAAAAAGCGGCCCCGACGCGTGACCGAACGGGGCCGCTGCAGAAAGCCTATTTCGCGATCGATCAGCTCGAGCGGCTGATCATCACCGGACGGCTCGCGGTCTTGGCGGGCTGGGAGCGGCCGTCGGCGCGGTAGCCGTGCGGGCTCGCGCGGCGGCTTGCCTCTTCGGCGGCGCCCCGCACGATTCCCTCGGCGACCGATTGAGCGGTCGCCACCGTGCGCAAATTGCGGCTCAAAATGTCGCGGAAGGAGGCGTGCGCGCGGCGCATTTCTTCCACCAGCTCGGGTACCTGGTGGCGGATGAACTTCGCGTTTGCCTTGACGGTTTCGAACTCGCGCAGATAGCGCGCGGCGAGGTTGGTCTTCTCGGAGACGAGGCCGGCGGCGGCGGAAAACTTGCCCGCGCGCACGAGCCGCGTTTCGTCCTCGAATACCTGGACGAGGGCGACCATGGTCTCGCCGATGCGCGAAAGAAGCATTTCCGCTTCGTCGCGCGTGGAGAGCGGTCTTGGTCTCTGTGCGGGTGCCGCGGTCATTGGCTCTTCTCCTGCAAGCTGATCAGTTGATGCTGGATCTGGTCGGCGACGCCGATGCCGCCCGAGGCCGCGATCGACTTGGCGTATTCCTCCGTGAGCAACGAGCGCCACACGCCGTTGCCGGCGCCGGCGCCGAAGGGACCGTCGTCGTCGAGGCCCTCGAACATGTTCTCGAACATATTGGTTAAAAAGACGCCCTCGAAGTCCTGTGAGACCTTCTTGGTCCTGTCGGTGCCGGCGGCGGCGGGCGCCGCGGTGGGATAGGGGGTGCGGCCCAGCGAGACGGGCGAAAAGCCGGTCGCGCCCGCCATCACATCACCTCGATCTCGGCCTGGATCGCGCCCGAGGCCTTGATCGCCTGCAGAATCGAAATCAGGTCGCGCGGCCCCACGCCGAGCGCGTTGAGACCGTCGACGAGCTCGCGCAGCGAGACGCCTTCGTCCACCACGCCGAGCTTGACGCCTTCTTCCTGTACGCCGATGCGCGTGCGCGGCACGACGCGCGTGCGGCCGCCGCGCGAGAAGGGCGAGGGCTGGCTCACCTGCGGCGTCTCGGTGATGGTGACGGTGAGATTGCCTTGCGCCACCGCGACGGTCGCGACGCGCACGTCGCGGCCCATGACGATGACGCCCGAGCGGTCGTCGATCACGACCTTGGCCGGCAGGTCCGGCTCGATCTGCAAGGGTTCGATCTCGGTGAGGAGCGCCACCAGATTGCCGTGATATTTCGGCGGCACGGCGAGCATGATGGTGGCGCGGTCGATCGGCTCGGCGGCGGCCGCGCCGAGGAAATCGTTGATGGCGCCGGCGATGCGCTTGGCGGTGGTGAGGTCGGGGTTGCGCAGCGCCAGACGCAAATTGCTCATGCGGTTGATGGCGAAATCGATCTCGCGCTCGACCAACGCGCCGTTCGAGATGCGGCCGACCGTCGGCACGCCGCGGACGATCTTGGCGGCCTCGCCCTCGGCGGAAAATCCCGCGACCGCGACCGTGCCCTGCGCCACCGCGTAGACATTGCCGTCGGCGCCGAGAAGCGGCGTCACCAGAAGCATGCCGCCCTGCAGGCTCTTGGCGTCGCCGAGCGCCGAGACCGAGACGTCGACGCGCGTGCCTTGCGTCGCGAAGGCGGGCAGGTTGCCGGTCACCATCACGGCGGCGACGTTTCCGGTACGAAGCTGGGCGCCGCGGATGTTGACGCCGAGGCGCTCGAGCATTGCAGTGAGGCTCTGCTTGGTGAAGGGAATGTTGTTGAGGGTGTCGCCGGTGCCGTTGAGGCCGACGACGAGGCCGTAGCCGATCAATTGGTTTTCGCGCACGCCCTCGACGTCGGCGAGGTCCTTGATGCGCGACGTAGCGCCGGCCGCCGCCGCATATAAAGTGAGGGCGAGCGCGGCGAGCGCCACGGCGAGATAACGCTGGATCGGTTTGTTCATCGACAGGCTCCCCAGCTTGGTCGATGGTGAAACGGCTTGCAGGCAAGTCATTGCGAACGGCGTGCCAGTGGCGGCCAAACTCAACTATTTGATTTTGCTTATCTTTTTTTGGGGCACGGGGATGCGCCGCCGGGCCATCCGTGCCGAGTAGGCAGTTTCTGCCGGAAGCATTTACGGCCGGTTAACCACAACAATCCAGTACTGGTACGGAAAGCGGGGCGATTCCGCTGGCTCGGGGGAGCAAACATGCGCGTTAACGCGGCAGTTCAAGCCAGCGTATCCAATTCTGCACCCGCACGGCGGACCGCCGGCAGCGGGTTTTCGGTTTCCAACGACAATACGGCGGGGAAGACCGCCGCCGCCCAGGCGGCGGGCGGCATCAACGGCATCGACGCGCTGTTGGCGCTGCAAGGGGTGGAGGACGCGGCCGAGCGCCGCCGCCGTTTCGCCAAGCGCGGCACCAGGGCGCTCGATATGCTGGATGCCCTCAAGGTCCAGATCATCGAGGGGCAAATCGACCTGGCGACCTTGACCCGGCTCGAGACGATGCTCAACGAGCTCTCCGAGCGGAGCGGGGAAGCCCGCCTCGACGGCGTGCTCGACGCGATCGGCTTGCGCGTCGCGGTCGAAATCGCCAAGCGCCGGCCGCGGCTCACTGCAAGCCCGGCTTGCCGGCTTGCGGACTGAAACCGGCGATCTCGGGTAGACCCGAGATCGGTAAGCCGGCTTGCGGACTGAAACCGGCGATCTCGGCTAGACCCGAGATTGCAAGCGCGCAATAGAATTTCGCGGGGGCCGTCCGGCGCGGTATATGCAAGCCGGCAAACCGGCTTGCGCCCTCAAATCGGCGTTCTCGGATGAAGCCGAGATCGCAAACCGGCTTGCCGGCTGGCGCGGCCTCTCC
>Ga0207505_100028_pt1 | contig 35653 bp, 37 predicted proteins | sample NitcycUWRROWE17A_FD_188207 | JGI IMG/M metagenome (GOLD analysis project Ga0207505, IMG submission 188207) | Soil microbial communities from Arlington Agricultural Research Station in Wisconsin, USA - Nitrogen cycling UWRJ-ROWE17-A (SPAdes) | ecosystem: Environmental > Terrestrial > Soil >... | reverse complement strand
GGGCTGCCACTCAGCGAAGCCGCGAAGAACACCTTCGGCAACCTCGGCGACGTGATTGCCGGACCGATAAAAGGAACGACGGCGGCAGACACAGCCGCGATCGGAACGGCCACCGAGAATGCCACCGGCGCGGAGCTTGGCAGCACGGTCGGCGGGACGCTGGGTGCCGGCGTCGGCTCGCTCGCCGGCGATCTCATTACCGGCCAAAAAATCGGCGGCAAGGCCCTGGTGCGTGCTGGCGCCTCGGCGGTCGGATTTGCCGTCGGCAATACGATCCTCCCCGGAATCGGCGGTTTCGTCGGCTCCTTCTTCGGCGGACTGTTCTGCCATGCGGCGGGCACCTTGATCCGCATGTCCGACTTCACGCTGAAGCCGATCGAGGAATTGAAGATCGGCGACGAAGTGCTGCTCGGCGGCCGCGTGCTCGGCCGCGGCGAGGCGCTCGAGCGCGACCTCTACGAGTACAAGGGCACCACCGTGAACGGCTATCATGCGGTGTTCGAGATGGGTTGGTTCCGCCGGGTTGAGACCTCCCAATTCGCGCGGCCGAAAGTGGGCGAGGAGCTCGTCTATCCCATCGTCACCGAATCGCACCTGCTCGTGTGCGAGCGCTACATCTGCGCCGACTTCGTCGAGACCGACGATCGCGACGCGAGCGCCGCCGAGAAAATCCGCGCGTTGAACGCTGATGAGGCGCGGCGCGATAAACTAATGCAGCTCGAAGGCCATCTGATCAACAATGGCTATCTCGCCCTTGCGGCTTGAGCCCTATTGGGCGCCGCTGCACTACCCGTTCATCGTCGCCTGGTGGAAGGCGCGCGGGCACGATTGCCTCGATCGCGACCTCATCCCCGCGCACGGCGTCGTGGTCACGCGTGACAAGGAGCCGCTCGCGGCGAGCCTTTGCTATCTCGTCGCCAACGCCCGCGTCGCCTACATCGCCTTCACCGTCACGAGCCCAAGCCTCGCGCCGCGGCTCGCGGTCGAAGCGGTCAGAATGGCGATCAAGGGCGCCGTCGATTACGCGCGGCGCAACGAGTGCAAGCTGATTTGGTCGTCCACCGACGTGCTCGGCCTCGATCCCATCTACGAGGGGATCGGGTTTTTGCGCACCGAGCCGCAACGCCATTATTTCATGCTCGCCGACAACCAGCCGTCCGACATGCTCGGCGGCGAAAAGAAGGATTGACCATGCCCCCGATCATGCCGCCGAACGGACCTGGTGGACTGCCGCCTGCGATGCCCCCGCGTCCCATGGCGCAGCCGGGCGCGGGCGCACCGCCGCCTGGCGGCGCTCCCGGTGCGGGCGGGCCGCAGCAACTCCCGCCGGAAATGGCGCAGCACATCGATCCCAACAATCAAATGCAGATGCAGCTCATGCAGCGGGTCGACAAGCTCTCGCCGCAGGATGCGGAAGCCATCAACACCGGCGTCTCGCCGCCGGCGGCGCAAGCGCTGAAGAAAATCCTACCCGAACTCGGCTTCCTCATCGACATGATCGGCCAGCCCGGCGGCGGCGCGCCTGGTGGCGCGCCTCCCGGCGCTCCCGGTGCCGGCGGCGGCGAAGGCGGGGTGTTGAAGCCCACGGTGCCGCCCGCCGCGCCCGGCGGGGGCGCGCTGCCGCGTCCCGGCACCCGGCTCGGCGGCTACTGATTAGTATATCCCTAACAGGTATATCCCATGTGGGACTTGCTCGGCCCGCTTCTCATCACCGGCGGCACCGTCATCGGCGCCGAGGCGAACAAGAAGGCGCTCGATGCGCAGACGGGTGTGCTCAATCAGGTTTACCAGAGCGCAAACGCGCGCGCGCAGCCGGGAATTTCCTATCTGCGCCAAGTCGTCGCCGAGCCCGACGCGCTGTCGCCGGCGCAGCAACAGCAGTTGCAGGACCTTCGGGAAAATCTCGCCACGCAATTGCACAACTCGAACTTCGCGGGATCGGGACGAACGGCGGTCGATCTCATCAAGCGCGGCGGCGCCGACTTCACCAATACCGCGATCGATCAGAATCAACGGGCCGCCGAGGGCGCCGCGAGGGTGCTCGCGGGCGGGCAGAGCACCGCCGACAGAGCGCTCGAGCAAATCGGCGCCGCGCGCGGCGCCGAAGGCCTCGCCAACGCCCGTATGTTCGGCACCGCGCTCGGCGACATCGGCTCGCTGATCAACCGGCAGACCAAGCTGCGCACGGTTTCGCCCGCTCCCATCGCGCCGCCGCCTGATGCGTTCGAGCAGGTCTAAGCATGGCCGAACTCCCCTTCATCTCGAACAGCCCGGTGATGGACGCCTACAACCGCGCGCAGAAATCCGCGCAGGAGCAGGAAGCCGCCGACCTGTCGATGCAGCACCAGCAATTCCGCAACCAACAAGAGGTGGCGGAAGGGCCGACGCGTCTGCGCAAGCTCGGTGCCGAGGCGACGACAGCGGAGGCGAGCGCCAAATTCGCCGAGCCCATGGCGCGCGCGCATCTTCGGGCGACCGAAGCCGCCGCGCACAATTCCTACATGCAGGGCTTCTACAAATCGCTCGAGCTGTTGAACCAGGGCGACGTCGCGGGCGCGCAGGAAGTCGCGCGCCGCTCCGGCCAGCAAATCCCGGACGCGGTGGTCCAGGACGCCGAGTTGCGCCAAACCGTAACGGCTGTGGCTCGGAGGGCACAAGAACTCTACCCGACCAGGCCTAAAGATCAGCAAGCGTTCATCCAAGGAAAGATGGAAGATTTAATGGCGCGCCGGCAGCATGGTGAGCGCATCAGCCCAACGACAGAGCCTTACACGATGCCGGCGGGCGCGCCGACGCCGCCGGAGCAGGGCGGCCAGCACCAGGGCGAGATCGAGCGCATCGCCGGCGCGCTGATGAAGGAAAACCCGAAGCTCACCTACGCCGAGGCCTTGCAGCAGGCGCACCGCTCGCCGCAGAACGACGATCTTCGCCGCGAGCGGCTCGCGCTCGATGCGGCCAAAGCCGAGAACCCGGACCTCTCCACGCTGCCGAAATGGCGATCGCAATACGGCATCAAGTCAGGGACGCCGCGGGGCACCGGCACCAAGCAGGATCCCTACGTCGCCTCCGATCAATCGCACGTCGATTGGTTCAAGCAGAACGCGCCGCCGGGATCCGTGCTCAACGTCGACGGGCAGCTTTTCACGAAATAATCCATGGCCTTTGACCTTTCCGGCCTCAAGCCGCTTGACGCGGCCGAATCTGATGCGGCGCCCGCAAGGGCGCCGCGTTTCGACGTTTCGGGGCTGAAGCCTTACGACGCGCAAGAGGAATTCGCCGGATACGGATCGGTCGCGGCGCGCGGGCTCGCGCGCGGAGCGATCGACACCGGCGGCGAAGTCCTCAAGGGCGTCGGCGTCGCCAGCGCCGCGCTCGATCGCAACCGCGCGGGATTCCGCGAAGCGGTGGGCGCGGAGCCCGATCAAGAACCGGTTCCCACTTTGCCCACGCGCGAGCAGCCGATCTACCAGGCGGGCGAGAGCGTGCAGCAATTCGGGCGCGACAAGCTGCCGATGACGCGAGCGGAAGAGGGAAGCTTCACCGGTCAGGTTTCGCGCACCGTGGGCGCGATCGCTCCGCTGGTGGCCGAAGCCGTGGTCGCGCCGGAATTGGCGCTGCCGACGGCAGCGGCGACCTTCGGCGCACAATCGGCCGGCTCCACCTTCGACGAGACGATGCGCGCGCGCGCCGACCAAGCGCGGAGCGCCACCGAGGGCCTTGGCGGCACCCCACAACAAGGAAAAGCCGCCTTCGACGCCGCCATGCAAAGCGGCGCCAACGAAGAGGACGCGGCGAAGGCCGCGGGCTTCTCGGCGCTGATCGGCGCCGGCCTCGGCGTGCTTCCGCTCGGCATCATCATGCGCCCGGTGCGGCAGGTGGCGCCCGGTCTTACCGGTTGGGCGGCGGCGAAGCTCGAGCAGGCAATCCAATCCGGCATCGTGTTCGGCAGCGTCGGCGAGGCGCAGCACTATCTCGGCAAGGAAGTCGAGCGTGAGTTCTCCGATCCGAACGCGCACTACGATTTCGACCCGAAACGGCTTGCGGTGTCGCTGATTTCCGGCGGCGTGCTCGGCGTCGTGCATCCGCTCGCCGAACATCCTATCTCGTCGCCGGAAGAAATTTGGGGGATGGTGGGAGAGGCGCGCCGACGTGCTGCTGAAGACGAGGCGCGGGCACACGGTGCCACGACGGACGAAGAGATCAAGCAATACTTCCGCGACAAGGAAGTGAAAGACGCGCAAGCCCGCGGCGCGCGCACGCGCGAAGAGATCGACGAGTTCATCCGGCAGAAGGATGCGAACGCGGCGCCGAGTAATTTTCCGCGACTGCCGCCACCGAGCGAGCCCGGCACGCCAGCCCCGCCGCAACCGGAGCCGCCGATCGCGCCGGCGGCGCCGCGTGGCGCGATCGATCCCGCGTTCCCGCCGCTCGAACAGGAAGGCGGCCCGCCCGCCATCATCCCGGAGGTCCCCCGTGAACCGCAAGCACAAGCCCCCCGTCTCGACGCGACCGGCCTCATCCCGCTCGAAGCCGCCGGAACAGAAGCAGGAGGCCTACAAGCACCTGCATCAAATGAAGAGGCCCAAGACCAGGCTCGGCAGAACGTAGGCCATCGCGACGTTCTCGAAGCGCTGCTGAAAGACGAGCGCCCGCTCGAAGAGATCAAGAGCGAGGTCGAAAAGCGCCAGGCGATCGAGCAGAAGGCGATCGAGGACGCGAAAAATTGGCGGCCGACGGATGAGTGGGCGCAAGTCCCGCCCGGGGTAATGTCGCTTTTTTCGCCCTCAAATGAGGGCGGAAAAATCGACATGCCGGGCCTGGAGACCCGCGAGGAGGGCGGGAAGCTCCTCGCCCGAATCGCCCCGCCCGCTGGCAGCCGTGAGCATCCAGTGGCGCTGGATACCCCGGCGGCTGTCTTCCATGCGGCGGAGCGAACGGCCGAGCCTACGCCCGCCCAGGCGGCGGCAGGAAACTACCAAAAGCGGCACATGACCTGGCAGGGCCTCGACATCGCCATCGAGACCGAGGCCGGGATGCAGCGTACCGGGGTAGGGGCGGACGGCAAGCCGTGGTCGGTAACGCTCACTTCACCATACGGCTACATCAAGGGCACCCGCGGCCGCGACGGCGATCAGCTCGACGTCTATCTCGGCACCGAGCCCAATTCCCCGCACGTCTTCGTGGTCGATCAAATCGACCACCGCGCGCGCGCCTTTGACGAGCACAAGGCGATGATCGGGTTTCCCGACGAGGCGAGCGCGCGCAAAGCCTTTCATGCCGCGTTCTCCGACGGCAACGGGCCGGCCCGAATCGGAGCGATCCGCGCGCTCACCGTGCCGGAATTCAAGGCGTGGGTGGCCGACGGGAATCACCGCAAGCCGCTCAAGTACCGGGATCCGCACGAGGCGGTGCGCGCCTATGCCAACGAGCAGGGGCTCACCCTCACCGATGAGGAGCGCCAGACCGCCGTCGACGCGCAAAGCGTCAAGAGTGCTGACGTACCTACAGCGGTGGTGGATGCGATCGAGCAAGGCTCGGTTGAAAAATATCGGCCGGAGTACGATACTGAAGACGAGGAGCCGACTCATGGCCTTGCATCCGCAACAGCGCGTGCGCCTAGCGCAGAATCACCGACGGCGAGCGCTCCGCGACAAGAGCCTGAAGCAGCGCGAGCGCCAGGACCTCCGCCGCCGCGCGTCGAACCTGATGAAGCTGAACGAGATCGAAGCGAAGCGCCGGTAGAAGTCGCGCGCGCCGTCGCGCCCGAAAAAACCCCGCAGCCTGAATCACCTAAGCCCGATGTTTCCCGTGAAGCATCGGAGCCCGCGCTCGAGCGCGGGCCGCGCATTTCCACCGCAACACTTGTCGACATCGCCAAGCGGCTGCCCGGAATGGCGCCGGCGGCACGCGAGCGCGCGCGTGGGGAGATCGATGCGCTGATCGCGCGCATGGACAAGGACGGCGCCGCGATCGCCAAGCATTGCGCCGAGACCGGCGGACGGTTTTCGATCCGATGAGCGACCTCGGCCGCCGCATGTTTTTCCGTGGCGTTGTGCTGCACGGAAAACTTTCTTCACGTATGTGGCTGCAATTCCTCGAAGAAACTACAGCCGCCATGGAGATGAGCGCGGCCGGCCGCGCGGCGCTTTGGAATTATCCGCTGGAGAGCGGCGCCGGCGGATGCGGCCAGACCATCGTGCAGCCGATCACCGAGAGCTTCCTCGCGCTCGACACCTGGCCCGATCACGCCGGCGCTTATCTCTTCATTTGCTCCTGCAAGCCTATTTCTCCCGATTGTCTCGATGACGTGTGCGCGCGCTTCGGCCTGGAGGCCGGCGGCGCAATCCATGACGAGTTGGAGCTGAAACGCCGATGAAACTTCTCGCCCTGATCGGATATGTCGCAATCGTTTGGCTCATCTATTCGTACGTCACGCAGCACAAGCCGACCGAGGCCGAAAAGTTCGGCTGCGAACACACCTACATCAATGCCCGTGGCGAAGATACGGGCGAGTGCAATTGAAGGCCCAGCGCCGATGACCAATTACAAGAACAAAAGTGTGTGCGTGTTCGACAACGGCCTCTTCGTCGAACTCGCGGTCACGCTCACCAAATTCTTCGGCACCGTCTACTATTATTGCCCGTGGACCGACGGCTACCCGAAGAGCAATCGCCTTTTGATCGGCCAAGGCATCCCGAACGTGCGCCGGCTGCGGGATCTGTGGGAGGCGGTCGACGAGATCGACCTCTTCGTCTTTCCCGACGTCTACGAAGGCGACCTGCAAATCCACCTCGCCAATATCGGCAAGCGGGTGTGGGGCTGCCGCAACGGCGCCGAACTCGAACTCGATCGCGTCGCCTCGAAGGAGCACTGCAAGAAGGTCGGCATCGACATCGGCCCTTATAAGGCGATCCGTGGCCTCGATGCGCTCCGCACGTTCCTGAAGGAAAACGACAATCAATACGTCAAGGTCTCCGCCACGCGCGGCGACATGGAGACCTTCAAGGCGAGCAGCTATCGCCTGATCGAGCCGCGGCTTGACGAGTTGGAGCACACGCTCGGCGCGCGCAAGCGCATCCAGGAATTCGTCGTGGAGGCCGCGATCGAGCCCGCCGTCGAGGTCGGCTACGACGGCTATGTGATCGACGGCAAGTTTCCGAAGCGCGCCTTCTACGGCATCGAGGTCAAGGACAAGGGCTTCATCGGTCGCACCAAGCCCTACGAAAAGCTGCCGGAGGAGATCAAAGACTGCAACGAAAAGCTCGGGCCGACCTTTCGCGAGTTCAAGTATCGCGGCTTCTACTCCTCCGAGGTCCGCATCACGCCCGAGCACAAGGCCTACCTGATCGATCCGTGCTGCCGCTGCGGCTCTCCGCCGAACGAAATCTACCAACTCTTGTTCACCAACCTCGCCGATATTCTGTGGGAAGGCGCAGCGGGCGTGGTGGTCGAGCCCGAATTCGCCGGAAAGTGGGGCGCCGAGCTGCTGCTGATTTCGTCTTGGGCCGACAAGAACTGGCAGGCGATCGAATTCCCCAAGTCGATCCGCGACAACGTAAAGCTCCGCAACATGACGATGATCGAGGGACGCTACTACTTCGTGCCGCAATGGACGGGGATGCCGGAGATCGGCGCCGTGGTGGCGATCGGCAACAGCCAGAAGGAAGTCGTCGATGAGTGCCGGCGGCTCGCCGAGAAGGTGCAGGGGCACTACGTCGAGGTTTTCCCCGACAGCCTCGATAGCGCGAGCGATGAAATCGAGAAGCTCGCGAAGTACGGCATCGAGTTCTGAAAACGAAACCGCCGGGATGCGGCTTCCGGCGGAATTCTCGTGGGGTAACGGTGAGTTCCGTCGGCACCGACCATCGGTGTCGTTCTGTCGCGAGAGAATCACGGCGCGCGGTGCGCCGCAAGACCGCTTCCACAATTTCAGGCACGCCAGACACGATAAGGCCCGCTCATCTTCCGATCCGATGAGCGGGCCCTGCGGGGATTACGCCCCGCCCCAACCTGAGCCGACTGGCGACTCACCTATATCATAAATGATCCGCTGTCCCAATCTCCGCGACGATAAAGTCCGTGAGGACTTCAATGGCGTGCTCGCACGCCTGGGCGGCGTAGCCATGGCCGCGGAGCACATCGCGCCGCGACAGCCTTATCTCTCTTCACTAAATGAAGCGCAAATCACCGCCTACAACACCGCACATTTCCTGTGGAATGAGTACGGCTCGGCAAAGCCGATCGGGAAATTCCTCGACGCGCTCGACCAGGTGAAGGCGGCGCTGGAAGCCAAAGCGCCCGCCGCAACCAAGCCCGAAGATGAAGACAGCTTCACCCTTGCGCAGCGCGAACAACAGATCGAGGAGCAGAAAAAGAAGGTTGAGCGGCTCGAAAAGCGCATAGCGCGCACCAAGGAGACTGGCCGCGATCCGCTCGTTAAAGACGAACAGTTGGGCGACGCCAAAGTCGCGCTACCGGCCCTTGAGCAAGACCTTCGGGCCGCGCGCGACATGCTCACCATCTTGGATCGCACGCGAACCAAGCACCAGGACTATAAAGCCCCGGAGCCCGAAGCCGGGCCGCTCTCAAACCTCCCGGCGATCGACTTGGCTAAATCGCTGCTCGCCCGCCTCGAAAGCGGCAAGCCGATCACCGCCAAGATCATGCAGGAAGAGGCGGCAACCGCCTACGGCGCCAAGCTCGCCGAAGGGAAGTTCGACCGCAAGGACATGCAGGACGCGCTCGAGCTGGCCGTCAACATGCACGTCATCGATACCCGCCACCTTCGCGTCGACAGTCCCGATCCGCAGCACGCGATGAAGATGCTCGGCGACGTGCTCGACGGCTTGCCGACGCAGCGCGTGCGCTCGGAGGAGATGGAGCGCTTTCAGCAATTCTCGACCCCGCCGACCTATGCCGCGGCCGCCGCCTATGCCGCGAACCTGCGGAGCGGCGACGTGATGCTCGAGCCCTCGGCCGGCACCGGCTCGCTGATCGCCGCGAGTGCGGCGCCCGGCGTTCGCTTCGTCGCCAACGAACTGTCCGAACGGCGCGCGGCGCTCCTGCGCTCGCTGATCGGCGATCGCGGCCGCGTCTTTTCCGAGAACGCCGAGCAGTTGAACAACGTGCTCCCCGACGACGTGAAGCCGACGATCGTGGTGATGAACCCGCCGTTCTCGCAGACCGCCGGCCGCATGGGCGACCGCAAGATGATAATGACGGCGGCCGTCCACATCGAGCAGGCGCTCAAACGCCTCGAGCCGGGCGGACGGCTGGTGGCGATCGTCGGCCGCGGCATGACCATGGGCGCGCCGACGTACCGCGCCTGGTGGGATAAAATCGGCAAGGAATACGCCGTCCGCGCCAATATCGGTGTTGACGGCAAGGTCTACGAGAAGTACGGCACCGCTTTCGGAAGCCGTTTACTCGTCATAGATAAGGTCAAGCCCACCGGCGAAGCGCCGGCTTTGGTCGAAGCGCAGACGGTCGACGACCTGATGCGCGCCTTGGAGCCGATCCGAAATGCCCGCGATCAGGTCGATACCCGAGAACAACAGCCCGCCGAATCGCGCGGCGTTGAAGTGGGTGAGGGAGGCGAACGCGCCGGCGCCGGGGCACTACCTGCACCTGTTGAGCCTGGCAATGTGGGGGCTGGAGAACGGGGCGAGCGGGGAGTGGCCGGATCGCGACCGGCACGCGATCGCGGCGCAGGTGGCGGTGATGCACGCGTGGAAGCCGGCGAACGCGATGGCTTGGCTCGTGTCGAACCCGAACGGCCCGGACCACGAGCAGCAGACGAACCTGCAGAACGAGATAAACCAGGCAAAGAGCCCGAAGCAGGCCGCCGCCCTGGTGCTCGCCGCGATCTACAGCCGGATGCAGGCGGACAACTCGACCCTGCAGCCCGCGCAGAGCACATCGAGCTAGAGCACGCCGAGCCCGGCTCGCAAGCGGCCGCGGCGGAGATTTCCGACAGCCTCTACGACAACTACGAGCCGCAGCGCGTGCGCGTCGCCGGCGCCAAGCCCCATCCGGGGCCTCTCGTCGAATCCGCCGCCATGGCCTCGGTGCCGCCGCCCAAGCCCTCCTACACGCCGCACCTGCCGCGCAAGGTCATCGACAAGGGGCTCTTGTCGAACGCACAGATCGAGCCGGTGATCTACGCGGGCGAAGCGCACGCGAAAATGCTGCCGGCCGCCGAAGGCGTGACCGCGAAGCGCCGCGGATATTTCATCGGCGACGGCACCGGCGTCGGCAAGGGCCGCGAGGTCGCCGGCATCATCCTCGACAATTGGCAGCAAGGTCGGCGCAAGGCCGTGTGGGTGTCGGAGAAGCGCACGCTGATCCAAGATGCCAAGCGCGATTGGACCGGACTTGAGCAGAACGGCGGCGTCATCTTCGATCTCGGCAAGATCAAGGCCGGCGAACCCGTCACCGCAAAGCACGGCATCGCCTTCGTCACCTACGACACGCTCAAGGGCGGGATGTCCGACCAGGCCGCCCTCGCACGCGGTAATTTCGTTAGAAAACAACAGGTTAGCGTGAACGGCCAAGGCGGCACCGTGCAGCGGGTCGAGAAGGGCGGCCGCAACGAGGCCGACAAGATCACCGTCAATCTCGACAACGGCACGCAGGTGACGGTGCCGGCGAACGAGGTCTCGACCGTCGGCAAAAAGCACGCGGTGAAGTCGCGCGTCGATCAGCTCGTCGAGTGGTTCGGCGAGGACTTCGACGGCGTGATCGCCTTCGACGAAGCGCACAACATGGGGAACGCCACCGACATCAAAGGCGATCGCCAGATGAAGGAAGCGGCACTCAAAGCGCTCGCCGGCATGGCCTTGCAGGACCGCTTGCCGAACGCGCGCGTGGTCTACGTCTCCGCCACCGGCGCCACCGAAGTCTCCAATCTCGCCTACGCCGACCGCCTGGGCCTGTGGGGACGCGGCACGCCGTTCGCCACGCGCGAGAAATTCGTCACCGAAGTGGAGAAGGGCGGAATCGCGGCGATGGAGTTGATCGCCCGCGACATGAAGCAGCTCGGGCTCTACACCGCGCGCAACCTCTCCTATGACGGCGTCGAGTACGCGCGGATCGAGCACAAGCTCGACGCGAACCAGCGCGAGATTTACGACAAGCTCGCCGAGGCTTGGCAGGTCGTGCTGAAGAACATCAACGCCGCTTTGACCAAGACCGGCGGCGAGATGGATTCGCGCGCGCGCTCCGCAGCCATGTCGGCCTTTTGGGGCGGCCACCAGCGCTTCTTCAATCAGATTGTGACCTCGATGCAGATGCCCTCGGTCATCAAGGCGGTGGAGAAGGACCTCGCCGAAGGCCGCCAAGCGGTCCTCCAACTCACCAACACCAACGAAGCCTCGCAGGAGCGCGCCGCGGCGAAGGCAAAGTCGGCGGAGGAGATCGAGGACCTCGACATCACGCCGCGTGACCAAATAATTCAGCTCGTTGAAAAGTCGTTTCCGACGCAGCAATACGAGGAATATATCGACGACGGCAAGGAGCGCTCGCGCCCGGTCGTCGATTCCGCCGGCAATCCGGTGCAGAACAAGGAAGCGGTCGCCATGCGCGACGCGCTGATCGAGCACCTGGCCTCGGTGCGCGTGCCGCAGGGTCCGCTCGACATGGTGCTCGACCACTTCGGCACCGACGTCGTCGCCGAAGTCACCGGCCGCGGCCGGCGCTTCGTGCGCAAGCCCGACGAGCGGACCGGGCAAATGCGCCGGGTCGAGGAATCGCGTCCGGGATCCTCGAATATCGCCGAGACCGACGCCTTCCAGAGCGGCAAGAAAAAGGTCCTCGTCTTCTCCGAGGCCGGTGGCACCGGGCGCTCCTATCATGCTGATAATACAGCGGAAAGTAGGGGCGCGCGGCGGTCGCATTACCTCGTGCAAGGCGGCTGGCGCGCCGACAAGGCGGTCCAGGGCTTCGGCCGTACGCACCGGACCAACCAGGCCTCGGCGCCGATCTTCAACCTCGTCACCACCGACCTGCAGGGGCAGAAGCGCTTTATCTCCTCGATCGCGCGCCGGCTCGCGCAGCTCGGCGCGCTCACCAAGGGCGAGCGCAAGGCCGGCGATCAGGGGGTGTTCTCCGCCCGCGACAATCTGGAAAGCACGGAGGCCCGCCAGGCGCTCACGCAATTCTACAAGGACGTCGTCGACGGCAAGATCGAGGGCGTGCCGGTCGCAGACTTCGAGCAGCAGACGGGGCTGCGGCTACGCAAGACCGACGACGAAGGCCGCGACATGGGGATGCTGCAAGAATTGCCGCCGATCACGCAATTCCTCAATCGCCTCCTGTCGCTGAAGATCAACCTGCAAAACGCGGTGTTCGATGCTTTCTCCGAGCGGCTCGATGCGGTGATCGACGCGCGCCGGCAGGCCGGCCTCCTCGACGTCGGCATGGAGACCGTCAAGGCCGAGAAGATCACCAAGGATTCCGAGCAGGTGGTGCACAAGGTCGAGGGCACCGACGCCGATACGAAATACATGAAGTTCACGCTCGCCGATCGCTTCGAGCCGACCCCGTTCGAGAAGGTCGCCAACAACGAATGGCGCAAGGTGGTGTTTTGGGCCGAGAGCCCGAACGGCAAGGTCTATGCGGTCGCCGAAGCGCCGGCGCTCACCGATGATGGCGGCAAGATCATCGAGAATTACCGGCTGCTTTCGCCGGTGTCGGACGCGCGCATGGTCGAGCGCTTCAACCTCGACCGCCCCGATACCAAGTGGAAGAAGATCGAAAAGACCCTTGCGAAGCTCAAGTGGAACGACGAGATCGATCGCGCGCCGGAGTTTGTCACGCGTGACCTTCACCTGGTCACCGGCGCGATCCTGCCGATTTGGGACCGGCTGCGCGGCAACCCGCGCGTCGTCCGCCTGCAAACGAACAGCGGCGAGCGCTTCATCGGCCGCGTCATACCCAAGGACGGGCTTGCGGCGACGCTGAAGGCGCTCGGCGCCACTGCGACCTCGACCGAAGGCAAGGACGTTAAGCCCGGCGACTTGTTCGAAGCCTTGATGGCCGGCCGGCGCGCCACGCTCGCGAACGGCTGGACGCTGAAGCGCGCGCTTGTCGCCGGCGAGCACCGCATCGAGCTCAAAGGGCCGACGTCGTTCACCGAAGGCCAGGACGCCAAGCGCGACGGCGTGTTCACCGAGAAGATCGACTATAAGGTGCGGTATTTCATCCCCACCGATGCCGCCACCGGCATCGAGACGCTGAAGAAGCTCACGCAATACCGGCCGGTTTCCGACCTTTCCGACGCGCACGCGACGCCCGACGACATGGCCGCCGGCGACGAGATGTTCTCGATCGCCGACGCTGAAGGAGACTTTGGAGAAGGTGGCGAGGTTCGGGCGTTTCCAAGTTTCCAGCCGGATTTTATCGAGCACGCCAAGGATGTCTTCCCGCTCCTGCGCCAAGAACTTGATCGTCTCGGTCTTCACGACATCGGGCTCAAACTCGCCAACGAAATTGCGCTGTGGGTGAAAGGGAAACAGACCGCGAGGGTGGACGCGGTCTATTTCCAGAAGGCGATCATCCTCGCTCTCGACTCCGACAACAAGTTTCGGACGCTGCAGCACGAAGCGCTGCATGGTCTCCGCCGGCTCGGCGTGTTCACCGACAGCGAATGGAGCGTACTCGAGCGCGCGTCCAACGAGCGCTGGCGAAAGCAATTCAACATCGAGCGCGATTACGGCAACCGCTCGGCAGAAATCCAGACCGAAGAAGGGATCGCGCGCGCCTATGCCGCATGGGCCGATGGCGAGCTGAAGCCGGACGGCCGGATTGCCCGCTGGTTCAAGCGCATCCGTTCCTTCCTCGAGGCGGTGCGCAATGCCTTCCGCGGGCTCGGCTTCAAGACCGCCGAAGACGTGTTCCGGGATATTCGCTCGGGCGAGGTCGGCGGCCGCGCGCGCGCCAAGGCCGGCCGCGAAGAACCTATGTATTCGATCCGCAGGCCTGCCGGCGCCGGCGCGCCGGCCCCGAAACTCAACACCTACATCCGCGACCGCATCGCTGAGGTGCTCGATCACCGCTTGGTGCACAAGTTCATCGAGGGCACCCAGGACCTATCGCACCCGGTCAAGCGCCTCGAGGAAGCCTTGCAGCGCCGCGCCGCAGGTCCCTTCGACGATGCCCGCGACTTCTATACGAGGAAGCGCCTCTATCCCGGCCGCCTCGGCGCCTGGGTCGACACCTTCAACAAGAAGCATCTCGACCCGATCGTGAAGCTCCTGAAGGCGAACGAGATCGATCTCGACGCCGCCGGCGACTATCTCTACGCGAGGCACGCGACCGAGCGGAACGAGGCCATGGACCGCATCAACCCCCGCCTCGGCGGCGAGGGCTCCGGCATGTCGAGCGAGGAGGCGAAGAAGATCATCGACGAGGCCAAGCGCTCGGGGAGTGCGGCGGCCTACGACGAATTGCGCGACCAGGTCGGCCGCATCCGCGATCTCGTGCTCACCGTCATGGAGAAAGCCGGGCTCGAAAAGCCCGAGGTGATCGCCGAATGGCGCAAGCAATACAATGATTACGTGCCGCTGAAGGGGTGGGAGGACGCCCCCGAGGACGCGCCGCCCGAGTATCGGACCGGCAAGGGCTTCAACGTGCGCGGGCGCGAAGTGCACAAAGCCTTCGGCCGCCGCTCGAAGGCCGACAATCCCTTGGTCAACATCATCGAGCAGGCCTACCGCACCTTCGATCGCGCCGAGCGCAACCGCTATCTGCAATCGCTCTACCGCGCGATCGACCAGGTGAAGGACGATTCGGAAGATGTCGCCACCCTCGATCGCGGCCGGCCGAAGAAGGAAATCGACCGCAAGACCGGCCTCGTGCGCACGGTAGAGACCTCGAACCAGTACGCCAACCCGAACGCGGTCTATCTGAAGTTCGACGGCGATCCGCACTTCATCGTGTTCGCCGATCGCGAGATGGCGGAGGCCGTCAAGCGCATGAGCCCGGCCTCCCTCGGCGTGTTCGAGCCGGTGCTGCGCCTACAGAACAAGCTGAAGGCGCTGTGGACCCACTACAGCCCGGACTTTCTCTTCCGGCATTTCATCTTCCGCTATCCGATCGAGGGCACACTTAATTCGTTCGAGCAGAAGGAATCGGGCGAGCACAAGGTCTCGCAGTACATCAAGGACGCCCTCCCGTTCCTCGGCAACGCCTCGAAGGCGATCTTCGCCAGCAACAAGGGCCGCGCCGCCGAGGACGCGAAGCTCGCTGAGATGCAAAAGTATTGGGAGGAAATGAAGCGCGCCGGCGGCGCCATGGTGTTCCGCAACATGCGCGACATGGACCTCCTGCGCGAGCACCTGGAAACGGCGCTGAAGGACCTCTCCAAGCGGCCGATGCAGAACGCGCGCGCCAAATGGCGGCACGCGATCGAGGCCATGGACGTGGTGACGAACGCGCTCGACAACTCCTTGCGCCTTGCCGCCTATGCCTCCGCCCGCAAGCAGGGCAAGACCCCGCAGCAGGCGGCGCTCATCGCCCGCGAGGCCACCGTCGACTTCCAATTGAAGGGCAACTGGTCGAACGCGATCGGGCTTTGGTTCGTGTTCGGCAACGTCGCGATCCAGACCGGCATGCGCATGGCAAAGGCGGTGGCGCGCTCGAAGATGATGCGCCGGGTGTTCCTGGGCTCCATGCTGACCGGATTCCTCACCGCCGCCTACAACTATCTCGTCTATGGCGAGGACAAGGACGGCGTGCCGTTCTTCGAGAAAATCCCCGAGTGGGAGCGCCGCCTCAACTTCATCGTGCTCACGCCGGCGAAGGACGACAAGGGCCGCCCGCAGCCGATCAAGATCCCGATGCCCTACAATTGGGCGATGCCCTTGGCGCTCGGCTACGCCTTCGGCACCACCGTGTTCGGCAAGGAGAGCACGCGCAAGACCCTCGCCATGGTGACGAAGTCGGTGCTCGAGACGCTCACCCCGTTCGGCTCCGAGCAGAACAAGGCTGCGGCGATGGTCCCGGAAATGGGCCGGCCCTTCGTCCACGTCTACACCAACGAGGATTGGGCCGGCCGGCCGATTCACAATGACCGCTTCCAGAAGGGACCGAACGCCTTCACCGCGCGCCGCACCACCGGCGAGGGCTGGAAGGACATCGCCCAGGGCGTGAACACCGCCACCGGCGGCTCGCGCGCGAAATCCGGCGTGATCGATCTCTATCCCGAGGATTACCGCGAGTTCATCGGTCACTTCGTCGGCACGCAGCTCCGCTTCGGCGCCAACATCATCGATACCGCGAAGTCGATCGCCGAGGGCAAGGCGCCGAAGCCGACCACGACGCCGCTCGAGCGCGTGATCTTCGGCAGCGACTACGACGCCGCCGACCGCGCGCGCGGCTACGAGCTACGCGACCAGCAGAAGAAACCGTGGATGCGGCGATAATTTTCTGAGACGCCTCAAACTAAAAACCCCGGCCGTAAGGCCGGGGTTCTTTTTTCGTGGACGCGCTCCTTCTCTACGAGGGCATGTTTTCGAGCAATCGTCTCAGCTTGAGAAGATCGGCACGAGCATTTTGATAGTGATCGAAAAACAGAATATATGCGCGGCCGTAGAGCGCTCTTTCGAGAGCCCAAAGGGCGAGCGAGATATATAGGCGGCGCATCCGAATCTCCTGTTCTACGAGTCCGATAATTTGGACACGACATTGTTGTAAAACCATGTCCGGCCCGGCACCTTGAGGCCGCGCCGTTTGATCGCCGCCCTGCGCTCTGGCCAGTTCTTCAAGCGCTTGCTGTCAGCGATGGCGAACAAGTCTTTCCATTCCTCCGGCGTGTATTCGTAGGCTGGCCGACCGTCCTTCCCGGCCTTGACCGCGCGACCAAGCATTTGCTTGGCATCCTCGCGCATGAGGGGCCAGTCCTTCTTGCTGTCGGAGCGCCGCCCTGTAGAGGCGTCAATGAAGTAATTTCCTTCCCGGCTGATTTCGTGCGCGGCGCACAGAAAGTCCGCGTATCGAGTGTCCTTGCGGCCCGTAGCCTTGGCGATGACGAAGGCCATCGGCACGACCGCAATGCTGGTGCCGCGAAGCGAACCGATCCACGCTTCGCGCGTTTCCTTCCGGCTTTCGACATACCATTGCCCAATCTTGACGCCATTCTTCGCCGCCCATGCCTCGACGAGCGCCTTCTGCTCGGATTCCGAAAGCGCGCCCTGTGGGTTGAGATAGGCGCGATAATCGGAGCTTGTGGACATTTGTACGGATACTTAAATTAGTTTCTGGACAAATGCAATAGGAAGGCGTATATCGTCCACATGAGCGACACATCGCTATTCGAGACTTTGGTGAAGGCCAAGACGATCCGCGAGGATCAGACTGCAACCATTAACGAATTGCGGATGCTGCTGGCCAAGGCCCGCGACAAGCTCGCTCTCTATCGGGCCGATCATTCCGGCGAGTATGTCGGCGGCACCGAATACACAGAACTCATGCGGCAGATCGATGCCGCGTTAGCAGAGTAGCCCGCCATGCGACGGTTCACCATCATCGGAAAACGGGGAGATGTCATAGCCGCTATTCATATAGAAACGGCGGCAGAATGGATTCCGCTTTCTGTGGGGGACCGGACTGACGAATTTATCCCCGATACCATTTTGCAAGTGGATGCGTCCGACGACAATGGAAGCAGGGCTATGCAGGTCCAGACAACGCGCAGCGATGGAATTGACATTCATCCTAGGTTGGAGAAGTAGGCCCCCATGCCCCACGATCTTCGCCCGCCACTGAATTGGAAGCCATCCGCTCAGAATACCGGAGTTGATTTCTCTCTTGAGCACCAGCCCGGCGTGACGGATGAGATGCAGGAGATGGCGGTCGCGGCCTACGAACAGGGCTGCGCTGCGATTGGGCGTAAGCAGGTTCCCGATCTGTGGGGATGGCCTCTCGCCTGCGCAATCCAGGCTGCGCTAAACGTCAAAGCCAAAAACGAGGATTAGCCCGCCATGTCCACCATTGAAGCCCTCAGGAAGACCGCCCGCCGCGCCCAAGAGGCGATTGGCGAGATCGAGACTGTCGCTCGGCGTAAGGAGAACGCCAAGAAGGTTGGCAAGTTTTTCAAGACCCAAAACAGCTATTCATGCCCTGAGAAGCCGTCTGATTATTGGTGGCTGTACGCCAAGTGCATCCGCATGGACGAGGACGGATTTCTCTACAGTTTTCAGTTTCAGACGGACAAGAACGGGTGCCTCGACATTCGTCCTGAGCACTATTCTTACTATCTGAATGGCTTCTCCGAGATTCCAAAAACAGAGTTCGAGCGCGCGTGGAAAACTCTGCTGGAAAAGCTTAACTCCGCGCTGACAGATTAGGCCGCCGATGCGCTCACTCGAAAAATCCGATTGTGACAAAAACAAAAATTTGTTTCTCAATGAAATCAAAGACCGCGATCCGCTAAGTCATTGATGGTGCCGCGTACATGCCGAAAATGAAAAATGCGATTTGGTATAATGCGCGCATCAACGATGGAGAGTGACATGGACAAAGCAACCGCAATCAAGAAGCTCGGCAAGATACTCGGCAAAAATCTCGGCTATAGAGTGAACGAGAAAGCGCCCACGGCGCAGGAGCGTGCAGCCGCACGGGAAGCCTCACAGGCTGCTGTCGATGAAAGAAACAAACTGAAAGAGAAGCGCGACGAGCGCTACAGGGCGATCCTCGCCGCTGACGCCGAATACCAAGCGCTCCATGCCGCTCACAAGGCTGCCGCCGAGAAAGCCGACAAACTTTTCTCTATCCAGCGCCATTACAGAATTACAGTTGGCACAACGACTAGCATGTTCTTTCACGTCAAAGCTCAGGGCGACAACTGGCAAGAAGTCGTCAACAAGCTCACCCCGCAAAAGGAGGCTGCCTAGTTGGCAGAAAAGGCCGCCATGAGCGCATCAGTCTATGTTTCGCCCCGGCTCCGCAAGCGCGTTGAAGAAATCCGCGCGGCTCGCCGCGCTCGATCAAAAGCACGGGCTATACGCCGAGCGAAGAAATTGGCGTATCTCGACCGACCACTGAAAGACGTTGGCCTTCGGGCCTGAGTTGGAGAAACACCCCAGATGCCCGACTTCATCACGATCACCGAAAATGCCGAGCGGATTACATCGAAGATGCCCGCCGCTGAAACTGTTGTCGAGGTGAAGCTGCGTGACGGCACGATCACGCGCGCATGGTTCGACAGCAACATCATGGAGAACGGAGATTGGGACTTCGTTCCTGTCAAGCCGGACGGAGAGCCGGACATTGAAAACGACAGTATGGCCGATAAAGTTTTGGCTTGGCGTCCGTTGTCAGAGTAGCCCATGACCGCCGCTGAGTGGAACGAGAAAAACAAGATGGGCTGCGGCGTCCTCGTCAAGCTCGATGACGGCAAGTTGTGGCACACCCGAACGCGAAGCAGCGCGTTTGAGTTAAGCAGCGGGCCGGTGGTTTTGCTTGAGGGCCGCGTCGGCGGCTATGATCTTTCCCGCATCAAACCAATGGAGCGGCAAGACACGCCGCTCGCCTAACAGAGAACCCCCGCGCCTAATTCGCCGGCGCCACCTTGAACGGCCCGCCGCCCTCGATCGCACCGAAAATCGTATTCTCCACCCGCGGCGTCACCACCACCCGATAGCTTTTCCCCGATTCGGCGTTGAAACGGTAAGTTGAGTTACCGGCCGCCGACCAGGCGGACGCCATCACCACCACCGGGCCTGGCTTGATCGGCACGGCTTGGCTCTGCCCGACACCGAGATCCGCAACCCGCGTCCCGTTCACGTCGATTGAGGCTGGCGCACCGACATACATAAGGTCGCTTGAGCGCGAGATTGTGAGGCTCGGGCCTGAAACGGCCACCGGCCCATCGCCCGCCGTTGCCGAGCATCCGGCGATCAGAGCCGCCGCCAAGGCGATTGAAAGCCACCGAATCATCAATGCCACTCCCGCTTGCGGAGCGGACAATGACACGTTTCCTACGCGGTGAAAATCCAGCGTTGCTGTATGCACAGCTTTTGCCCCGGCCTCGCGCCGGGGCGGGCTTTTTTTTATGCTGCGATCGCCAACCGCGGCTTCGGAAACTGCCGCACCAGGAGATCGTCGGGTATCGGCGCCTTTCCCGTCATTTGCTTCATGAAGAAGGCGATGTCGAAACGAGCACAATGATCTCGCACCATGCGAGCCCAAGCCGGGTCCATGGTTCGAGCCCCGTGTCCGCTCTCGCCGCCGCAGATGAGCCAATCCGGCTTGAAGACGCGGGGAGACGGAACCCAATCGATGCGGAGCCAATCAAGCGCCGGCTCGTAGGAAATGAAACGCAGCACCGCCGGCGTCGCCGACAGGTGCTTATACCGAAGATAGTAATGCTCCTGGTCCTCGCACGTCGTCCCGAGCCACACGTTCGGCCAGCCGTTTCCCCAATCCGCCGGCAGCATCTTCCGCATGTTTTCAGGCCGCTTGGTGAGGAGGAGCCAGTCAAGCTCGGGCGTGTATTTGATGAGCGCGAACAAGTCATCGCGCGCAGCGGCGGGCGCTTTGTTGTCAAATACGTCGGCAAGCGAGGCGCAGAACACCCGCGGGCGATCGTCGCCAGCGCGCGCGGCTTTCGCCCACCGCAGCGGCTTCTTCCAGTTTTCTTCCGACGTCCGCACACGCTTGCCATGCGGTCCCCACTCCACGCGGCCGTAGCGCGTGTCCATCAACGTCTCGGCATAGCAATGATCGCAGCCCGGCGAGACCTTCTGGCAGCCGATCCACGGATTGAACGTGTGATGGCACCATTCGATTTTGGTGTTCTCGCCCATCAGGTTGCCTCCGCGTCGACCGTCGCGTACCGCAGACTGACAGCCACGCGGACGATTTTTGCCTTCGGGTTCTTCCGTTTCACAATGCGCAGCGCGTCGCGGGCGGCCGTCTTCGTGCGAAAGAGAGCAACCGATATTCCATCCTTCGTGGCTCGCTCCATCGCGTGCGTTCCAAAGCGCTCGAAGTACCAGCGCCCGACGAACGGGTGGCAATGCTTCGGCCTCTCCGCAAAACCATAGGTAATCGCCCACGCGCCCCACATGGATGTCGTCGTGCCCTCTATCGGCAGATCGCTCACGCCGCCATCCTCACGTCGGCGAGCAGCTCCTGCACCCACGGTTCCACCTGCACCTGGCCTGGCGAGGGATAAGTGATGAGGCCGAGCGTGCTCAAGGAGCCGAGGAGATTTCCGAAACCGCCGCTCGTCGCCGAATAGCCGCTGGCATCGGCGACCGCCGCGCGATCGTGAACCTCTCCGTTGAGAACCGCGCCGATAATCTTCTTCTGCGGGTTGCTCAACACCGACATGAGCATCGCGGCGCCTTCCTCGCGCGTCATGGTCTCGATGCCTTCGACGTTTAAGGAGACGAAGCCAGGCGACGGATAGACGATGGCACCGGCGGTCGCGAGGCCACCAAGCAAATTGCCGAAGCCACCGGACGAGAAGCTATAGCCAGCGACCGCCGCCACCTGGGCGCGGCTCGGGCGCTCGTTGCCGAGCGCTTTCCACATTGAGATCGAGCGGAGGATGCGCATTTGCGGCGCCGTGAACGTGCCATCGCCGGCGACCTGCTGCGGCGGAGCAACGCGGAGCGTCTTTGGCGATTTCGTTGCCACCCGCGGCACAGAAACCACCGGCGGCGTGAAGGACAGGAGCTTGCTTGGCGTCTCGAGCCCCGCGATCGCCGTCTTGAGTTCGGCAGCAAGCGCTTTACCGAAATCTCCCACCCGCTCGAGCGTGGAAGTGAGCACCTTCGCCACAGCCTTTTTGAAGGCGACATCGGCCGCAGCGCCGAGCTTCTTCTTCGCTTGCTCGAAGCCGCGCTTCTCCGCCTCCCGGATTGCGTTTGGGTCAACTGGTTTCTCGGCGCTCGCCTTTGCGGTCAACTGCTTTACCTGACTCTGCAGCTTGAACACTTCCGACTTGAGTGCTTTCGGATCATTCGCCTTCGTTTCGGCGACAACTGCGGCAAGGCGGTCCTTGAGTGCGCCGAGATCAAGCGGCTTCAACGCTTTCGCCTTCTTCTTTTTCTCGCCGCGCTTCGGGGTGCGGGAGCTATCGAACGTCTCCTTTTGAGGAAACGTTGCCGTCTTGAGGATGTCGTGCGAGGGCAGCCATACGATGCCCTGGCCGATCTGCATTGCCGGCAGCGCGTCTTTGATTTCCTTTCCCTGTTTCTTGTCCGCCTGGCCTTCGATCCACGCATCAAGCGCATCACGGTCCTGCGAGGCGGTGAGCTTGAACGCGATCAAGCCCGCGACTTGGCTCAACACGTTCTTGTTGAGCACCGCCGGACGCTGCGAAATCAGCCACGGGATGAAGCCCTTCACACGGCCGCGCCGCACGATGCTCTCCATAAGTCCGAGCAGAACCTCCTCGCCCTTTTGCGGCTTTTGTGGCGCGAACAGGTCGGCCTCGTCGACGACCAGGTGGAAGGGTTCGCCGCCGGCCTTGCGGTAGATCGCTTCGAGGAAGGCGGTCATAAAGTGCCGCTCCGCCCTCTTTGCGCCGAGTTCGCTAAGGTCGATGATGCAGCTCTCCGCCATCGTGGCGGCGGTCTCGCCAATGAGCGCGCCAGCGTGCTCATTCAACGGCAGGTCGCCGTGCGGCCCGCCAAAGATTGCAACGTCATAGGGAGAGGATTTCTTGCCGTCGGCGAGAAGGCGAAGGCCCCACCATACGCCGAGCGGATCGACGATCACTACGCGAGAATTCCGCTTGAGCAAGCGCTCAACGGCGACGCCAGCATTGTAGGTCTTGCCGCTCCCCGACGTGCCGAGGAAGCCGAGACGATCGTCCAACGCTGCACTCGGGATGGGGTGGCTCATGCTGCCTCCACAGGTGGCGGTGAAAAAAGCGGCGTTCCGGCGCCTGGCGCCGGACGTTTAATGTCGCCGCCCTGGGGGCAGCCGGCAAGATGCAGGCCCATGGAGGCGCCGCCGGCGCCGCAGAAGAGATCGAGGGCGCGCGGCTTCATCACCGCCCCCTCGGGGTGGCGACGATCGAGCGGCCGAAGCGCATGGCGCCGGAGCGAGGAGGCCGTGTTTGCGATTCAACTTTGGCCCGCCCGTAGTCGAATCGCAGGGCCTTAGCGCCCCTGTTTTGGCGCCAGGAGTTGAATCGCGCGTTGAAATCATTGAGAAAGAGCCGGCCTGTCACGCCGGAGGCCGCGGGTTCGAGTCCCGTCGCTCCCGCCATTGTTCGAACAAGTTGCTCCTTAAGAATCGAATTTCTGCTCGACAGGAGCAACGAGCCGCTTCCCGACCGGCTCTATTTCTCAAACATTGCAATTCTCGTTGCGGCCCATTGCGGAAGCGGGCTCAACGTAACTATCTGTGTCCCCGGTGAAGAGGAAGCCCATGCCCATCTCCCGTTCCGTCCGCAACTTCAGCGCGCGATGCCTTGCCCCAACCTTGGTCGCGGTCTCGCTTGTCTTGGCGCCGGCCGTCGGCACCGTTTTTCTTCCCGCTGCGGCGCAGGCGCAGGACGCAATCGATTTTCGCGTAGCGCTCGAAGGATACGGCCAATGGGTGCAACACCCGCGCTGGGGCGAAGTGTGGATTCCGGAGCAAGTGCCGCCCGACTGGCAGCCCTACCGCCTGGGGCACTGGGTCTATACCGAGGAGTGGGGTTGGTATTGGGACTCGGAAGAGGATTTCGGCTGGATCACCTATCACTATGGCCGCTGGGTGTTCGACCGCGGGCTGGGTTGGATCTGGATTCCCGGCAGAGATTGGGGACCGGCGTTTGTCGACTGGCGGCAAGGCGACGATTTCGTCGGCTGGGCGCCGCTGCCGCCGGACGAATATCTCGATGAAGATTACGAATCCCCGGACATTTATTTGTTCGTGCGCGCGGGCGATCTCCTGGCGCCGCGGGCCTATGCCGTTTTTCTGCCGCCGCAGGAGCGTTTTGCCTATTACAACCGCAGCTTCCTGGTGAACCGCTCGGTGCGATTGGGGGGCGGGGCCCACATCGCGGTCAATCCGGGCGTGCCGCCGGCCTTCATCGCGCGCGCGAGCGGGCGTCCGTTCCGGCCGGTTTCGATCGCGCCGATCGTGCTCGCGGGTACCGCCGGCGTCGCCGGCGCGGTCATTTTGCGCGAGAACTTCCGCGACCGCGAACGCACCCGCGTCTCCATTCGCGAATCCAACCGTCTTGTTCAACCGCAGGATCACTTCGTGCCCTTGAAGCCGTTGCAGAAGGGCGAGCGCGGACAATTGGGCGGCAGCACGCCGCTGGCCGCGCGCGGCGTCGGCATCGAGACCAAGTCGAAGAATTTCGGCGGCGCGCCGCAAGGAACCCAGTTGCAAAACCAGGGCGTGCAGAAACAGATCACGCCGCAGGGCGGGCAGAAAAATCTCGGCACCGGCGGGAATCAAATCCGCGGCCAGGAGATTCAGCAAAATCAGCAGAAAACCTTACCGCAGCAGGGCGGCGCGCAGAAGACGTTGCGGAAGGACAATTCGCAGAACAATCAAATCCGCAACCAGGGCATTCAGCAGCAGCAGAACACCCAGCAAAAGACCTTCCAGCCGAAGGATAATTCGCAGAACAATCAAATCCGCGGCCAGGGCGTCCAACAACAGCAAAACCAGGGCATCCAACAACAACAACAAAATACGCAGCAAAAAACTATCCAGCAGCAAGGCGGTCAGAACGCTCAACCGCGCATTCAACAGCAGAACGCGCAGCCAAAGGATCAGCAACAGAACGCGCAGCCCCGTGTGCAGCCGAAGACGCCGGTAGCGCCGGGCGATCAGGGCAAAGACAAGAGCAAACAAGTGCAATAGCGGGCGAGCACTCGCGCGGCCGCGTTCCCGAATCGTCCGTTCGGAAAATATGATCTGAAACTCGCGCCTTCGCGGGCCGCGCGATCGAGCCTTCGAGAAAGCATGGCAGACCGTCCTTTGGCGGCCTTGCTTCGCCCTTTCGCGTGGGTTAAGCCCTAGGCTGTCTTTCGAATTATTCGCATCCGCGGGTCGGAAGGCGCCCCCCTAGAGATCAACAACACGCCACGGGGGCGGTGCCGGGAGCGCCCGCGCGCGAGGCCTCCATGGATGCCCTGATCCAAGACTATCTGCCTGTCGCCGTGTTCATCGGCGTTGCGACCGTCATTGGGCTCGCGCTCCTGATATCGCCGTTTTTGGTCGCCTTTTCGCGGCCCGACCCCGAAAAGCTTTCGGCCTACGAGTGCGGCTTCAATGCCTTCGACGACGCGCGCATGAAATTCGACGTGCGCTTCTATCTCGTTTCGCTGCTGTTCATTATTTTCGATCTCGAAGTCGCATTCTTGTTTCCCTGGGCGATTACCTTCGGGGAACTCGGCGCGTTGGGGTTCTGGGCGATGATGGTGTTTTTGGCGGTGCTGACGATCGGCTTTGTCTATGAGTGGCGAAAGGGAGCGCTGGAATGGGATTGATCGCTCCCGCGGCGAACAGGATCATCGACCCGCGCAGCGGCAGCGTGGTCGCGGAGCGCGACCCGTTCTTCTCGGGGCTCAGCGACGAGCTCGGCGATAAGGGCTTCCTCGTCACCGCCACCGACGATCTCATCACTTGGGCGCGCACCGGCTCCTTGATGTGGATGACCTTCGGGCTCGCCTGCTGCGCGGTCGAGATGATGCAGATGTCGATGCCGCGCTACGACGCCGAGCGTTTCGGATTCGCGCCGCGCGCGTCGCCGCGCCAATCGGACGTGATGATCGTCGCCGGTACGCTCACCAACAAGATGGCGCCGGCGCTGCGCAAGGTCTACGACCAAATGCCGGAGCCGCGCTACGTGATCTCGATGGGCTCGTGCGCGAACGGCGGCGGCTATTATCACTATTCCTATTCGGTGGTGCGTGGCTGCGATCGCATCGTGCCGGTCGACATTTACGTCCCCGGCTGCCCGCCGACCGCGGAGGCGCTGTTGTATGGCGTGCTGTTGTTGCAGAGGAAAATCCGCCGCACCGGCACCATCGAGCGCTGAAGACGGCAGGCCATGGAAGAAAAGCTGCGTGAAATCGGCGAACACGTGAGCCGGACGCTCCCCAACGCGGTGCGCGGCTTCGAAATCGCGCATGGCGAGCTCACCATCCACGCCCAGCGCGAGGCGATCGAGGATGTCGCGCGCCTTTTGTGCCACGATCCGCGCTGCTGGTTCTGGAGCATCATCGACATCTGCGGCGTCGATTGGCCGGAGCGCGAACGGCGCTTCGACGTCGTCTATCATCTGCTTTCGCCCAAACATAATCTTCGCGCGCGCGTGAAGGTCGAAACCGACGAGGCGACGCCGGTGCCGTCGATCTGCTCGGTCTATCCCGGCGCCAACTGGTTCGAGCGCGAGGCCTACGATCTCTACGGCATTCTCTTCACCGGCCATCCCGAGCTACGCCGCCTGCTCACGGATTACGGCTTCGACGGCTATCCGCTGCGCAAGGATTTCCCGCTCACCGGCTTCGTCGAGGTGCGCTACGACGACGAACAGAAACGCGTGGTCTATGAGCCGGTGCAGCTCACGCAGGAATTCCGCAACTTCGATTTCCTTTCGCCGTGGGAAGGCACCGAATACGGCTTGCCCGGAGACGAGAAGGCCGGCAGCGGAAACGGAAAGGGCGCGGCATGAAACCGACGCTGAAGCCCGGCTTGAAGCGCACCCATTCCTTCAAGGTGCCGCTGAATAAGACGGTGCCGCATCTGTATCCGGAGGCGGCGAGCTTCCAGGCGATGCCCGAAGTGTTCGCCACGGGGTTCATGGTCGGCCTCTTCGAATGGGCCTGCACCGAGCTGCTCGCCGAACATCTCGACCCCGGCGAGGGAAGTCTCGGCACCCATATCAACTTTTCCCACGACGCGGCGACGCCGGCCGGCATGACGGTCACGGTCGAGGCCGAATGCGTCGGCGTCGAGGGGCCGAAGGTCCGCTTCCGCGTCAGCGGTCACGACGGCATCGACAAGATCGGCGGCGGCGAGCACGAGCGCTTCGTCGTGAAGTGGGACAAGTTCAACGCCCGCGTCGCGGAAAAAGCAAAGCGCGCTCGGGCGATGGCGGGAGCGGATTGATGGCGGAAGGCGCGCTGCGCAATTTTCAGATCAATTTCGGGCCGCAGCATCCGGCGGCGCACGGCGTCTTGCGTCTCGTCTTGGAGCTAGACGGCGAAGTGGTCGAGCGCGTGGATCCGCATATCGGGCTCCTGCATCGCGGCACGGAGAAACTGATCGAATACAAGACGTATCTGCAGGCGATGCCCTATTTCGACCGGCTCGATTATGTCGCGCCGATGAATCAAGAACACGCTTTTTGTCTCGCGACGGAACGGCTACTCGGCATCGAAGTCCCCCGACGCGGTCAATTGATCCGGGTGCTGTATTCGGAAATCGGCCGTCTGCTTTCGCATATGCTCAATGTGACGACGCAGGCGCTGGACGTCGGCGCGCTCACGCCGCCGCTCTGGGGCTTCGAGGAGCGCGAAAAGCTGATGGTGTTCTACGAGCGGGCGTCGGGCTCGCGCATGCATGCGGCCTACTTCCGGCCCGGCGGCGTGCATCAGGATTTGCCGCAGAAGCTCATCGACGACATCGGTGCGTTTTGCGATCCGTTCCTGAAAGTCTGCGACGATCTCGAGGGGCTGCTTACCGACAACCGCATCTTCAAGCAGCGCAACGTCGATATCGGCGTGGTGACACTGGAGGACGCCTGGGCGTGGGGTTTCTCCGGCGTCATGGTGCGGGGCTCAGGCGCGGCCTGGGATCTGCGCAAGGCGCAACCGTACGAATGCTACGCCGAGTTCGACTTCGATATTCCGGTCGGCAAGAACGGCGATTGCTATGACCGTTACTGCATCCGCATGGAAGAGATGCGCCAATCGGTCAAAATCATGAAACAGTGCATCGAGAAGCTCAACCGCGACAAGGGGCCGGTCTCGCATCCGGACAATAAAATCGTGCCGCCGAAGCGCGCGCAGATGAAGCGCTCGATGGAGGCGCTGATCCATCACTTCAAGCTTTACACGGAAGGCTATCGCGTGCCGGCGGGCGAAGCGTACGCCGCGGTCGAAGCGCCGAAGGGCGAATTCGGCGTTTATCTGATCGCTGACGGAACAAATCGGCCGTATCGCTGCAAGATCCGCGCGCCCAGCTTCGCGCATTTGCAGGCGATGGATTTTCTCTGCCGCGGTCACATGCTCGCCGACGTTTCGGCCGTGCTCGGCTCCATCGATATCGTGTTCGGGGAGATCGATCGCTAATGGCCGTCCGCCGCCTCGCCGAAAAGCAGCCGAAGGATTTTGCCTTCACCCCGGAAAATCTCGAATGGGCGAAGCGCGAGATTACGAAATACCCGGAAGGCCGGCAGGCCTCCGCGGTGATCCCGCTCCTGTGGCGCGCGCAGGAACAGGCGGACGGTTGGCTGCCGGAGCCCGCGATTCGGCACGTCGCCGACATGCTCGGCATGCCCTATATCCGCGCGCTCGAGGTCGCGACCTTCTACACGATGTTCAATCTCGAGCCGGTCGGGAAATACTTGGTCCAGCTTTGCGGCACCACGCCCTGCATGCTGCGCGGCGCCGAGGAGATCAAGAAAGTCTGCCGGCGACGAATCGGCGATCCGGAACAGGTCTCGGCCGACGGAAAATTCTCCTGGCGCGAGGTCGAATGTCTCGGCGCTTGCGTCAACGCTCCGATGGTGCAGATCAACTACGATTACTACGAGGATTTGACGCCGAAGAATTTCGAGAAGCTTCTCGACGGCCTCGCGGCCGGAAAGAATCCGAAGCCAGGCCCGCAAATCGATCGCCAGCTTTCCGCCCCGGTCGGCGGACCGACGACGCTGAAATCGGTGGGGAAATAACATGCTCGCCGACAAGGACCGCATCTTTCAGAATCTCTACGGTCTCCACGACTGGGGCCTCGCGGGCGCGCGTCAGCGCGGCGCCTGGGACGGCACCAAGGGCTTCCTCGAAAAGGGCCGCGACTGGATCATCGAGCAGATGAAGGCCTCCGGCCTGCGGGGGCGCGGCGGCGCCGGATTTCCGACCGGCCTGAAATGGTCGTTCATGCCGAAACAGTCGGACGGCCGCCCGCATTATCTCGTGGTCAATGCCGACGAGTCGGAGCCCGGCACCTGCAAGGATCGCGAAATCATGCGCCACGACCCGCATTTGCTGGTCGAGGGCTGCCTGATCGCCGGTTTCGCCATGGGGGCGAACGCCGGCTACATCTATATCCGCGGCGAATACATTCGCGAGCGCGAGCGCCTGCAGGCCGCGATCGATCAGGCTTATGAAGCGAAGCTGATCGGCAAGAACAACACCCACGGCTTCGACTTCGACCTTTACGTTCATCACGGCGCCGGCGCCTATATCTGCGGCGAGGAAACGGCGCTGTTGGAGAGCTTGGAGGGCAAGAAGGGAATGCCGCGGCTGAAGCCGCCGTTCCCGGCGAATGTCGGCCTCTATGGTTGTCCGAGCACGGTCAACAATGTGGAATCGATCGCGGTCGCGCCCGATATCCTGCGCCGCGGGGCCGCGTGGTTCGCGGGCTTCGGCCGGCCGAACAATTTCGGCACCAAGCTTTTTTGCATCTCCGGCCACGTCAACAAGCCGTGCAACGTCGAAGAAGCGATGAGCATTCCGTTCCGCGAGCTGATCGACAAGCACGCCGGCGGCGTGCGCGGCGGCTGGGACAATCTCTACGCCGTGATCCCCGGCGGCTCGTCGGTGCCGGTGGTGCCGGCGGCGCAAATCATCGATTGCCCGATGGATTTCGACGCGTTGAAGGATTTGAAGTCCGGCCTCGGCACCGCCGCCGTGATCGTGATGGACAAGTCCACCGATATCGTGCGCGCGATCGCGCGTATTTCCTATTTCTACAAACACGAATCCTGCGGCCAATGCACGCCGTGCCGCGAGGGCACCGGTTGGATGTGGCGCGTGTTGACGCGGATGGCCGAGGGCAGGGCTTCGAAGCGCGAGATCGATTTATTGCTGGATGTGGCGAACCAGGTCGAAGGTCATACGATCTGCGCGCTCGGCGACGCGGCGGCCTGGCCGGTGCAGGGCTTGATCCGTCATTTCCGCGGCGAGATCGAGCGGCGCATCGATGAATATTCGGCGAAGGCTCATCACCAACCGGTCGCGGTGGCGGCGGAATAAGGGGAGAAACAGACATGGACGGCGAACCGAACGGCGTATTCATTCTCATCGGGCTCATCTTCTGGTTCGTTGTCGTCGGCATTCCGGTGATGCAAGTGCTGAAGCGCACCGGCTTTTCGCGCGCCTGGGTGCTGATCCTGTTCGTGCCGCTGGTGAATCTCGTTTTTCTCTGGATCTACGCGTTCACGCGCTGGCCGGTGGAAGGCGAGGCGGAAGGAGAGGCGACGAAACCGCAATGACCAAGCTTATCGTCGACGATAAGGAAATCGACGTCCCGCCCGAATACACGCTGCTACAGGCGTGCGAGGCGGCGGGCGCCGAGATTCCGCGCTTTTGCTTCCATGAGCGCCTGTCGATCGCCGGCAATTGCCGCATGTGCCTCGTCGAGCTCAAGGGCTCGCCGAAGCCGGTCGCCTCGTGCGCCTGGGGCGTGCGCGACTGCCGGCCCGGCCCGAAGGGCGAGCCGCCGGTCGTCAATACCAAGACACCGATGGTGAAAAAGGCGCGCGAAGGGGTAATGGAGTTCCTGCTGATCAATCATCCGCTCGACTGCCCGATCTGCGATCAGGGCGGCGAGTGCGATCTGCAGGATCAGGCGATGGCCTACGGCGTCGACAGCTCGCGCTATGCCGAGAACAAGCGCGCGGTCGAGGACAAATATATCGGCCCGCTGGTGAAAACGATCATGACGCGATGCATTCACTGCACGCGCTGCATCCGCTTCGCCACCGAGGTTGCGGGCGTGCCCGAACTTGGCGCCATCGGCCGGGGCGAGGACATGGAGATCACCACCTATCTCGAGCACGCGATGACCTCGGAGCTGCAGAGCAACGTCGTCGATCTTTGCCCGGTCGGCGCGCTCACCTCCAAGCCCTATGCGTTCCAGGCACGGCCGTGGGAGCTGATCAAGACCGAGTCGATCGACGTGATGGACGCGGTCGGCAGCAACATCCGCGTCGACACGCGCGGGCGCGAAGTGCTGCGCATTCTTCCGCGGCTGCATGAAGACATTAACGAGGAATGGATTTCCGACAAGACGCGCCACGTCGCGGACGGGCTGCGCACGCAGCGGCTCGACCAGCCCTATGTGCGCGAGCACGGCCGCCTGCGGCCGGCGACCTGGAGCGAAGCCTTCGCCGCGATCGCGAAGCGCGTGAAAGCCGCCAAGCCGAAGGGAATCGGCGCCATCATCGGCGATCTTGCCTCGGTCGAGGAAGTCTATGCGCTCAAGGATTTGATGACGCGGCTCGGCTCGCCCAACATCGATTGCCGTCAGGACGGCGCCGCGCTCGATCCCGCGCTCGGCCGCGCGAGCTATCTCTTCAATGCGACGATCGCCGGCATCGACGAGGCCGACGGGCTGATGATCATCGGCGCCAATCCGCGCAAGGAGGCGCCGATCCTGAACGCGCGCATCCGCAAGCGCTGGCGCACGGGCGAACTCAAGATCGGCGTGATCGGCGAGAAGGCCGATCTCACCTACGATTACAGCTATCTCGGCGCCGGGCCCGAGACCTTGGCGACGTTCGTGAAGCACGAGCGCGCCAAGCTGAAAAAGCAGGTCTGGCTGATCGGGCAGGGCGCGCTCGCGCGCCCCGATGGCGCCGCCGTCTTGTCGATGTTCGCCAAGGCCGCGCTTTCCGTCGGCGGGCTCGCCGAGGGCTGGAATGGATTTTCGGTGCTGCATACCGCCGCTTCCCGCGTCGGCGCGCTCGATGTTGGCGCCGTGCCCGGCAAAGGCGGTGTTGTCGCCGCGGAGATGGCCACGAAAGACGCGCTCGAAGTGCTGTTCCTGCTCGGCGCCGACGAAATCGAAGTCGAGACGGGCGCCTTCGTCGTCTATGTCGGAACCCACGGCGACCGCAGCGCGCACCGCGCCGACGTCATCTTGCCCGGTGCCGCCTACACGGAAAAATCCGCGACCTACGTCAACACCGAAGGCCGGCCGCAGCTCGCGAACCGCGCGTCGTTTCCGCCCGGGGAAGCGCGCGAGGACTGGGCGATCCTGCGCGCGCTATCCGATCATTTGGGCGCGAAGCTCGCTTACGACTCGCTCGCCGAGTTGCGCGCTGCGATGATCTCGGCGCACCCGCATCTCGGCAAGCTTGACCAGATCGAGCGCGCCAATCCGGCGGGTATCGAAAAGCTCGCAAAACTTGGCGGCAAGGCCGGCAAGGCGGCGTTTGCTTCTCCCGTCCGCGACTTCTACCTCACCAACCCGATCGCGCGCGCGTCCGCCGTCATGGCCGAGTGCTCGGCGCTCGCGGGCGGCCGGCGTCAGGCGGCGGAGTAGCCATGAACCTCGCGCAGATTTGGAGCAGCTACGTCTGGCCGCTCGGCGTGATCGTGGCGCAGAGCGTCATTCTTCTCGTCGCGCTGCTCATCTTCATCGCCTATATCCTGCTCGCCGACCGGAAAATCTGGGCCGCGGTGATGATGCGGCGCGGGCCGAACGTCGTCGGCCCGTGGGGCTTGCTGCAATCCTTCGCCGATTTTCTCAAGTTCGTGTTGAAGGAGCCGGTCATTCCGTCCGGCGCCAACAAGGGCGTGTTCCTGCTCGCCCCGCTCGTCACCTGCGTGCTCGCGTTCTCGGCGTGGGCGGTGATCCCGCTCGATCTCGGTTGGTCGGTCGCCGATATCAATGTCGGCGTGCTGTATATTTTCGCGATCTCCTCGCTCATGGTCTACGGCGTGATCATGGCGGGCTGGGCGTCGAATTCGAAATATCCGTTTCTCGCCGCGCTGCGGTCCGCCGCGCAGATGGTTTCGTACGAAGTCTCGATCGGCTTCGTCTTCATCTCGGTGCTCCTGTGCGCGGGCTCGCTCAACCTCACCAAGATCGTGCAGGCGCAGGCGGGCCCTTTCGGCATGTTCCAGTGGTACTGGCTGCCGCTGTTGCCGCTGTTCGTGATTTTCTTCGTCTCTGCGCTCGCCGAAACCAATCGCCCGCCGTTCGATCTGGTCGAGGCGGAATCCGAGCTCGTCGCCGGCTTCATGGTCGAATACTCCTCGACGCCCTATCTCCTGTTCATGCTCGGCGAGTATGTGGCGATCATGACGATGTGCGCGATGGGCACGATCCTGTTCCTCGGCGGCTGGCTGCCGCCGTTTCCGGTGGCGCCCTTCACCTGGGTGCCGGGTTTCATCTGGTTCGTGCTCAAGATCTCGTTCATGTTTTTTCTTTTCGCCATGGTCAAGGCGATGGTGCCGCGCTATCGCTACGATCAGCTGATGCGGCTCGGCTGGAAAGTGTTCCTGCCGCTCTCGCTCGCGATGGTCGTGGTGGTGGCGGGCGTGCTGCATTTCTTCGGATTGGCGCCGAGGTGAGGAAATCATGAGACTGGGTCTTCACGTCCGCGCGTTGTTCCTCGCCGAGTTCATCTCGGCGTTCATTCTCGCCATGCGCTATTTCTTCGCTCCGAAGGCGACGTTGAACTATCCGTTCGAGAAGGGGATGCTGTCGCCGCGCTTCCGCGGCGAGCACGCGCTCAGGCGCTATCCGAACGGAGAGGAGCGCTGCATCGCCTGCAAGCTCTGCGAGGCGATTTGTCCGGCGCAGGCGATCACGATCGAAGCGGGGCCGCGCCGCAACGACGGCACCCGCCGCACGACGCGCTACGACATCGACATGGTGAAGTGCATCTATTGCGGCTACTGCCAGGAGGCCTGCCCGGTCGACGCGATCGTCGAAGGGCCGAATTTCGAATTCGCGACGGAAACGCGCGAGGAGCTCTACTACGACAAGGAGAAGCTACTCGCGAACGGCGACCGCTGGGAGCGCGAGATCGCGAAGAACCTCGCGCTCGACGCGCCGTACCGGTAAGACGCGATGAATCTTTCCGCGCTTTTCTTTTATTTGTTCGCCACGGTCGCGATCGCCGCCGCCTTCATGGTGATCGCGGCGCGCAATCCGGTGCATTCGGTGCTGTTCCTCATTCTCGCCTTCGTCAACGCGGCGGGACTGTTCGTGCTGGTGGGGGCGGAGTTTCTGGCGATGATCCTCGTCGTCGTCTATGTCGGCGCGGTCGCGGTGCTGTTTCTCTTCGTGGTGATGATGCTCGACGTCGATTTTGCCGAGTTGCGCCAGGGATTCCTGCAATATCTGCCGGTCGGCGCGATCGTCGGATTCATTTTTCTCGCTGAATTGCTGCTGATCGCCGGGACCTGGATCACCGGCGCCGGCGTCGTAGGCGCGATCCGCTCGCCGATCCCGCCCGCTTCCGAAGTCACCAATACGCAGGCGCTCGGCCGCGTGCTCTATACGACCTACGTGCATTTTTTCGAACTCGCCGGTCTGGTGCTGTTGGTGGCGATGATCGGCGCGATCGTGCTCACGCTGCATCACAAGAAGGAAGCGAAGCGGCAGAACGTCGCCGCGCAGAACGCGCGCTCGAAAGCGAGCGCCATCGAAATCCGCAAAGTCCGGCCCGGGCAGGGGATCTGACGATGACGATCGGGCTTTCGCACTACCTCACCGTCGGCGCGATCCTGTTTACGCTCGGCATCTTCGGCATCTTTCTCAACCGCAAGAACGTGATCGTCATCTTGATGTCGATCGAGCTGATCTTGCTCGCGGTCAACATCAATCTCGTCGCCTTCTCGGCCTTCCTCGGCGACATCGTCGGCCAGGTCTACGCCCTGATCGTGCTGACGGTGGCGGCGGCGGAGGCGGCGATCGGGCTCGCGATCCTGGTGGTGTTCTATCGCATCCGCGGCTCGATCGCGGTCGAAGACATCAATCTGATGAAGGGCTGAGGCGGCATGTATCAAGCGATCGTTTTCCTGCCGCTGATCGGCTGCTTGATCGCCGCCGCGATCGCGCTCTTCGGCGCCCGCATGCGCTATCCGGGCGGCGAGCCGCCCGCGGGTGTCGAGAACCATGCCTATGATCACGGCCCGCATCATCGCGCGCCGGCGGCAGCGGGCGGCGGCGTCATTCAGGCCTCGCATATTGAGGCCGAGAGCTTTGAACCCGCCGCGATCGGCTCAAAGGCGGCCGAGCTGATCACCACCGGGTTGCTGCTCGTCTCGGCACTGTTGTCGTGGGTGGCGTTCGTCTATGTCGGCTATTACGGCCACGACGCGCGCGTGCCGCTCTACACCTGGATCGCGGCGGGCGAGCTCAGGGTCGATTGGGCGCTCCGCATCGACGGGCTCACCGCCGTCATGCTCGTGGTGGTGAACAGCGTTTCGGCGCTCGTCCACCTCTACTCGATCGGCTACATGCGCGAGGATCCGTACCGGCCGCGCTTCTTCGCCTATCTGTCGTTCTTCACCTTCGCGATGCTGATGCTGGTGACGGCCGACAATTTCGTGCAGATGTTTTTCGGCTGGGAAGGGGTGGGGCTTGCGAGCTACCTGTTGATCGGCTTTTGGTATTTGCGGCCCGCCGCCAACGCCGCCGCGATCAAGGCCTTCCTCGTCAACCGCATCGGCGATTTCGGCTTTGCGCTCGGCATTTTCGCGGTGTTCGCGCTGACCGGCGCGGTCGG
>Ga0207505_100027_pt1 | contig 35830 bp, 35 predicted proteins | sample NitcycUWRROWE17A_FD_188207 | JGI IMG/M metagenome (GOLD analysis project Ga0207505, IMG submission 188207) | Soil microbial communities from Arlington Agricultural Research Station in Wisconsin, USA - Nitrogen cycling UWRJ-ROWE17-A (SPAdes) | ecosystem: Environmental > Terrestrial > Soil >... | reverse complement strand
GCGCGGCCGTTCCATATTTGGGATCTTCCAGAATTTGCGGATAGCGCCCTTTCAGTTCCCATGCCGTGAAGAACGGCGACCAATCGATGATCGGGACGAGATCGGACAGATCGTAGTTGCGAAACGTCCGGGCGCCGAAGAAGGTCGGCTTCGTCGGCCGGTAGCTCGAAAAATCGAGCTTCAGGCGGTTCTCGCGCACGAGCGCGAGCGGCTGCCGCGCCTTGGCGTCGTCCGCGCGCGCGTGCGCTTCGGCGACCTTGGCGTACTCGCCGCGCGTCTTCGTGACGTATCCCGCGCGCGTTTCGGGGTTGAGCAACGTCGAGACGACGCCGACCGCGCGGCTCGCGTCGGTGACGTACACCGCCTGCCCGCGCAGATAATTGGGCGCGATCTTAACCGCCGTATGCACCCGGCTCGTGGTGGCGCCGCCGATGAGCAACGGCAGGTCGAAACCCTCGCGCTCCATTTCGGCCGCGACGTTGCACATCTCGTCGAGCGAGGGCGTGATCAGGCCGGAGAGGCCGACGATGTCGACCTTCTCCTTGCGCGCGGTCTCCAGGATTTTTTGCACCGGCACCATCACGCCGAGATCGAGCACCTTGTAATTGTTGCACTGGAGCACGACGCCGACGATATTCTTGCCGATGTCGTGCACGTCGCCTTTCACCGTGGCGAGCAGGATTTTTCCGGCCGCCGGCATCTCGGCAAGCCCCAGCCTCTCCTTTTCCTCCTCCATGAAGGGCATGAGATAGGCGACCGCCTGCTTCATCACGCGCGCGGATTTCACCACCTGCGGCAGGAACATCTTGCCCGCGCCGAACAGATCTCCCACGACGTTCATGCCGCTCATCAACGGTCCCTCGATCACCGCCAGGGGCCGCGGCGCGTTCTTGCGCGCCTCCTCGGTGTCGGCCTCGATGAAGTCGGTGATGCCGGCGACAAGTGCGTGCTCGAGCCGCTTCTCCACCGGCCATTCGCGCCAGGCGAGATCGGCCTCGCGCTTCTCCACGCCGCCGCCCTTGTAGCGCTCGGCGAGCGAGAGTAGCCGCTCGGTCGCGTCGGCGCGGCGGTTGAGCACCACGTCCTCGCACGCCTCGCGCAATTCGGGATTGAGTTCGTCATAGACCGCGAGCTGACCGGCATTGACGATGCCCATGTCCATGCCGGCGGAAATCGCGTGATAGAGAAAGACCGCGTGCATCGCCTCGCGCACCGCCTCGTTGCCGCGGAAGGCAAAGGAAAGGTTCGACACGCCGCCGGAAATATGCGCGTACGGCAAATTTTTTCGGATCCAGCGCGCCGCCTCGATGTAGGTGACGCCGTAATTCGCGTGTTCCTCGATGCCGGTCGCGACCGCGAAGATATTGGGGTCGAAGATGATGTCCTCGGGCGGAAACCCGACTTCCTCGGTGAGAATCTTGTAGGCGCGCGCGCAGATCTTCGTCTTGCGCTCGAAGGTGTCGGCTTGGCCCTGCTCATCAAAGGCCATCACCACCACGGCGGCGCCGTAGCGCCGCACCAGGCGCGCGTGCACCCTGAAGGCCTCCTCGCCTTCCTTCATCGAGATCGAGTTGACGATGCCCTTGCCCTGCACGCATTTGAGTCCGGCCTCGATCACCGACCATTTCGAGGAGTCGACCATGAGCGGCACGCGCGCAATGTCGGGCTCCGACGCGACGAGGTTGAGGAACGTCACCATCGCGGCTTGCGAATCGAGCAGGCCCTCATCCATGTTGACGTCAATCGCCTGCGCGCCGTTTGCGACCTGGTCACGCGCGACATCGAGGGCGGCGGCATAGTCGCCGTCCTTGACGAGCTTGCGGAAACGCGCGGAGCCGGTGACGTTGGTGCGCTCGCCGATATTGACGAAGGGAATTTCCGGCGAAAGCTCGAACGGCTCCAACCCCGAAAGCCGCAGCCGCTTCGCAATGTCGGGGATGCGGCGCGGAACTTTTCCCTCGACCGCCTTGGCGATCGCCGCGATGTGCTCGGGTGTCGTACCGCAGCAGCCGCCGACAATGTTGACGAGCCCGGCGCTTGCGAACTCGCCGAGGAGTTCGGCCATGTATTCCGGGCTCTCGTCGTAGCGGCCGAACTCGTTGGGCAGTCCCGCGTTGGGATAAGCGCAGACAAGCGTGTCGGCGACCCGCGAAATTTCCGCCACATGCGCGCGCATTTCCTTGGCGCCGAGCGCGCAATTGAGACCGATCGACAAAGGCTTTGCATGCGCGACCGAGTTCCAGAACGCCGCCGGCGTCTGGCCCGAAAGCGTGCGTCCCGACAGATCGGTGATGGTGCCCGAGATCATCACCGGCAGCCGGAGCCCGCGCTCCTCGAACAATTTCTCGATCGCGAAAATCGCCGCCTTGGCGTTCAGCGTGTCGAAAATCGTTTCGATCAACAGCAGCTCGGCGCCACCGTCGACGAGGCCCTGCGCCTGCTCGTGATAGGCCGCAACCAGGTCGTCGAAGGAAACGGCGCGAAAACCGGGATTGGAGACGTCCGGCGAAATCGACGCGGTGCGGTTTGTCGGCCCGAGCGCGCCCGCAACGAAGCGGCGGCGGCCGTCTCCCTTCTGCGCGAGCATGCCCGCCTCGCGCGCGAGCCGGGCGCCGGCGAGATTCAGCTCATAGGCGACTTCCTCCATGCCGTAATCGGCCTGCGCGATGCGGGTGGAGGAAAAGGTGTTGGTCTCGACGATATCGGCGCCGGCGCGAAAGTAATGGTGGTGAATGTCGCGGATCGCCTTCGGCTGGGTGAGGTTGAGGAGATCGTTGTTTCCCCTCACTTCGCGGTTCCAGGCGTCGAAGCGGGCGCCGCGAAACGCGCTCTCGTCGAGCCCCAGCGCCTGGATCATCGTGCCCATGGCGCCGTCGAGCACGAGGATGCGCTCTCGCGCGGTCGCGGAGAGCGCGCGCCCGACTTCGGCGCCGTCGACGGGCGGAAATTCTTCCGTCATGAAGCCGCCCTGACCTCCGCCGCCGCGGGGCGCAAGCCCAGGAGATGGCAGGTCGCGTAGACGAGGTCGGCGCGGTTCAACGTATAGAAATGGAAGTCGCGCACACCCTTGTCGACGAGGTCGAGCACTTGCTCGGCGGCGACGGCGGCGGCGATCAGCTTGCGCGTCGCCGGGTCCTCGTCGAGCCCGTCGAAACGCCGCCCGATCCAGGACGGCACCGAAGTGCCGCAGCGCTCGGCGAAGTTGCGCGCCTGCTTGAAGTTCTGCACCGGCAGGATGCCGGGAACGATCGGCACGGAAATTCCCCGCGCCCGCGCCTTGTCCAGAAAGCGGAAATAGACGGAATTGTCGAAAAAGAACTGCGTCATCGCCCGCGTCGCGCCGGCATCCACCTTCTTCGCGAGCACGTCGAGCTCCGCCTCGATCGACGGACTGTCCGGATGTTTTTCCGGATAGGCCGAAACCGAGATCTCGAAATTGCCGATCCTCTTCAGGCCGGCGATGAGATCGGTCGTGTAGGCATAGCCGCCGGGATGCGGTACGTAACGCTTGCCGGCGCCCTCGGGCGGATCGCCGCGCAACGCCACGATATGGCGGACGCCCGCGTCCCAATAGCCGCGCGCGACCTTGTCGATTTCCTCGCGGGTGGCGGCGACGCAAGTGAGGTGCGCGGCCGGTTTGAGATTGGTTTCTTGGAGAATTCTCACAATGGTGGCGTGCGTGCGCTCCCGCGTCGATCCGCCCGCGCCATAGGTGACCGAAACGAAGTTCGGCTTCAGCGGCGCGAGCCGGGCGACGGACGCCCACAAGGTCTGTTCCATTTCCGCGCTCTTGGGCGGAAAGAATTCGAAGGAGACCGAGATTGGGTTCGAGCGCTCGCGGCTCGGACGAAAGGTTTCGACGCTCATCGGGCCTCGCGATCCAGTCGATTCTAAAGGGATGTCCCTAGCAAGCCGACCTAGTCGTTGGATAATGCCTGTAATAATGATATAAAGATATCTTTATATAGGAAGTCGGCTTGACACAACAAGCATTGAGGCGTTCGATTGGCATTGGTGCAGGCGGTCCGGCCAGTAAGCGGCCGGACCCTTTGGGAACGCGGTAAGGCCTTGATTTGTAGGGCCAAATCCGCGGCTGCCCCCGCAACTGTAGGCGGGAAGCCCCCTCCAAATGCCACTGGGTGAGAACCCGGGAAGGCGGAGATGGGCGACGACCCGCGAGCCAGGAGACCGGCCTGCACCGGTCACCCTTCCGATGCGCGGGGCGCGCGTCCGGGGCGGCTTGTCCGCAGCGGTGACTGGTGAAGTCAACCGTTGCGGGGGGCCAATGCAGCCGCTTCCGAAATTCGAAGGTGCTTACGCCCGGACTCGGAATCCGGCGCGCGTGCGCTCTTCCGCGACTTGTCCAACGACAATCGCTGGGGGCGATCCATGTCACACACGACGAAGTTCACGCGCGCGCTTCTCCTAAGTTTTCCGATCATCGGATTTCCGCTCTCGGGCGCGCTCGCGCAGGTGCAAAACCTGCCCGAGACGGTGATTTCCGCGACCGGACTTCCCACCGACGTCAGTGAGGTGGCGAGTTCGGTCACCGTCATCACCGAGGAGCAAATCCAGCGCGATCAACGCCGCACCGTGCCCGACTTGCTCGCCACCGTGCCCGGCCTGAACGTCGTTCAGACCGGTGGACCGGGCGGGCAAACGTCGATGTTCATACGCGGCACCAATGCCGACCATGTGAAAGTGTTGATCGACGGAATCGAGGTCAACGATCCGAGCCAGCCGAAGCGTCAATTCGATTTCGGCCCGCTGATGACCGACGACATCGAGCGCGTCGAGATACTGCGCGGCCCGCAAAGCGGTCTTTACGGCGCCGACGCGATCGGCGGCGTCATCTCGATCACCACCAAGAAAGGATCGGGTCCGCCAAAATGGACCGCGACCATGGAGGCCGGATCCTTCGGCACGCTCAGCGAATCGCTCCAGGTGAGCGGCGGCACGCAGAACACCAACTACGCCTTCACCGCAGCGCACAGCATCGTCAACAGCATGCCGGTGACGCCGTTCGCGGTGTTGGCGCCGGGAGAGCGCCGCAACAACGATTGGTACAACAACTACACCTACTCGGGAAAAGTCGGCGCCGATCTATCGGATATTTTCAGCGTCAATTTCGTCGGGCGCTACAACGATATGAAGCTGCGCTTCACCAATGACGATTTTTCCAACTTTCCGCTGGTCGCGCCTTTCCCCGACCGCAGCGTCTACGTCAATCATCAGTTCAACGGCTCGGGCGAAGCGCTATGGAAGCTCTTCGATGGAAGGTTCAACAACCGCGTGGGCGTTCAATTCACCGATTTTGCCCGCAACAGCATGGACCCGGGCAGTCCACAGCAAACTTTCGACGGTGAGCGCACGAAATATTACTGGCGATCGGATTTGGCGCTGGCCAAAGGCCAGACGCTGTTAATGGGCGTGGAGCGCGCCGTCGAAAGTGCGCACACGGTTACGACCTTCGGCGGCATCGGCGGGAGCAACGGCAACACCGGCGCCTATACCGAACTTCAATCGGAATTCGGCGACCGCTTTTTCGTGGCTTCGAATATTCGCCACGACGACAATGATGCGTTCGGCGGCCACAATACCTGGCGGATCGCACCCGCCTTTCTCATTCCCGAAACCCAGACCAAGCTGAAAGCGAGCTACGGCACCGGCTTTCACGCGCCCTCGCTCAACCAACTGTTCGATCCGTTGTCGGGAAACCCGAATTTGAAGCCGGAAGAAAGCCGCGGCTACGACTATGGTTTCGAACAGTCGCTATGGCAGAAACGCATGAGTTTCGGCGCCACTTGGTTTCATAACGACGTCGAGAATTTGATCACCTTCGCCTCGTCTTTTCCGTTTCAGTTCATGAACATCAACAGGGCCAAGACCCACGGCATCGAGGCGTTTGCCGCCGTGCAAGTCACCGATCGCTTTCAAGTGCGGGCGGACTACACCTACACCATTGCCCTCGACGCTGTGGCGAATACCCCGTTACAACGCCGGCCAAAGGACAAGATCAGCGTGAGCGCCGTGTGGCAGCCGACTGACCAATTGACGCTAACGGCGACGGCGCTTTGGGTCAGCGGCTGGTACGATTTCGATCGCTTCGGTCTCGTATTTCCCGCGTTTCTTACGCCCTCGTACAGAATCTTCAATCTCGCCGCCAACTACACGCTCAACGAAAACGTCACGCTGTTCGGGCGCATCGATAACCTGTTCAATGAGCATTTTCAGAACCCGATCGGCTTCGAGCGTCCGGGCTTTGGGGCTTTTGCCGGAATACGGCTGACGAAATGACCGGATGGGGAGCGCCGAAATCGATCATTTTCGCGCCGCCCCTTCCGCCGTCTCGGCGAGGATCCAGTCGATGAAGGACTGGTTCCCGCCGCTGACGGGAACGACCAAAATCGCCGGCGTCTCGTACGAATGGCTTTCTTTCACCGCGGCGGTGACGCGCTCGGCGAGCGAGGCGCGCGTTTTCACGATCATCACCACTTCGTCGGCGGCCTCAATCGCGCCCTTCCAGCGGTAAATCGAGCGCATGGCCGGCACGATGTTCACGCAAGCGGCCAACCCCGCTTCGACGATCTTGAGGCCGCCTTTCTCCGCTTCGACAAGCGACGGATAGGTCGTGTATACGAGAACCGGCTCGTCCTTCATTGCAGTTTTCCGCGTATCATTGCCATGCCCAAGCCCGCCCAAAGCTACGACAAGATCGCCTTCGTCGCGAGCGCGCACGACGAGGCCGAGGCCGCCAAGAAGGCGCTCGCCACGCGCTATGGCGAGGTCGATCCCACGCAGGCCGATGTCGTCGTCGCGCTCGGCGGCGACGGATTGATGCTGCAAACGCTCCACCACTTTCGCGACAGCGGCAAGCCGATCTACGGCATGAGCCGCGGCTCGATCGGTTTTCTCATGAACGAGTTCGCCCTCGACGGCCTCAAGGAGCGGCTTGCCGCCGCCGAGCGCACCGTGATCCATCCGCTCGCCATGGAAGCGGTCGACGCCGCCGGCAAGAGCCACCGCGCGCCCGCGATCAACGAGGTTTATCTATTTCGCGAAACCTATCAGGCCGCCAAGCTACGGCTCTCGATCGACGGCAAGGTGCGGCTGGCCGAATTGATCTGCGACGGCATCCTGGTTGCAACGCCCGCGGGCTCGACCGCCTATAATCTTTCCGCCAACGGGCCGATCTTGCCCCTCAACGCGACCTTGCTGGCGCTCACGCCGTTGAGCCCCTTCCGCCCGCGCCGCTGGCGCGGCGCGCTTCTCCCCGATACCGCCCGCATCGAGATCGCCGTGCTTGAGCCCGACAAGCGGCCGGTGAGCGCGGTCGCCGACCATTTTGAGGTCCGTTCCGTGGTCGCGGTGCGGGCGCGCATGGACAAGACCTCCTCCATGGTCATGCTGTTCGATCCCGGCCATAACCTCGACGAGCGCATCCTCGCCGAGCAGTTCGGCAACTGAATTACCGAAAAATTAACGCTGTCCGGCGCTAATAAGCCGAGGCCCGCGCGGGGGTTTCGTGCGTGGGGGCGGCAGCATGATCCGAATCGAATTCCATCGCCTGCGTTTTCTCGTTGTCGACGACAACATGCACATGCGGCGCATCGTGCGCCAATTGCTGCACGGTTTCGGCTCGCGTGAAATCTACGAGGCCGAGGACGGCGCCGCCGGGCTCGAGGGCTTCAATGGCCACAACCCCGACATCGTGATCACCGATTGGGCGATGCCGATTTTGGACGGCCTCGAGCTCACCCAGATGATCCGCAAGCCCGATGCCAATGCCAACCCCTACGTGCCGATCATCATGCTCTCCGGCCATTCCGAGAAGAACCGGGTGATGCAGGCGCGCGACGCCGGCGTGACCGAATTTCTCGCCAAGCCGATCGCGGCCAAGGCGCTTTATGAGCGCATCCTGAGCGTGGTGTTGAACCCGCGCCCCTTCATTCGGACCGCGACTTTCTTCGGGCCGGACCGGCGCCGCAACGTCAACCCGAACTATTCCGGACCCGAGCGCCGCAAGGGCATGGAGGGCGGCGAGACGATCCCGGTAGCGCCGCTCGCGAGCCAAGTCCTGCATGTCGGCAGACCGCAAAAAGAAGCCGAGCAACGTTCCGCCGCCTCGTCGATCCGCCAGTCGCCGCGCACGCTTCGCGCCGCGGGCTGAGCCATGACGCGTTAAGGCGGCTCGCATGGTCAAATCACCGATTCAGCAAGCGGAGGAAACGAAATTCAGCGATCACACCGTGATCGTGCCGCCGCATCGATTGAAGTCCGTCATCACGCACACCACCGAACGAGGCGACATCGCCATGGACGTCGTCGCCCGTGCGGAAGCGGCGCTTACCGAGATCAGGCACGAATTCAGGGCATGGATGATCTCGGAATGCGAGGCGCTCGAGGCCGCGCGCAGCGCCATACGCAGCCGCGGGCAGTCGGGGCCGACCCTGCACAAAGTTTTCTACGCCGCCCATGAAATCAAGGGCCACGCCGCCGTCCTCGGCTTTCCGCTAGCGGGCCGCATCGCCGGGGTGCTTTGCCGCCTTCTGACCTACGCACCCGATCCGCAGCTTGTGCCGTTGGCCGTGATCGAGAGCCACGTGGACGCCATTCGCGCCGTGGTGCGCGAGCAAATCCACACGGTAAACGACAAGACCGGCAAGGAAATTTTCGAGCGCCTGGCCGGTATCGTCGAGAATTTTTTATCGCAGGCGCTGGGCGAGGCTTATGCCGAAATTGCAGGCGATGCGCCGCTGGCGTCAAATAAGACCGGCGGCTAGCCCGGACTTTAGGCCGCCGCGACCAGATCCTCGGTGTAGATACGCGCCTCCTCGCGCGCCGCTTCCGCCGCAAGCTTGCGCAACAGCGCGAGCAGATGGTCAAGCTCTCCGTCGGCCGCTTCTTCATAGCGGGCGAGCACGCGCTCGACGATGCGCCGCCGCAGTACCGCATGCCCGAGTGTGTCGCCGGCAAATCCCGTTTCATGGATCACTTCCAGCGCGGCGCGGAAGGCACGATAGGCGGCTTCCGGCAATCCGGCTTTTTGGTAGAGCGCGTGGAAGCCGTGGCCGGAGCGATCGGAGACGATGCCGACGACGCGTTCGCGCCTGAGGCCCGTAAGTTCCGCCAGCGCTTCGACCAGAAAGCGCACATTGCCGGCGAGCAGCGCGCGCAGCATCAATCCGCCCGTGAGCTGGCCGCTCGCGAGCAGATGGCGGACGAGATGCGTGACTTCACGCGAATCGGTGTCGGCGGCGATCGCCACGGTGACGCGGTCGCAGGCCTCGCGCGCGACGTTGCGTGCGCGCTCCTCGGGCAACCATTCGCGATGGGCGACGAAGCGGGCGAGCGTGTCGGAAAGTTTGGCGACCAGCGCCTGGCGGGTCTCGACCGCGAGGTCTTCGCGCAGCAGCAGCGGCTCGCGCACGGCGGCAAGATGACCGTGCCGCTCGGCCATGCGGTTGAGCGCCGCTCCGGTCAACTCCGCCTCCGGGTTCTCGATCAGCGTGAGGCAGGTCGCGGCGGCGCCGATCTCGGCGATGGCGGCGGCGAGCGAGCGCGACAGCGGCGTGCGCGAGGCGACCGCGCATTGCACGCGCTCGACCGTGCCGGCGATGAGATCGATCAACTCGCCCTCGTTCAGAACCGGTGAGCGCGCGGCGACGATCTCGGCGATATCGGTCTGGTCGCGGGCGAGTCCCAGCATAATGCCGTGCGGCGCGTGGGCGGAGGAAGCGAGCGCCTCGGCGAGCGCGCGGCGCACGAGCGGAGACGGATCGTCGAGCAGCACGGTCATCGCCGCCTCGGCGGCAAGCCGGTCTTCGCGCGCAAGATCCGAATAAAGATAGGCGCGGGCGAGAGCGCTGGTCGCATCGGCCCGCTCGCCCGGAGGCGCGGTCTGAATCCAGCACAGAAACTGACGCACAATCATCGCGACACTCAACGCTGCCGACTATTTCGGAAGACGAGTATCGCGCCGGTCGCTTAATAAAGCGTTCAGCTTAAATCTTTGGAATTGATTAACAATTACACCGCGAACAGGCGGGGCTTAGGTGCCGGTGCGCCGTCCGCCGTTGATCACCGAATTTTTCTGAAAGGTGGAAAGGTCGGTCGGCGCGCCAGCGTTCTCGCCGGTTGCCGCGGCAACGACCCGGCGCGTCGGCGCGCCTGCGTCCCCGCCGCTCCACAATTCGCGCACCGTGTCCGAAAGCGCGCCGCTGCGTTCGGTGCGGAACATCGACTGGAAGATGGGCCCGTCGCCGGCGGTCAATCCTTTGGCGGACGACGGCGATTCGAGATCGGGAAGCTGGACCTGCACCATGCGCACGCTCGCCGGCTCGCTGCGCGCGGCGGACCTTGCCGCCGGCACGAGGCTTGCCGGGGAGGCCGGCCGAGCAGGACCGGCCGCCTGATCGGCGCTCACGACTTGCACCACCGCCGGCTGCGGCACCAGCGGCGGTGACGGGGAGCGATCGTGCTTGGCGACGAGCCCCGCATAGACGTCGGCGGCACTTCTCGCCGATCCGCCTTGCTTGTAGAAGATCGGGCGGTTGGCGCGCGCGGCATCGGGAAAGACGCTCGCGGCGGAGATTGCCGGACGGCTCTGCGCCAGCGAAATCAGCTTACAGGCACCGCTCGCTCCCAGAAAATGCGCGATATAGAGCTCGCCCGAGGTGGGCTCTCGCCCCATGCTCGCGGTGAGATAGTCGGAGTTGCGGCCGGCGAGCGCGCCGGCCATCAGCGCGGAGACGTTGGGATCTTCGCGCAGATTGAGGATTTCGGCGCGCTTGGCGGGATCGCTCACGACATAGCGGCCGTTCGCCGTCTTCTCGATTGCGGAAGCATATTGCGCCAGGCCGTAGCGCGCCCCCTCTTCCTTGACCATGGCGAGCCAGGTGGTGTCGATGAACTGGAAGAGCCCGCGCGCCGAGGAGGTCGAAGCCTTGGCGGTGGGATCGAGCGCGGATTCGCGAACCGCCGTGCGCAAAAGAAAATCGAAGGAGGTCCCCGTCGTCCGGCTCGCTGCCTGGATCGCCGAGTTGATGCGGTCGCCCGCACCGCTGACGTTGTCGAGGACCATTCCGGTTGTCCTCCGGCCCGCCCGCCCGGATCGGGCGAAAGGTCGGACCGCGCCGCCTGAGCATTGGATTGCTATGGTAAAGGAAGCATTAACGAGTTTGCCCGGGAGGAGACCATGACCGAGCCCCGCCGCCACAAGCGAGGCGGCCTTTATTTCGAGGATTTCAAGGTCGGCGAAACCATCGAGCACCGGCTCACCCGCACGGTGACCGAGATGGACAACATGCTGTTCTCGAACATGACGCTCAATCCGCAGCCGCTGCACATCGACCGGCATTTTTGCCTCGAGACCGAGTGGAAGCAGCCGCTGATGAACTCGCTCTTCACGCTCGGGCTGATGATCGGAATTTCGGTCAACGACACGACCGTCGGCACCACGATCGCCAATCTCGGCATGCACGAGGTGAAGTTTCCGCATCCGCTCTTTCAGGGCGACACGGTGCATTGCACGACCGAGATCGTCGGCAAGCGCGAATCGAAATCGCGGCCCGACGCCGGCATCGTCGAATTCCACCATCGCGCGTTTAACCAGGACAATGCGCTCGTCGCCGAATGCCGGCGCCAGGCCTTCATGCGCAAACGGCCGGCCTGAGCTGGAACATGATTCCGGAAAGCGGAAACCGCTTTTCGGAAAAGATCATGTTCCCGCACCCTGTTAGGGGCACTCGCTGATCTAACTTAAAGGAACGCGCTAAAGCAGCTTCGCCGCCTTGGCGCGCGCGATCACGCGCTCGGCATATTTGACGTGCAGCATGTCGAGCATCTCGCCCTTGAAACCCACCGTGCCCTTGCCGGCTTTGGCGAAAGCGGCGAGGATTTCCTGCGCGCGCGCGACCGTTTCCTTGGCCGGCGTGAAAATCTCGTTCACCACCGGAACCTGATCGGGATGGATCACCATCTTGCCGAGGAAGCCGTCGCGGCGGGCGGCCAGCGAATCTTTTCGCAAGCCCGCGCTGTCCTTGTAGTTGGTGAAGACCGTGTCGATCGGCGTCACCTCCGAGGCCACCGCCGCGAACAGGCAAAGCGAACGCACGAGCTGATAGGGCTCGATGTAGCCGCCGTCGGGATAGCGGTTCGCTTCCGCGGCGATTTCGGCGGACAAATCCTCGGCGCCCCAGGTCAACGCCTCGCAGCGCGGGCTCGCGCCGCGATAAGTCCCCATGTCGAACACCGAGACGGCGGTTTCGGTCGCGATCGGAATGATCCGGGTCGAACCGTCGGGAAGCCCGGCGATCGCCTCGCGCGGGGCGAGCTTGGCGCCGAGCGCGATCACGTCGGCGCCGCCCGCCGACTTCGGCAGCATGATGCCCTCGGGCGTGCCGGCAAGCACGGCGTCGAGATCGTCGTCGATCAATCCCGTACCGAGCGCGTTCACGCGCACATAAAGTCGCGGGCGCGGCTCGTCGCGCGAGAGCGAGCGCAAGAAATCGCGCACGATTTCGCGCGCCTTCGCCTTCGCGTCCGGCGCGACCGAGTCCTCGAGATCGAGGATCAGAACATCGGCGCCGGCGCCGAGCGACTTGGCGAGCTTCTTTTCGCTGTCGCCGGGCACGAACAGAAGCGAGCGCATGTCAGCCGGGCCTCAACATGGTGAAGGTCTCGTCGACAACGGAGTAGTCGTGATAGCCGCAGCGCGCGATCGGCTTCATCGCGGCGCTGTCGAGCAGCCCGTTCTTGATGAAGCGCTCATCGATATGAATGCCGACCACCTGCCCGATGACCACGTGCCGGTCGAGCGGTCTTCCCCGAACATCGTGGAGCGGCACGATCTGGATAAGCTTGCATTCCATCGCGCAAGGGGCGGCCGCGACGCGCGGCGGCTTCACGAGCTTCGAGGGTGCGGCTTTCAGCCCCGCCACTTCCATTTCGTTGACGCCGTGCGGCAGCGTCGCCGAGGTCTTGTTCATCTCCTCGCGCAGGTCCCAGGTCGCTAGCGAGCAGACGAATTCCTTCGTCTCGGCGACGTTGGCGACCGAGTCCTTGAAACCCTCGCTCGAAAACATCACCATCGGCGGGCGCGAGGAAACGCCGTTGAAATACGAATAAGGCGCGAGGTTGATTTCGCCCTTCGCGCTCATCGACGTGATCCAGCCGATCGGGCGCGGCGCCACGATCGCCTTGAACGGATCATGCGGAAGCCCGTGGTCGTTCCTGTCGGTGTGATAAAACATCGAACCCTCTGGTGTCCCGATTGCTGCGGACTCGTAGGAACTTCAAATCCACCACGCTAGATGCGGGTGACGATTTCGGACAGCGGCGGCCGCGGGCGCTCTTCCGCCGCCGCCTTCGGCGTGCCGATGTGAATGAGCCCGGCGACGCGCTCGTGGGCGCCGACGCCGAGGAGATCGAGGCAGGGCCGCTCGTAGGCGATCCAGCCGGTGACCCAATTGGCGCCGTAGCCAATCGCGTGCGCGGCGAGCACGAGGCTCATGCAGGCGGCGCCCGCCGACAAAACCTGCTCCCATTCGGGAATCTTCGGATGCGGGCCGGCGCGCGAGACCACGGCGACGACGAGCGGGCAGCGGACGAAGCGCTCGGGCTCCTTGGCGACCTGGTCCTCCGTCGCTTCCGGATGGGCCTTGCGCAACAGCGGCAGCAAGTCCGCGGCGATTCGCTTCTTCCGCTCGCCCTCCATCACAAGAAAACGCCAGGGCACGAGTTTGCCGTGGTCCGGCACGCGCGCGGCGATGGAGAGAAGCATGTCGATCTCGCCGGCACTCGGGCCCGGCGCCTGCAGGTCCGGGATGCGCGGCGAACGGCGCGTTCGCATGAGTTCAAGGGCGTCCGGCATGGGGTCGTCTTAGCCTTTCGCCTAGCCCAATGGGAACCCTCAAGCCCCGACGGCGGCGGCACGTCGGGGCGAGCCATCGGCCTTGCAATCGCCCCAAGAGCGAGGGAGAAACGGCGTCGATGTCGCCCATCCGCACCGCCCCGCTCTGCGCCTTCGCGCTCTTCGCCTGGGCTTCGACCGGGGCCTTTGCCCAGGTCGGATTTAGCGGCATCAGCGGGTCCGCGCCCGCTTTTGCGCCGCCGCCCGCCTCGGCCCCGCAGCCGCAAACGCCGCCGACGGCGCAACCGCGTGCAGCCGCAGCACCGCCCGTGGCGTTGGCGCCCCCCACGTCCGGCCCACGCGATCCGCACGCTTTCATTCCGCAAGTCGCGCCCGGCAAGGTCGCGCTCGCCGTTTCCGCGCGCTATGCGGCCGACGGACCCTACATTCCGCGCGCGATGATTTGGCGGGTTTTCGCCGAACGGCCCGATGGCGGCAATCCGCTGCCGGTCGCGGAAGCGCAGGACGCCTATCCGGTGTTCGCGCTCGATCCCGGTAATTACATCCTTCATGCCTCCTACGGCCTTGCCGGCGCCTCGCGGCGCGTGCAGCTGATCGGCGAGGCGAAGAAAGAGACGCTGGTGATTCCCGCCGGCGGATTGCGCGTGCAGGGTCGTGTCGGGGAGCAGGTAATTCCGCCGCATCGTCTGCGCTTCGACATCTATGAAGGAAGCTTCCTCCAGCGCGGGCCCGTGAACGGCCGCGCCCGGAAAAGCGAAAGGCCGCCCGTGCTGCGCGGCGCCAGCGGCGGCGATCTCGTTTTCCTTCCCGCCGGAACCTATTACGTGCAATCGACCTTCGGCGACGGAAACGCGCAGATTCAGGCCGACGTGCGGATCGAGCCGGGCCGCCTCACCGACGCGACCGTGCATCACCGCGCGGCGCAGGTCACGCTTCGCCTCGTCAACGCCTCCGGCGGCGAAGCGATCGCCAACACGCAGTGGTCGGTGGTGACGCCGGGCGGCGATTTGATCCGTGAGTCGACCGGTGCTTTCCCGTCCGTGGTGCTCGCCGAAGGCGAATACATCGCGGTCGCGCGCCACATCGATAAGACCTGCCAGCAGACCTTCAAGGTCCAGTCCGGCCTCGACCGCGAGATCGAGGTGCTGACCGGTCAGTGCGAAACCCCGAGCCCGGCGCGCAAATAGCGCAAGCGCCGTTTCGCCCTATTGCGGCTTCGCTCCGTCGCCCTTGCAGACGAGCGGCGTATTTCCGCCCGCGCTCTTGATCAAATCGCCGCAGCGGTCGCAGCCCGCGAGCAAAAGCGCGAGCGCGAAAACGCCGACGAGCGGCGGAAGTTTCAGCGGAGAAGCGCGTTTCGGCATTCGAGGCTCATGACTCCGCCATCATACAGCAGGAGAGCCGCGCAGGCGAGTGGGCCGCATCATGCCGCCTCTTGCAAGCGCTTCACATCCGGTGGTTCCGATTCCGTGCGCAGCATCGCCAGCGCATCTTCCCACGCCATCGACTTCTGCTCGGGCGAACCGAGGCGGCGGATCGAAACCGTGCGCCCGGCCGCTTCTTTCTTGCCGACCACCAGAAGCACCGGGATCTTGGCGAGCGAGTGCTCGCGCACTTTATAGGTGATCTTTTCGTTGCGCAGATCCGCCTCCACGCGCAAGCCGGCGCGCGTCGCGGCTTCCACGAGATCGCGCGCATAGGCGTCGGCGTCCGACGTGATCGTGCAGACTGTCGCCTGCGTGGGTGCGAGCCACAGCGGCAAGTGTCCGGCGTAATGCTCGATGAGAATGCCGATAAAGCGCTCCAACGAGCCGAACATCGCCCGGTGCAACATCACCGGCACCACCTTCTCGCCCGAGGGCGCGATGTAGAAAGCGCCGAGCCGGCCCGGCAGGTTGAGGTCGACTTGGATCGTGCCGCATTGCCAGTCGCGGCCGATCGCGTCGCGCAGCACGTATTCGAGCTTCGGCCCGTAAAAAGCGCCCTCGCCCGCATTCAGCGTCCACGAGCGCCCGGATTTTTCGAGCGCCTCCTTCAGTGCCGCCTCGGCCTTGTCCCATACCGCGTCGTCGCCGAGGCGCTTCTGCGGCCGGTCGGAGAATTTGATCCGCACGTCGTCGAAGCCGAAATCGGAATAAATCGAGAGCAATTGATTGTTGATCGCGAGCGTTTCCTGCGCGATCTGCTCCTCGGTGATGAAGATGTGGGCGTCGTCCTGGGTGAAGGCGCGCACGCGCAACAGGCCATGTAGCGCGCCCGACGGCTCGAAGCGGTGCACCTTGCCGAACTCGGCGATTTTCAGCGGCAGGTCGCGGTACGACTTCAGGCCGTTCTTGAAAATCTGCACGTGGCCCGGGCAATTCATCGGCTTGATCGTATAGACGCGCTCGTCGTCCTCGCGCTTTTCGGTGAGGAACATCATCTCGCGGAATTTTTCCATGTGGCCCGAGGCAACCCAGAGCGAGGAGTCCATCAGCTGCGGCGTGTTCACCTCGAGATAGCCCGCCTCCTGTTGGCGGCGACGCATATAGGCGATGAGCGCCTCGAACAGCGTCCAGCCTTTTGCGTGCCAGAACACCGCGCCCGGCGCGTCCTCCTGGAAATGATAGAAATCCATCTCGCGGCCGAGCCGGCGATGGTCGCGTTTTTCGGCCTCTTCCAATTGATGCAGATACTGGTCGAGTTGCGCTTGATCCGGCCATGCCGTGCCGTAGATGCGCGTCAGCATCGGATTGCGCGAGTCGCCGCGCCAGTAGGCGCCCGCGACCTTCATCAGCTTGAAGGCGCCGCCGACCTTGCCGGTCGAGGTCATGTGCGGGCCGCGGCAGAGATCGAACCAATCGCCTTGCTTGTAGATCTTGATCGACTCGCCCGCCGGAATCGTATCGACGAGTTCGACCTTGAAATGCTCGCCGCGGTCGGCGAACACGTGCTTGGCGTCCTCGCGCGACCACACTTCCTTGGTAAAAGGCTTGTCCTTGGCGATGATCTCCCGCATTTTCGTTTCGATGGCGGGAAAATCTTCGGGGGTGAACGGCTCGTCGCGGAAGAAATCGTAATAAAAGCCGTTCTCGATCACCGGCCCGATGGTTACCTGCGTGCCCGGCCACAACGTCTGCACCGCCTCCGCCAATACATGCGCGCAATCATGGCGGATCAGCTCGAGCGCGCGCGGGTCGTCACGGGCGACGAATTCGACCCTAGCGTCGCGCTCGATCCTGTCGGACAAGTCCGCGAGCGTGCCGTCGAGCGCCATGGCGACCGTGCGCTTGGCAAGCGAGGGCGAAATGCCTTTGGCGATCTCGTGGCCGGTGGTGCCGGGGGCGTATTGACGGCGCGCGCCGTCGGGGAAGGTCAGCGTGATCATGTCGCTCTCCACTCACTCCTGCCGACCAATGCAGGTAAGCGTTCAGATTTCCGGCAATTCTTAAACGACCGCAAACGTTGCGTCTACCCGGCGCTTCTTACTGTCTTCCGGCTCGAAACCAGCGGATTTCGTTACTCGCGGGTTCTCTCGTCTTCGTTTCAATACCTGCCTCGAGAACATTTATTCGAGTTGCCTGACCGCATTCTCGATCAATCTATCTTCATGCTGATAAGTTCACATCCGATCGGGACATGAACCAAACTCTCGAAAATTATCGTTCGCATAGCATTCTAGTATTAGACAACTTTAGGTGTTTCGGGTATATTTAAAAACAAAGCCCGTACGAGTGCCGCAGCGCGAGCCCGCGAACAACCAATATAGATTACTCTATCGGCAACATTCAATCGCACGGAGTATTGCGATGACGTCTCGTCCAAAAATGACGAGGTGGTATAGTCCGATAAGGCTGATCAACATCGGCATTCGTGTGGCCATTTCCACGGTCTTCGGAGAGTTCGCGGACCGGCGGGACGCGATGGCGGGCGCTCACGATATCGACCCCAAGAAGTTCGACCCTCGTTACGATTACCGCAAAGACGGTTCTGCGAAATCGGATTTCTGGCTCGATTTTGTGGCCGACGTCGGCGATGGCTGGAATTCAACCTATGCCATCGCCCGGCTGCTTGCCGCGCCGGAGCTTCACGTAAAAGGCGACAAATCGCCCCTTCCTCTGGCGCGCCTCCTCATAATGGGCGGCGACGAAGTCTACCCAACGCCGTCACGGGAAGATTATGTCAGAAAGTTTATCGAGCCGTACGACCAAGCGTGCAAAGCCAATCATTGGCCGAAGAATACCGTTCCTCACCTCTATCTTATTCCCGGCAACCACGACTGGTATGACACTTTACTTTCCTTTTTGGGGTTATTTTGCCGCCGCCGAAGCGCCGGTGAATGGGCGGCCGCCCGGGAAGGAAGGTCGGTCGGCGGACGAGCGACGCAACAAACGCGCAGCTATTTTGCGCTCAAGTTACCGCATAATTGGTGGCTGTGGGGGGTCGATTGCCAAATTAAGGGCTATGTCGATCAACCACAGATCGATTTTTTCGATCACGTCGCAAGAAAATGGATGCGCCGGAACTCCCGCCTTATCCTCTGCACCGGAATGCCGAGCTGGCAATATGTCGACGAGTCGAACCCCGGAAAACAGTTCAGAACGTTTTCATATCTCGAAAGAATCGCCGGCAACGCAAATCGGGGACACCGATTGCGCTTGGTGCTTTCCGGCGACACCCATCATTATTCGAGATATGTCGAAGGCGATCTAAATTACATCACGGCCGGCGGCGGGGGCGCCTTTCTTCATCCGACGCACAATTTAACCGACAAGACTTTCAAATGGCTCTATCCGCCTCCCGGCATTCCATTTAGGAGAGGCAAGACGTACACACGAAAATTCAGGCTCGCCCCGAGTCTGTTTCCCACACCCGCCCAATCTCGCATTCTCTCTCTTCGAAGTTTTGCGTTTGCATTTTTGAATGTATCCTATGCGTTTACACTTGGATGCATATGTGCCTTCGTCGCATGGATTCTCGATGCGAACGCAAGAGCCACGCATAACGTTAATTCGTCCCTAGCGGATGTTTTGAATGGGAAACCTTTTCTCGAGTCGGCACGTGAATATTTCAATTTAGTCTTCGCATCGCCCTGGTCGCTAACGTTCTTCGGGCTGGCCGCTTGCGGATATTATTACCTCGCGAACTTTGACGGCTGGCGGCGTTACGTGGCGGGAATTCTTCATGCGCTCGCGCAAACCGGATCCGTTATCGCAGCAACGCTCTTGCTGGGAATGTATGCGCCGAAGCTAAATGCATTTTACCCGTGGCTTTACGGCAGATGGCCCATGATCCTCTACGTCGGAATCGTGGGCGGATTCCTGTCCGCGACGATCTTGGGTGCTTATTTTCTCCTGTGCTTGACGTTTTTCCGCAAACACCAGACCGAGGCATTTTCGGCTTTGCGCATCCAGGACTACAAGAACTTTCTTCGGATGCGCATTGGTCGAAGAGGCCAACTCACTGTCTATCCGATCGGCCTTCAGCGCGTTCCGCGCGACGACGGGGAGCAGCTGCGGAATCCGCCGCTTGCGCCCCATTTGATCGAGCCGCCCATTCCAATTTCCTGAAGGACATAACTCTCGGAGAATCGAGCCATGAAAAACGACCGGCAGAACTCATCCTTAACTCGGCGAAATTTGTTCAAGGGAGCCGCGGCGAGCGCAGCTGCCGCCGGCATCAGCGCCATTACATCAGAGGCGAGCGATGCACAGGAAACACCGGAGACCTATGACGCAATCGTCATCGGCACTGGATTCGGCGGCACCATCGCGGCGATTGCTCTCAAGGAAAGTGGCAAGAAGATTTTGGTGATCGAACGCGGAACATTTTGGCTTACCCCCGAAACACTCGGTCTCCCGCCCGAACCCATCCCGGCGATCAACCCGATTGCGCAATACGCAAGAGATCGTCAAATGCAGGTCCAATACTGGCCGCGACCGGACCATCTGCTGGGCCTCATCGACCTGCTGGCGAACCGCTACGAAAAAGGTCATCCGCATCGCCGCTACGGTCTGCACAATTATCGGATGTTCCGGCAGGCCCATGTTCTCACCGCGAGCGGCGTCGGCGGCGGATCATTGATCTACTCGAACGTGAATCTGGAGGCCAAGCCTGCTGTACTCGATCGCATTGGGCTGAAGCTGAAAGACATCGATTACGAGCGGGCTAAGAAATTTATGACGATTTATCGCGGTCGGATGAGCGCCGTGGTCACGAAAATCCCGCTGCCGCCCGGCGTTGATGCCGAACAACTGGCAAAACTAATCGTCAAGGTGAAGGACAAAGAAATCCAGGTTGACCGTAGTTATCTTCTCCTCGACCGCAGTCGCGCGTTGCGGGATGCCGTGAATGATGTTCGGAGTCAGCTCGGCGTCGGCATCGCCATGGATAATTGGAAGCCGCTCCAGCTTTCAGTCAACGAATATATCCATGATGAAGAAAACACAATTGCCGACGCGACGCATACCTTCTGCGAGCGTCAGGGTCGCTGTATGCTCGGATGCCTGCCGGCAGCGCGCCATACGCTGAACAAAACCCTGTTCGTGAAGGTTCTCAAAGGTAACGATCAACAAGTGACGCTGACGCCTGAATCCGAGGTCCGCACGATCGACCGTGTCGGCGGCTCTTACGACGTCACATATTTCGATCGGCGCAACAATTCGGAGAAAAAAAAGATTGCGCGTGCGCCGCAGATCTTTCTTGCCGCCGGCGTCCTCGGCACGACCGAAATTTTGCTGCGCTCGCGCAGAGATGGCGGAATTCAATTTAGCGACAAACTTGGGTTTCACTTTTCTACCAATGGCGATTTTGGCGCCGTGGCTAACGGAACGAAAAGACGGATCGCTGGTGGCAAGACGGCAAAAATGAGCGTCTATCCAACGCGCGGTCCGATCAACACCTGCCATGTCGGATTCAGTTCCGGAGGCCAACACTTTACGATCGAAGACGCCGGTATTCCCTCGATATTCGCCAAAATCGTCCATATGGGACTGAAAGATCGACAGGCTCTCCTGGCGCTCAAGGATTGGACGAGTTTCGTCGGCGGCGACTCGTCGTCGACCAGCACTTCGCTATACGAATCCATCCGGCAACGGCTGTCTGGCGGGAAGCCGCAGGATGCGAGCAAGGATCGCCATGCCACCGAAGCCGAACTGATTGATGATGTATTCTTTTTCAATGCGATGGGTGAAGACAATGCCAATGGCCAATTTACCCTCAAGGGCGATGATCTGGACCTCGACTGGCCGGCCGACGACCCGATCGGCGGGCAAAAATGCTTCACGGTCGTCGAGGACATGATCAAGAAACTGAGCCAAGCCATGCTCGGCCAATACACGCCGCTACCGCCTTGGGAAGGCTTGGGTGGTGTCTTCAAAGAGAAAACGCTCATTGTCACCCACCCGCTGGGCGGCTGTCGCATTGGCCCGACGATGGGCGAGGGCGTGGTGAATGAGTTTGGCCAAGTCTATGACGGTAGCAAGAAAACGTCGGATCCTTTGGCCGTGCATCCGGGCCTTTTTATCGTCGATGGCTCGGTCATTCCCGGCGCCCTCGCGGCCAATCCGACGTTGACCATCTCGGCCCAGGCCATCAAGACCGTGGAAAAGGCTCTCGGCAGGCCATTGGATATGAAGTAGCCGCCTCTGCGCGACCTAACGATGATGGCGTTCGACGAAACAATACGGAAAGATGCCCGGACATGACCTGTTGGCTTAGCCCGGGCCTGCCGACGCGCACCGCATGTGGAGGAAAATGACGAGGGCTTGCGCTCAAAATCTCTTTCTCAAGCCACAACCGCGGAATGCGGTGGTTCTACTGTGCCGGCAGGCTCGTCTCTTTGACGCTGAGAACGCGAGAAATCGCCGGTAACAAATGAGAATCTTTACGCGAGCGGCGGCCTTTCTCGGACTGTGCATTTTGGCGGTAACGAGTTGGGTATATTACCAACTTCACAGCTACCCCGAGATTCAAGCTTATGAATCCCTATTAGTGCCCGCTTCATCCGGTGGCGAAAGATCGCTGCGGGCGACTTTCCTCGGCGTCTCTACGATTCTTCTGAATGATGGTGAAACCGCCATCCTAACCGATGGCTTCTTCACCCGGCCAAATACGGCTCAACTTCTGCTCGGAAAGATCGCGCCCGATAGGGCGTTGATTGCCAATTATCTGAAGCGCGCAGGTATCGGCAAGCTTGCCGCCGTGATTGTTCAGCATTCCCACTATGATCACGTGATGGACTCTCCCGAGGTCGCGCTTCAAACGGGGGCAATCATGGTCGGCTCGGAATCTACCGCGAATGTCGGACGTGGATGGGGATTGCCCGAAGACCGTATTTGGGTGAGGCCGCCGGGCGCAAACATGGATTTTGGCAAGTTTCACGTCACGCTGATTGAATCCGGTCATATACCGCCGGGGTTTCCTGGTGGAGAAATCACTGAACCACTCGTCACACCCGCTCGCGCCACGGCGTACAAGGTAGGAACGAGTTACGCGATGTTGGTGGAGCATGAAGGCACGAGCATCCTAATCAACGCCAGCGCGGGCTTTGCGCCCGGCACACTGCGGAATCGCCACGCGGATATCGTGTTTCTTGGCATCGGCATGCTCGGTAAGCGTGACCGAGCCTATATGGAATCCTACTGGCGCGAGGTTGTCGAAACCGTTGGGGCGCGGCATGTGATTCCGATCCACTGGGATAATTTTGCCAGGCCGCTCGACGACCCGCTGCAGCCGATTCCGCATCTTCTCGACGATTTTGATGCGACGATGCGCTTTCTGCAAGAAAAGGGTGCCGCGCAGGGAGTTGAGATCAGACTGCCGCAGGCTTGGCGGGCTATGGATCTCTCTTCTTCCAACTAGTCAGGTCTTTCAAATCGGCCATCGCGGGCTCGATGGAAAACCCGCAATCCGAACGAGAATGCCGCGGCGAGATGGAGACGCTCAACCGAACCTACGATTGGCTCCATGAGTCAAAAGATTCAGCCGCCCGCTTGTGAATCGGTGGAGGACAAGCATTCGAAATTTTCCGCGGAAATCCTGATCGCCGCCACATGGGGTGTTTTCAAAAAAACATTCGCGGCCGTGAACAAATGTAATTTTTGCAAAAAAATTTTCTTGCGAATTTCGGAACGCAATGAGTACGCGATTTGGGAATCGAGCATTTCCGCCATCCGATTTTGCGCACGCGTGTAAAAATCTAAATGGCGCCGCAATCATCTCGAATGGATGACACATTCTGAAAGAAATCTTGAAAGACAAGATTAGAACCTGACCCGTCCGATCAAGAGACGGAGCCGGCGCAAAAGCGGGAGCGGCCAGAGTCGCGTATCGGGCCGCCAGACGGGAGAGGGTCATGGTACGAGGCGTGCGGGAGCCTCGGCGTGCGCAGCTTTGCGGACGCGCGAGTGCTGCTCAACTAACCTTCGCGTTCCTTCTTTTTCTTTCGAATTTAGCTTTCGCTCAGGATTCGCGACCGATCAAGACCGCGCGCAACGATCCCGCGCAGGTCATTCGGCTCGGCGATGAAATCAACCAGAACACCATTGCCCTCGTCTCGGGCAATCTGAATGGCGCTTATCTTTCAATTGCTTACGACCTGTCCGCGGTGCTCGATGACGGCGACAGTCTTCGCATCCTGCCGGTGATCGGCAAGGGCGGCGGCCAGAACATCCGCGACGTTCGTTTCCTCAAGGGCATCGATCTCGGCATCACCCAGTCGAACTTGCTGAATGCGTTCCGCCGCTCGGGCGAGATCGGCAACATCGACGACAAGATCGTCTACATCACCAAGCTCTACAACGAGGAAATGCATTTCGTCGTCCGCGCGGATTCCGGCATCACCTCGCTCGAGCAACTCGACGGCAAGCGGGTCAACTTCAGCGACATCGGCTCGGGCACCCAGCTCTCGACGCGCGACATCTTCGAGCGCCTCGGCATCAAGCCGATCGAAGTGAACATGGGCCAGGCCGATGGCGCCGAAGCGCTCAAGCGCGGCGAGATCGCCGCCACCATCCTGATCGCGGGCAAGCCGACGGGCTCGACGTCGAAACTGAAGACGTCCGACGGATTCAAAATCCTGCCGGTGGCCTATTCGAAGCCATTGCAGAACGACTATCTGCCGGCGGAGCTGACGCACGACGACTATCCGAGCCTCATCAAGCAAGGCGAAACGATCGACACGATCGCGGTCGGCGCCGTGCTGATCGCCTATAATTGGCCGCGCGAGACGGACCGTTATCGCCGGATCACGAAATTCGTCGAGGCTTTCTTCCCGCGACTGGCGGAATTTCAAAAGCCGCCGCGCCATTCGAAATGGCGCGAGACGAATTTGAACGCAACGCTGCCGGGCTGGACGCGCTTCGCGGCCGCCGAGGAGTGGCTGCAGAAACATCGCGTGCAGGCGCAAGCGCCCGCAGCGAATACCAACGAGCGCACGCAATTCAACGAGTTCGTCGCCGCGCGCGGCAACGAGGCCGCGCTCGCGACGGCCGGAAACCCGGACGAACGCGAACGGCTTTATCGCGATTTTCTGATCTGGAAACAGGCGCGCGAGCGCCGTTGAGCGAGGAAGAAGCCAGCGCAACTGGCGATCATTCAGGCCGACGGAGATATCGGCAGTGGGAGAACGTACATGAGTACCCAGACCAATCCTCCGCACCATCATTCCGGCGATCCAGTCTTGGAGCCGAGGGAGCCACGTCGCGCGCGCCATCCGCATGAGCACGAGCTGTTGGCGCGGCTAGCGCAGGACCTGCGTGAAGAGCTTCCGCAACATTCGGAGCCCTCGCCCGCCGAGCCCGTACCGGACGAGCCGTGGATCGAGCAGGCCGAGCGCGCGCCCGGCCTTTCACCCCACGAACTCGACCGGCTGGAGCGCGAAATTACGGTGGAGCAGTGGCGCGCACGGCGTCCGATCGATCCCGAATTCCTGCCGCCGCCCCCGCCGCGCCTGCGCCCACAAAAAGCGGCCAGCGACTCCTTCGCCGGTCTTGTCCTCCGGCTCGTGGCCGTCGCCGTCGTTGCGGCGGTGCTCGCGCTCATTCTCGGCGGCAGACTTTCGCTGCCTGCGCGCTGGAAGGAGTCCGCCATCGAGCCCTTGAAACGGGTGGTGGCGCTGGTGATCGGCACATCGCAGCCGTCGGCCGGCGCCGACAGCGTCCCTGCTTCGGAAACGCCGAAGCTCGTCGTCGAAGGCGCCGACGCGGGACCGCACGATGAAATCGGGCTCGGGGTGAAGCTGAAAGGGGCGGCCGAGGGCGCGCTCGTCTTCGTGAGCGGGCTTGCGGCCGGTACCACGCTATCCACCGGCCACGCGTGGGGGGAGACCGGCTGGATCATCCAGGCCGTGGACCTCGACAAGACGGCGCTCCGTCCGCCGCACGGATTCGTCGGCATGATGCAATACACGCTCACCCTTCGCCTCGCCGACGGGCGAAGCGCCGATCGCCAGATGCTTCGCTTGCAATGGGATCAGGCCGCGAGCGGCGGCGGCCCCGCCCGCGAAACCTCGGCGCCGCGTCAACTCGCCAGCGAGGAGATCGCGACGCTGCTCAAGCGCGGCGAAGAACTGTTCAAGACCGGCGATCTCGCCGCCGCCCGCCTTCTCCTCCAGCGCGCGGCGGAAGCGCACGACCCGGTGGGAACGCTTGCGCTCGCCACGACCTACGATCCCAACGTGCTCGAGGAGCTGGGCGTGCGCGGGGTCGCGGGCGACACGGCGACGGCACGCGCTTGGTACGAGAAGGCAAGAGAATACGGTTCCCGGGAAGCGCCAAGGCGGCTTGAGCTGTTGGCAAGTCAGGGCCGCTAAAGCGCTCGGCGCGCCGGCGGCAAGTGTGTCAGCGTTCCGCCGCCGGCGCGTTCGTCTTTCTTTCGTCGCGACGCACTAGTGCAAGATGCCGAAAAGGGGCAACCGTTTTTCGGAAAAGATCCCTCAAATGTCGGCGTTGGTGCCCCGCCAGCGGCCATAGCGCCACGGCAGAAACCAGCGCGCCCCGGCCGGCGGTTGGCGCGGAACGAAATCGAGCCCCGCGGTTCCCAATGGCTGACAGCGCAGGACGCGCGCGAGCGCCATCCAGCCCCCCCGCCACAGGCCGTGAAGCGCGATCGCCTCGTCGGCATATTCCGAGCAGGTCGGCAAATGCCGGCAGCGCAACCCGATCAGCGGCGACAGGGTGTAGCGATAGAGCTTGATCAGCCCGCGCCCGAAGTTGCGCGGCGCCTGCCGGACCGTCTCGCCGAACAAGACGAGCGCGCAACCCGCCTGTTGCCAGCCGAGAGGCATCCCTACCCGGCCGCCTGTTCGGGCTTGCCCTCGATTTGGTTGATGGCGTCCACCACCGCATCGAAGGTAAGCAGGGTCGAGGCGTGGCGGGCATGGTAATTACGTACCGGCTCCAGCACCTTGAGATCGGCCCATTTGCCCGCCGGGGGCTGGCCATTTTCCTTCAACATTTTCCGCATTTCGGAGCGGACCCCCCGCAGCTCATCGGCGGTCGAGCCGATCACATTGCGGGCCATGATCGAGGACGACGCCTGCCCCAAGGCGCAAGCCCTCACTTCATGGGCAAAATCGACGACTTTGCCCCCCTGCATGGCCAGATCGACGGTCACCGTCGAGCCGCAGAGCTTGGAATGGGCGGTCGCCGAGGCATCGGGCCGCTCAAGCCGCCCCAGCCGGGGAATATCCCCTGCCAGCTCCAGGATCCGCCGGTTGTAGACTTCATCGAGCATGTTTATTTGCTCCAGGACCCTGCTGGTCAATTGCAAGACACAATCGGGAACAAATATAGTGTCGGGCTGGTTAGGGAGAAAGGCGTTAGTCCGGGAGGCGCCTCCAACCCAGACCACGTACGCGTCCGCGTAGTGGCTCTTTATGCGGTCGGCACGTTTCTTGTAGCTCAACACCGGTGACACTCCGGCTGCCGCAGAAGCGGCCGGTCGAACGGGAGACTGTGTATGGATGCGGTTGTAAAGAATTTTCCGCGCGTTGACTCCAAGCCGGAGACAGCGAAGGTCGAGCCGGTCGAACGGCCGACACGCGATCAAGCCGAAGCCGCGGCCCGGACGCTGATCGCATGGATCGGCGACAATCCGAACCGTGAAGGCTTACGCGAAACGCCGAAGCGCCTCGTCAAAGCATTCGAGCAAGTCTTCAGCGGCTATCGCGACAGCCCCGAGGAAGTTCTCGATCGCACCTTCGGCGAGATCGGCAATTTCGACGATCTCGTCGTCGTGCGCGACATCCCGTTCTATTCCTATTGCGAGCACCACATGTTTCCGATGGTGGGTCGCGCGCACGTCGCCTATTTTCCGGTCGAGCGCGTGGTCGGACTATCGAAGATCGCGCGCGTGGTCGACATGTACGCCCGCCGGCTTCAGACGCAGGAGCATCTCACCTCGCAGATTCTCTCGGCGATCCAAGAGAACCTCAAACCTCGCGGTGTCGGCGTGATGATCGAGGCCGAGCACATGTGCATGGCGATGCGCGGCGTGCAGAAGCAGGGCGTCTCGACCGTCACGACGCAGTTCACCGGTGTTTTCCGCGACGATCCCGACGAGCAGGTTCGTTTCTTCAAGCTCGTGCGCGACCCGCGCGGGAACTGATCCCGCTTCCTTCGATCTCAAGCCGGGGTTATGACTGGCTCCCGCCCCTTTTTCGGGCGGTATGGAGCCTGTCATGTCCCGTTTTGCCGCGCGCGGCTCGGACCGCGAAATCGAAGCCGGAACCCAGTTCATGCCGCGCTTCGACGAGCACGGTCTCATCTCCTGCATCGTCGTCGACGCCGGCGACCGCGAGGTTCTGATGTTCGCGCACATGAACGAGGAAGCGCTCGCGCGCACGATCGAAACCGGCGAGGGCTGGTTCTGGTCGCGTTCGCGCAAAACGCTCTGGCAAAAGGGCGAGACCAGCGGCAATACGCTCGCGATCGAGGAGATGCGCGTCGACTGCGACCAGGATGTGATCCTGTTGCGGGTTCGGGTCGCGGGCAATGGCGCCGCCTGCCACACTGGCGCCCGCTCCTGTTTCTACCGGCGGCTGCCCGTGAAGCGGACCGCCGGACCGTCACTCGCGTTAACTTTCGTATAAAAAGGAAAAAGAATAAGCTTTGACGCGGTTTGGTCACGGTTGAAGCCTAGACGACCCCGCATTAGGCCGGGCGGCGAGTAAGGGTGTAACGTGTTTCAGGTGTTCACGAGGCGAACGGCCATCGATCTCACGCCCGCAGGCAACCCCCCTCTCGACCGGCAGGAGCCGAAGGCGGCGAGGCCGAAGATCGGTCTCGCGCTCGGCGGCGGCGCGGCGCGCGGCTGGGCTCATATCGGCGTCATCAAGGCGCTGGTCGCGAACGGGATCGTGCCCGACATCATCACCGGCACGTCGATGGGCGCGCTCGTCGGCGGCGTTTGGGCCGCGGGCAAGCTCGACGAGCTCGAAGCCTGGACCCGCGGCATCAACAAGCGGCGCATTCTCGGCCTCATGGATTTTCGCCTCGGCGGCGCGGGATTGATCGGAGGGGGACGTCTCGCGGACCTTCTTCTGAAGACCATCGGTCCGCTCTCGATCGAGGACTTGCCCGTTCGCTACGCGGCGATCGCGACGGAGGTCGGAACCGGCCACGAAATCTGGCTCACGCAAGGAAACTTCACCGATGCCATGCGTGCGAGCTACGCCATGCCGGGGATTTTCAGCCCGGTGAAAGTCGCCGGCCGCTGGCTGATGGACGGCGCGCTGGTCAATCCCATTCCCGTTTCGGCGGCGCGCGCGCTCGGCGCCCGCATCGTGATCGCGGTCAATCTGAATGCCGAAGTTTTCGGCCGCGGCACGGTGATTCAAAACCACGGCTTCGAGGAGGAATCGTCGTCGCAGCCGGTTCCGGTCGAGGTCGGCAACAATCGCTTCGGCACCGTGTTCCGCATCGATCGGCTGATCCGGCGGCAGTTTTTCGGCGAGCCCAACGACGGGCCGCGCGGAATCTCCGCGGTGATGATCGACGCCTTCAACATCACCCAGGACCGCATTGCCCGCTCGCGGCTCGCCGGCGACCCGCCCGACGTGATGATTTCGCCGAAGCTCAGCCGCATCGGACTGTTCGAGTTTCATCAGGCCGCGCGTTCGATTGAGCTCGGCGCGGAAGCAACCGAGCGCGCGCTCGGAGAACTCGGCGAGGCGGTCGCCGCCCTCGTCTAATTGCGAGCCGCCCTGGCGCTCCGGCTCACGCCGTCCTGATGTAATCGCGCAGCGCCGAGCTTTCGCGCTCCATCTCCGCGAGCCGATGCTTCACCACGTCGCCGATCGAAATGATGCCGACGAGCCGGCCGTTCTCCACCACCGGCAGGTGGCGGAAGCGGCCCGCCGTCATGTGGCCCATCAATTCGGCCATGGTGTCTTGCGGCCCGCAGGTAATGACCTCGCGGGTCATGCGGGCGGCGATTTTTTCTTCGAGCGCCGCCGCTCCACCCGCCGAGACGGCCTTTACGATGTCGCGTTCCGACAGGATTCCGGTCACGCGGCGGTCGGCCCCGGTTACGACAAGCGCGCCGATCTTATGTTGCGACAGCAGCGACGCGGCGTCGCCGAGCGTCTTGTCGGGCGTAATGGTGGTGACGTCGCGGCCTTTTAAATCGAGAATGGCGCGTACGGTCATGGGCGTCCTCCGAATCCTTATCCTTACCCCCATCCCTGATTAATCATCCTCCTCCCCGCCGCCGGGGGCAAGAGGCGCGCTGCCAGTCAGCCGCGGCACCGGATCGAAAAGCGGAAACAGCAAGAGGCCCGCGAAAAAACCGCCGAGATGCGCCTCCCAGGCGACCGTCGCATTGGTGAAATTCTCCGTTAGCGCGCTCGCCCCGAACAGGAGATTCAGCACGAACCAGACCGCGAGGAAGGTCACCACCCTCCGGTTCTTGAGCGCCTCCCGCAAGGGCACGGCCGGAACGAGATAGGCCGCGCGGTCGCGCGCGCTGAGGACGCCGAGCGGCCCGTCCTCGGCGAAAACGAAACGGCAGGCCGCCGCCATCGCTCCCGAAATGGCGCCCGACGCGCCCACCAGCGGGACAAGGTCGCCGAAATGAGTGAATAAAAACGCTCCCGCGCCGGCCGCCGCGGCGGCGGCGAAAAACAGCACAAACCGGAGCGCGCCGAAGCGCCAGGCGACCGCGCTTCCGAAGGCCAAGAGCCATACAAGATTGACGGCGATATGCAGGATTTCGGCATGCAGAAACGAATAGGTGACAAACGTCCAAATATCGGCGGCAATCCCGCCGGGAAACTGCAGTGAATTTGTCAGCGCCGGATCGTAGCGCGCGGGGATGAAGGCGAACCACAAAAGAACGGAAAGGTCGTTCCCCTCGTCCAAAAACGAACGCACGCCATGGGTGAGCGCCATCACGGCGCAAAGCCACATAATGACTGGCGGAATGTTGAAGATCGGCTCGGAGGGGCGGGCCACGCGGACGTCCGGTGAGAGGAAGCGCGAGATAAGCCGCGCGGCGCGGGCGGCGCAAGTCCGCTCCACAGAAGAAAAAGGCCCGCGGGAGGAGCCCTCTTCCCGCAGGCCTGGTCACGCCCTTACCCCGAATTCTTCGCCACCCTAGCCGCTCGACTTGCGCCGTCGAGCGAAAGAGCCGCTTAACCCTAACGGAAACTTGCCGCGACGGGACCGCCGCCCGGCACGCGCCCTGCTCGATCTCCCTTGCGCCGTCCCGTCTCGCGACAGGCCGGCGCCAAGGGAGCAAAAAGCCATGAAGCATCCATCGAGCCGCGCTCTTTATGCTTATTGGGACACATTGCGCGCCGGACGTGCCGCCCCGGAGCGTAGTGAGCTCGATCCCGGCGCGATCCGCGCCATCCTCGGCGACGTAATGATCCTGGAAGTAGGCGGGCCCCATCGTTATGCCGTGCGGCTCGCCGGCACCCGTATTTGTTCCCTTATGGGACGAGAACTGAAGGAGCGCGCCTTCGTTGAGACTTTCGCGCCGGGCGACCGGCCGGAACTCTATGCCTTGCTCGATTCGACGGTCGGAAGCGCGACGCCCTCCGTGGCGAGCGTGATCGGCGAGACCGAGGACCGGCGGCTCTTGGGCCTCGAGCTCCTGCTATTGCCGCTTCGGCACCACGGCCGTGTCGAGGCGCGCGCGCTTTGTTCGCTCGCCGCCTATACACGTCCCTATTGGGCGACGTTAGTGCCGCTGGCCCATCTTCGCCTCGGCTCCGCACGGTTCGAGAATCCCGACGACGACGCAGACATTCCGGCTTTCGGGGGTCCCCGTCCCGCGCCGAATTTACGCGTTTTGCAGGGCGGGCGCATCTAAGCCGTTCACCATTGCGGGTCGTATTTGGTTCGAGATACGACCCGTTAACCACGCTCCGATAGGGTCGAACTCGTTCAAACGAGTGAACCACCCGGTGGCAATCGTTCAAACCAAGCGCGCGGTTCGCGTCCTTCCGCTCAGTCAGGAGCGGCGCAAGCATCAGCGCGTCAAGGTCGCACTCACTGGCCGCTACATGCTGCAGAACCGGCAGGAATATTCCTGCCAGACGCTCAACATGTCGCCCGGCGGCGTGGCGCTGATGGCGGAAATGCAGCCGCCGGTGGGCGAGCTTGTCGTCGCCTACATCGATCATATCGGCCGGCTCGAAGGCCGCTGCGTGCGGCTGTTCGCCAACGGATTCGCGATGACGGTCGCCGGCACAATTCGCCGCCGCGACAAGCTCGCGAGTCAGTTGACCTGGTTCGCCAATAGAAACGCGCTCGGCCTTCCCGAAGATCGCCGGCACGAGCGCTACGCGCTCCGCGATCCGCGCTCGACGCTTACATTGCCGACCGGCGTCACCATCCCGTGCCGGGTCATGGACGTCTCGCTCTCGGGCGCTGCCGTCGCAACGGAGGTCGCGGTCCCCATCGGCTCGCCGGTAACGCTGGGCCGCACGCAGGGCCGCGTCGTTCGTCATCTCGAAGGCGGCTTCGCCATGGAATTCAGCCGGATTCAGAACCCGGATTCCCTCGAGCAAAATCTCGGCAACGAAGGCTAGGCCGCTCTCGGGCGAGAAAGCCGCAGCGCGCCTGCATTCAGGCCAGCACAGCCCGCCGATATTTCGTCCCGCGGAACAGCCCGGCATTCCGCCATGGGGCTATTTTCGCCCATCTTTGCGGACGGCCAATATCTGGCCCCAAAATTGGAACCAATTTTTCGAAAATGTGTTCTTGCCACAGGACTCCCTTGTACCGGTGGGCGGAAGCGATGAAAGATCACGATCAAAAGCGGCAGAATTCTCGCAATCGGGGTCCGTCGCGCGAAGAGAAGGAAAACAAGCGGACCAAGGACCAGATCCGCCATCCTTTCGATCCCGCCTGGCTCGATCGGCTTCCGACAGAAGACGACTCGCCCTACCGGCCGTGGTGGGTGGTCGACGACCCTTGGCCCAAACCGCAGGGGCCGAATTCCTAAATTCTAAGGCGAAGCTGCGCCGGCCTCGCACCTGACGATCCGGCAGCGCTTAATGGCGACCTGGTCGCGAGCGGCATACAAAGACACGGGGTTCTTCGCGGATGCGTTGTTTTCGGATCATTCCGATTTATCTAAAATTTGAATCATCTCGATTTTAATCAAAGTTGAGTAGGATTTTATTCAAGAATAGCTCGTAATTGCGCGCGCGAATGAACGGGAGCTCAAAAGCTTTTTGCCACATTGCCCCCAAGAAAAAGACAGGGGGCGACAATGCTGGCCAAGCGAAATCTCGATTTCGCCACGAGACTGACGGGCGGGGCGCTGTTTTTGTTCGCGGCCGCAAGTCTCCTTGTCCCATCATGGACGGGAGCGGCAGAACGCATGGCTTATGTCGCGGTCGGCGAAGCGACACGGCCGCCGATCGGTTGGATACAGTTCTGCGAGGAGCGGCCGTGGGAATGTAAGGCGGAGGCGACCGAGCCGCGCGATGTGCAACTCACCAAGGCCGCGTTCAAGGAGCTTGAGCGCGTCAACCGCTACGTGAACGACCACGTCAAGCCGATGACCGACCTCGAGCATTACGGCGTGATCGAGAAATGGACCTATCCGGAAGACGGCTACGGCGACTGCGAGGATTACGTGCTCTTGAAACGTCGGATGTTGATGCAGCTCGGCTGGCCGCGCGGGGCGCTGCTGATTACGGTCGTGCGCGACAAGAAGGGCGATGGTCACGCGGTGCTCACCGTGCGCAGCGATAAAGGCGAATTCATTCTCGACAACCAGGAGGCGGAAATCCTCCCCTGGTCCGACACCGGCTATCGCTACGTGAAACGCCAGTCGCAATCCGATCCGAACGTATGGGTCTCGCTAGGGGACCATCGGCCCACTACATACGTGGCATCGCCGCGCTGAAGGCGCGCAGGAAACGCAACCCGGTCACGTCCCCACCCCTCCCCGTCCCCGGACCGGGTTTGCGGAGGCCGGCTCTTCCCCCAGGAGCCGGCCTCACCTTTTTGTGATCAAGGGCGCGTTTTGTCGCAGCGCCCGCATGCGCTTTCGCAAATCAAGCGGCGTGTCCTGATTGTGCAAGCGCGCGAGGCGCGCCGCACTGACAGCTCGCCCCCGTGAGCATGAGCTGGCAGGGCTTGTCGCCCGGCGAGCTTTGCGCGGTGCTGAAAAACCCACAGCTGAACGGCAACCGCAGCCTCGCCGATCTCGTCAAGCATATGGACGAGGATGAACTCGTGCAGTGGGGCTGGAACCCCGGCAAGGGCCGCGAGCCGGTGCCGATTCCGCACGCCGAATTCGTCTCGCTGCTGAAGGAATGGGTCGCGCTCGGCGGGGCGTGCCTATAGCGTATTTTAACGGATCAGCCGCCTAGACCGGCCGCGCGCAGCAATCCCATGATCACCATGCCGCAAGACAGCCCCCAGAAGCCGGCGATCATGGTCGCCGCCATCACCGCCACGAAGCCCCTGCCCTCGACGCGGGCGCCGCGGACGGTATTGCGCAGGATGATGAAGGGGGCGGCGAAAACGAGAAACGGCACGGCCACGAGCGCCTTCGGCCTTGCCTCGTTCAGCAAGCGGAAGCTCGCGGGCCGTGCGGCGAAGATCTGATAGCCGGTCGAAAGCGCGCCGGCGATCGCAAGACCGAGGATCAACGCGTAGATCGACTGCAAGGACTCTGGCGACATCCCGCTCCCCGACGCGAACAAACCCGAGCGACGAGTGCCGTCGCCCCCACGGCACGCAGTTAATGAATTATAAATGCGCGGTGCAAGCGCGCTCGCGGATAAAGGTTAATCCGCCTGGCGCATTGTCCCGTCGATCACTCGACGTCGGTGTCCAATATCGCCATCTGGAACGCGAACGACTTACCGCCGTCTTCCAGGAATAAAACGGCGATGAACTCCTCGCTGAGGAAGACTTCCGCCGAGTCTTTCTTCTTCGGGCGCGCCAGCACCTTGATGCTCGGATTGCCGAGAACGCGTCGGAGCCACGCCTGCGCCGGGCCTAATTCCCGCTCCGGCACGCCGATTTGCAGATTGTAGGAACGGTCGCCGTCCTCGGTGTCGAGCGAAAGCATGCCGTTGAGCTCGCCGCCGATATAGACCTCCGCCATATCCGCCCGCTGCATGCGCGGCGTGAGGCTAATTTCCGGATTGCCGAACAGGCGGCGCAGATAATTCTGCACCTTATCGAGTTCACCCTTATCTAGTTTGCCCTTATCCACGCGGCCTCCGTAAAAAAGGCAAACTAGCCGCGCCAAGGCCGCGCGGGCAAGCCCGGAATTTTAGGATCGGATCAGATGCCGTCGCCGGAGAACGGGAAGTCGAACATCTGGTCCATGGTGTGCGCCGGCGTGCCTTCGCACGGCGACTTGCCGACGACGCGCGCGGGCACGCCGGCAACCGTTGTGTTCGGCGGCACGGGCTTCAGCACCACGGAGCCCGCGGCCACGCGCGAGCAGGCGCCGACTTCGATATTGCCGAGCACCTTGGCGCCGGCGGCGAGCAGCACGCCGCGCCGGATCTTCGGATGGCGGTCGCCTCTTTCTTTTCCGGTGCCGCCGAGCGTCACGCCTTGCAGAATCGATACGTCGTCGTCGATCACCGCGGTCTGTCCGAGCACGACGCCGGTGCCGTGGTCGATAAAGACGCCGCGACCGATCTTCGTGTTGGGATTGATGTCGACCCCGAATACCGAGGACGCGCGGCTCTGCAGATAGAGCGCGAAATCCTTCCGCCCCCGGTTCCACAAAAAATGCGCCAAACGGTGCGTCTGCAGGGCGTGGAAGCCCTTGTAATAGAGCACCGGCTCGATGTAGCGCGTGGTTGCCGGGTCGCGCTCGGCGACCGCCACGATATCGGCGCGAATCGCGTCGCCGATCGAGGGTTGGGCCTGCAAAGCCTCGTCGAAGGCCTGGCGGATCAGCTCGCCCGAAACGTCGGCATGGTCGAGCCGCGAGGCAACGCGGTCGGCCACCGCCTGTTCGAGCTTGTCGTGATTGAGCACGGTCGTAAAGATGAAGGTGGCGAGTTCCGGCGCGCTGCGCGTGATCTCTTCCGCTTCGTCGCGGACGCGCGCCCATACCGGATCGAGGCTGCGAATGCCCGCCGCGACCTTGGGCTGATGCTTGGCCATGGGAAGTCTCCCGGATCCGTAATTTGGGGTGGGTTTTAGCATAGGCTCCCGAATGGGGCGAATATCCCCGGCGCGGCTGGAATGCCAGCTTTGCACGGAGGTTGAAGCTCTCGCCGGGCAAAAACGGCGCGGTTCAAGGCGCCGGACGAAGTTGAATCAATTCTTCGGAATCGATTTCTGAAGCATGCCTGAATCTTTGCTTGAAGAAGCGAGCCGCTTGCATCGAAACGTGAACGAGCGGAATCAGCCTCCGAGCGGTCCGTCGCAACCGACTCTAGGGTCTCGTCTTTTCACCCTCGGCCGGCAGCTTGGCGAGAAACTCGATGATCGCGTCGGAAAACGCGTCATTGCGGTCGCCCGCGACCATGTGGCGGGCGCC
>Ga0207505_100025_pt1 | contig 38078 bp, 40 predicted proteins | sample NitcycUWRROWE17A_FD_188207 | JGI IMG/M metagenome (GOLD analysis project Ga0207505, IMG submission 188207) | Soil microbial communities from Arlington Agricultural Research Station in Wisconsin, USA - Nitrogen cycling UWRJ-ROWE17-A (SPAdes) | ecosystem: Environmental > Terrestrial > Soil >... | reverse complement strand
TAAGGCAATGGTCGCGCACGTCCCGACAGACGCGGTCCCTCACAGAAACTGCAACGGACCAAACGGCTATCCATGTCAAGGCTTTCAAATCGGCGTCCTTTTACCGCGACGGCGTGATATTCTGGCGGCGGGAACGGTCACGTTCAGATAGGGAGTCGCGCGCATGAATCCGATCACGCTGTTCATCACGGTCGTGTTGGTCCTCTTGGGTATCGGGGCGGGACTGGCCGGTTTTACCTCGTCGGCGTTCACGCTCTTTGCCCTCGCCATCCTCGTTTCCGCATCGCTCAAAATGGCGAACAATTGGGAGAAGTTCGTGATCTTGCGCGCCGGCAAGTTCCAATCGGCCAAGGGGCCGGGCCTCTTCGTCATCATTCCGATTCTCGACGCGGTGACGGCGGTGATCGACGAGCGCATCCAGACGACGGCGTTTGCCGCCGAACAGGCGCTGACCAAGGACACGGTGCCGGTCAACGTCGACGCCATCATTTTCTGGCTCGTGCACGACGCGCAAAAAGCCGCCTTGAACATCACGAATTATCGCGAGGCGATCGACCGTGTCGCGCAAACGTCGCTGCGCGAAATGATCGGCGCTTCCATGTTGGCGGCGCTGTTGTCGGAACGGCAGGCCGCCGACGAGGTGTTGCGCGCGGAAATTTCCCGCAAGACCGCCGACTGGGGAATTTTGGTCAACTCGGTGGAAATCCGCGACGTCGCGATCCCCGTCGCCTTGCAAGACGCGATGTCGCGCCAGGCCCAGGCCGAGCGCGAGAAGCAGGCGCGTGTCATTCTGGGGTCGGCCGAGGCCGAGATTGCCGGAAAATTCGTCGAGGCCGCCAAGCTCTATGCCGACAATCCGGCGGCGCTGCATTTGCGCTCGATGAACATCATTTATGAGACCACGAAAGAGCGCGGGGCGACGATCCTGATTCCGACCTCGATGGTCGACAGCATGAATATCGCGGGGCCCTTGGCGCTCGCGCTCAAGGGAACGCCGACGGAGGGGAGATGAATGTCAGGCGGCAGTTACTTCGATTGCTTTACTCAGAAACGAGAAATTATTGGTAGCGGAGGAGGGACTCGAACCCCCGACACAAGGATTATGATTCCTCTGCTCTAGCCAGCTGAGCTACTCCGCCATTCCGATCGAAACCGGCGCGCCGGATATAAGGAGCGGCAGGAATCGGAGTCAAGGCAAGTTCGCAGCACGATCGCCTTGGGTGGAATCGGCGCGTTTTGCGAGAGCGCGATCTTTTTCGAAAACCGGTTCCCACTTTTCGGAGATCATGCTCTGCGCGCGTAGCGGATCAGCGAGAAATGCCCAAGCGGCGGCATTGGCATGCGTTCGACCAGCTCGACGCCGCCGTGGCGCGCGGCCCAGGCGGCAAGGCGCGCCCAGGGGAATTCCGGCCGCCAGCCGAGCCGGCGCGCCGCCGGCGCGAAGCCCCGCTCGAACATCCGGCGGGCCCCTCGCTCGGCGCCGAGGTGATTGACCAGAATGATCTCGCCGCCCGGCTTCACCACGCGCACGAATTCGTCGAGCGTCGCTTCCGGCTCGGGCAGCGCGGTGATGACATATTGCGCCACCACCGCGTCGAAGAATTGGTCGCGAAAGCCGAGGTGCTTCGCGTCCATCACGGCGAGCGCCTCGACGTTCGAAAGCCCGAGGGCGGCGACGCGCTCGCGCGCCTTTTTCAGCATCGGCGCCGAATAGTCGACGCCGACGAGGCGAATGTCGCGCGAATAGTCGGGGAGCGAAATGCCGGTGCCGACGCCGACGTCGAGGATGCGGCCGCCGATCCTCTCGGCGGCGGCGATCGAAGCCTTGCGGCCGGCGTCGAACACCTTGCCGAAGACAAGGTCGTAGACCGGCGCCCAGCGTGCATAGGCCTTCTCGACCGTGCTGTTGTCGATGTCGGCCATCGGCGCTCGCCGGTTAGACGGCGGCGCGGAGCGGCTCGCGCGGCGGCGCCGAGAGCGGCACGCTCGCGCGGATCACGCCGCCGCCGAGGACGCGCGCGCGCGGGTCGGCGCTGGCGTAGATCACGCAAGCCTGGCCGGGCGCCACCCCTTCCTCGCCGCGCTCGATTTCGACTTCCGCCTCGGCGCCGTCGACGAACAACCGCGCCGCCTGCGGCGGGCGGCTCGAGCGCACGCGGACGAAAACCGGCAAGCCGCCGCGCGCCATTTCCTCAGGCGTCGCGTCGCCGAGCCAGTTGAGGTCCGCCACGCGAAAGCGATGGGTCACCAGCGCCGCGCGCGGGCCGACGATCACGCGCCGCCGCGCGGGATCGAGCCGGACGACGAACAGCGCTTCGCGGGCGGGGATGCCGAGCCCGCGGCGCTGACCGATGGTGAAGTGCACGATGCCGGGATGCCGGCCCAAGACGCGGCCGGCGAGGTCGACGATCTCGCCGGGCTCGGCGGCGCCCGGCTTCAGGCGCTCGATCACGTCGGTGTAGCGGCCGGCGGGAACGAAGCAGATGTCCTGGCTGTCGTGCTTGTCGGCGACCGGAAGGCCGAATTCGCGCGCAAGCGCGCGCACCTCGGCCTTCGTCATCTCGCCAAGCGGGAAGCGCAAAAAATCGAGCTCGTCGAAGGTCGTTCCGAACAGGAAATAGCTCTGGTCGCGCTCGGCCTCGCGCGCGCGATAGAGCGCGCGGCGTCCCGAGGGCGCCGGGCAGCTCGCGACATAATGGCCGGTGGCGAGCGCGCTCGCGCCGAGATCGCGCGCGGTGTGCAAGAGATCAGCGAACTTGATCTGCCGGTTGCATGCGACGCACGGCACCGGCGTCTCGCCCGCCGCGTAGCTCTCGATGAACGGCTCGATCACCGCCTGGCGGAAGCGCTCCTCGTAATTGAGGACGTAGTGCGGAATGCCGAGCGCGGCCGCGACCGCGCGCGCGTCATGGATGTCCTGGCCGGCGCAGCAGGCACCCTGCTTGCGGCTGGCGGCGCCGTGGTCGTAGAGCTGCAGCGTGACGCCGACGGCGTCGTAACCGGCGCGCTTGAGCAGCGCCGCGACGACCGAGGAATCGACGCCGCCCGACATCGCGACCACGACCCGCGTCTGCGCGGGCTTTCCCTCGAGGTCGAGATTGAACTCCATGGTCGTCTCCAAGTGCTGCCGTGGCGCGGCGGCCGCGTTGTTATAGGAGGGCATGGCGGCGAGGCAAAGTAGCCCCGCTCGGCAAGTCCTGCCGACCGTGCCGATTCTGCCGTGCGGTCGGCGGCGGGGCGCGCTCTAAATCCTTGATTTGCTTCGGCTTCGCCATCGGCCGATGTGGCCCGCGCTTTGCTCAGAAAGAACCGGACCCGTATGTCTGATTAAGGAATTTTCCGTGCAGAGCGTCGCCGGCATCAATCCGCCCGAGCCCCGTCCAATACCCGCCCCCGACCGCAAGGACAAAGGGAGCGATTCCTTTTCACTCATGCTCGACGCGGCGGCGACGCCGCCCGACAACCCGGCGTCGGATGCGGGACCGCCCGCGGGTGACGAATCCTCGCCGCCTGCGCGCAAGACCGAAGCACGCCCGGCTGACGACCGCTCTGGTCAGCCGCAGGATGATTCCTGCAAGGTTGGCGATGATTCCGGCAAGGCCGGCGCTTCCTGCGCGCGTTCCGCGAGCGATGCTTCGAAGGGCGGCGGCTCGACGGCTAAAGCGAAGGATTGCGGGAAAAGTTCGAAACAATCCTCCAACGACGATGACGCAAAAGACCCGGCGCAAGCCGTGGTCGCGTCCGATGCCGCGCCCAGCGTGCCGCTGGCCGGCAGCGTGCCCGCGGTCTTGGTCGCCGCGGACGTCGCGAAGGGCGTCTTGGCACGATCTCCGGCCGCCGAAGCGTTTCCGCCGCAATCGGCGGCAGCCGAGATCGCGGCAATGGCGCCGCCGCCGCCCGGCGCGCCAGAAGGGGCAAAACCATCGGCCGTGACGACGGCGCCCGTGAATGAAGGTTCTGCGCGAGCCGCCGCCGCGATCGAGGCGGCCGCGACGGGCGCGCGCGCTTCTGTTGCGAGCGACACGCCGGCAGAATCGGACGAGGTGTCGAAGACGCCGAACATACCTCGCAGCGCGGCGATCGCGGCGCTCACCGAGAAGGCCGCCCCCAGGGCGGCGGAGGTCGCGGCCGTGATCAATCTCGGCGAGCCCAAACCGAAAGCTTCCGCTGTCGACAAGGCCGCCTCCGGCAACGTGCCGGTTCAAGCGGCGGCCGCCGCCGAAGAGGGCAAACCCTCGAGTGCCGGCGATTCCGCGGCCATCGTCCGCCTTGCGGCGAAAGCCGCGCCGGATGCGCGCGCGCCCGAGCCGGCCGCCGCCAACCCGGATCTCGAAACCGCAGCGATCCGGCCGGCTTCCTTGACGGCGGAGCTTTCTCAATCCGCGACACTTCCCGAGCCGTTGCGTGCTCTTGCCTCCTCGCTCGGCCCGACGTCGGCCTCGCTTCAAGCGCCGGGCGCCGCCGTTGCCGCCCAGGCCGTGCCGCCCACGAGCGCCGCGATTGCCGTCGAGATCGCCGCGCGCGCCAAAGAAGGCTTGCGCCAGTTCGACATCCGTCTCGATCCGCCCGAACTCGGGCGCATCGACGTGCGCCTCGACGTCGACAAGAACGGTGAGGTCAGCACCCGCCTCACCGTCGATCGGCCGGAGACGCTCCAACTTTTGCAGAACGACGCGCGCGGGCTCGAACGGGCGCTGCAATCGGCGGGGTTGAAGACCGAGGACAACAGCCTGCAATTTTCGCTCCGCCAGCAATCGCCTGACGATTCCGCCGGCCAGCAGGCGCAAGGCGGCGCGGAGCCGCGTCCGGGCACCGTTTATGTCGCCGATGAGGAGTCCGCGACCGCCGGTCTCGAGCAATATCAATGGGCCGCGCGGCTGCGCGGCGGCGTCGACATTCGGGTTTGAGAACGGAGAGGGGCCATGGCCATTGCCGCAGCCAGCTCAGTCGGAACCGCGGGCGCGAGCGCGAACGCAAGCTCGCTCTTGGGCCAGCAGGAAATCGCCAGCAACTTTCAGGAATTTCTGCAGTTGCTCACCACCCAATTGAAGAACCAGGACCCGCTTTCGCCGCTCGACACCAACCAGTTCACGCAGCAGCTCGTCGCCTTCGCCTCGGTCGAGCAGCAATTGAAGACGAATACCGATCTCGACAAGCTCGTGACGCTCAACAAGACGTCGCAAGCGACGGCGGCGTTGGGCTTCGTCGGCTCGCAGGTCACCGCCGACGGCTCGACGACGCAATTGAAGAACGGGGTGGCGGTGTGGAACATCACCTCGCCGCGCCCGGCGGCGGCGTCCGTCAGCATTGTCGACCAGAACGGCAATACGGTGTGGACCGGGCAGCAGACGCTCGATACCGGCACCCAGTCCTATTCCTGGAACGGCCGCACCTCGACCGGCGCGATCGCCCCCGACGGCCTCTACACGATACAGATCACGGCGCAGGACGCGGCGGCCCAGAGCGTCGCCGTCTCCACGCAATACACCGGCACGGTCACGGGGGTCGATCTCAGCGGGTCGCAGCCGTTGCTGCAGGTCGGCTCGAGCTATCTCACCGTTTCGCAGATTCGCTCGATCCAGCGACCGGGTCCGTAAGCGCGCCTTTGCGGGGGTTTTCGGTTCTGGCGGCGAAAAACCGCCGGAACTCATTAAGCCTTTGGAAACAAGCTTTTAGGGAAATTTTCATGCCTCGGGCTTAGCTTCGCGGCTTGTCACGTCGTGTTCGAGTTCAGTGAGCGTAAGATGACCGAGGCGCAACGCCCGAGAGCAAAATACGTCATCGGGCCCGACGGCAGCCCCCTGACCATCGCCGATTTGCCGCCGCCGGACACCCGGCGTTGGGTCATTCGGCGCAAAGCGGAGGTCGTCGCCGCCGTGCGCGGCGGGCTCTTGTCGCTCGAAGACGCCTGCAAGCGCTACACGCTCACCACGGAAGAGTTTCTCGCCTGGCAGCACTCGATCGAGCGGCACGGCCTCGCCGGCCTTCGCACCACGCGGCTGCAGCAATATCGGCAGTGACCCGGCCGCCGTTTACGCCGCGGGCAGCTTCAACAAAATAATTCCGCTGACGATGAGGACGAGCGCCAGCCAGCGCCTCGGGCCGAACGGCTCGCCGAAAAGGCGCGCCCCGAGGATCGCGGCGAACAGCACCGATGTCTCGCGCAAGGCGGCGACGACCCCGATCGGCGCCAGCGTCATCGCCCACAACGCGACCCCGTAGGACGGCAGCACCAGGGCGCCCGCGACCAGGCCGGGCCGCCACATTTTTTTCGCCTCGCGGAAGAAGGCTCGCCGCCGTATTGCGAGCGCGAAGACGAGAACGCAAAGGCCGGCGCCGGCGAGCAACCAGGCGCCGTAGACGAGGCCCGAGCCCGTCACACGCGCCCCCAAGCCGTCGACCAGCGTATAGGTCACGATCACGCCGGCGTTGGTCGTGACGGCGAGCGCCGCCCGCGCGGTGAGGCCGCCGCGGATGAGTGCGTCCGCCGACAGCGTCACGATGCCGGCGGCAAGCACGAAAATCGCGAGCCAGCCGTTCCAGGCGAGCGCCTCGGCGAGAAAGAGGAAGGCGATCAGCGCGGTGAGCAAAGGCGCCGAACCGCGGGTCAGCGGATAGGCGACGCCGAGGTCCGTCGAGCGGTAGGCGAAGCCCACCAGCGCGAAATAGCCGACATGGATCAGCGACGAGGCGACCAGATAGGGCCACGCCGCGGGCGGCGGCGCGGGCAGCGCGAGCATGAGCGGGATGCCGAACAGGCCGGCGAAGACCGCCACCACCAGCGCCGCCAGCGAATGGTCGTCCTGCGCCTTGATGATGGCGTTCCAGCTTGCATGCAACAATGCGCCGCAGAGGACGGCGGCGAGGATGAAGGTGCTCAAGGGATTTTCCGGGAGCAATCGGCGGGGTCGCGCATTCGTGACCATCCCTACCACAGCCGGCACGAAACTTGGCGTATATCCGGCGGCTCGGCTCGGCGGCATCCTACGAATTCGTGCCGCGATAATCTCGGTCGGCGAAATCGCAAAGGGAGGAATGCATGCGTCTTAAGGACAAGGCCGCGCTCGTGACCGGCGCCGGTTCCGGCTTCGGCAAGGCGATCGCCGAGACCTTCGCGCGCGAGGGCGCGCGGGTCGCCGTCATCGATATCGCGGAAAGGGCGGCGAAGGAAACCGCCGCGGCTATCGGCAAAAGCGCGATCGCCCTTCGCTGCGACGTGTCGAACAAGGCCGCGGTCGACGCCGCGGTCAAGGAAACGGTCGCGGCCTTCGGCGCGCTCGACATTCTCGTCAACAATGCCGGCGTCAGCCACGTCAACAAGCCGCTGATGGAAATCGGCGAGGACGAATTCGACCGCGTCTTCGCCGTCAACGTGAAAGGCGTCTTTCTTTTCACCCAAGCCGCAGTCCCGCTGATGCGCCGCCGCAAGGGCGTCATCATCAACATCGGCTCGACCGCGGGCTTGCGGCCGCGGCCGGGGCTTTCTTGCTACAACGCCACCAAGGGCGCGGTGCATGTTTTCTCGAAGACGCTCGCGGTGGAGCTCGCACCCGAGATTCGCGTCTGCACGATCGCGCCGGTCGCCGGCGACACGCCGTTGTTGGCGACCTTCATGGGCGGCGACACGGCGGAGCTGCGCGCCAAATTCGTCGCCACGGTGCCGCTCGGGCGGTTGTCGACCCCGCAAGACGTCGCCAATGCGGCGCTGTTCCTCGCCTCCGACGAGGCCGCATTTCTCACCGGAAACGTGGCGGAGGTTGACGGCGGCCGCTGCGTTTAGCCCCGGTTCCACGCGCCGCGCGCGGGAAAATCGTGCCAAACTTGTCCTTTGCGCGTCCTCGCTACTCCGTATAATTTGTCGCTTAGTTTAACGGTCGACGGAGGCGCCCATGGATCAGGACGGTCAAGCCGCGGAAGACCGCCGCCCGTCGCCGCTGAAAGAGGCGGTGCGGGCCGCGCGCATCGAGGCTGCGGAGCGCTCCGCCGTGGTCGTCGAGCTGCGCGACGCCGAGGCGGCGCGGCTCGAAATCGTGAACGAGGCGCTCGATCCCGTCTTCAGCGATATTCCGGCCGAGCATGCCGATCTCTTCGACCGCGGCCTTTCGCAAGGTTCGGTGCCGCGGCTGTGGGTCGACATGGTCGCGCATGTCGCCATGGGCCGCGACAAGCGCACCTACCGGCTCCTGCACGACACCGCCTATGGCCGCCGCGTGCTCGCGGAGTCGACCGAAACCGGTCCGATCGTCGAGGCGGTGACGCGCTACGTCGCCCGCCGCCTGATTGCGCGCGAGCAGGCGCTGGTGTCGCCGGCGGAAGTCATCCAGCCGAAGCCGGAGATGCCCGCGCCGCAGCCCTCGCGCGGACAAACGGTGCTGAGCTTCATCCTCGGCATCGTCGTCGGCGCGATCGGGCTGTTCGTGCTCGGCGTCTATCTGACGCGCTGAGCGATTCACACGAGCTTCCTTTTTCCGATTGAGACGATGTTGCCGTCGGGCGAGTAGCCGCGGCTTTCCATCTCGCACGACCAATGACCGGGCCCGCCGTCGATCCGGTAGAGATTATAGGCGCCTCCGCCGCGCGGATCGCCGGGCGCGGCGGAGGCGGAAGGCACCTGCACCACCGGAACCAGCTTCTGCGGTCCCGCGATCTCGTTCACGGCGGCGATGTGATCGTGCCCCGACAGAACGAGATCGGCCCCATAGAGCGCGACGACGTCGCGAAACCCCGCGGCATCCTCGAGACGCTTCAGCCACGGGCGCGCCCCCGCCGGCGGATGGTGAATGAGAATCACGCGGAAGGCCGCCTCCTTCGATAGCCGCGCAAGCAGGATTGCGAGGCGATCGAGCTGATCGGAGCCGAGCCGACCGGAGGCGAAGAAAGGCGGCGTCGGCACCGCGGTCGAAAGCCCGATCAGGGCGAGGGATCCGCGCCGGCGCAAAAAAGGGAACGGTGCGTTTTGGCCGTCATCGCCGGCGAGATATTCGCGCCAGGCGGTGAGATACATGCCGTTGGTCGCGCGCACATAGGCGTCGTGATTGCCGGGGATCACGCTGACTTTCTTTCCGTCGCCGAGGCGGGCGAGAAACGCGCGGCCGCCGTCGAATTCGACCGCGAGCGACAAATTGGCGAGATCGCCGGTGACCGCCACGTGATCGGGCGCCTGCGTCAGCAGATCCGCGGCGAGCCGGTCGAGCACGTCGCGCCGGTGGTGGGCGCCGCGCCGCAGCTTCCAGTTGAGATAGCCAGTGATCCGCTTGCCGATGAGCTCGACCGGGCGGGGCTCCAGTAGCGGCGGGATGTGCGGATCGGAAAGATGCGCGAGGACGAACATGCACTCACGAGCTTCCGATCAGGATGCCCACGATAAAGACGAGCGCGCCGCCGACGAGGACCTGAAACGAGGCGGCGAGCAGCGTCGTATCCATGTAGCGCCAGCGGATCCAGGAGATCACCGCGAGTTCGACTGCGACCACCCCGAAGGAAACGCTCGTCGCGGTCCAGAAATGGGGAATGAGGTAAGGCAGCGTGTGGCCGAGGCCGCCGACCGTGGTCATGCCGCCGGTGACTACACCGCGGATCACCGGCGCGCCGCGGCCGGTGAGCGAGCCGTCGTCGGAGAGCGCCTCGGCGAAGGCCATGGAAATTCCCGCTCCGAGCGAGGCCGCCATGCCGACGAGAAAGGTCTGCCAGGTACTGTGGGTGGCAAAAGCCGCGGCGAAGAGCGGCGCGAGCGTCGAGACCGAGCCGTCCATCAGGCCCGCGAGTCCGGGCTGCACGTATTGCAGCATGAACATGCGCTTCGCGGCCGTTTCCTCCTTGCCGCGCGCGTCTTGGGTGAGAATTTCCTCGCTCAGCTTTTCGGCGAGATCCTCATGCTGGTCCTCGATCTCGGCAAGCTTGTCGAGCAGCTCGCGTACCGTCGCGTCGCGCGCGGATTTCGCCGCCTGGCGGTAGAAATTCGCAGCCTCGTATTCCATGTTGGCCGCGTATTTGCGCACCTCGTCGAGGCCGAGCGGATGCATGAGCCACAACGACTTGTGGCGCACAAAGCCCTTCACGTCCTGGCGGCGGACGAGCGGCAAATACTCGCCGAACTTCGTGCGGTAGAGGTCGAACAGCATGCCGCGGTGGCGGATTTCTTCTTCCGCCATTTCGTCGAACACCTTGGCGGAGGCGGGATATTGTTCGCGGAGCCCGTTGGCGAAGCCGCGATAGATGCGGCTGTCCTCTTCCTCGTTGGAAATCGCGAGCGCGAGGATCTCCTGCTCGGTCAGATCGGCGAAACGTTTCATGGCTGGCTTCTCTCGGCTTTTGCGGCTGGCCAAACATCCGTTCATAACGCGGAAACGCCAAAGCCGATAGGATCGGGCGGCGAATCGAAGGAAGCCAAATGATCCGGAGGTTCCTGCACCTCTATTGGCGTTTTTCGCGCGGCATGACGCTCGGCGTGCGCGGCGCGGTGCTAAACGCGGACGGCAAGGTGTTTCTTGTCCGCCATAGCTATGCGCCCGGCTGGCACTTCCCCGGCGGCGGGGTCGAGCCCGGTGAGAGCCTCGTCGAGGCGCTGGCGCGCGAATTGATGGAGGAGGGAAATCTCCGCATACACGGCGCGCCGCCGCTGCACGGCGTATTTCACAACGCCGGCGCGTCCAGGCGCGATCACGTGGCGGTATTCGTGGTGCGGGAGTTCGAATGGCCGGCGCCGCCGCGCCCGAGCTGGGAAATTCCCCAAGCGGGCTTTTTCCCCTTGAACAAGCTCCCCGACGGGACCAGCGAAGGCACGCGGCGAAGGCTCGAGGAAATCTTATACGGCGCGCCGATCAGCGCGTCCTGGTAAGGACTTTACCGCGAAGCGGGCGCGGTCGTGCGCGGCATCCAACTTGATCTCGGGCCCGAGCGGCACGATGCGGCTCGGATTGATCTGCGGATGGCTCATATAATAGTGCCGCTTGATGTGCTCGAAATTCACCGTCTCGGCGACGCCGGGCACCTGATAGAGGTCGCGCAGATAGTTCGACAGATTCGGATAGTCGGCGATGCGGCGCAGGTTGCACTTGAAATGGCCGAAATAGACCGGATCGAAACGCACGAGCGTGGTGAAGAGCCGCCAATCGGCCTCGGTCAGACGGCCGCCCGCGAGGTAACGCCGGCGCGATAGCCGCCGTTCGACTTCATCGAGGGCCGCGAACAGATCGCCGAACGCCTCCGCGTAGGCTTCCTGCGTAGTCGCGAAACCCGCGCGATAGACGCCGTTGTTGATGTGCTTGTAGACGAGCTCGTTGATCGCATCGATCTCGCCGCGCAATTCCTGCGGATAATAGTCGTCATGCGCGTCGGTGAATTGGTCGAAGGCGGAATTGAACATGCGGATGATTTCCGACGATTCGTTGTTGACGATCGTCTTTTGCTCCTTGTCCCACAGCACCGGCACGGTGACGCGACCGGTATAGCGCGGCTCCGCGAGGCGGTAGATTTCGTAAAGGCGCGCTTTGCCGTTCACCGCGTCGGGAATCGCGCCGGGAAAGCGCGAAAATACCCAGCCTTCGTCGCCCATCAGCGGATCGACGATCGAGAGCGAGACGATTCCTTCGAGCTTCTTGAGCTTGCGGAAGATCAAGGTGCGGTGCGCCCAGGGACAGGCGAGCGAGACGTAGAGATGATAACGGCCGGGCGCGGCTTGAAAGCCACCTTCGCCGCTCGGGCCGGGCGCGCCGTTGGCGCTCACCCAATTGCGAAAATGCGAATCCTTGCGCACAAAGCGGCCGCCGGTCGACTTCGTGTCGTACCCTTGGTCCTGCCAGACGCCGTCGATCAGAAGACCCATTGCTCGATTCCTTGTCGCGACTTCTCTCATGTAGGGAGCGTTTTAGCGAGCGGAAGCGGCACAAGGCGGCCATGCGCGCGAAGCGGCGGTGGATTCGGGGGCGCTAGCGTGATATGCGGCGCGCGCCTTAACGCCGTGGCGGATCTGCGGAGCTTTCATTGTCCGATCTTTCCCTCACCATTCTGGCCGAGCAGGCCGAGGACGATGCGGCGATCAAGAAGCTCTACGAGCGCACCTTCGGGCCCGGCCGCTTCGCGCGCACGGCCTATCGCTTGCGCGAGATCGCCGCGCACCGGCGCGAACTTTCCTTCACCGCGAGGATCGGCACCCTGCTCGTGGGCTCGGTACGGCTGACGCCGGTGCGCATCGGCGGGGTGCCGGCGCTGTTGCTCGGGCCGCTGACGGTCGAGCCGCCCTTTCGCGAGCACGGCATCGGCGCCGCCTTGATTGAGGCCTCGCTCGCCGCCGCGAAGAAGGCGGGCGCGCGGCTCGTGCTGCTCGTCGGCGACGAGCCCTATTACGGGCGCCTCGGCTTCAAGAAAGTGCCGCGCGGGCTCGTAAAGCTGCCGGGACCGGTCGATCCCGAGCGGGTGCTGGTGGCCGAACTCGCCGATGGCGCCTTCGCGAACGTGTCCGGGCCGGTTCGGCCCGACTGGGCCGGGGCGAAGCCGTGTTGAATTCGGCCTGACAAAGAAGGTCGGCCGCAATCGGTTCGGGCGTTTTGCGCCCGTGCAAGTCGCGTGAGTTGGGGACGCGCTCACCCGATCAATAAAAGCGCGGGATGGGGCCGTTATGCGGCGTCATGCGATCGGTCAGATCCAGCATCACTTCGTCGACATAACACCAGCCCCATCCTTCCGGCGGATCGTAGCCCTCGATAATCGGATGCCGGGTCGCGTGAAAATGCCGGGTGGCGTGACGATTGGGCGAATCGTCACAGCAACCGACATGGCCGCAGGTGCGGCATATGCGTAAGTGCACCCAGACATCGCCGGTCTTCAGGCATTCTTCGCAGCCGAGGGCGCTGGGGGTGACGTCGCGAATACTTTTGAGGTGCGTGCAGTGATCGGCCATTCGCATTCCTCCGGATCAAGGCGCCGGCGCCGGGAGCCGGGGCTGACCGCGGTCTCAAACAGACTCAATGCGCTGCACGCCGCTACTTCCGAGTCTGATCCGAAACGAAAACCCCGCTTGCGGCTAGCGATTGATGACTTTCCAGTGCTTATAGAAAATCCAATTCAGGCTGCGCGAAGTCAGCCGCACAAGCGTGATGACCCCGCGCATGATCCATGGGAACGGCGACGGCCGGATAATGTCCACAAACAGGCAATAGCGCGTCTGGTCGGTTTCATTGATCGACTCATGCAACAGCGTATCGTCGAAAATGAACAGCTTGTTCTCGCACCAGTAATTGGTCTTGTTCCCGACGGTGATGTAGGCCGAAGGATCGGTGATGTCGTTGAGGTTGTACAGGAGCCGCAAACTCGCTCGAAGAAAACCGAAGTGCTTTGAGGTCGACACCTTCTTGTTGAACACCGAGACGCCGATCGTCTGGATGTACTTCCAATCCTGACGGAAAGCGGGAATGTCCAGGAAGGTGTCGACATCGACGCCGTACCATTTGAAGAAAATCATGGTGCGGGGAAATTCCTTCGATCGCTCCTGCAGCCGCGCGACGAGGTTCTCCCGTTCTGCCGTTTCAATCAGGCGCTTCACTTCCTCCTGATAATCGGCCGGGAGATCCTCCAGCCGATAGACCCCCTTGTTGATGTATGGAAGCGACAGCAGGTCCAACAAAACGTTGATCGGGGATATCACCCAAGTCAGGAAACCGTTGCCGATGAAATACCGCCGGAAGGTGGAGGGATTCAGTCCGTGGTTGCGGCTGATATCGTAGAGGCCGCAGACCGCATAGAAGAGCGCGAGCTTGGGAAGGAAGTATCCGACCGGCACGAACAACGCCAGCGGGAACAGAATTCTCCGCAGCAGATATTTCCCCGCATTGGTCGCGAAGCGTTTGCGCGCAACCCGTTCGGCAAACGTGCCCACGCGTCCCTCTTCCACCGCCATCACGCACCTCTTTAACCGGCAACTCTCAACGACCTGGATGATAGCGGACGGCGCCGCCCACCGAAAGCCATGGGTCGGCTCCGCGGGGCTTCCAGCCCGTCCAAGCGGACACGGAAAGTCGCCTTGGCGGCGCGCGGACCCACAGGCGCACGGGCGATCGGTTAGCGCGGCGGCTTGGCAACGCCTGGAATCCCGGGTGAACATTCGAGCGCAGCGCGATCCCATTTTCCCGTTCGGGCCGCCGCCGCGTAGGTGCTGTTCAGAAAGGCGAGGAGGATTGCATCGGGATCGGACGCGGTGCGGACGGCATCGTAGGGCAGGAGAAACTCGCCGAGCGTGTCGTTGAAGAACGCCGAGCGGGGCTCGACGGAGGATGATCGGAAGCCGTCGGGCTCCGGATAGGCGTATGAATAGAACGCGGCATAGTCGATTCCCGCGCCGCCCGGCCAGAACCCGGCGCTGCTCACCTCGTGGGAATAGGCCTCGCGTATGACCTCGTCCGGCAAGCCGGGAACGCCGCCCGGATGCGGCGGGGCAGGGCGGCCGGAAAAACGCGTGACCGCGAGATCGAAGCTTCCCCAGAAGAAGTGGACAGGGCTGCTCTTGCCGACGAAGCCGGTGCGGAACTGTTTGAACACCCGGTCGGCCTGAACGAGCGCTCGCCAGAAGCGCTCGGCATATTCGGCGTCGTAGGCGGCGTGCGTCCGGTCGCGGCTGAACGAAATCGCCCCGGGAATTTCGCTCGGAAAGTCGTTGATCTCGACGCGAATGCCGGCCTCGCGCAGCGCCGCCATCACCGCGTCGTAGAACTCGGCGACGGTCCGCGGTCGCAGCGCAATCCGGTTGCGGTAACCGTCGCTCGTCGTGATGTCGAGCGACTGTTCGTTGAAATCGAACGCGATCTCGAACGAACGATGCTCGTAGGGAATCGGCGAAGTGGTCAGGCCGCGCGCGGTGACATAGAGCGGAACGTGCCAGGAATGATTGAGCCAAGGCGTGAGCGCGAGCCTGATCTTGCCGACGACCTGCGTCCACAGATGAAGCGTATCGCGGGTGTCCTTCCAGGCACTGTATGCCAGATCGGGCCAGGCTTCGTGGTTCGAGCTTGCGATCACGAGTTCGCCGGCCTCCGCGATGGATCCGCAAAATTTACGATCGTCATGAAATACTGTATACAATAAAATCAAAATCCTAAAATTTGGGGATACGCCATGACCGCGCCGATCCGCATATTGCTGGCGAAGGTAGGGCTTGATGGGCATGACCGCGGCGTAAAAGTCGTCGCGCGCGCGCTGCGCGATGCCGGAATGGATGTGATTTACACCGGCCTTCACCGGACGCCGGATGAAGTCGTCTCGGCGGCGATTCAGGAGGACGCCGACATTCTCGGCGTAAGCCTGTTGTCCGGCGTGCAGATGACGGTATTCCCCAAGATCTTCGAGCGACTTCGGCAAGAGGGAGCCGAAGACATGATTGTCGTCGCTGGCGGGGTGATGCCCGAAGAGGATGTCGCCGCCTTGAAAGAAATGGGTGTCAGCGAAGTGCTTTTGCAGGATACGCCGCCGCAGAAAATCGTCGAGCGACTGCGGGAACTTGTTGCGCAGCGCGGGCCCCGGTGAAGGCCATGGAATTCTGGTCGTTCCCTCCGGCATACGACGAGAATTATCTTCCCAAGATCACCAGTCGTTATTGGTTTCCCGAACGGGAGACGATGCCGCCATCCGAACGCGAGAGGTTCATCCTTGAGCGTCTTCGGCAGGTATGTGCCTATGCCTATGAGCGCGCGCCATTCTACCGGCGAAAATGGGACGACGCGGGGTTTCATCCCTCGCAGCTCAAATCGCTGGAGGATTTTGAATCGAGGGTTCCCGTCGTGGAGAAAAGGGATCTGCGCGTTGCACAGGAGAGCGCGCCCCCGTTCGGCGACTATCTTTGCGCGGCCGAGACCGAGATTTTTCATATTCACGGTACCAGCGGCACCACCGGCCGCCCCACGGCGTTTGCGATCGGCCGCAATGACTGGCGTGCGATCGCCAACGCGCACGCAAGGATCATGTGGGGCATGGGATTGCGGCCGGGCGACACGATTTGCGTCGCCGCGATCTTTTCACTCTATATGGGAAGCTGGGGCGCTCTCGCCGGCGCCGAACGGCTCGGCGCTCGATGTTTCCCCTTCGGGGCGGGTGTTCCGGGCATGTCGGCGCGCTGCGCCCAATGGCTCAACATGATCAAGCCGACGGCGTTTTACGGCACGCCGACGTATGCGTTGCATCTGGCGCAGGTCGCCGCCGATGAAGGGCTGAACCCGCGCGATTTCAAGCTCAAGATCATGTTTTTTTCCGGCGAGCCCGGCGCCTCCATCGCCGGAGTGCGCGACAAGATCGAAGCGCTGTATGGCGCAAAAGTCATCGACTGCGGCTCCATGGCCGAAGTGACGCCGTGGATGAATATCGCGGGAAGCGCTGAAACTTCCGGTATGTTGTGTTGGCAGGACGTCATCTACACCGAAATCTGCGCCCCCGGTACGATGCGCCGCGTTCCCTACGGGGCGCGCGGCACGCCGGTCTATACGCATCTTGAGAGAACGTCACAGCCGATGATCCGCCTTCTCTCGGGCGATCTTTCGCTTTGGACCAACGACAAAAATCCGTGCGGCCGCACGTATCCGCGCCTGCCGCATGGAATTTTCGGCCGCATCGATGACATGTTCACCATCCGCGGCGAGAACGTCTATCCGAGCGAAATCGACGCTGCGTTGAACGAGCTACCGCATTACGGAGGGGAGCATCGTGTTTTCATCAGCCGCGAAGCCACGATGGATGAACTTTTACTTCGCGTGGAATCTGACGCCGCGACCTTCGAGAAGGGCGCCAATGCGATCGCGGGATTTCGCGCCGAGGTGGAACGCAAGCTGCAAAAGGTACTCGGCTTACGAACTTTAGTGGAAGTCGTCGAGCCAAACTCGATCGCGAGAACCGACTTCAAGGCACGCAGGGTCGTCGATGACAGAAAGATTTTTGTCGATATGCACAGACAGCTCGAAGGGGTGGAGTCCTGAGCCGGAAGGTACCATCGCTCGCTCTGGTGGAGCGGGTGCAGGCGGGTGAGCCGGCTGCCATCGCTCGGCTGATATCGCGCGCCGAACACGGCAACCCGGAAGTACGCGGCGCGCTTGCCAAAATTTACAAGCTCGCGGGGAAGGCGCACGTCGTCGGGATTACCGGCGTGCCGGGCAGCGGCAAATCGACTCTGGTCGCAAAATTGATCGAGAAAATGCGCGCCAAGGGCGCCAAGGTGGGCGTGATCGCGATCGACCCGTCCAGTCCCTATTCGGGGGGCGCGATCCTCGGTGATCGCATTCGCATGACCGAGATGGCCTGTGATCCGGGCGTCTATATCCGGTCGATGGCCACCCACGGCGCCACCGGAGGCATGGCGCATACAACGCTCGATGCCGTCGACATTCTGGACGTCGCCGGTTTCGATACGGTGATCATCGAAACCGTCGGGGTGGGACAGGATGAAGTTGAAATCGTAAAGGCGTCGCAGACGACGGTTGTCGTCTCGGCCCCCGGGCTTGGCGACGAAGTACAGGCGATCAAAGCCGGCATTCTTGAAATAGCGGATGTTCATGTCGTTTCGAAATGCGATCGCGGCGATGCCAATCGAACGATTGTCGATCTGAAACAAATGCTGACGCTTGGCTTGGCGTCGGAGAAGCAAGCCTGGACAATTCCAGTAATTGGAACCAGCGCCGTGTCAGGCTCAGGCTTCGACGCTCTTTTAGACGCCATCGAGAGGCACCGGAAAGCGGCGCTTGAAACGCTAACGGGGCGCAATCGCGCCCTTTCGATTGCGCAGTTCCGCTTGCGAAAGACGGCCGAAAATATATTGCTGCAGCGTTTCGCAAGCGGCTTCGTCAATGACGACGCATTGCTCGCGACGCGGCTAATGCATCGGGAGACCGATCCCTATTCGGTCGCGATCGAATTCTTGGAAAAAACGATTCTCCGCGAATCCCAGGGAGCACGTCATGAACCGAATGCTCGATCCAAAATCGCTTGAGAAGATCTCCGGCGATGTGGCCGACTGGGAGAAAAACGAAGTCGCGGCTTTTCTGCGAAAGCAGGCCGAGCGCCGCGAGCAATTCTTTACGACCGGCGGCTTGCCGGTAAAACGCGTCTACACCGCCGCCGATGTCGCCGACATACCGCTGGAAGACATAGGGTTGCCGGGCCGCTATCCGTTCACGCGCGGTCCGTATCCGACCATGTATCGAAGCCGGCACTGGACGATGCGTCAGATCGCGGGCTTCGGCACCGGCGAAGATACCAACCTGCGCTTCAAATATCTGATCAAACAAGGGCAAACCGGCCTTTCGACCGATTTCGATATGCCCACGCTCATGGGCTACGACAGCGATCACCCCATGAGCGATGGAGAAGTCGGCCGCGAGGGCGTCGCCGTCGATACGCTCGCGGACATGGAAGCGCTCTACGACGGCATCGATCTTGAGAACATCTCCGTATCCATGACGATCAATCCGACCGCGTGGATCTTGCTCGCGATGTACGTCGCGATGGCGAAAAAGCGCGGCCTCGACCTGAACAAGCTGTCGGGGACGATCCAGGCGGATATCCTGAAGGAGTACATGGCGCAGAAGGAGTATTGCTTTCCGATCGGGCCTTCCGTGCGCATCGTGCGGGACTGCATCACGTACTGCGCTGAAAACATGCGACGCTACAACCCGATCAACATTTCCGGTTATCACATCTCGGAAGCAGGCGCCTCGCCGCTGCAGGAAGCGGCGTTCACGCTTGCCAACGGCATCGTCTACGTCGAGGAGGTCCTCAAGACCGGAATGGATGTCGACGAATTTGCGCCGCGGCTTGCCTTCTACTTCGTAAGCCAAGGCGATTTTTTCGAAGAGATCGCGAAATTTCGCGCCGCGCGGCGCGCCTGGGCAAAAATCATGAAAACGCGCTTCGGCGCGAAGACTCAAGAATCCATGCGGCTGCGTTTTCACTGCCAGACCGCCGCGGCCACGCTGACCAAACCGCAATACCAGATCAATATCGTGCGGACGGCGTTGCAAGCCCTTTCCGGCGTACTCGGCGGCTGCCAGTCGCTCCATACAAACGGCTATGACGAGGCGTTTGCGATTCCCACCGAGGAGGCGATGCGGGTGGCGTTACGCACGCAGCAAATCATCGCCGAAGAGATTAACGTTTCCAACGTGGTGGATCCGATCGGCGGATCCTATTTCGTCGAGAGCCTGACCAGCGAGTATGAGAAACAGATTTTTGAAACCCTTGACTACGTGGATGCGAACGGCGGGACGATCAAGCTGATCGAGGAAGGCTGGTTTCAAAAGCAGATCGCCGACTTTTCTTACGAAACGGCGCTGCGCAAGCAGACCGGCGATAAGCCGGTCATCGGGGTCAATCGATTTATCGACGAGGAGGAGGTGCATGACATCGAAACGCACCCTTACGATGTCAGGACCGCAGAGCGGCAGATCGCGCGCACGAAGCGCGTTCGCGCCGGGCGCGATGCCGCAACACACAAGATGCTGATGGAGAAGCTTGTGACGACGGCAAAAGACGACCGGCAGAATATCATGCCGATCACCGTCGAGGCGGTCGAGAATGGAGCCACCATGGGCGAAATCGTGGACACCTTAAAGAAGCTCTGGGGGACTTATCGCGAAATCCCCGTGTTCTGAGAATGACGCCCTATTGAAAGGTCTTCGCTGTTGCAATCCATAGCGGCCCAACCGATAGCGGCGTCATCAATCGCATAACCGCGGCGGTCAGATTTCTCGCGGACGGAGTACGCAATGCCTCTGTTTAGCTTGCATGGGGAGAAGCCCGATCTGGCGCCTTCCGACCAGTGTTATGTCGCGGATAGCGCGGTGGTCATCGGAAGAGTGAGGATAAAGATGGGCGCCAGTGTTTGGTTCGGTGCGGTCCTGCGCGGTGACAATGAATGGATCGAAATCGGCGAGCGCACCAACATTCAGGATAACTCCACGCTCCATACCGACCCCGGCTTTCCACTCACGGTGGGCAATGGCTGCACGGTCGGGCACAACGCCATCCTTCATGGTTGTTTGGTTGGCCATAATACCTTGATCGGCATGGGCGCGATTGTGCTGAATGGCGCGCAGATCGGCTCCAACTGTGTCGTCGGTGCGGGCGCGCTGGTCGGCGAGAAAATGATCGTGCCCGACAATACGCTTGTCGTCGGCGCGCCCGCCCGCAAGGTGCGAAATAACGACGAGGCCACGGTTAAGCTCATCGAGCGATCGGCGCAGATTTATTTTAACCGTTGGCAGGCATACGCCTCTGCCTTGAAACGTATTTCCTAGAATTGTCGTTGAGCGGTCTGCCCGACGGCGACGTCACCGGGAACACGCGCATTCGTTCGTGCCATCGAATTTCGGCTATCCACGGCGTAGCGACCTGATCCGATGGACGCAATCAGGAGGCAGGCGCTCATGATCGCGAGATTCTTCAGTGCTTGCGTCTGATTTGCCGCGCGCGCCGCGCCGTCCATGTCCCAGAAGTTATGCGCGAAGAAAATTGTCAGCGCGGTGAAGACGAACAGCAGCCAGCCGCCGAAGCGGGTCTTGAACCCGACCAGCACCATGAGCCCGCCGACGATCTCGATCAGCGCGACGATATATCCGACCACCGTCGGCGGCACGCTGCCGCCGATCATGCTCTCAAACCTCGCCATGCCCGCGCTGCCGACAACGCCGGCGACATTGATGAATTTGCCAATCGCAGAAACGATGAAGACCCAGGGCATCAACACCCGGCCGAGCACATACAAATTATCCGACATGGGACCAGCCTTTCCCTCCATTGCCCCGCACAGCGCAAAGCAATGCCGATTGGCGCATCCTCCCTCGTTGGCGGGGAGGTAATGCAGGAACGGCGCAATCCGTTCCAAGCCTCGGATCGATTTTCAGCGGGCTACTTTCAAATGATGCTCGGCCGGAGACGCTGCCGGGCCTGCCCGGGGCGGGATGGAACCATTGGCTCATCGCGGCATTTTATTCACGTTATGGGCCAATTGTTCTATGAACCGCTCACCTACCAAGCGTTCGCTGATCTGGGAATCGATCAGCTCGCCTATGTGCGCCGAGTCGGCGCCGAGGAGGCAAAGAACCTCTTCCAGGTCGATGTGGCGCCCGAGATAGAGTTATTCTCGGTGCATTCGGCGGACGGCAGGCCCATTATGCTCACCGCAACATTGGAAGCCGCCATGACCAGCGCGCGGGTGAACAATCTCCATCCCGTGATGATTCAGTAGAACCTTGCACGACGGGACTGCCCGCGCGCCCGGCTCGGATTCGTGTCGACCGTCATCTACCAACCCTAGCGCCCTTCGCGCGCCCAGGCCGCGGCGACGCCGGCGAGCAGGATCAACAGTCCCGATAATCCGGCGAACAGCGGAAACAGCCCGAGGCCGCGCAGCGTGCTTGCCTCGCGCAGCTTGAGCCCGAGCCAATCGGAACCGGCGAAACGCTCGCCCGAGCGCACGCCGACGATGCGCGGCGCGGGCGCGCCGAGTTCGGAGACGCGCCAGATGCCGCCGCCGGTAGCGCTCACGAGCGGCTCGAGAACCGTTTTCGTGCTCGTCACCTCGGCGAATTCGCGCGGATTGATCGGCCCGACATTGACGAGCGCGGTGAGCGTGCCGTCGCTCGCGCGCCATAGGCCGAGTTCGGAAGCGGGTGTCGTCGCGCGATAGAGGCCGGGCTCGGCGAGCGCGAGATTGATCGCGCGCGTCTGGCCCGACGGCGTCGTCACCGTCACCGGCACCGCCTCGTCGAGCATGGTCCGGCGCTCGATCGCAAGATCGCCGCCCTGCACCGAAAGCAAGAGTCGCTCTTCCTCGAGCTCCGGCTGCTTCATCAGCCAGTGCGACAGGCGCCGCAACAAATCGAGGTGCGGTCCGCCGCCCTCGAAGCCTCGCGCCCACAGCCAAATGTGATCGGAGAGGAGAAGGGCGACGCGTCCCTCGCCGTAGCGCGAGAGAATCAACAGCGGATTGTCGTTCGGCCCGTTCATCACCGCGGTGCCTCTTTCGGCGCGGGCGTTGATCAGGCGGAACCAGTGGCTCCAATGCGGCGGGTCGAAATCGGCGCCCGGCAGCGTGCGGGTAACTGGATGGCGCTTGCCGGCCTCGGTCAGGCGCGGCTGAAACGCGGCTTCGGTCATGTTGCCGGTCGGCTCCGCCGGCAGGATCGATTCGAGCGGCGAGTGGAAGATCGAATTGGGGCTCGCATAGTCGGAGCCGGCGGCGACCAGCACCGCGCCGCCTTCGCGCACGTAATTCACGATGTTGTCGAAATAGATGATCGGCAGCACGCCTTGCTGGGCGTAGCGGTCGAAGATGATGAGCTGGAACTCCTTGATCTTCTGCTGGAACAGCTCGCGCGTGGGAAAGGCGATCAGCGACAATTCGTTGATCGGCGTGCCGTCCTGTTTTTCCGGCGGCCGCAGAATGGTGAAATGGACGAGATCGACATTGGCATCTGACTTCAGCAAGTTTCGCCAGGTGCGCTCGCCGGAATGCGGCTCGCCCGAAACCAAGAGCACGCGCAGCTTTTCGCGCACTCCTTCGATGGTCAGCGCCGCGCGGTTGTTGAGCGGGGTGATCTCGCCTTCGAGCGGGGCCGCTTCGATCTCGACGATGTTGGCGCCGGCATGCGCGATCTCGATCTGCACCTGGGCGGGCTCGCCCGCGACCACCGCGGGACGGGCAACGACTTCACCGTCGCGGCGCACGATGACTTCGACGCGCGCGCCTTTGGGCGCGCCTTCGTCCTCGACGCGATAGCCGATCGTCTGTTTCTGTCCGACGATGCCGAAGCGCGGCGTCGCGGTGAGCGCGACGCGGCGATCGCGCTCACCTTCACGGCCGGTAATCAGCGCGTGCACGGGTGCGGCGAAGCCGAGGACGGAAGCGTCGGGCACGTCGTGGACGCGGCCGTCGGTGACCAGGATTGCGCCCGCCACCCGCTCCGGCGGAACGTCGGAAAGGGTCGCACCGAGCGCCGAAAACAGCCGCGTTCCATCGCTCTCGCTGTCGTTGCCGCTGGCATCGACCGTGCGCACCTCGAGGCCGGGAATTTTCGCGAGCTTCTCCGCGAGCGCGACGCGCGCCTCCTCCGTCACTTTGTCGCGGTCGCCGAAGCGCTGGCTCGCGCTCTTGTCGATGACGACGGCGACGACCGAAGAAAGCGGCTCGCGGTCTTCGCGGGTAAAGGAAGGGTTGGCGAGCGCGAGCACGGCGAGCGCGAGCGCAAGCGCGCGAACAGCGGAGCCGCGCGAGCGCGAAAGGATCAGCAAGACGGCGATCAGAAGCGTTGCGACGGCCGCGGCGGCGAGCACCGGCAGCGGCAGCAGCGGGTCGAAGGCGAATCCGTATCCCATGGCCGATCCCTATTGGCCAAGCCGTTCGAGCAGCGCCGGCACGTGCACCTGATCGGCCTTGTAGTTGCCGGTGAGCACGTACATCACGATGTTGACGCCGACGCGGAAGGCGAACTCGCGCTGGCGCGGCTCGCCCGGCGTGAGCGGCAAGAGCGGCTGGCCGTCGGGGCCGACCGCCCAGGCGCCGGCCAGGTCGTTCGAGGTGATCAGAATGGGCGAGACGCCGTCGCCCGCGCGGGCGGGCCGCGTCTCGGTTTCATTGTTCGGCTCGGGCAACGCCTCCACCCACAGCTTGCCGTTGCCGTAGCGGCCGGGAAAATCGCGCAGCAGATAGAACGATTTCGTCAGCACATGGTCGGCGGGCACGGGCTCCAGTTCGGGAATATCGAGGGCCGATAGAATTTCCCGCAGCTTGACGAGCGCTGGAGAAACCTCGCCGCCGCGCGCGGGCAGGACGGTGAGCGCGTCGCGGGTGTCGAACACGATGGTGCCGCCCTGTTTCATGTAAGCGTCGATGCGCGCCAGCGTCGCCGCATCGGGCTTGGCGGCGTTCGGGGCGATCGGCCAGTACAGCATCGGAAAAAACGCCAGCTCGTCCTTCGTCACGTCGACGCCGATCGGATCGCCCGGCTCGAGCGCGGTGCGCTGGGAGAGGAACAGCGAAAGCCCCTCGAGGCCGGCGCGGCTTACGGCGTCGATTTCCTTGTCGCCGGAGATCACGTAAGCGAGACGCGTCTGCGTGGTGGCGCGCAGCGCGAAGTCGTCGACCGGCCTTGGTGGCGTCGTCTTCTGCGCCGCCTTCGGCATACCCTTCGGCGCCGCGCCCTGCGCCCAGGCCCGGTCCGCGGCCGGCGCCGCCAGCACGGCGGCGAACGCGAGCACGGTTGCCGCGCGACGCCAGTTGAACCGCGTCCATCCGCCCGCGAGCGCGAACACGATCAGGGCGTCGGCGGCGAGCAGTACGAGCACGCCGATCAAGGCGGCCGCGCGCAGGTCGACCGGCTCGCCCTGGCGATAGGGCTCGATGCGGGCGCCGGTTGCCGAAAAATCGAGCGGGACCAACCGATCGCGCGGCGCGAGCGTGTTCACGGCGACGAGACCGTCGGGCGGGCCGTAGAATCCGGGCGGATGATCGAACACGCCGCGGCCGTCGTAATCGGCGGGGATCGGCCGCGCCGTCGGTCCCGGCGCCGTAAAGATGCCGTAGCCGTCGAGGAGCCGGCTCGGCGCCACGGTCGGCGCTTGCCGGCGTTCCGACGGGGGCGCTGGCTCCGCGGCCGTCCCGCCGGCCGCGCCCGCGAGCGCGACCACCCGGCGCAACATCTCGACGAAGGCGCCGGACAGCGGCAAGTTCGACCATGCCGTGTCGGCGGATACGTGAAAGAGCACGAGCAAGCCGTGCCCGCGCCGCTCGGCGGTGACCAGCGGCGTGCCGTCGGTGAGCGTCGCCCAGGTGCGCTCCGCAAGCCTGCCGTCCGGCTCGGCCAGCACCTGCCGCGTCACCGTCACATCGCTCGGAACGACGAGATCGTGAAAAGGGCCTTCGCGCGAAAACTGGCCGAGCTTCTGCGGTTGCTCCCACGAGAGACTGCCGCCGAGAACGCGTCCGCCGCGGCGCAATTGCACCGGAACGAGATCGTCTTCGGTCGCCGCTAAGCGCGGTCCGGCGAAACGGATCAGGAGGCCGCCCTCCTCAATCCAGCGCACGAGCCGCTCGCGCGCGGCGGGCGCGATGGTGCCGACGTCGGAAAGGATCAGCGCCGGCAGTCGCTGCTCGATAAAACGGGTGATCGCTTCGGCCGGTGCCGCGCCTTCGGCCAGGCGCACGTCGGCGAACGGCCCGAGCGCGCGCGACAGATAAAAGGTCGCCGCCAGCAGCGGCTGGCTCGTGTCGGCGGTCGCGCCCGAAACGACGCCGACCGTCCGCCGCCGCCAGCGCTTGTCGAGGAGTTGAACGGCGCCGGACGAGCGTTCGCCGGCGATTTCGAGGCGCGCGATGTCGTTCCTGATCTCGACCGGAAGATCGAAGCGTGCCTCGGTTTCGCGCTCGCCCCATTGAAACGCGAAAGTAGCGTCGCCGAGCGCAAGCCCGCGCAGGTCGCGGGCGCGGACGGCGCCCAGCGCGGGCGCGCCGTCGTCGGCGCGCAAGACCTTGACGGTGAGCCCGCCGGCCGCGTTGTCGGCGGCGGCGAGCGCCCGTCCGCCCGGCACGCCGCCATTGACGATCGTCAGCCGGTCGCGCGCGAGTTCGCCGAGCTTTTCGCTGAAGGCCGCGCCGTCGCCGAGATCGACGCCGTCGGTGAGCCAAATGACCGAGGCGTCCGGATTGAGCCGCAACAGGCGGCCGAGCGGCGGCAGCAGCTCGGCGCGCTCGGGCGTGTGCGCCGAAGGAGCAAGCAGCCGAAGCGCCTCGCGCGCCTCACCGGGGCGGAGCAGCGAGGCATCCTTCGGCGGCGCGCCGCTCGGCAGCAGCGCGAGCGGGCGGCCCTCGGCCTCGGCGCGCGAAATGATCGCATCGGCGGCGCGCAGCCGCTCGCGCCATGAAGCCGCGGCGGGCCAGCCGGAGTCGATCAGAAGAATCGTCGGCCCGCTCGTGCGGGTGACGGCCGGCGGCGGGTTCCATAGCGGACCGGCCGCCGCCAGCACGATGAGGGCGGCGAGCAACAGCCGCAAGGCGGTCAGCCACCACGGCGTGCGCGCGGGCGTTTCTTCCTTCGGCTCGATGTCGAACAGAATCCGCGTGGGCGGGAAGGGTATGCGCCGCGGCCGCGGCGGCACCAGACGCAGAAGCCACCACAGAATCGGGAGTGCCGCGAGCGCGAGCAGCAAGAGCGGCGAGGTGAATCCAAGCGGCAGGCCGATCATGCCGCGGCTCCCGCTTCAGGCAGAGCCAGGTCCGACGGGCGCCGGCGGGCGATCACGGCGCGGGTTTCGCCCATGCGCGCGCGCAGCGCGAGCAAGAGTTCGCTCGCCGGGCGATCGGTGCGATGGACCGCGAAGCTCCAGCTTCGGCGGTCGGTTTCGAGGCGGATCGCCTCGCGATGCTCGGCGATGCGCCGAACGTAATCGCCGCGCCAGCTTTCGGCGCGGCCGACGGTGATCGAGCCCGCGCCCTCCGGCTCGAGGAATTCCACCCGGCCGGAATAGGGGAAGGTTTCCTCCGCCGGATCGACGATTTGCACCACATGGCCGCCGGCGCCGTTGGCCGACAGATTTGCGATTGAACCCACGACCTCGGCGGCCGGACTCCACAGATCGCCGAGGAGGCAGACCTCGTCGCGCGGGCCGGCGGTGAACGGCGGCGGCAGGCTTTGCGGCGCGCCGGTGGCATGAATGATCGCCTCCGCCATGCGTTCGACCACGGCGCGGTTGGCGGTCGGCCGCATGGTGCCGGGAATGCCGATGCGCTCGCCGCCGCGCACGAGCAATTCGCCGAGCGCGAAGGCGAGCACGAGCGCGCGGTCGCGCTTGGTTTCCCACACCAGGGGCGAGGCGAATTCCATCGAAGGCGAAAGGTCGGGCCACACCCAAATCGTGTGCGCCGCCTCCCATTCGCGCTCGCGCACATAGAGATGGTCGTCGCGCGCCGAGCGCCGCCAGTCGACGCGGCTCGCGGGCTCGCCCGACATGAAGCGGCGATATTGCCAGAAGTTTTCGCCCGGTCCGGCGCGGCGGCGACCGTGCAGGCCGTGGAAGACCGAAGCCGCCACGCGCCGGGCCTCGAGCACGAGCCGCGGCATCGCGGCGACGAGGCGAAGGGCGGCTCCCGTCGCGGCGCGAACCGGAGCATCGTCGCGAAGGTTGCGAGAACCGGCGCCCGCTTCGTTCATGCAATCCTTGCTTTCAGCCTCGCGACCACCCCTTCGATGGTCTCGCCGTCGGCGCGCGCGCCGAAGGTGAGCGCCATGCGGTGCTTGAGCACCGGCTCGGCGAGCGCCAGCACGTCGTCGATCGAGGGCGCGAGCCGGCCGTCGAGCAGCGCGCGGGCGCGCACGGCGAGCATCAGCGCCTGGCTTGCGCGCGGACCGGGCCCCCAGGCGATGAGCTTGGAAGGGCCGTCGGCGTCGGCGCCGGGGCGCGCCGCGCGCACGAGATCGAGGATCGCCTCGACCACGGATTCGCCGACCGGGATGCGGCGCACGAGCCGCTGCGCGGCGACCAAATCATCGGCGGACATGGCGGCGCGCGGCTTCGTCTCGTCGACGCCGGTGGTGTCGAACAGGATCTTTCGTTCGGCCTCGCGGCCGGGATAGGAGACGTCGATCTCCATCAGGAAGCGATCGAGCTGCGCCTCGGGCAGCGGATAGGTGCCTTCCTGCTCGATCGGGTTTTCGGTCGCGAGCACGTGGAAGGGCCGGGGCACGTCGTGGCGGGTACCGGCCACGCTCACATGATATTCCTGCATCGCCTGCAGGAGCGCCGACTGCGTGCGCGGGCTGGCGCGATTGATCTCGTCGGCGAGCAACAGCTGCGCGAAGATCGGCCCGCGGATGAAGCGGAACGAGCGCTTGCCGGCGGTGCTTTCCTCCAGCACCTCGGCGCCGAGGATGTCGGACGGCATCAAATCGGGCGTGAACTGGATGCGGCGCGCCTCCAGACCGAGCACGGTGCCCATGGTGTCGACGAGCTTGGTCTTGGCAAGGCCCGGCACGCCGACGAGCAGCGCGTGGCCGCCGGCGAGAACGGTGATGAGCGCGCGGTCGATCACCTCGTCCTGGCCGAAGATGACGGCGCCGATGGCGGTGCGCGCGGCGCGGATGCTGGCGGCGGTCGTTTCCGCCGCGCGCACGATCATCTGGTCGAGGGTCTCGGGAGTTTCGCTCTTCGCGGACGTCATTCGGTCCTCCGCCGGTGGGACGGCTTTCGGCCATCCGGGGTCTTTTGCGACCCCTCGGTGATGCACACCTCGATCACGATGCAAATTCCATGCAGGAGAACCCGCGACTCGGCCGCAATCAAGGCGATCCTAGGAATCATAAGCCTAGGCTATGCTTTGCGGAATCGAGCTTGGGCCGGCCGATCACAATATTGTAAGGCCGTCCCCAGCGGAGAAAGTCATGACTGAAGCCGGTCCCAAGGCGCTGGAATCCCTTGCCGCGGCGCTGGGCAAGGGCAAATCCCCGCCGGTCGAGAAGTGGAACCCGCCCTTTTGCGGCGATCTCGATATGCGGATTGCCGCCGACGGCACCTGGTTTTACCTCGGCACGCCGATCGGGCGGCCGGCCCTCGTTCGCCTCTTCGCCTCGGTGCTCAAGCGCGAGGACGGGCGCTACTTCCTGGTCACGCCGGTCGAGAAGGTCGGTATCCGGGTGGACGATGCGCCATTTCTGGCGGTCGAGATGGAAATCGAGAACCGCGGGCCGCAGCAAAGCCTCCTCTTCCGCAGCAATGTGGACGACGTCGTGCGCTGCGACGCGGATCATCGCCTGCGCTTCGAGCCGGAGGCGGGCACCGGCGGCTTGCGGCCCTATCTGCACGTGCGCCGCGATTTGTGGGCCAAGGTCACCCGCGCTCTGTTCTTCGATCTCGTGGCTGTCGGCGAAGTGCGCGAGGAGGGCGGCCGGCGCATGTTCGGGGTCGTCTCCGCGGGAGAATTTTTCGCCATGGCGCCGGAAGCGGCGGTCGCAGGATACGCATGATGTTGTCGTCACCGGCCCTGGATGCGCTCTCCGCTCCCGTGCGCGATTTCGCCCTGCGCGCGAGGGAGCGGCTGGCGCCGACGCCGCCCGACAAACTCGATGCGGCAGTTTCGCTTGCCGAGCTCGCCTCGCAATACGGCGATCACCGGATGGCTTCCGACATCGCGGCGGTGCTCGCCGACAAGCCGTTTCGCGCCGCGGCGGTGCTCGTTCCGGTCGTCGCGCGCGAGGTGCCGGCGTTTCTTCTGACCCAGCGATCGAGCGGCCTCGCCAGCCATTCGGGCCAGGTCGCTTTCCCGGGCGGCCGCATCGACGAAGGGGACGCCGATCCCGCCGCCGCCGCGATGCGCGAGAGCGAGGAGGAAATCGGGCTTCGCCGCGAATTCGTTTCGCCGCTGGGTTATCTCGACCCGTATCTTTCCGGCACGGGCTTTCGCATCGTGCCGGTGGTGGCGCTGGTGAAGCCCGGTTTTTCGCTCGCACTCAATCCGCGCGAGGTGACCGACGCCTTCGAGGTGCCGCTCGATTTTCTGATGTCGCCGGATAATCACGCCCGCCACAGCCGCGAATGGCAAGGGGTCACGCGCAGCTACTATGCGATGCCCTATGGCGGGCGCTACATTTGGGGCGTCACCGCCGGCATCATCCGCCGGCTTTACGAACGGCTCTACGCATGAGCAGGACGCTAATCGAAATTCTGCTGTTCCTCTCGCCTTTCGTCGCCTACGCGGTCTATCTGTTCGCGACCCAGCGCGACGCGCGCGAAAAGGATCATTGGCGGCGCGACGTGCTCGCCGGGCTCGGCGTCGCGGGCTGCCTGTTGGTCATCGCGAGCCTGATTGCCTTCGCGCATTTCGGCGGCGCGCCGCCGGGCGGCACCTACACGCCGGCGCATATCAACAACGGCAATCTGGTGCCCGGCCAGATCAAATGAGCGAAGGAGAAACGCGCGCTCTGGCGGCGGATCAGCGGGTATGGCTCGACCAAGAGCCGCTCTCGCGGCTCCTGGAATTGCTCGACGCCGACGGCGAGGAAGCGCGCGTGGTCGGCGGCGCGGTGCGCAACGCGCTGCTCGGACTCCCGGTCGTCGAGATCGACATCGCCACCACCGCCGTTCCCGACGAGGTTGTGCGGCGCGCGGGCAAGGCCGGGTTCAATCCGGTGCCGACCGGAATCGAGCACGGAACGGTGACGGTGGTGATCGGCGGCAAGCCGTTCGAGGTAACGACGCTGCGCGAGGACATCGAAACCTTCGGGCGCCACGCCAAGGTGCGCTTCGGACGCGACTGGAAAAAGGACGCCCTGCGGCGCGACTTCACGATCAACGCATTGTTTCTCGCGCGCGACGGCCGCCTGATCGATTTCGTCGGCGGGCTCGAAGACATCGAGGCGCGGCGCGTGCGTTTCATCGGCGATCCCGAGGCGCGCATCCGCGAGGATTATCTGCGGGTATTGCGCTTCTTCCGCTTTCACGCCGCTTACGGCCGGGGCGCGCCGGATGCGGCGGGCCTTGCGGCCTGCATTCGCGCGCGCGGCGAGCTTGCCGCGCTTTCGCGCGAACGCGTGCGCGCCGAGATGCTCAAGCTTTTCGTAGCGGAGCATGCCGTCCCGGCGCTCGCGGTCATGGGCGAAACGAGCCTCCTCGGAAGCGTATTGGGCGGCGTTCCGCTGCTTGCGAGCTTCGCCAACATGATGAAGGTGGAACATGCGCTCGGCCTCGACGCCGATCCGATACGACGGCTCGCGGCGCTCGCCGTGTTCGTCGTCGAGGACGCCGAGCGGCTGCGCGAGCGCTTGCGGCTCGCCAATGCCGAATTTCGCCGGTTGCACGCGATGGGCGATCGCTGGTGGCAAATATCGCCCGGCCGCGGCGAAGCGGCCGCGCGGGTGCTCCTCTATGGGCTGGGGGCGGAGAATTTCCGCGACCGGGCGCTGCTCGCGCTCGCACGCTCGCAGGCGAAAGCCGGCGACCCGGCTTGGCGCGAGCTGATTACGCTCTCCGCGCGCTGGACGCCGCCGAAATTTCCGCTCGCGGCCAAGGATTTTCTCGATCGCGGAATCGCCAAGGGCCCGGCGCTCGGGGAAGCGCTTGCACGCGCCGAAGCGGCGTGGATCACGGCCGGATTTCCGGCCGGGCGTTCGGCGCTCGATTCGATCGCCGACGAGGCCGCGCGCGGCGCGCGGAAAGGCTGACTTTTCGTCGCGAGGGGATTACGGCCACTTCACCTCCGGCGGCAGCGAGGAGAGGATCGCGTCCACATTGCCGCCGGTCTTCAGGCCGAACGTCGTGCCGCGGTCGTAGAGCAGATTGAACTCCACGTAGCGGCCGCGGCGCACGAGCTGCTCCTCGCGCTCTTCCTTGCTCCATGGGCTGGCGAAATTCCGCCGCACCAGCGCCGGGTAAATTTCCAGGAAGGCGAGACCGACCTCGCGCACGAAGGCCAAGTCGGCTTCCCAATCGCCGGATTGCAGATAGTCGAAGAAAATTCCGCCGATGCCGCGCGGCTCGTTGCGATGCTTGAGGAAGAAATACTCGTCGCACCACGCCTTGTATTTCTCGTAGGAAGCGACGGCGTGCCGGTCGCACGCGGTTTTCATCGCGGCGTGAAAGGCGGTGGCGTCGCGGTCGTCGGCTTCGCGCCGCTTGTCGAGAACCGGCGTCAAGTCGCTGCCGCCGCCGAACCAGGATTTGGCCGTCATCACGTAGCGCGTATTCAAGTGAACCGCCGGCACGTGCGGATTGCGCGGGTGCACGATCGCCGAGACGCCGGAGGCCCAGAAACGCGGATCGTTCTCGGCGCCGGGAATCTGCGCGCGAAACTCGGGCGCGAACTCGCCGTACACGGTCGACACGTGCACGCCGGCTTTTTCGAAAACGCGGCCATGCAACACCGCCGCCTGACCGCCACCGCCGGGCGCGCCGGTGTGATCCTTTCGCTCCCAAGCTTTGCGCTCGAAGCGGGCCGGCGCACCCCAATAGAGCGTCTTCGGCGCCTCGTTTTCGAGCGCCTCCAGGGCCGCGCAAATGCGGTCGCGCAGTTCGTTGAACCAGGCGCTTGTCCTGGCCTTGCGTTCGACGGGATCAACCACGGGGAAACCCCTCGGTCTGGCGCAGCGCCTCGCCCAGCACCATGGCAAGGCTCACCGCCACGTTCAACGAACGCAAATCTTGCCGCATCGGAATGCGCACGCGTGCGTCGGCCGCCCGATGCACGCTTTGCGGAACGCCGGAGGATTCGCGCCCGCACATCAGCACGTCGCTTTCGCGGTAGGCAAAATCGACATGCGCGCTCGCGGCCTTGGTGGAGAGAAGCACGACGCGGCGGCCTTCCTGCTTGCGCCAGTCTTCGAAGCTGGCGAACGAAACATGATTCACGACGCTCACATGATCGAGATAATCGAGCCCGGCGCGGCGAAATGCTTTTTCGGTCGTGGGGAAGGCGGCGGGACCGACGATGTGAACGGCGATGCCGAGACATGCGCCGAGCCGCAGAATCGTGCCGGTGTTCTGCGGAATGTCGGGCTCAAACAGGGCGATGATCATGACCGGCTAGCCGCCTGTGGAAAATCTCGCAAGGAGCTCTGATCCTTCGACGAATTGCGCAAGCCGGAAATCGCGTTGCCGCATACGCGAACACTGGACAATAGCGGGCAACGATGCAATTAGAAGCCGTCGAAACAGGCGCCGGTCATGCGCCGCGAGCGGGGTCGGGCGGGGGCATCGATTTCGTATCGCGGCGCTCGCTTGGATGGGCGGCCTAACGCAGGGACTGAATCGTGGCGACGACCAAGGCGGCCGAGCAACCGACAAGACGGGATTTTCTGTATATCGCGACTTCCGTGGTCGGCGCTGTCGGCGCCGCCGCAGCTGCCTGGCCGCTCATCAATCAGATGAATCCGGACGCTTCGGTGCTCGCGCTTTCCTCGACCGAAGTGGACCTTTCGCCGATCGTCGAGGGCCAGATCCTCACCGTCAAGTGGCGCGGCAAGCCGGTGTTCATCTCTCACCGCACCAAGAAGGAAATCGACGAGGCGCGCGCGGTGAAGCTATCCGATCTTCCCGATCCGCAGCCGGACGAAGCGCGGGTGAAGAAAGACAAGGAGCAGTGGCTGGTGGTGATCGGCATCTGCACGCATCTCGGCTGCGTGCCGCTCGGCCACGAAGGCGATTATGCCGGCTGGTTCTGTCCCTGTCACGGATCGCAATACGATACTTCTGGGCGCATTCGCAAAGGCCCGGCGCCGGCCAATCTGGAGGTGCCGCCTTATGAATTCGCTTCCGACACCATGATCCGGATCGGCTGAAGGCGGGGCGCATCATGGCTGGGCACGGCACTTTTCAACCGAAAAATCCGATCCTGAAGTGGCTCGAGCGCCGCTTGCCGGTGCTCTCCTTCATGCACGACTCCTTCGTCGTCTATCCGGTGCCGCGCAATCTGAATTACTGGTGGACCTTCGGCGGCATCCTGAGCTTCATGTTGGCGGTGCAGATCGTCACCGGCGTCGTGCTGGCGATGCACTATACGCCGACCTCGAGCGGAGCCTTCGATTCCGTCGAGCACATCATGCGCGACGTGAATTACGGCTGGCTGTTGCGCTACATTCACGCCAACGGCGCCTCTTTGTTTTTCCTCGCCGCCTACATCCATATCTTCCGCGGCCTCTATTACGGCTCCTATAAGGAGCCGCGCGAAGTTCTGTGGATTCTCGGCGTCATCATCTTCGTGCTGATGATGGCGACGGCGTTCATGGGCTACGTCTTGCCGTGGGGCCAGATGAGCTTCTGGGCGGCGACGGTCATCACCAATCTATTCTCGGCGATTCCCGGTTTCGGGCGGGCGATCACCCAATGGCTGTGGGGCGGCTATGCGGTCGACCAGCCGACGCTGCAGCGCTTCTTCTCGCTGCATTATCTGCTGCCGTTCATGATCGCGGGGGTCGTGGTGTTGCATCTGTGGGCGTTGCATCACGTCGGGCAGGGCAACCCGCTCGGCATCGACGTGAAATCGGACCGCGATACTGTGCCGTTCACGCCGTATGCCACCGCGAAGGACAATTTTGCGCTCATCTGCTTCGTGATCTTGCTCGCCTGGTTCGTGTTCTACATCCCGAACTTCCTCGGCATTCCCCCCGACAACTACATTCCGGCCAACCCGCTGCAGACGCCGCCGCACATCGTGCCGGAATGGTATTTCCTGCCGTTCTACGCAATCCTGCGCGCGATCCCGAACAAGCTTCTGGGCGTTGTGGCGCTGTTCGGCTCGATCCTGGTTCTCTTCTTCCTGCCCTGGCTCGACACCTCGAAGGTGCGCTCGGCCCGCTTCCGGCCGCTCTATAGGCAATTCTTCTGGGTGTTCGTGGCGGTTTGCATCGGGCTCGACTATCTCGGCTCGAAGCCGGCCGAGGGCGGCTACGTGATCGTCGCGCGCGTCCTCACGGCTTATTATTTTCTGTACTTCCTGGTGATCCTGCCGGCGCTCGGCTATCTCGAAACGCCGCGGCCGCTGCCGGCTTCGATTTCCGAGCCGGTGCTGCCCGAGAAGAGCGCCGCCGCGGTGGCGATGGGTGCGCGCGCGCCCGAGCGGAAGGGTTGAGCGGGGACATCATGCGCAAGACCGCCTTGATCCTCGCCTGCGCCTTGGCAACGGCTTCTTCGGCGGTTGCCGAAGAACAGGCGCTGGCGCCGCGCCAGTCCTGGAGCTTCGCCGGGCCGTTCGGTACCTTCGACCGCGCGCAGATTCAGCGCGGCTTCCATGTCTATCGCGACGTCTGTTCCGCCTGCCACGCCATGAAGCACGTTGCCTTTCGCAACCTGGCGCAGCCGGGCGGCCCCGGATTCTCGGAGGCGCAGGCCAAGCAGGTGGCGAGCGAATACCGCATCAACGACGGGCCGAACGACAAGGGCGAAATGTTCGATCGTCCGGGCCGGTTGTCCGACTTCTTTCCGTCGCCCGATCCCAACGAGCAGGCCGCCCGCGCGCGCTTCAACGGCGCGCTGCCGCCGGATTTCTCCGAGATCGCCAAGGCGCGCGGCGCGGAAGCGGGCTTTCCGTGGGTCGTCTTCGACGCCGTGCGGCAGTATCAGGAAGGCGGGCCGGATTACATTTACGCCTATCTCACCGGTTACGGCGATCCGCCGGCGGGCGTGACGCTGCCGCCAACGCAGTTCTGGAACAACTATTTCCCCGGCCACCGCACGGCAATGCGCCCGCCGTTGCAGAACGGCCAGGTCGAATACACCGACGGCACGCCGACAACGACCGAACAATATTCGCGCGACGTCACGGCCTTTCTGATGTGGGTGGCGGAGCCGCATCTCGAAGCGCGCAAGCGCATCGGCTTCCAGGTGATGATCTTCCTGATCGTGTTCGGCGGGCTCGCCTATCTCAGCAAAAAGAAGGTGTGGGCCGACCTGCATTGAGGCCCGCCGCGGATTGACGTTTGGACGGACCCGCCCCGGCTTGCACAGCTTCGACGCCACGTCGAACTGGACCATGGCCGATCTCGGCAAGCAGTCGTTCATGGATGCCTGGAATTCGCCCGCTTTCGTCAATCTGCGTGAGGCGCACTTACGGAAGGACGTACGCGGGACCGTTTGCGAAAAATGCCTGGCCTACGGCTAATCAGCGCGTTCGCCCGATCTTGCGGCCATCCCGCCGCGGCAAGGCGGCGAGGTCGAATACGCCGGCGACGTTCGAGCAATGTTCGTGCGAGGCCGCGGCCTTAGTTTTCCTTTTTTATGTTCACGTTTATGTTCGCGACCGGCGTCGTCGAGGGCTTGCCCTTGTATTGCTGGGCATAGGCCGAGGGTTGATGGGGTTTCTTCTCCTGCTTCGGCTTCTTCTTCTCGCGCCCGCTTCGCATTTGGCCCTTGGCCATGATCGTTCTCCTGAGTAAGGCAGCTGCCGTGACGAGTCGTGAACAATCCTAATCCGGCGCGAGGATTCACACCATGGCAGGCGAACGTCCAACCGGCCGGCGCTCCCCGGCCGCCCGCGGCGTGGGCCGGGACCGGCATTGTTGCAGCGCGGGTTTCGATGCTTTGCTTCGGCGTTCGATTCGGGGCGATTCGCGGGGCGGGGCATGACGCGCGCGGTGCTGGGAATTATCGGCGGCTCCGGCTTTTACGATTTGCCAGGGCTGGACAAGATCGAGGAGCTGTCGATCGCCAGCCCGTGGGGCGAGCCGTCCGACAGGCTGCGGCGGGGCGAGATCGGCGGCAAGCCCGTCGTCTTTCTCGCCCGCCATGGGCGCGGCCACCGGATGCCGCCGAGCGACATCAATTACCGGGCGAACATCGACAGCCTGAAGCGCGCGGGCGTCACCGATCTCGTGTCGCTTTCGGCCTGCGGCTCGTTCCGCCAGGACCTGCCGCCGGGAACGTTCGTTATCGTCGACCAGTTCATCGATCGCACCTTCCGGCGCGCGGCGAGCTTCTTCGGGCCGGGCTGCGTCGCGCACGTGTCGATGGCGCATCCGGTCGGACCGAAGCTCGGCGAGCGCATCGCGGCCGCGGCGGCGGCCGAAGGCATCGCGCATAAAAAGGGCGGTACCTACGTCTGCATCGAGGGACCGCAGTTCTCGACCAAGGCCGAAAGCCTCGCCTTCGAGGCCGAAGGCTGGAGCGTGATCGGCATGACCAACATGCCGGAGGCGAAGCTCGCGCGCGAGGCGGAGATCACCTACGCTACGGCCGCGATGGTGACCGATTACGACGCCTGGCACGAGGAGCACGGCCCGGTCGACGTGCCGTCGATCCTGAAGGTGATGAAGGAAAATTCCTCCCATGCGGCGCGGCTCGTGGCGCGGCTCGCGCGCGATTTTCCCGCCGAGCATGAGCCATGCCCGGCAGGCTCCGACCGTGCGCTCGATTTCGCCATCGTTACGCCGGCGGAATTCCGCGATCCGGCGCTGATGCAAAAGCTCGACGCGGTGGCGGGGAGGGTGCTGTGAGCGCGCGCCAACAAAAACCCGCCGTCGATCTCCGGCGGCTGATCCGCGCGATTCCCGACTACCCCAAGGCGGGGATCATGTTCCGCGACATCACGACGCTGTTGCTCGACCCGCGCGGGCTGCGCGCGGCGGTGGACGGGCTGATGCTGCCCTTCGTGAACATGGCGATCGATCTCGTCGCCGGCATCGAGGCGCGCGGCTTCATCCTCGGCGGCGCGGTTGCGCACGAATTGGGCAAGGGCTTCGTGCCGGTGCGCAAGAAAGGCAAGCTGCCGCACAAGACCATCGGACAGGAATATCAGCTTGAATACGGCGTCGACGCGGTTGAAATCCACGCCGACGCGATCGCGCCGGGCCAGCGCGTGCTGTTGATCGACGATTTGATCGCGACCGGCGGCACCGCGGAAGCGGCGATCGAGTTGGTGCGCCGCTCGGGGGGCGAGCTGGTGGCGGCGGCCTTCATCATCGACCTTCCCGACCTCGGTGGTTCCGATCGGCTCAAATTGCGCGGCGTCGCGGTGCACACGCTGGTGAGCTTCGAGGGGCACTAGCGACGTTTAGGACTTTCGTGTGAGATGAAAAGCATGCAAAAATTGATTATTGCCTTGGTATGGCTACTATTCATCGGCGGGGCGCTGCGCAATGGCATTTCAGCTGGAAGTGCCGCAGCCACGTTGCACACCAAAACAGGCGAAATCTTCCCACCGCTCAATGTTGCCCTTGTCATTTTTTGTTTTATGTTTCTCGTGGGATCCGGCGTATTTTTTACAAGATATAAAATCCGTTACGCGGTTATCGTTCGCATTAAGCCAGTAGCGCTGCTAATTGTTTCAGCCTTTACATGGGGCATTTCAGGGTTGTTTACGACCTTTATGGGCTCGCGGTCTTGGACTGCTTACGTCAACAGTGGCGCTGTCATTGCACTCGGTTCTGGATTGACTGTTGCGTATTTGCTGAGTCGAAAATTTCCGCCCGAGCTTCAATGAATTACTGTCAGCCGACGAGAGAATTTTTGACCATTACGCCACATAGAGCGTATGTTGCCATACAAGGTACGCGCTGCTAGGCCGCGCGCCGTTCGATGAAGGCGGTGTTTTCGATCTCGTAGACGCGCTCGCCCTTCTGGTTGGTGCCGATCGTGCG
>Ga0207505_100024_pt1 | contig 39660 bp, 40 predicted proteins | sample NitcycUWRROWE17A_FD_188207 | JGI IMG/M metagenome (GOLD analysis project Ga0207505, IMG submission 188207) | Soil microbial communities from Arlington Agricultural Research Station in Wisconsin, USA - Nitrogen cycling UWRJ-ROWE17-A (SPAdes) | ecosystem: Environmental > Terrestrial > Soil >... | reverse complement strand
ACGCCCGCGCGTGCGCGCGCCCGAGCCCGCCGCCGGCGCCGGTGACGATCGCGACCTTTCCCTTGAATTCGATGGCCATGCTGGAATCCGCCCCTGATACCCGCCCTGCTCGCGCGCCCTTGTAGGGGACGCCCGGCTTCCTGCAAAGCGGACTTTCGGCGCTAAGCGCCGCCAGCGGACAAGGCCAAGGCTGACTAGCGCATGGCGCGATCTTTTCGCTAGCTTGGTCATTCCCAATGCCATCCACGAGAGAAGGGTGCCGCGATGAGACCGCTCCTGGGATCGTGTGTTGCGCTAGGCCTTGTCCTCGCGCCTGCCGCGCAAGCGCAGAGTTATCCCGAACGCCCGATCAAGTTGCTCATTCCGCTCGCGGCCGCGAGCGCCGTCGATGTCGTCGCGCGCATCGTCGCCGACAAGATGAGCGGGATCCTCGGCCAGAATTTCTACGTAGAGAACGAGCCGGGCGCCGCCGGACTGATCGGGATGCGGACAGGCGCGCGCGCCGCGCCAGACGGCTACACGGTGCTCGCCGTCAACGACAGCGTCATCACCATGCTGCCCAATATGCGGGCCGACGCGGGCTACGACCCGTTCAAGGATTTTACGCCGGTGACGCAGCTCGTGGGCATCCAGTGGGTGCTTGCCGCGAACCCATTGTTTCCGGTGAAGACCGTTGGCGAGCTTGTCGCGCTGGCGCGCGAGAAACCGGGTGTCATCAATTACGCCTCGGGCGGCTACGGCAGTCCCCAGCATATCGCCGCCGAGATGTTCTCCCGTGCCGTCAACGTGCAGATGGCGCATGTGCCCTATCGCGGGGTGACGCCCGCAGTAACCGACGTGGTTGCCGGCCATACGCCGGTGCTGTTCACCGCATTTTCCACGGTTTCGCAATTCCTGCCGGACAATCGCGTTCGCATCCTCGCGACGACGACGCCCGCGCGGATGGCGCAGCTTCCGGACGTTCCGACGATGGCGGAGTCGGGAGTTCCTGGATTCAGCTTCGGAACCTGGGCCGCGCTTTTGGTGCCGGCGAAGACGCCGCCTGAAATCGTAGCGAGACTGAACGCCGCCGCCGTTGCGGCGTTGAACGACCCCGCCGTGCGGAAGAAGCTCGTGGATCTCGGCTACGAAGTAATTGGCAGTTCGCCGGAGCAATTCACCGTCTTCATGCGCCAAGAATATGTTCGCACGGGCGGCCTCATCCGCGCGGCGAATATCCACTTGGAATGAAGGGGCGGCCAATAGCGGCCATCAGCGACCTCCCGCCGCGAAAACTCAGCCGCGCCGCGCCGCCTTGATTGCGGCGACGTCGATCTTCTTCATGCCCATCATCGCGTCAAATGCGCGCTTTGCCTCCTCGCCGCCGCGCGCCATCGCCTCGGTCAGCACGCGCGGCGTGATTTGCCACGACACGCCCCACTTGTCTTTGCACCAGCCGCACTGGCTCTCCTGGCCGCCATTGCCGACGATGGCGTTCCAATAGCGGTCGGTCTCGGCTTGATCGTCAGTGGCGATCTGGAACGAGAAGGCTTCGCTATGCTTGAATGTAGGACCGCCGTTGAGGCCGATACAAGCGACGCCGGCAACTTTGAATTCGACGATCAGCACGTCTCCCTTCTTGCCGGATGGGTAGTCACCGGGCGCACGGTGGATGGCGCCAACCGCGCTGTCGGGAAAGGTCTCGGCATAAAAGCGAGCGGCGGCCTCGGCGTCCTTATCGTACCAGAGGCAAATCGTGTTTTTTGCCATTGCATGTCCTTTCGCTTTGAAGCAACGCGACCGAAGTACTGCAATGCAGCGAATGCCGCGAAGTTCCAATGGCCTACATCAGGTTTTGACCCGAAAGTATAATCGGGTCACCGACCTTTCAATTCCTGTCCAGCGCACTTTAGTCGCAGCAGCATCGCGGAACCGGAACCGGCCCGCGCGCATTGTCCGGGCAAGGGCGACGCCATTCAGGAGCGCAAGCCATGCCCTCACCTCATAATATCATCTTGACGAGCGCAGCCGTGGCGCTGATCGCCATCGCCGGGACGGCGCTAGCCGAACCGCCGCATCCGCAGGGTGCGGTCACGCAGCAAGGCGGTGTCGTCCCGCAGACTCCGACGCTGCCCGAGCTCCACCTCAGCAATGCGCAGCGCGAGCTTATCCGCCAGGCGGTACTCCCCGAGCCCAACGAAATCGAATTCAAGCTCAAGAGCACGAAAGCCGCCAAGGACTTCAACCCGCAGATCGGCGCGACGCTGCCGAAGGGCATCGTGCCGCAGGGCTTTCCAACGCCGGTGCTCACGCAGCTGCCGCCGGTGCGCGACTACGGCTACGTGAAGATGAAGGACCAAGTGCTGATCGTGAACGCGTTGACGCGCAAAATTGTCGACCTGTTCCCGGAGACGCAGGCGCTGAATTGAGCGCGTCCCGTCGCAGGTGCCGTCAGTGTTTGCTGCGGGACTGTTTGTCCTCGATAGGCTTGATGCGTTTGTCCGCAGGCTTCTGGCCAGTCGACGTGTTGCCGCCTGTGGCCGAGACCGGGTGATTGCCACGCAGAATATCAACGATGCCGTTGCCAGGACGAGTCGTGGCGGGCACGGAACCGGTACACTTGCCTTTGTTCGTGCAAACGATTGAGGTACCCTTATCGCCGTTCATGCACCCATAACCCCCGTCTTTCAGACCGCCCGCAAAGGCGCCGCCGGCGGCTTCGCATTTTTGCTGAATCTCGCCGATTCCATGAGTGCCGCTAATGGTAACTTCTTTTGCCATTGTCGGGGCACTTGAGAATGCGAAAGTGCCAAATATCATCAAGCCGAAAGCAAAAACCGGAACCTTGCGCATTTAAGCCTCCCTGATTCAACGCGCGATTTTTCACGCTTCGCACTTGGTCGCAATCCAACGCGGCAAGAGCGTCGACGACTTCAAGCCCGGCGGCACGATGAATGCCGTCGCTAGTCTTGGCGCCCGCATCCCTCACCGCTTGGCTTGCATTTTATCGGCTTGTTGGTGCCGGTTACCGTACTACTACCGGGGCACCCGGCCGGCTTCGGGGTCCACCAGCACTGCGGCGTCCCATGCCCGCCGCCCTTGGTGGGCCGCCCTCCGTCATTCGATTTGACAACGGTACCTGCAGCGCCCGCATCGGCCAACAGAACGATGCTCATTGTCAAAACCGCGCTAAAAAGGCTGAACTTCCCTAATACGGCGACGAAGTTGCGCATGCGCTTCTCCGTAAAGACCCTGCCCCTCCAAAGAAATCATATTCCTTCCCCTCGGGCATTGTCACGCCCCAGAATACCGGCGTCGGGGGCTTTTTTTTGCGCATCGCGAATGTCGGCTTTGGGTCAATCGCGACCGAGCCATTCGACGACTCGCGCGAGCCTGGCTTGTCGAAGTGACGGAACTTATTCGCGAATCGGCCGTTGGCGTTGCGCTAGCCAAAGGAGTTTTCCATGAAACGCCAAATTTCAATTGTCGTGGGCGTTACGCTGGCAGGCTTCGCAGCCAGCTCGACGCTCGCCCTGTCGCAGGATAATCCACCGGCGCAAGAGGAGGCGCGTACGGCGTTGATGGCGCCGGCTTCGGCCCAAGTGTCATCAGGTCCAATCGGGGCATCAACGCAGACGATGCCGGCGAAATTATCCTCGCGAAATGATACGCTCGACCGGTTGCCAATCATGTCCTGGCCGCTGCCGCTGAACGCGGAACAACGTCAGCAGATCTATCAGGCCGTGATGGCCGACGGCTCCAAGCCGGCAAAAGGCGCCAAGGCACTCAAGCCGGCGGCGCACCTGTCTTATGAACAAACGCTCGAAATGCATCCTCTGCCGCAACAGTTGGATCGGGTCGAAGCACTGCAAGGACTGCAATACATCAAGGGCGAGGACAAGGTGCTGTTGGTTCAACCACCGAGTCGTATCGTGGTCGATCAAATTGGCGGATGATTGTGAACCGGCCGGGCTTGCGGTGAGGTGACGGCGCCGGCCACCGCGAAATTTCCGCGTGACTTGTTCGACGCAGGCTGTCGGCGCTCGTTCTTGCCCGGGATAAGTCAGCGCGCCGTTCGGCTGAACCGTCGCGGCTTTCGTGAGCGTTGCCGGAACGACGGCGTCGGGCCCCAAATATGAAACACGCGTTCGCCGGCGGCGAGCACGGAGTCCGCACGACGGCGACTGCGCCACCGCAGGGGGGACATCATCCGCGTGGGTCGAGCGGAATGAGAAGCTCGAACCGAGTGCCTTTTTCCTGCGGAGATTTGACCAATTCCGCCTGCAATTGCGAGGCCAGCGCCTTGATGAGGCGAGTCCCGAGCTTCTTGCTTTTCGCGGGATCAAATTCGTTGGGAATTCCCACCCCTTCGTCGCGTACCGACACCACAACGCCGCGCTTTTCATTTTCCACGATCTTGACCCAGATCGGCCCGCCACCGCCGGGATAGGCGTATTTTGCGGCGTTGGTGACCAGCTCGTTGATGATCAGAGCGAGGGGAATCGCGCGGGTGGCGGATAGCAAAATCCCTTCGGGCGCTTCGAAGCTCAATTTACATTTTTGCATCGTAGCCCGCAGATCCGTGACCACGCTGCGCAGATAGACGCCGATATCGATTTTCTCAAGCTGTCCGTCATAGGCGAGCCGTTCGTAAGCGCGGCCGACCGCCATGATACGGCTCGAAGCTTCGGCAAGACGCGCGCGTACTTCGGTATTTTCCACGGCGGTGGATTGCAGCTGCAGCACGCTCGCCACCACCTGTAGGCTATTCTTGACGCGGTGGTTGATCTCGCCGAGCAGCACTTCGTGGCGGTCAACTGCGGCTTTCAAATTGCGCTCGTAGCGCTGCCGTTCGATTGCCATGCCGAGAATGTTGGCGGCCCCCTGAAGAAAGGCGATGTCGTGTTCGTTGAATTCGCCCTCGGAGCGGCTATCGACTTCGAGCACGCCAAACGGTGAACCGTCGCCCTGCAAGATAACGTTCATCGCGCGCCGAATGCCGTATTCGACGAGAAGTTCAGGCGTGCGGAAACGTTCTTCGTTTTCGAGATGGTTGGAGATGACAGGCTTGCCGGTCCGCAGCGCAAAGCCGGCCGGGGAGGCGAGGTCGACGCCGACGCTCGCTTTGCCAACAACATCTTTGCCCCAGCCCACGCCGGCGCGCACAAGCAACCGCTTCTCTTCGGGCAGATACTGCATCACCTTGCAATATTCAGCTTCCAGTCCTTCTGCCGTGAGGCGCGCGGTCTGGTTCAAGAGCTCATCGAAAGTCGCACCCTGCAGGGCGTGTACGCCAAGTTCCGAAAGGATTTCCTGCTGGCGAATGCGCAGCTGCAGCGAGCGATGCGTGAGGTCATGCGCGGCGCCGTCCGTCGGGCTCGCCTCGACGATGGGTTTTTTGGGATCGCCCGTCATTTGGGCGCACCGCCGATGGGCCGTTGTCTACCATCATCGGGGCGGCGACTTCGGTGCGCCGCCGATTTTTGGGCGGCCCTCGGGGAAAGCGTGCGCTTGACCATGCCGGGAGAATACCTCGTTTTGAACACGATGTGTGCGGGTCTCAGATGTCCACCTTGGGCCCTTCGCTAGCTACGCATTCGGCACCCAGGCTTGGGTGCTGAGCCGCGAAATCGCCTTCTTTAGTTGGGGAACTTTTTTGCAACCAAAATCGTTGGCGAGAGCCGAGTTGCGAGGACTAATGCCATCACGTTTCATGAATAGCCCGACGCATTGGGCTAAGCGCCGAGAAATGTCGCTCGCCGGGCTCTCCATGCTCGACAACCCCGAGCATTGGCGCGAGCGAGCGGAAAAGACCCGTACGATCGCCCACAAAGTATTAGACATCGAATCTAAGTTCCGGCTGATGAAAATTGCGGACGAGTATAATCGATTGGCAAAGCGCGCCGAGAAACATATGGCATCGAACCGGCGGCACTAGAACCTATCGATATGCGACCCGAAGCCCGCGGGGGCGTCATGTGCGGACATCGGCGCGAAACCGCTACTCCGGCTTTCCATCTTTCATGCGCTTCAATAAGTCCTCGCCCTGCTTCATCGCCTTGGTGAGCTCGGCTTCGGCGTCCTCTTGGCTCTTCTTCTCCCGCGCTTGGCGTTCCTCTTCGGTCGCCGGCGCGTTTGCTTTCATGCGATTGAGCATGTCATCGCCCTGCTTCATCGCCTTCTTGAGTTCAAGATCAGCGTCCTGATCGCTTTTCTTCTCCTGGGCGCTCTGCTCCTCTTCGCTCAATTGCTTGACACAGCTGCCGTCACCGCCGGTCATCTTCACAAGCGTCCCCGCGGTGGACTGATGCACGCACAATTCCACATCCTTGGCGCCGGCTGGAACTTCGGTGCCGCAAGAATTCAAAAAGCTGGTTCCTTTTTCCGTCGTGGAGAATTGGCAATTCACGTAGCATGAGGTCGCTTGCGCGGTTGGATTGGAGATGGCGACACGGACCGACTTGCCGTCGGGCAATATCGTGCAGGTGAATGGAGCCGGAACCTCCTCCGCCAGCGCCGCTCCGGCGAGGCCGCCCGAGAGGATCAACGCAAGAAGGCTGGTGTTCGATCGTAATCGCACGAAAGGCTCCATTGCTGTCGCTTGTTTCGATCGGCGCGAGGGGATCGACGAGCGCTGGCCTTTATCGATTCCGCGGCCACCACGGCATGCGTCCCCAAGGATGGCGCTTTGCGCCGTGAATGAAGCCTAGCACTTTGCACCCGGGGCGAGGTATAAATGCGTAGCCCGGCACCAGCCGAGGGATCTTAACGTCTCCATCGCTCTTGTGCTTTCAGCCCGGCCCCCCAAATAGAAATTCACCGGCGAGCCTGTCTTGCCCGAGAGCTGCCCCGATGGCCTCCAGCTTTGCCCGATCCGATGAAGACGTAGGGCGCCAGATCATCGGTGTTTTTTCAAGATATAAAATCACCCCGGGCGGAAAGCTTCGACGCAATCACTTCGCCGAGGTGCGAGACGCCGATTTTCAGCGGGGGCTGAACAAAGCCGTCGAAAACAATTGGATCAAGCTCAAACCGCGCGACCGCTACACCTACGAACTGACCGAGGCGGGGTTTCGAGCATCTTGAACGGGTTGGGTGTCGGAAGCCCCGGGTCGATCCGACAGAAAATGGCGCTGCAACGCCTTCTCATAAATCATACCATCGGCTCGCGGCACGCGGCAGCGTGAGCGTTCGCGAGAGGCGAGCGCTGCTTCCGGCCGATGCCCGTGAGCGCGGATGCGGCCTGAAACGAAGATGAAACTCAATCCGCAAGACCTTGAAAAAGTCGCCGATCTCACGCTTGCGCACTACAGTGAGCGCGCCGAAAGTTTCTGGGCCGGCACGCGCGATCACGACGTCGAGCAGAACATCGCCGCGCTGTTACGACGCATCGAAGGCGAGCCGCCTTTTACGATCCTCGATTTTGGCTGCGGACCCGGTCGCGACCTCAAGGTTTTTGCCGAACGCGGTCACATTGCGGTCGGTTTGGAAGGCGCCGCCGAGTTCGTCGCGATGGCGCGCGCCCATGGCGGCTGCGAAGTATGGCAGCAAGATTTTCTCAAGCTCGATCTGCCGGACAAATATTTCGACGGCATATTCGCCAATGCCGCGCTGTTTCACGTACCCAGCCAGGAGCTGCCGCGGGTGTTGCGGGAACTGCACGCAAGCCTGAAACCGGGCGGCGTGCTGTTCAGCTCGAACCCGCACGGCCATAACGAAGAAGGCTGGAGTGGCGGACGCTACGGCGTCTATCACGATCTCGATACGTGGCGCCGGCATGTGTCGGCGGCGGGATTTGTCGAGCTCGATCACTATTACCGCCCCGCCGGCCTGCCGCGCGAAAAACAGCCGTGGTTGGCGAGCGTCTGGCGCCGGCGAGGACCAGAGCTTTCGTGATCGAGATCGTGCGAACACCGCGGCGAGTGCTTCTCAAGCTCGATCGTTTGCGCTAGCTAAGCTCGCAGGCAATCGGCGGGGATCAAACGCCGCGCGGCGATCGCCGCGGCTGATCGGAATGCGGTTCGATGATTTTGGAAACGCTTGAAGCGCTCCCTTCTTGGCTGGCGTCCGAAACCGGCGAGACAGCCTGGTTTTTCGCCTTTTGGGGAATTCTGGCGCTGCTCGCGGGTCTGGAATTCTTCATCCCCGCGTTTCAGCAGCCGGCGCGGCGGGAACGACGCTGGCCGACGAACCTCGGCATGGGCGTATTGACGATGCTGCTCGCTCCGCTCGCCCCGGTGTCGCTTGTTTGGGGCGCGCAATGGGCGCAGAGCCACGAGCAAGGTCTGCTGAACCAATTGGGAGGCCCGTGGTGGATCGCGGTGACCGCCACCTTCGTGATCCGCAGCTTCGTCGGCTATGTCACACACCTTCTTACGCACAAGATTCCGCTGTTGTGGCGGCTGCACCGGGTGCACCATTCCGACACCCACGTCGACGTGACGACGACGCTGCGCACGCACCCGCTGGAACTCGCGTTGGCCTTCCTGATCTTGCTGCCGCTGACGATCGCAATCGGATTAACGCCGTGGGTTCTCGTCGCCTATGAAATCCTGCACGGCGTGGCCGATTTCTTGGCCCATGCAAATTTACGCCTGCCGGAAGGCCTCGACCGTTCGCTGCGCTGGGTTTTTGTCACGCCGAACATGCACTGTCTGCACCATTCGTCCTATCGGCCGGAAACGGACAGCAATTACGGACAGGTTTTTTCCGTATGGGATCGGCTGTTTGGAACCTATTCCTCCGCCCCGAGAGGCGGATACGACGCGCTGGAGTTGGGGCTGAAGGAGGTCAGGGACGGCCGCGTCGACGATCTATGGTGGCAGATCAAGTCACCCGCATTGCGGATCGACCGGATGAGCGAACCGACGGCGGCATCGGCACCGACGCTCTTTCAATCCGATCGCGCCTAGCGGCGTGAATGGACGTGCTTGAGCGGAGGTATCCAGGTAACGGTCCGCTTTTGTGGAGTTTTGGTCACACCTTTGGAAAATGAAATGGAGGATCGAATTTTGCCGCTGGTCATTTGGCGGCCGAAGCATAACCTCAAAGACCAGGGATCGGGTTGGGCCGAATCCATGGGGGTTATCGCATGAAGAAATCCAAGGTGGCGGCGGTTGCATTGGCGGCGGCGATCGCATTGAGCCCGGTCGCCTCATTCGCCCAAGAAGTAGCGCCCGTTCCGGGACATGTATTCCGCGGCACAACGCCGTGGTTGATGTTCGTTTGTCCGACCGGCATCGTCGCCGCCGCGGTGGTGAAGAACGCGCGGCGCAACAAGCAGCTGACCACCCAGGAAGCTTGGACCTGCGGCTTTCTCTATTGGTGGAACGAAGGCATCGGCATGTACAACAGGTAAGTCGGCTTTTTCCGACCCCTGTACCGGTTGAGGCAGCCTCGATCGTTGTGATTTTCCTTCCGCGCAATGAAAAGCCCCGGCATCGTCCGGGGCTTCTTGTTTCATCGCCGCACGGGGATGTCCGCTTGCGGTGCGCCAACGCTAAACGGACATTCGAACCCGACCGCTCAATGCGGGTCGGTCGCCGGATGCTACTTGGCTTTCCCTTTTCCCGTATTGGATCCGCCGATGCCCGGAGGAATGGCGCCGGTGATGCCGGGAGGCAAATTGCCGATCCCGGGACCCACGCCGGGCGTTCCGCTGCCGAGTTGGAACTGACCGGGAGGCGTAAACCCGCCGCTGGGAGGAGGAACGCCGCCGCCACCGCCGCCACCGCCGCCTCCACCGGAGGAATTGGATGCGCCAGGCGAACTCAGCAGATTGGCGAGATTGGTATTTCCGTTAAAGGCCTCGAGCAATCTCGGATCGCCTAAACCATTGACGTTCTGAACCGGCCCCGCGGTTCCTTTGACGCTGTCCCAGATGATCATTTGGCCGGCTTTTACGGTGTAGGTGTTGCCGGCGAGCGTGATTTGCATCAGCCCGTGCCGCACGGAATAAACCGCCTGCAGCTGACCGCGTCCCACATGTTTCTCGACCCATTCGATGATCGTTCCGCGAATACCCATCGTCGCGGCTTGCGTCTTGATTTGATAGTTGCTCGACGGCTGCGAGCCGGTGACAAAGCGAAACGCTCCGGCGCCGGTCTTGATCACGACATTTCCGGTTCCTCGATTGGGGTCGTATATAAACCGGTCGAGGAGCACTTCCGACTTGGCGCCGACGCTCAGGACCGTCTCGTCGATAAACAGAAGCTGGGCGGTACTCGCGTTACCGGTCCGGATTTTTTCATTGCTGAAAATATCGCCGCCGTTTTTCAACGCCCGGATCGAATCGCCGTCGATCGATTCGACGTGGTTATTGACGGCCGAAGCGACGCCGATTTTCGGCGCGGCAAGCGATGCGTTCGCATAAAAGCCGATCGCAGCCGACGTCGCGAAGGCGACCGACCACGCCAATCCCTGTTTCACGCGCATGAACGCCCCTCCGAGTATTCGGTGCGAGCCGCGCCTGTGAACACGGTCGCCCATTTTTATCGCGATTCGCCGGCGGCTTTGTCCCTAACCGCCCGAAAAACTGTTACATCTTTAACACACCTGGGCAGATCGGTGTAGAGAGCCCTCCGGCGTGCCTAGTCCTGGGCTGCGGGGCATGCTTTAGTGCTTGAATTAACAATGATTTGCCGACCTACAATCGGCGGGGGCGGGGGCGCGGTCGAGTGCGGGCGAGTAGAGCGGGATTCCTCGTTGTCATTGCCGGGCTTTTGCTGTCGGGGTTTTCCAACCCCGGCAAAGCCGATGAAATAAGCCAGCTCTATGAGCAGGTGCTGAAGGATCCGACCAACATCGAGCTGAATCTCGATTATGCGCGCCTGGTGGAGGAGCGCGGCGAAGCGCAAAGGGCGCTCGCGGCCTATGAGCGGATCATCGACATCGATCCCGGCAATCAGGAGGCGCAGCAAGGCCTCTTGCGCGTCGGGCGCAAGCTGCAGCCGGACTTTACGCAGGCGATCATCGAACTCGGCGGCGGGTGGGAATCAAATCCGCGTAGGGTGCCGGTCGACAAGCGCAGCGATTGGGAGGTGCTCGCACGCGCGGCGATCAAGGATGAGCGAAATATCGGCGACTATCGCTGGCGCACGGTTACCACGTTGCAAGCCGAGGTCCACCGAAACGAGGGCGACCTGACCTACGGATACGCCGGCATCGAAACCGGCCCCTTATTCGATCTATCGAAGAATCTGGCGGTTCACACGGCGATTGGCGGCGGGGCCGCATATTTCGACCATCGATCGCTCTACAATGAAGGCGCGCTCAGTCTCACTTTCGAAAGCACCCCGCAGGACGCCGTCAGCCATACCTTGCGTCTTCGTAGCGGCTATCGCGTCTATAACGACTTTTTCCCGGCGACCCAAGGTTATTTCGCCGAAGCCACGCTGAGATCCGTGTACCAAAATGTGTTCGTTGCCAACGATGTTTTCGTGTTTTCGCCATGGCTACGCTCGAGCGGCATTGGCGGAACCGCTTTTTCGGTAATCAATCCCGCCGAGGAGATCGTTCCGGGCCGCTATTTCGAATATGGCGGAAAGATCGAATACTATCGAAGGATCATTTCGAACCTGAGCCTGGGCGGATACGTCTCGCTCAACGAGCGAAGATTCGCCGTGCTTAACGACTTTCGGCGAAATGATCTCCTGCTCATCCCCGGCGCGGCGGCCATCATTCATGAAGTTTTTGGAACCAAAGCCGACCTTCGCTTCGATTATCGTTTCGAACATAACAATTCGAACGACCCCACGCAGGCCTACCCCAATCACATCCTCACCTTGCTTCTCGTCGCGCGATATTGAGGATGATTTCCTGCGTCTATTTGATTTCCTTCGAGACAGGCAAGCCCCGGCACTGAGCCGAGCCCGCGCAGGCCGGCCAAATTTGCCCGCCGAGGCGGCCCTCGCCGAACGGAAATGCTAGAAGACCGGGCGTGAAATCAAATTGCGACCGAGGCTCGGATGCGACTTGATCGTGCGGCACTTCTGTGCGCGAGCGTTTTAAGCCTGTACGCAGCTGCGCTGCACGCCGAAGCCGGCGCACCCTGCGCCATCGATCATCGCGACAAACATAGTTTCGTCGTCTGCGAATTTGATTTGCGGCATTACGATCTGAGGCTGTTGTGGAAAAAGCCCGACGGAGAGGCTTACGGCTCGTTGCGGAATATTCCGCATCGTAATCAATCGAACGGCGGCTCGCTGGTGTTTGCCACCAACGGCGGCATGTACCGGCCGGATCTTTCGCCGGTCGGTCTTTATATCGAGGACGGGCGAGAGCTGCAGCGCGCGGTCACCGCCGCGGGCAGCGGAAATTTCTATTGGAAGCCGAACGGCATCTTTTTTGTCCGTGGAGATAGCGCCGGGATTTTGGAAACAAGCCGCTTCTTGCAGCAGCGCCCTGCCGTGGACGCCGCGACGCAATCCGGCCCGATGCTGGTCATCGGCGGCCGCATCCATCCGCGGTTCTCATCGAGCGGCCGGTCGGAAAAGATCAGAAACGGCGTCGGCATTCGCGATACCAAAAAAGTGGTTTTTGCGATCTCCGACGATCCGGTCACGTTCACGGAATTCGCCAAATTCTTTCGCGATCAGCTGCATTGTTCCGACGCGCTCTATCTCGACGGCAGCATATCGAGCGTCTACGCGCCGTCGGTTCAGCGCGCCGATGGTCTTTGGCCGCTGGGGCCGATGATTGCGGTCTACGCGCGCGATTGATCAGGCCCTCGCCGGTCGGGCCGCGTTCCACGCGAAAATCATCCCGTGCGCCGAAGGCGGCGTGGCCTGCCGACGACCGCCGAGCGCAGGCTGAAACCCAGCTCCATCGCGCGAATTGCGATCGTGGCGCAGGCCAGGGCGTCGGACTCGGCGTGGTGATGGCGAAGGGTTATCCCCAATTGCAAGCAGACATTGTCCAACGACGCCGGTCGGAAGTTCCAAACCGAGCGCGCCACGCGAACGGTACAAATGAACGGCGGCAAGGCCGGTTCGCGGCCAGCGAAGGCACAGCACGCGGCAAGGACCCTGCGGTCGAACGGGGCGTTGTGCGCCAGCAAAAAATCGGCGCCGCACAACAGCTCGGCAAAGGAATCCCAGACTTCGATGAAACTCGGCTGATTTCGAACCTGCTTCCAGCGAATCCCGTGGAGATAGGAGAACACGAAGTGATTTTGCGGCGGACGGATCAGGCTGTAATCGGTTCGCGTTATTTTTCCATCCTCGACCGCGACCACCCCCAAAGCGCAGGCGCTTTCAGGCGCGTAATTGGCGGTTTCGAAATCGATCGCCACGATCTTCATAGCGCCGCCGCCCCGGACCCAACGCGGCTGAATCAGCCGACCGTCGTTTGGTTAGCTCATGCGCGGAGCGCGTCAAAGGCTTTTTAACGCTGGGCCATGGGGGCGTGCTCGATCGTAAAAAAAGACCCGGCGTTGCCGGGTCTAAAGGTTATCGGGGCGCGCGTTAGCCGCCGCCATTCTCACCCGGGTTTCTGTGCTGGCCGGGAGGCGAGCCGGCGGCGTCGGCGTGATCCATGTTGGAATAGACGTACCAGGGCGCCTCTATTATGTATGTCTGCGCCGCCGCCATCGATGTCGTGGCGACAACGATCGCGGTAACCAGAGCCAATTTGAGCTTCATCATGGGCTCCTCCTTTCAGTAGAATCAACGAACGCGCGGACGAGGAGTTCCGATTTTTATCGCCGCGTCGTGATGGGAACTTCCGTCGCAAACGGCGCATGCAGCGTGCGTTTTCCGCCGTACCGGCCGGGTTTTTACGGTTTCGAAATGCGGCAAAACAACGAAAATTCATCGGCCAAAATTCGTTATGTCCGCGCTGAAACGCAAGCGCCGGCACCGATGAGAGGTGTTAGAAATGAGCGAAAATCCATCCCGCTCTGAATCTGCGTGAGAACTCCCCGCAGCCAACCGCGAGCCTGCACGTGAACGACAAGGGATCGAACGAGACGCGCTGGTGGTGGATCCGGCACGCGCCGGTGCCGGATACGGTCCGCATCTACGGTCAGTCGGACGTCGATTGCGACTGCTCGTCGCAAGCCGTGTTCGCCGCGCTCGCGGCCGAGCTGCCGCGCGACGCGGTGTGGCTCACGAGCAATCTCAACCGCACGCGGCAAACGGCGGCGGCGATTCTCGCCGCGATGAATCACGCCGCCGAGCCGGTGGCGGTTCCCGAATTCGCCGAGCAGCATCTGGGCGAGTGGCAGGGGCAAGTGCGCGCCGATTTCTTCGCCGGCCGCGACCGCGCGCGCTTTCCGTTCTGGTTCGGCCCCGCCGACGAGCGGCCGCCGGGCGGCGAGAGCTTCACTGAGTTGTGCGCGCGGGTGGGGCCGGCGATCGAGCGGTTGAACCGCGAACACGCGGGGCGGAACATCGTCGCGGTGGCGCATGGCGGCAGCATCCGCGCCGCGCTCGGCCATTCGCTCGGCCTCGACCCCGACGCCGCGCTTGCCTTCGTCGTCGACAATTGCTCGGTGACCCGCATCGACCGCATCGAAGCGAGCGGCATCTGGCGGGTGGCGGCGGTCAATCACCGGCCGTGGCTGGGGGCGGCAAAGGAAACGGCAAGCCGCAGCTTGGCCTGAGATCAGCGCGGCTTGGCGGGCGCGGGTTTTGGCGGTGCGGTGCGTGAAAATCCAGGAACGCGCGATAGCAACGCCTTAATCGGGTCGCCGGTCCACGCGCGGGTCACGAAATCATTGTGCACGACGTCGTCGCCATTGGCGATGAAGGTGACGCTGCCTTCGGTCAAACGCGGCGGCAGCGATGGCTGGAATTTTACCTTTTGATCGGTTAGCATCTTTTGCAGCGCGTCGTTCTCCTCGCGCGTCAATTTGGTATAGGCGCTGACGAAAAAGGCCGGCGGTCTTGCCGCTAGCCAGGCGGCGACCTTGTCGCTCTCCGCGAACAGCGCGTCGAGCAGGATCATGCCACGCACGCGCGCCTTGGCGCCGCCGGCATGGATCGACCAGACGGCGGGGAGATAGCCGCCGCTATAAGCGACGATGACCACCGGCGCGTTGACGAGCGCCGCGTGCGCGCTCTCATGGCCGTAGAGCTTCGCCAGCCGCGCCGCCGCCTCGTCGAGGAAGCGGGCGAAGAAGCCCGGCTCCCAAAACCGCCCGGCGCTGGAATCGAGCGCGTCGACGGCAAGCTGCGGCGCTACCAGCACCGCGTTCAAGCCGGACTCGGCGACCTGGCGCGGCACCTGCTGGCGGTCGCGCACGTCGCGCGCGAGCTTGGCGAGATTGCCGTGGAAATAGAGCACGATCAGCGCGGGCTTCTTCGGGTCGAAGCCTTTGGGGATCGACAACAGCACGCGGCGGTCGCTGTAGGTCTCGTCCCAATAAACGCCGCCGCGCGGCGCGGTGTGGCCGCGGCGGTCGCCGTCGGCGGCATCGAGAAACGGCAGGTTTTTTTCCGGAATGTCGCCGCGATAGGGAAAGGCCGAGTTGTCGAATTCGACCAGGGTGGTTTTTGCCTGCGGCAGCGGCTCTGCCATGGCCGGCGCGAGCGCGGCCGCTTGCATCAGCATGACGGTCAGCGCCGACAATCGATTGAGGTTCGCTTGCAGCCGGGCCATCGCGTTCACGCCGTCGCAGCGGCGGGCCTTGGCGCGGCTAGCGGCAACAGCACGGCGAAGAAGGCCGCCATCGCCACGAGATAAGCGCAGCCGCTGACGATCAACACGGTGGAGAGGCCATAGGAGGTGGCGATCAGGGGCACGAGCGCGGCGCCGATCACCGAGAAGCAGCCGTTGATGCCCCAGGCCCACAGGAACATGTGATCCTTTCCGAGGCGCGCGAGCGAGGTCATCGCCGTCGGCATCGGGAAGCCCATCAGAAAGGCCGGCGGAAAAATCAGCGCGAAGCAAAAGACGAGACGCAGCGCATAGGGAAAGGTGCCGATGAAATCGAGCGCATGGTCGAGGAAGAGGCCGTAGCCGATGAGCAAGGCGCCGATGGCGAGGAAGATCGCCGGCATCACTTGGCGCGCGCGATCAAGGAAGCGCTCGGAGACGAGGCTGCCGAGGCCGGAGAAAACGAGCATGCCGGTGATCAGCACGGAAGCGGAAACGATCGGGTTGCTGAGCGCGAGAATAAAGTCGGCGATGAGGCCGACTTCGACCATAATGTAGCCGAGCCCGAGGCAGGCGAAATAAACGATGGTGCGGAATTTTCCGGGGTAGCGGCTGAAGATGGTGCGCCAGCCGAAAATCACCGGCAGCGCGATCAGCGACGTGGCGAGGACGCTGGCGACCCCCAGCGTCGCCCACAACAGAATGTAACCCCATTCGTCCTGAAAGAGCTCCAGCCGGTCGGTGATGCGCGGTAAATCGGCGGGCCGTACGTAGGCGGCGAAATAGGGCCGCTGGTTGGTGAGCATGCGCGAGTCGAAGACGTAGCGGGCGGCGATATCGTCCCAGCCGCCGGTCATCAGATGATGCCAGGTCAATTGCCCCATCGTCGTCGCCGGCACGGTGGAGGCGGGCTGGTCCGGGTTGTCGCCGGCGGGCGCGTCGGGCGGCGGCTCGTCCTTGGGCTCATCGCTCGCTTCGCCGGCGGCGAAGAAAATCTGGTTGTTGTAGCCCTCGAGCACCTCAGCCGTCTTCGCTTCGTCGTAGCGCAGGCTGGGCGAGTAGATTTCGTCGAAGGACATCGCGCGCGTGTGGGCGCGGAGCTTTTCGATTTCGTCGGCGGAGAATCCGTTGCGCTTGTAGAGTACGGTCGCGGTGGAGAGGTAGCTCGCGGCGACGAAGAAGCGGCCGGCGATGTCCTGGTCGAGGTCGCGCGCGGCGGCGGCCATCGTCGCGTAGAGCTTGAGCACCGATTTCGGCGGCTCCTCCTTGTTCCACAGCGTCACCGAAAGTACGCCGCCGTCGTTGAGCGCGCGCATGTAGCTCTGCATGGCTTCGCGCGTGTAGGAGAATTTCTCGACGATGGCGAAGCCGCCGGGATTGGAAAGGCCGGCGGAGTCGGCAAGGCTCAGATCGATCACGTCGTAGCGGTGATTGGTGTAGGCGAGATAGAGCCGGCCGTCGTAATCGATCACGCGCACTTTCGGGTTGTGCAGAATGTCGCCGGTGAAGTCGCGCAGGCCCTTGTCGCCTTGAAAGGCGGCAAGCACCGCGGGATTGCCCTCGGCGACGGTGACGGTTTTCGAATTCTTGAGCGCGACCGAGGTCGAGAGCCCCCCGCCGAACTGCACCACGAAGGTGTCGGGCGCGTTCTTGACGAGATACGGGTAGTACATCGAGAGGTAACGGAAGTAGGCGGTTTGCTCGGGCGGCAGGTCGCGGATGATGCCGATCGGGCCGTCGCCGTCGATGTAGAGGCCGAGATACGCGTTCGCCGGCATGGTCGGAAGATTAAAGGCGGCGTTGTCGGAAAGTCCCGGCGCGAAGTGGAGATAGGAGCTGGCATAGACCTCGAGATAGCCGAAGGGCGAGGCGCGCTCGTAGACGCGCTGGCTGTCGGGAAATTTGCGGGCGTAGGCGACGCCCTTGTAGTCGGAGACGGCGAGCTTGCGGATGTCGAGGAGGTTCGGCAGCGCGAAGTGCGCGGCGACCGCGAGCGCGGCGCAGGCGACCAGCCAAAAACTCCTCTGCCTGCGATCGACCGCCTCGAACCACAAGGCGGTGCCTATGAGCCACAACAACAGCGGCACGACGATCAGATTGTCCGGATTGAACACGAACATGGCGCCGAGAAACGCGAGGCCGCCGATGCCCGCGCCGGTGAGGTCGGCGAAGTAGACGCGGCCGAAGATTTTCTGCGCCTTGAGAAAGACGGTGCCGAGAAACACCGCGCCGGCGAGGAACGGCAGCATGTACAGGATGAAATTGGCGAACAGCCGCCATTTTTGCGTCGAGTCGGAAATGAGAAAAATGGCGTTGAACGGAACTTGTTGGGCGAGGAGGTTCGCCGCCACCATCAAGGGCCCGAACAGGAACAACGAGGCTGCCGCGACGCCCTGCCAGTGGCGCTCGAACCAGTCCTTGGCGATGCACATCACGGCGCTGGTGAGCCCGAAGCCGAGCATGGCGAGGCTGACCACGAGCGAGCCGAAATGCGCCCAGCTGCCGACCGAGAAGATCCGCATGATGCAGATCTGCAGCGCGATCACGGCGCCGGCGACGAGCGCGACCGAGAGATAAAGATAGGGCCGCGGCTGCAGATCGAGGCCCGCTCCGGCAACGGGCGGCCGATCGAGGCTCATCGGCGATGTTCCGGCCGGGTCACTGGTGGTGCGTGCCCTTGATCACGTCGCCCTCGAGCTTGGTGAAGGCGACGAACGGAACGATCTTGCCGCCGTAAATGTCGGAGCGCGCGATGGTGATCGAGCCGTCGGAGCCGCGCTCTTTCGCCACCTTCAGCACGCGCTGCGCGCCGGGCGGGCCCACCGGGATCACCATGACGCCGCCGGGCTTCAATTGTTGCAGTAGCGGCGGCGGGATGTGGTCGATGCCGCAGGTGACGATGATCTTGTCGAAGGGGGCCGCTTCCTCCCAGCCGTAATAACCGTCGGCGCTCTTGGCGTTGATCGACTTGAACTCGCCATAGCCGCGCTCGATCAGCGCGTCGTAAATGGCGCGCGTGCGGCTCGCCAGCGGGCGGATGATCTCGATCGTCCACACCTTGTCGGTGAGGTTGGCGAGATAGGCGGATTGGTAGCCGGAGCCGGTGCCGATCTCGAGCACCTTCTCGCCGAGCTTGACGTCGATGGTGGACGTCATGCGGCTCACGAGATGCGGGCCGGAAATGGTGACGCCAAAACCGATGTCGAGGAAGCCGTGTTCGTAGACCCGCCCGAGGTTTTGCTTGAGCACGAATTCCTCGCGCGGCGTCATCAGGAAGGCGCGCATGTTGCGCTTTTCCCACAAATCCCGGTTGCGCAGGAGAACTTCGTAGCGGCTCCAGCGCTGACCGAGGAAAGCGGGGTTCTCGCCGCGGTTCGCCTGCATCCAGCCGACGAAGGCATCGCGGCTGGCGGTCGGCGGAAAGGTATCGAAGCTCGCGGGCTTGGGGACGTTGGCCGCGGCGCAACGCGGGAGCAGCGCGCCGGCCGTTAGCGCGGCCGCCGAAAAAAGAAAATTCCGTCGGTGCAAGACAACCCTCCCGTCCGCGCCCCCCGCCGGCTACGGCGAGAATCGGCGGCGATAGTAATCGAGCATGAATGTGGGCGCCATCATGACGCAAAGCGTCGCGGCGCGCGGCCTGGGCGAGGCGCGGAGCGGGCCGACGCAGGGGACGGCGGGCTCGCCGTTGAAGGCGTTGCGGGAGGCTTCGCTCGCGCCGGCGGCGCCGTGATCGAGAAAGATTCCGACGACGCGCCGGAAGCAAGCGCCGCCGTGTTCAGCTTCGAGGTCACGCCGGCGCGAATTCAGTGAATTCAATTAAGGCCGTCGAGCGCGCGGCGGCGCGTTAACGCCGTTCCGCACCGCGAGCCGCCCACGTCGGCTTTAGCCGACTTGGGTGTCTCGGACAAACCCGAGATCGGTGCGCTGGTATACAAGAAAGCGCCCGCCGCTTGGGCAGGCAGCAAATGCGAAAACATTTCCGCGTCGGCATTCGCGGCTTCTTGACCCGGAACCTCGTTTCGCTGATGGTTTGGGCACAAAGTCCAAGAAGAACGGCCAATAAGGCCGCATCATTCCTCAATTACGCGCGGACCCAAGGTCCGCAAACAGGGAGGTTTCCATGAAATTCGGGTGGCGTGCAAAGCTCGCGGGCGCGGTCGCGCTCATGGCAATTCCGTTCGCGATGCCGGTTTCCGGCGCCGACGACACCATCAAGATCGCCTATGTCGATCCGCTCTCGGGCGGCGGGGCGAGCATCGGCGAAGTCGGGCTGAAGACGTTTCAGTTCCTCGCCGACGAGCTCAACGCCAAGGGCGGCGCGCTCGGCAAGAAATTCGAAATCGTCGGCTACGACAACAAGCTGAACGCGCAAGAAACGCTCGTCCAGGTGCAGAAGGCGATCGATTCCGGCATCCGCATCATCACGCAGGGCAACGGCTCGGCTTTCGCCGCCGCGATCTCGGACTTCGTCACCAAGTACAACGAGCGCAACCCCGGCAAGGAAGTCATCTACTTCAACTATGCCGCGGTCGATCCGGTGCTGACGAACGACAAGTGCAGCTTCTGGCACTTCCGCTGGGACGCCAATTCCGATCAGAAGATGGAAGCGCTCAGCAACTACATGAAGGACCGGAAAAACATCAAGAAGATCTACCTGATCAATCAGGACTATTCCTTCGGCCAGGCGGTGCGCACGGCGGCGCTCACGATGATCAAGGCCAAGCGCCCGGACATCGAGATCGTCGGCGACGAGATGCATCCCTTGCTCAAGATCACCGATTTCGCTCCCTACATCGCCAAGATCAAGGCATCGGGCGCCGATAGCGTGATTACCGGCAATTGGGGACAGGACTTCGCGCTCTTGGTAAAGGCCGCGGCCGACGCCGGCTTGCAGACCGACTGGTACACCTACTATGCCGGCGGCACCGGCGGACCGACGGCGATGAAGCAAGCGGGCCTCAATCATCGCGTCTTCGCGATCAGCGAAGGCATTCCGAACCTGGGCTATGGACCGGCCGACGAGTTCGAGAAGGCGATCCGCGCGAAGTATAACTTCAGCCTGTTCTATCCGCGCGCGGTCAACCAGATGCGCATGCTCCAGGCCGCGATCGAGAAGGCGAAATCGCTGGAGCCGACAAAAATCGGCGCCGCGCTCGAAGGCATGAAGATCAATGTCCATGACGGCGGCGAAGGCTATATGCGGGCGGACGATCATCAGTTCATCCAGCCGCTCTACATCGCCTCGTTCGGCGAGCGGAGCGCGAAGGAGCCCTTCGACGAGGAAGGCACCGGCTGGGGCTGGAAGCTTGCGGGCAAGATTGAAGCCGCCAATACCGTGCTTCCGACCACCTGCAAGATGAACCGTCCGGCGAGCTAACGCCGATCCTGTTGCCGCCCGGGCGCCGCGCGCGGCCGGGCGGAATTCCTTCAACAACAATAACCACTCGCCTTCGCGTATCCGGGGTGGGCCGCCTTGCTCGAACTCGTTCTCGTTTCGACCCTGAACGGCGTGCTCTACGGCATGCTGCTCTTTCTCATGGCGAGCGGGCTGACGTTGATCTTCAGCATGATGGGCGTGTTGAACTTCGCGCATGCGAGCTTCTACATGCTCGGCGCCTTCTTCGGATTTCAGATCAGCCTCTTCGTCGGCTTCTGGCCGGGACTGATCCTGGCCCCGCTTCTTGCCGGCTTCATCGGCGCGCTGATCGAGCGTTATGGGCTGCGCAACGTCCACCGCCACGGCCACGTCGCCGAGCTTCTCTTTACCTTCGGGCTCGCCTTCGTGATCGAGGAAGTGGTGCAGATGATCTGGGGCAAGCTGCCGCTCGATTATCGCATTCCGCCTTCGCTCGACTTCAGCGCCTTCACGATTTTTTCGACCAACTATCCCGCCTACAAGATGTTCATGCTGTTGTTCGCGATCGGCATCTTCGTTGTGTTGCTTTTGGTGCTGACGCGGACGCGGGTGGGGCTCATCATCCAGGCATCGCTCACGCATCCGCACATGGTGGGAATGCTCGGCCATAACGTGCCGCGCATCTTCATGCTGGTGTTTGGCCTGGGCTGCGCGCTGGCGGCGGTCGCCGGCGTGATCGCGGGGCCGGCGCTGGTCACGCAATCGAACATGGCGGCGCTATTGGGCCCGATCCTGTTCGTCGTCGTCGTCATCGGCGGGCTCGGTTCGCTCGCGGGCGCCTTCGTCGCCTCGCTCCTGATCGGGCTCCTGCAAACCTTCGCGGTGGCGGTCAACCTGTCCTTCGCCGACGTGTTCGGATTGCTCGGCATCCACTCCAATCCGGTACCTTTCCTCTCCGACATTTGGTTCGTGACCGTGGCGCAGGTCGCGCCGATCATGCCGTACCTGTTGCTCGTGCTGATCCTTATATTCCGGCCGACCGGATTGATGGGAACCCGCGACACATGAGCGAAAGCGCGCAAACCGCACGCCTTGGGCGCTCCGCGAGCGGGATCTTGGCGAGCGCCGCGCGCGTCGGCGCCTGGGTCGTGCTGGCGGCGCTGTTGTTGATGCTGCCGAAGCTGTTCACCTCGAGCTTCGCCTTCACCATGCTGAGCCTGATGGGCATCTCCATCATCTTCGCGCTCTCCTACAACATGCTCTTGGGCCAGACCGGAATGCTGTCGTTCGGACACGCGGTCTATTACGGGCTCGGCGGATTCCTGGTCGTGCACGCGATGAACGCGATCACGAAGAATTCGCTTCCGGTCCCGCTTCCGCTGATGCCGCTCGTCGGCGGCTTCGCGGGCCTGTTCTTCGGTATCGTGTTCGGATCGGTCTCGACGCGGCGCGGCGGCACGGCATTCGCGATGATCTCGCTCGGTCTCGGCGAGCTTGTCGCTTCGTCCGCGCTGATCCTGCGCTCCTTCTTCGGCGGCGAGGAGGGAATTACCACCAACCGCACCAAGCTCTTGCGTGTCTTCGACTTGAGCTTCGGCCCGCAAACCCAGGTTTATTACCTGATCGCGATCTGGTGCTTCATCTGCGTGTTCGCGATGTACGCGCTCACCCGCACGCCGTTCGGGCGGATGTGCAACGCGGTGCGCGACAATTTCGAGCGCGCGGAGTTCGTCGGCTACAATCCGCAACTCGTCCGCTTCATCGCGTTTTGCCTCTCGGGATTCTTCGCCGGCGTCGCCGGCGGGCTCGCCGCGATCAACTTCGAAATCGTGAGTTCGGGTTACGTCGGCGCCGCGCAGTCGGGCTCGGTGCTGCTCGCGGCCTATATCGGCGGCATCGGCTTCTTCAGCGGTCCGATCATCGGCGCGATCCTCGTCACCTGGCTGCAGGTCATGCTCAGCGATATCACCGAGATCTGGCAGCTTTATTTCGGCCTGTTGTTCGTCGGCATGGTCATGTTCGCGCCGTTCGGAATTTCGGGCCTGTTGATGATGCACGCGCCGCTGTGGCACGCGCGCGTGCTGTGGCGGGTCGTGCCGGCCTATCTGTTGGCGCTCGCCGCCGGCCTCGTCATGCTCACGGGTGCGAGCCTTTTGATCGAAATGGCCTACCACCTTTCGAGCAAGGCGTCGGAAGGGCCGACGATGTCGTTCATGCACGTGTCCTTCAGCGTGCATTCCGTGCTGCCGTGGCTGGCGATGGCGGCGCTGTTGGCCGGCGGCTATTGGTTCTTCCGTTGGAGCTGGCCCTTCGTCGAGGGCGCCTGGCACGACGCGTTGATGAAGGCGCGCGAGCACGGGAGCGCCGCATGAGCGCGATCGAGCTTTCCGGGGTGATCAAGAATTTCGGCCGTACCGAAATCATCCGCGGCGTCGATCTTTCCGTGCGCGCCGGCGAGCGTCACGCCATGATCGGCCCCAACGGCGCCGGCAAATCCACGCTGTTCAACCTGATCAGCGGCCGGCTGAAACCGACCGCGGGGGCGATCCGCCTCAAGGGCGAGGAGATCACCGGCTTGCGGCCCTACGAGATCAACCGGCGCGGGCTTTCGCGCTCCTTCCAGGTCACCAACATCTTCCCGCGGCTGAACGTTTGGGAAAACGTGCGCTGCGCGGTGCTGTGGTCGATGGGTTACAAATACTCGTTCTGGCACAATGTCGATTCACTTCCCGACGTGCGCGAGCGCACCGAATCGATTCTTCGCCAAATCAACTTGCTCGAGCGGCGGCATTTTCCCGCCGGCGTCCTTACTTACGCCGAGCAGCGCGCGTTGGAGATCGGGATTACGGTCGGCGGCGGCGCCGAGATCATCCTGCTCGACGAGCCGACCGCCGGCATGAGCCGGATGGAGGCCGAGCACGCGGTGGCGCTGATCCGCAAGCTCTCCGAGGGCCGCACGCTCCTCATCATCGAGCACGACATGAGCGTCGTCTTCAATCTTGCCGACCGCATTTCCGTGCTGGTCTACGGCAAGGTGATCGCCTCCGACGAGCCGGCGAAGATCAAGGCGAGCCGCGCGGTGCAGGAAGCCTATCTGGGGGCGGCGGCGTGATGCTCGAAATCGACGACCTGCATGCCTTTTACGGCAAGAGCCATATCCTGCAGGGCGTGAATCTGCGCGTCGGCGCGGGCGAGATCGTCAGCATTCTCGGGAGGAACGGTGTCGGCCGCTCGACGACGCTGAAGGCCATCATGGGCGACGTGGCGCCGCTGGGCTCGATCGCCTTCAAGGGAAAGGCGATCGCGGGGATGAAGCCCTACGAGATCGCGCATTGCGGGCTCGGTTACGTGCCGGAAGACCGGCAGATTTTCCCGACGCTGACGGTCGGGCAGAACCTGTTGCTCGGCGTTAAAAGCGGCCGAAAAAATCGCCGCTGGGGCTTCAAGGAAACCTACGAGCTGTTTCCCGTGCTGCGCGAGCGCGCCGACACGACCGCGGGCGTCCTCTCCGGCGGCGAGCACCAAATGCTCACGATCTGCCGCACGCTGATGGGGGATCCCGACCTCATCATGATCGACGAGCCGACCGAGGGGCTGGCGCCGCAAATGGTCGAGCGCATCGCCACCCTCCTGCAAAGCATCGCGGAGCGGAGCATCTCGATCCTCTTGGTCGAGCAGAAGCTCACCATCGCGATGAAGATTTCCCACCGGCTCTACGTGATGGGCCACGGCCGGATGGTGTTCGAGGGCAGCCCCTCGGATCTCCGCGCAAACGAAGCGGTGCGGCGCGAGTGGCTGGAAGTCTGACCCTTTCGAGCCCTCGGTGAATGCCGGGCGGCCTCTTCAAACATGGCTGTTTCAAACGGGGATTGCCCCGGCGCCGCCCGGCGCGTTCACGCTTCGTAAACGTTAACGGACCGTCGCCTCGATCGTTGGAATTTTCCGAAGTCCCCGAAAGGAAAATCCACGGTGGCCGTTTAGTGTTCGAGAACGCCACCTCAGGTGAATGCGGTCCCCATGTTCGGTTTCTTTTCACGCAGGCGCCGGCAAGAAGAATTGCCGCTAGAGATCTACACCTCGCTCGTAGATTGGCTCTACGACGGCTCTTTTGCTCTGCTCGCCGGCGGCACCGGCGCGGCGGCCGCTATGTTGCTGACGGCGTTGAAGACGCAAAATCGGTGGCTCTGGTTTTGCACCGCAGGTTTTGCGTTGGTCACCGTTATGCGCGCGCTGGACATGTTCGGCTATGAACGGGCGCGGTTGGCACGCATGCGCGAAATCTCGACGCCTTCGCGCGAAGTAGTGCAGCAGTGGGAGTTCCGGTACGCCGTTGGGGCAGGAATTCATCATACGCTGCTGGGTCTGTGGTGTTTGGTGGCCATCGGATTTACGTCAGACGCCGCGGCTCACATGATTTCTGCCACGATCACGGTTGCCTACGCGGCGACGGGCGCGGGGAGAAACTGCGGCCGGCCTTATATTGTTATGATGCAGTTTTTGGCGGCGATCGGCCCGCTTTTTTTGGGATTATTTTTGACCGGCGACCCGTATTACGTCAGCATGGGTGTGCTGAGCGCGCTTTTCTTTTCGAGCGTGATGCGCATTTCTTTCACTCTATATGCCACCATCCTCAAATCGCTGAATACGACGCGCGACATGACTTCGCTCGCGATGCGGTTCGATACCGCGCTCAACAACATGCCGCACGGTCTTAGCATGTTCGATTCGGAGGGCCGCCTGGTCGTCGGCAACAGCCGGCTCAGCCAACTGCTCGGCATCGCGCACGATCTCGCGCAGAAGGACATGACGGTATGGGAGATGCTCTACGATTGCGTGAGAGCGGAGCTGATTTCCGAGTACACGGCTGAGCGCGTCGCGGTGCAGTTCGAGGCGCATCAGAGCGACCGCAAGACGGGTAACATCATCATCGACACGCTGGACGGACGCAATTTCTCGCTGACCTTCCAGCCGATGGAAAACGGCGGCTCGGTCGTGCTGATCGAGGACATCACCGAGCGCAAGAACGCCGAGGCCAAGATCAGCCACATGGCGCGCTACGACGCGCTCACGGGCCTGCCGAACCGGACTTATTTCCGCGACCAGATCGACAAGATGCTGGGGGCGACGCGGCACTCGGGCAAGTCGTGCGCCGTGCTGTTCATCGATCTCGATCAGTTCAAGCAGGTCAACGACACGCTCGGCCATCCCTGCGGCGACCAGCTCCTGTGCGCGGTGGCCGACCGGCTGCGCAAGATCGTCCGCGACACCGACGTGGTGGCGCGCTTCGGCGGCGACGAATTCGTCGTCTTCCAGTCGCCGGTCAAGCACCCGAAGGAAGCCGCTGCGCTGGCGAAGAACATCGTCAAATGGCTCGAGGAGCCCTACGAGATCGAGGGCCATCATGTGGTGATCGGTGCGAGCATCGGAATTGCGATCACGCCGCACGATCCGATCGGCGCGGATCATCTGTTGAAAAACGCCGACATGGCGCTTTACCGCGCGAAGTCCGACGGACGGGGCACCTGGCGCTTTTTCGAGCCGGAAATGGCGTTGCAGGCGCAGGCGCGGCGCAGCCTCGAGCTCGACTTGCGCACGGCGCTCAATAACAACGCCTTCAAGATTTTCTACCAGCCGCTCGTCAACCTCAAGACGCGGCGCATTTCCACCTGCGAGGCGCTTCTGCGCTGGCCGCATTCCGAGCGCGGCATGATCCCGCCCGCCGAGTTCATTCCGATCGCCGAGGAAATGGGCCTCATTCACGACATCGGCCGCTGGGTGCTGCAGCAGGCTTGCGTCGAGGCGATCCAATGGCCGAGCCATGTGCGGGTCGCGGTCAATTTGTCGCCGATGCAGTTCAGGCGCGGGGATGTCGTGGCCGACGTCCGCGAGGCGCTCGCTCTCTCGGGTCTGGAGCCGAACCGGCTCGAAGTCGAAATCACCGAGTCGGTGCTGTTGCAGGACACGCCATCCACGCACGCCTTGCTGCAGCAGCTGCACGAGCTTGGCGTTCGCCTCTCGCTCGACGATTTCGGCACCGGCTATTCGAGCTTGAGCTATCTTCACAGCTTCCCGCTGCAGAAGGTCAAGATCGACCGCTCGTTCCTCGAGGGTTTGGGCTCGAGCGACCGGCCCGTCACGCTGCTGCACGGGGTCGCGCGACTCTCGAGGGAATTGGGCATGTCGGTGGTGGTGGAGGGAATCGAGACCGAGGAGCAACTTGCGCTTGTTTCCGCGGAAGAAGGAATCGACGAAGCGCAGGGCTATCTATTCAGCCCGCCGATTCCGGGCCGCCAGATCCGCAAGCTGTTGCGCGCGACCTCCGTCGAAATTCGCCAGGTTGCTTGATCTATAATCGCTTGATCAATTCTGCTGGGCGAAATGTCTTGAAAAGGGAACTTTCGCACAGGTTGTATTTTTCCGCCTCTGCGTGATTACGCCATTGTGATCTTATGCGGGGGCGCGTTTTCATGCGGAATGACCGTTTTTCGTCGTCGGTTGTTAACCTTAAGGCACTAATAACTTTGCAGTTCCATTAACAAAGCATTAACCTTGCTCAACCGGTTGGGGTCCCGTTGAGGAGGGGTGCGTATGGGTGCGGCTGCGCTGAAGTTGGCGCGGGGATTTTCCGATCGTGCGACGGATCTTCTTGACCGGCTGGATTACCGGCGGATCGAGACGGACGACGAAAGGGAACAGATTTTCCGCCTCCGCTATGAGGCGTATTTGCGCGAGGGCGCGATTGCGCCCAATTTCACCAAAAAACTATACGATCGGTTCGACGACGCGGAAAATTCCTGGACCTTCGGTCTTCACGTCGAAGACAGGATCGTGAGTTCGATTCGCATTTGCATCTCCTCGCCCGCGCACCCGATAGTTCCGGCATTGGAGGTTTTTCCGGATTTGCTGGAGCCCGAAATCGCGCGCGGCAAGATCATCATGGATTCGAACCGGTTCGTTGCCGACGCCAACATCGCGCGGGCGTTTCCCGAATTACCCTATATCTCCGTTCGCCTCGCCTATGTCGCGTCGGCCTATTTCGATGCCGATATCGGAACGGCGACCGCTCGGCGCGAGCATCAGGCCTTCTACAGGCGAGTTTTTGGACTGAAATCCGTATGCGAGCCGAGACCCTATCCAACGGTGACGAAACCTTTGTCGCTCATGATGGTCGATTGCCGCTCCGTGCGTCAAAAGATTTTGATCCGGTATCCGTACTTTCGGTCTACTTTTTTCGAAAGGAGGATGTTGTTCGAGCGCGCCCCGCGCATGCCTCGGTCTACGGCAGAAATGCTGCGGACAAAAATGCCGGCCGCGAACGTCAACGCAACCGACATCGAGAATGCCGACGCACGGGTCAGGACTCGATGATCATCGTCGCCTTCGACTTGAGCCGATAAACCCTCATTTTCCCCTGTAGGCTTTGGCCATACCCGCGATCTCGTTTTCGTTGAACTTGTTGATGTCTTCGATCAGCTCGTTGGTGACGAGATCGGTCGCCGGAGTCTGCGCCTTGAGGACGCCGTTCTTGACGAGAAAGTCCACATAGGCGCCGTAGTTGGGGATCGAGTTCTCGCCCCATTTCGTCACGCCGCCGGCGGCGAGGCGCCAGTTCTTGATGCGCGCATCGAGGGTGGCGAGGTCGTCCTTCAGCGCGGTTGCCTCGTCCTTGCCGGTCGCCTTGGTCTGCGGATAGACCTCCCACAGGATGCGGATCGCCGCTTCAGGATTTGCGATCGCAAATACCGTTCCCTTGGCGTAGCCCTGGGCGAGCGTGATCGCCTCGGCGCGTTTGTTCTGCAGCGTTTCCTCGAGCGTCACGAGGCCGTTGGAGGGAAAGTTGGCGATGCTCTTGTTGTCATCCTCGAGCGCACGCAGCTTGGCGCCGGCGTTTTCGGTGAGCGCGTATTGCGTGTCGAATTGCGACAGCGCGTCGACTTGATTGCCGCGGAGGAGGGCGGCGGTCTGGGCGGCTTCGCCCGCCACCACGATTGAAATGTCGCGGTCCGGGTCCATGCCGTTGATCGCCGCCATGGCGCGGGCGATGATCACGCCGGCGGAAGCCATCGAGGTGACGCCGATGCGCTTGCCCTTGAGATCGGTGAACCGCTTCACGGCGCTCTCGACCGGCACCATGATGCCGTAGATGTTGCCCTGATAGGCGGTGTAGTAGTTCTTCGCCTTCACGCCCTGCGGGCGGATGATGGCGAGCGGCTCGATCGAGGGCAGCGAATAGGCGACATCCCGGGTCGCGACGGCCTTTACGCAATCGGTGGAGCCGGGAAAGGGCACGAGCTCTACCTTGATGCCGCCCTTGTCGAACCAACCCATCTTGGTCGCGATCGCGAAGGGGGCGGCGGCCGAACTTACGGTCTTGGCGCACCAGCCGACGCGGACCGTCGTCTGCGCCTCGGCGGTTGGAGCGAGCGCGCAAAGCGCGAAGGCCGCGAGCGCGAGGAAAACCGGACGTTTCACTGCACACCTCCCTTGCCGGCCGCGGCACTGCCCGCGGCGTCGATCTTTTGCGATGGATCCCAGAATAGAACGCGCCGGCGCACCTCGCTGACGAAACCGTTCAACAGCAACCCGAGCACGGACAGGATCAACAGCACGGAGAATTGCCCGGCCACGTCCATGGTGAAATTCATGCTCTGGATCAGCATGCCGAGCCCCGATTGCGCGCCGACGAATTCGCCGACGATGGCGCCGATCAGCGCGAAGATCATGGCGATCTCCAATCCGGCGAAGATGTAGGGCATGGCGTTCGGCAATTGCAGCATCCAGAAGATCTGCCAGCGCGAGGCGGCGAGCGAGCGCATCAGATTAATGCGATCCTCCTCGGCCGAGCGCAGGCCGACGATGGTGTTCACCATCAGCGGGAAAAAGGCGACCAGCGCGGCCGCCACCACCTTCGAGGTGATGCCGAGGCCGAACCAGATGATGATGAGCGGCGCGAGCGCGACCTTCGGCATCGCCTGGAACATGACGATGAAAGGGTAGAGGAAATATTCGACGCGGCGGGAAAGCGCGACGGCGACGCCGAGCGTGAAGGCGAGCACCGAGCCGAGCACGAAGCCCATCAGGGTTTCGGCGACCGTCACGCCGATGTGATCGAGATAAAGGTAGCTCACCGTGCCGCGATAGAGCGCGACGAAGATGCTGCTCGGCGCGGGAAGGATAAAGGCGGGGACGCCGAGCGCCCGCACCAGCGCTTCCCAGACGAGCAAGGTTGCCGCGATCAACAGGAGCCGCAGGGAAAATCCGCGCATGCCTTTCATCATTCGAGACCCCCTCCGGCGTTCAACACGCCGCGAATGCGCCGTACATAACCGCCGAACTTTTCCGTGTTCATCACGTCGAGCGAGCGCGGCCGCGGCAATTCGACCGCGAACAGGTCGCCGACCTTTCCCGGCCGCGGCGTCATCACCAGCACGCGGTCGCCGAGGAACACGGCCTCGGCGGTCGAATGGGTGATGAAGACGACGGTCTTGCGGCGCTCCATCCAGATGCGCTGCAATTCGACGTTCATCGCCTCGCGCGTCATCGCGTCGAGCGCGCCGAAGGGCTCGTCCATCAACAGAAGCGCCGGGTCGTGGATCAGCGCGCGCACCAGCGCCACGCGCTGCTGCATGCCGCCGGAAAGCTCCCAGGGATAGCGGTGCTCGAAGCCGTCGAGCCCGACGAGCTTGAGCAAATCGTAGGCGCGCTTGGTCATTTCCGCGCGGCCGAGCCGCTGCACGTCGGCCGGCAACAGCACGTTGCCGAGCACCGAGCGCCAGGGGAACAGGACCGGCGATTGGAACACGACGCCGATGTCGCGACGGGGACCGTCGATCGCGGTGTCGTTGAGCCACGCCTCGCCTTCGGTGGCGTGAAGGAGGCCGGCGAGAATTTTCAGGAGCGTCGATTTTCCGCAACCCGACGGCCCGACGATGGATAGGAATTCGCGGTCGGGAACGGAGAAGTCGATGTCGTCGAGCGCGAGAATGCCGTCCGCGCGGCCGCCATAGCGCTTGCGCAAGCGCCGGACCGCAATGACCTCGCGCGCCGCCGCCGTTTCGGCGGCGGGCGCGACGATGCGCAATCCCCCCTGCAGAATGTTCCACTCCCTCTGGCGCACGTTTCGATGGTTCGGCGTGATGGCGCCGTGCGCGATGACGTTTCGGGCCGATTGGCAATTAGGCTAGGGTGGAGGGCCGGGCCGGTCAACCGTAACGGTAATCGGCTGTGGGATCGGCTCACGCCCAAGGGAAGGCAATGTCCAAGACAATCAAAGTGTGGGGGCGTTTCTCCTCCTCCAACGTGAAAAAGGTCATGTGGCTCGCCGACGAGATCAAGCTCGAGGTGGAGCGCATCGACGCCGGCCGCCAATACGGCGTGGTCGACACGCCCGCCTACAAGGCGCTCAATCCGAATTCGAAAGTGCCGACGATCGAGGACGGAGATTTCGTTCTGTGGGAATCGAACTCGATCATGCGCTATTTGTGCATGAAATACGGCGGCGAAGCGCTTTATCCCGCCGATCCCGCGACGCGCGCCGATATCGACCGCTGGCTCGACTGGTCGCTTTCGATTCTGGTTCCGCTCGAGAGCCCGCTTTTTCTCTCCACCATCCGCATCCCGCCCGAGAAACACGACCAGGCCGCGATCGCCGCGGGCACGAAAAAGCTCGCGGAAATTTACGCCATCCTCGAGCGCCGCCTCGAAGGGCGCGATTATCTCGTCAAGGACTTCTCCATCGCCGACCTCGGGCTTTCGATTTTCGCCGACCGCTGGCTGCGCAACCCGTTTCTCAAAGGCCGGCCCGAATCGGCCCGGCTCGCCGCCTGGATCGCACGCATTCGCCCGCGCCACGGCTTCCAGAAATTCGTCGACGTGCCGCTCGAATGAGGCGGTTGCCGGGGTGGAATTGAAAACGCGCTGGTTTTTACGGCGCGCGCGAAACGTTCATCGAAAGGAAGCGACATGAACATCGTCACGATTTGCGGCAGCCTGCGCAAGGGCTCCTATAACCGGATGCTGATGGGCACGCTGCCGGCGCTGGCGCCGGCAGGCATGAATTTCAAGGAGGCGCCGCCCTACGACCATATTCCGCTCTACAACGCCGATCTGCACGCCGACGGCAAATTCCCGGCGCCGGTGACGGCGTTTGCCGATGCGATCCGCGCCGCCGACGGCGTCATCATCGTCACGCCGGAATACAATTACACCATCCCCGGCGCGCTCAAGAACGCGGTGGACTGGGTGTCGCGGATGAAGGACCAGCCGTTCAAGGAAAAGCCGATCGCGATCCAATCGGCGACGCAGGGACCCATGGGCGGCGGCCGCATGCAATATCACGTCCGCACGATGATGGTTTTTCTCAACGCGTTTGTCTTCAACACGCCGGAAATCTTCGTCGGCCTCGCGCAGAACAAGTTCGACGACAAGGGGGAGTTGAAGGACGAGGCGACGAAGGAGTTCATCAAGCGCCAGCTCGCGGGCTTCGCGAAATTCGTCGAGCGCCTCAAAGCGTGAGCGGAAGAAGTCTCTCGCGCGCACAATAATACCCGTCATCTCGGCCAAGCCGCGCGAAGCGCGGCGCGAGCCGGGATCCAGAATCGCGGGAATTGAGTACGGCGATTCTGGATCCCGGGTCTCGGCCACACAAGTCGGCTGTTGGCGACTTGTGAGTATTGATTCCGATCTCGGGCAAGCCCGAGATCGGATGGCCTCGCCCGGGATGACAGAGAATTTAGAGCGGCACGTACGGCCGCGCGGTCACCGCTTGGCGTTGGCGATTTCGATCAACACGTCGGCATGGCAGGGGCCGTCGAGCGGACACCAGCAGGCGAGATCACGGCCGGCAAGCTCGCGGCGCACGTCTTCGACCGACACGCGCAATTTTCCCGCCCGCAAATCGCGCCTGTATCTCGCGACCGCCTGCGCCCGCGTCATCCCGTTCGGCCGATAGGGGTTGCCCCATTTGGTCGGCCGCGCCACCACCACCGCGCCTTGCGGCAGGCGGGCGCCCTTTTGGCGCGAGAGCTTGAGGCGGCGCGGCTTCGCCATGGTCAGTCGTCGCTTTTGCGGCGGTAATCGTCCTCGAAGCGCTCGATGTCGTCCTCGCCGAAATAGCTGCCGGTCTGCACCTCGATCAATTCGAGCGGGGTTTTTCCCCGATTTTCCAAGCGGTGCTTGGCTCCGAGCGGCACGTAGGCCGACTGGTTCTCCTTCAGCGTGCTCACCTTCTTGCCGATGGTGACGCGCGCGGTGCCGCGCACCACCACCCAATGCTCGGCGCGGCGGCGGTGCTTTTGCAACGACAGCCGTCCGCCTGGCTTCACCACGATGCGCTTCACCTGAAATCGCTCGCCCCGGTCGAGGTTGTGGTAATTTCCCCACGGCCGGTAGACGCGGGCGTGAACGCTCGCTTCCGGGCGGCCTTGCTTGCGCAATTCCTCCACGAGCTCGCGCAGATCCTCGGCGCGCGCGCGGTCGGCGATCAGCACCGCGTCGTTTTCGACGACGACCACGAGATCCTTGACGCCGAGCAGCGCCGTGAGCTTGCCGTCGCTTGCGACGTAGGAACCGCGCGAATCGACGAGCACGACCTCGCCGCGCGCGGCATTGCCGGAGGAATCATGCGGCGCCTCTTTCCACACCGCATGCCAACCGCCGAGATCCGACCAGCCGTAGGCGGCCGGCACCACCGCGGCGCGGCGGGTCTTTTCCATCACCGCGTAATCGACCGATTTTGCCGCCGCCGCGGAAAACGCCTTTTTGTCCAACAGAATAAAGCCGAGGTCTTGCGTGGCCTTTTTCACCGCCCGCCGGACGGCGGCGAGGCTCGCGGGCTCGAACGCGGCGTATTCGGCGAGAAAGGCGTCGACGCGGAATAAAAAATTTCCGGAATTCCAGAGATAGCCCTCGTTGATGTAGCGCTCGGCGGTTTTTAGATCGGGCTTCTCGACGAACTTCTCGACCTCGCTGGCGCCTCCTTCGAGCGGCTGGCCGGGCTTGATGTAGCCATAGCCCGTCGCCGCATGGTCGGGCACGCAGCCGAAGGTGACGATCTTGCCGCGCTCGGCGGCGGCGCGCGCCAAGAGACAAGCGGCGACGAAGCGGGTCGGCTCGCGCACGACATGATCGGCGGCGAGCACCAGGGCGAGCGTCGCCGGGTCGCGGGCGGCGAGAAGCTCGCTCGCGGCGGTGATCGCCGGACCCGAATTGCGGCGCGCGGGCTCGAGCAGGATTTCGCCGGCGCGCCCGATTTCGTCCAGCTGCTCGCGCACGAGAAAGCGGTAGTCGCGGTTGGTGACGATGACCGGCGTGGCGAAGATTTCCGGATCGGCGACGCGCTTCACCGTTTCCTGCAGGGTCGAAAGCGGTCCCAAGAGCTTGAGGAACTGCTTCGGCCGGCTGTCGCGGGAAGCCGGCCATAGCCGCGTGCCGGCGCCGCCGCACAGAATCACCGGATGAATGAGCTTCGCCATCGGCGCTTTCGAGGACGGCGGCCCTCAGGCGTTCGCCGCCTGCCGTTCGCTGAACTGCATCTGGTACAAAACATGATAGCGCCCGCGCCGCGCCACGAGTTCGTCGTGGCGGCCCACTTCGACGATGCGGCCGCCTTCCATCACCAAAATGCGGTTGGCGGCGATCACCGTCTGCAGGCGGTGGGCGATGACGATCGTCGTGCGCGATATCCTGAGCGCATCGAGCGCGCGCTGGACGATGAGTTCGGATTCCGAATCGAGCGACGCGGTCGGCTCGTCGAGCAAAAGGATCGGCGCGTTCTTCAAGAACGCGCGGGCGATCGCGATGCGCGCGCGCTGCCCGCCGGATAGCTGCAGGCCGTGCTCGCCGACGGGGGTGCCGTAACCCGGCCCGAAGCCGAGGATGAAATCATGGGCGTGCGCGGCCTTCGCCGCGGCGATGATCTCGCTTTCGCGCGCCTCGGGACGGCCGAGCGCGATGTTGTCGCGGATGGTGCCGGAAAACAGGACGACGTCTTGGCTGACATAGGCGATGGCGTCGCGGAGCGAGCGGCGGGAGACTTTGGCGATATCCTGACCGTCGATCAGGATGGCGCCCGCCTGCGGCTCGTAGAACCGTTCGATCAGACCCATGACGGTGGATTTGCCCGAGCCCGACGGGCCGACGAGGGCGGTGGTCTGCGCGGGTTCGGCCATGAAAGAGAAGCGCCGCAATACCGGTTCGCCGGGCCGATAGGCGAATTCGATGTCGCGGAATTCGATCTTGCCGCTTTTCACCGCGAGTTGCGGCAGGCCTTCGGGCTCGCGCTCGGCAGGCTTGCTGTCGATGATCTCGAATAGGTTGCGGACGTAGACGAGGTTCGCCGCGACGTCGATATTGACGCGCGCGAGCCGCTTCGCCGGCTCGTAGGCGAGCAGAAGCGCGGTGATGACCGAAAAGAATTCGCCGGGGAGCCGCCCGCCCTTGAGCACGCCGAGGCCCGCATACATCACCGCCGCCGCCACCGCGAAGCCGCCGAGCATTTCCATCAGCGGACTCGAGCGCGCGCTCACGCGCACCCATTTGTTCATTGCCTGCTCGACCTCGCCGACATGCGCGTTCATCCGTATGCGCAGCATGTCCTCGAGGTTGAAGGATTTGACCATGCGGATTCCTTGAATGGTCTCCTGCATGGTGTGGAGAATTTTTCCGGCGCCGACGAATTGGCGCTGCACGATCTTGCGGGTGCGCCGGATGAGCGAGCGGACGCCGACCACCGCGACCGGCAAGGCGACCAGACAAATGAAGGCGAGGAAGGCGTCCTGAATGACCATCACGATGACGAGGCCGATGAGCGACAGAAGATCGCGGCCGACCGTCGTGATCAGGATCTCGAGAATGGCGCGGGCGCCGGCGGCGCCGGAATTCAGCCGGTTGAGGAATTCCGTCGAATGGCGCTCGGAAAAGAAGGGAATCGCTTGCGCCAGCAAATTGTCGTAGAGGCGCTTCTGATAGCCGGCGATGATGCGGTTGCCGATGCGTCCGAGGGTGACCGCCTGGCCATAGGCCGAAAAACCCTTGATGGCGGCGAGTGCCATCAGCGTGCCGCCCAGCGCCCAAATCGCCCCTTCGCGGCCTTCGACGAAAATTTTATTGATGACGTCCTTCATCAGATAGGCGGAAAACGCCGTCGAGGCCGCGACCAAGGCCATGAACAGGAAGGCGAGCGCGTAGCGCCACGCATAGCGGCGGCCATCGGTGAGCAACAGGCGCGGGATGATCGCCCGCGCGTCCTCGCCGAGGAGTCCGGACAGGCGGAACTTAATGCGCTCTAACAGCATGGCGGGGCAGCTCGCGATGAAGCCGGTTTTTGCCGCAATGTCAATGGCCTAGGGGAGGATCGAGGGCCGCCCAGGGTGCTCATTTTCGCTCGAGAATCGATTGCAATTCGGCGCGCAAATTCGCCGCGAGATCATCGCGCGCCAGCGCGTAGGCGACGTTGGCGGCCAGAAAACCGATCTTCGAGCCGCAGTCGAAGGTGCGGCCCTCGAAGTCGACGCCGTAGAAGGGCTGCTTTTTCGCGAGCGCCTGCATGGCGTCGGTGATCTGGATTTCGCCGCCGGCGCCGCGCTCTTGGTTCTCGAGCAAGGCGAAGATTTCAGGCTGCAAGATGTAGCGGCCGGTGATGATGCGGTTCGACGGCGCCTTGCCGCGCGGCGGCTTCTCGACCATGCCGGTGATCTTGAAAGCCGCTCCCTTGCGCTCTCCCATGCCGACCACGCCGTACATGTGGGTGCGCTCGTCGGGCACTTCCTCGACCGCGATCAAATTCGCATCGCCGCCGAGCGCGGCGTAAGCCTCGATCATCTGCGCGAGACAGGATTTTTTCGCCTGCACCAACACGTCGGGAAGAAGAAGCGCGAAGGGCTCGTTGCCGACGATTTCGCGCGCGCACCACACGGCGTGACCGAGCCCGAGCGGCGATTGCTGGCGGATGAAGCTCATCGCGCCCGCGGCGGGAAGATCGCGCTCGAGCTGTTCGAGCTCGGCCTTCTTGCCGCGCTCGCGCAAGGCGATTTCGAGCTCGACCGGGCGGTCGAAATGGTCTTCGATCGCGCCCTTGTTGCGGCTGGTGACGAAAATGAAATGCTCGATGCCGGCCTCGCGCGCCTCGTCGACGACGTGCTGAATCAGCGGCCTGTCGACCACGGTCAGCATCTCCTTCGGCATCGCCTTGGTCGCGGGCAAGAAGCGGGTGCCGAGGCCGGCGACCGGAAAAACAGCCTTGCGTATCTTTCGCATTCTCGCTCTTCTTCGCTTGCGGGAGAGTAGAATCGACGCTTCTATGTCGCGTCCTGAACGGCTTTGCAAATCGAAACGGCGGAATCGATGAGCGGACCCATTCTCGTCTTCGGCGCGCGCGGCCAGGTCGGGCGCGAGATCGTGTCGCTCGCCGCCGCCCGCGGCCTGCCGGTGGTGGGGCTTTCGCGCACCGACGCCGACATCACCAACGAGACGACGGTGCGCGCCGCGTTCGAGGTGCACCGGCCCTCGGTGGCGGTGAACGGCGCCGGCTACACGTCGGTCGACCGGGCGGAGCGCGAGCCCGAGATCGTGGCCGTGGCCAATGTGGCGGGGCCGGCGGTGCTGGCGGCGGTGTGCGCGGCTACGTCCGTGCCGCTTATCCATCTATCGTGCGATTACGTCTTCAACGGCGCCAAGAAAACCGCCTATGTCGAAGGCGACCGGGTGGCGCCGATCAGCGTCTATGGCCGCACCAAGGCGGAGGGCGAGGCGAAGGTGCGCGAGCTCTTGCCGCGCCACGTCATCCTGCGCTCGTCGTGGATCTACGGCCCGCACGGCCAGAATTTCCTGCGCAACGTCTTGAAGCTCGCCTCCGAGCGCGACGAATTGCGCGTCGTCGGCGACCAGATCGGCTGTCCCACCGCCACCATCGACATCGCCGAAGCGGTGCTCGCGGTCGCCCGCAAGCTCGCCGGCGAAGCGAAAGTTTCCGGTATTTTTCACTTCGCCGGCAGCGGCGCCATCAGCCGCTACGGCTTCGCGGCGGAAATCGTGCAGCGGCAGGCGGTCTTTACCGGGCGGACGCCGAAGGTGACGGAAATCAAAATGGCCGAATATCCCGTCGCCGCCAAGCGGCCGCTCAATTGCGAGCTCGACTCCTCGCGCTTCCGCGCCGCATTCGGCTATAGCGCCGCGCCCTGGCAGCACCGGGTCGCCGAAGTGGTCGCGGCGCTCTTGGCGCCGGCGATGGCGAAGAAGGTCGCGACCTAAGCGCATGATCCCGAAAAGTGGGAACCGGTTTTCGGAAAGGATCGTGCTCCCGTAAAATATCAGGGAAGGCGCGGGTCGGCGACTTGGCCGACCGCGGGGCGGCCGACGCTGAAATAGTGAAATCCCTTCGCCGTCATTTCTTCCGGACGATAGATATTGCGCAGGTCCACGACGAGCGGCTGCTTCAGCTCGCGCTTCAGCCGGTCGAGATCGAGCGCGCGGTAGGCGTCCCACTCGGTGAGGATGACGAGCGCGTCGGCGTCTTTCGCGGCTTCGTAGGGGTTCTTGCACATCTCGACGCCGCGCAAGAGCTTGGCGGCCTCGCTCATCGCCTGCGGATCGTGCGCGCGCAGCCTCGCGCCCGCCGCCTGCAGCGCCGGAATGATGACGAGGCTCGCGGCTTCGCGCAAATCGTCGGTATTGGGCTTGAAGGCGAGGCCGAGGACAGCGACCGTCTTGCCCGCGACCGTGCCGCCGCAAGCGGCGACGATCTTCTCCGCCATCGCGCGTTTGCGCGCGTCGTTCACCGCCACCACCGTCTCGACGATCCGGGCGGGCGCGCCCGCTTCCTGCGCGGTCCGCATCAGCGCCACCGTGTCCTTGGGAAAGCACGAGCCGCCGAAGCCGGGGCCGGCGTGGAGGAATTTCGAGCCGATGCGGTTGTCGAAGCCGATGCCGCGCGCGACTTCCTGCACGTCGGCGCCGACCTTCTCGCACAGATCGGCCATCTCGTTGATGAAGGTGATCTTGGTGGCGAGAAACGCATTCGCCGCGTATTTGATCAGCTCCGCCGTGCGCCGCTCGGTGAACAGGATGGGTGCGGCATTGAGGTAAAGCGGGCGATAGACCACGGTCATCGCCTCGCGCGCGCGCCGGTCGCTGGTGCCGATGACGATGCGGTCCGGCCGCTTGAAATCGTTGATGGCGGCGCCTTCGCGCAGGAATTCCGGGTTGGAAACGACGGAAAAGTCCGCCTTCGGCTTGGCCTCGCGGATCACGCGCTCGACTTCGTCGCCGGTGCCGACCGGTACGGTCGATTTCGTCACCACGACGGTGTAGCCGCCGAGCGCGGCGGCGATTTCGCGCGCCGCACCCAGCACGTAGCTGAGATCGGCGTGACCGTCGCCGCGGCGCGACGGCGTGCCGACGGCGATGAAGGCGACGTCCGCCTCCTTGACCGCGGCGGGAAGCTCGGTGGCGAAGGCGAGCCGGCCTTCCTTGACGTTTAGCTCGACGAGTTCGTCGAGGCCGGGCTCGAAGATCGGAATTTCGCCGCGCCGCAAGGCGGCGATCTTGCCGGCGTCCTTGTCGACGCACACGACCCGGTGGCCGAAATCGGCGAAGCAGGCCCCGGAGACGAGGCCGACATAACCGGTGCCGATCATGGCGATACGCATGAGAACCAACCCCGCGACGGGCGCGGGTTTCGCATGCGGCGCGCGCGCGGGCAAGCGCTTAGGTTCGGGGAATTACCTCACCGC
>Ga0207505_100023_pt1 | contig 42332 bp, 44 predicted proteins | sample NitcycUWRROWE17A_FD_188207 | JGI IMG/M metagenome (GOLD analysis project Ga0207505, IMG submission 188207) | Soil microbial communities from Arlington Agricultural Research Station in Wisconsin, USA - Nitrogen cycling UWRJ-ROWE17-A (SPAdes) | ecosystem: Environmental > Terrestrial > Soil >... | reverse complement strand
CGCCAAGGTCGATGCCGAAACGGCGTTGCGCGCCGCCAATCGCAAATTCGAGCGCCGCTTTCAGGCTATCGAGCGCGCGCTCGCTTTACGGGGCAAGACGCCGGCGCAGTCGGATCTGGCCGAAATGGACGCGCTGTGGGACGCGGCGAAAGAGGCCGAAGCGCGCGGCGAAGGCGGGCTCAAGCGGAAGTGAGGATCGCTTGCGGAAACCGCCGGCGGATCATGTCGAGCTTGGCGGAATCCACCCGCACGGTGACCATCAGCCGCCCGTCTTCGCCCATGTCGCGGCCAAGCACCTCGGCCTGGCGATGCAGCCAGCCGAGACCGGCGCCGTCGGCCGGATCGAGCGCGAGCGACAACAGCGTTCGACTGGCCGCGAGCCGCGTCTTGATCGCTTCCAACAACGCCGCCATCCCCTCGCCGGTCAGCGCCGACGCGAGCGCCGGCCGCGCATCGAGCGCTTGCCGCGCGGCGATATTTTGCAGCCGCGCGCGCGCGTCGGCGTCGAGCAAATCGATCTTGTTCCACACCTCGATGACGCGGCGGTGATCGTCGGGATCGATGCCGAGATCGCGCAGGATGCCGGCGACGTCGCCGGCCTGCGCCAGGCTGTCCTCGTGCGCGCAGTCGCGCACGTGAACGACGATATCGGCCTCGGTCACCTCCTCGAGCGTGGCGCGGAACGCCGCGATCAGCATGGTCGGAAGTTCTGAAATGAAACCGACGGTGTCCGACAAGATGGCACGCGTACCGCCGGGGAGATCGACGGCGCGAAGCGTCGGGTCGAGGGTGGCGAACAACAGATCCGCCGCCCGCACCGAAGCCTTGGTCAGCGTGTTGAACAGCGTCGACTTGCCGGCGTTGGTGTAGCCGACGAGCGCGACGATCGGATACGGCACGCGCTTGCGGTTCTCACGATGCAGCCCGCGCGTGCGCTTCACCCGCTCAAGCTCGCGCTCGATCCTGCTGATCCGCTCGCCGATCTGGCGGCGGTCGGCCTCGATCTGCGTCTCGCCCGGGCCGCCGAGAAAGCCGAAGCCGCCGCGCTGCCGCTCGAGATGCGTCCACGAGCGCACCAGCCGGCTTTTTTGATAGTTGAGGTGCGCGAGCTCGACTTGCAGCGTGCCTTCCTTGGTGTGCGCGCGCTCGCCGAAAATCTCCAGGATCAGGCCGGTGCGGTCGACGACCTTGGCGCCCCAGGCTTTTTCCAAATTGCGCTGCTGCACCGGCGACAGCGCGCCGTCGACGAAGACGAGGCCCGCCTCCTCCGCCCGCACGATGCCGGCGATTTCCTCGACCTTGCCCTTGCCGAGAAACGTCGCCGGCTTGATTTGCGCGAGCGGCACGATGCCCGCGCTCGCCACGTCGAGGTCGATCGCGCGCGCGAGCCCGATCGCCTCCTCCAGCCGTGCATCGATTCCGCGCGCCGCTCTGCGCTCACCCGCCTTCGGCGCCCGCCGCGCCAGATGCGGCACGATGACGATGACCCGCGCGCTCGATCCGGCCGGTGCGAAGCGCCCGCCTTCTCGCTTTCCCCTCCGCCCGCGATGCGGCTCCAATCAGGCCTTGTCCATGGCGGGCACGCCGTCGTCCGTCGGCTCGAACAGCTGGATCGGATGACCCGGCATCACCGTGGAAATCGCGTGCTTGTACACGAGTTGAGAGTGTCCATCCCGGCGCAACAATACGCAGAAATTGTCGAACCACGTCACCACGCCCTGCAATTTCACGCCGTTCACCAGGAAGATCGTGAGCGGGATTTTGTTTTTGCGAACGTAGTTGAGAAAGGTGTCTTGAAGATTTTGAGCGCGTTCCGCCGCCATTGCTGTTGTCCTTTTTTGGTGGAGGGCGAGCGATTGTCTCGGCGATCCTTCGGCTCGCCGGGCTTCCCGTCCGCGGCAATCCGCGCGAAAGCACGTCCATTAGAAAGCGGAACCCGTGGGCGCGCAAGACGGAATTCCGCCGCACCCGCCCATTGATTGCGCCGCCATGCCATGGCTTTGGCGCTCATTCCCCGATCTCGGCGGCCTCGTGAAAACGGGCGCGCAGCATGCGCGCGAGCGGACCCGGCTTGCCGTCGGCGATCGGCGTTCCGTCGATTTTGATCACCGGCATCACGATCTGGGTGGCGGCGGTGACGAAGGCTTCCCGTGCTTGCAAGGCCTCGTCGACGCGAAAGGGCCGCTCCTCGATCGTGAGCCCGGAGGCCGCCGCCATCTCGAATACGACGGTGCGCGTAATGCCGCGCAGAATGCCGTGCTCGGCCGGCCGCGTCACCAGCGCTCCCTCGCCGGTCACGATCCAGGCGTTGGACGCCGCGCCCTCGGTGACGAAGCCCGCTTCGTCGACGAACCAGGCTTCGGCCGCGCCCGCCTCCCGCGCCGTCTGGCGCGCGAGCACGTTGGGCACGAGCGCGATCGTCTTGATATCGACCCGCTGCCAGCGGTTGTCATCGAGCGTGATGACGGAGATCCCCGTTTCGGCGACGCGCTCCGCTTTGGCGCGGTCGCGCGCGCGCGCGGTGACGACGAGGCTCGGGCGCGTGCCGGCGGGTGGAAAGGCGTGTTCGCGCCGGGCCACGCCGCGCGTCACCTGCAGGTAGAGCAGCCCGTCGCGCACGCGGTTGAGACGGACGGTCTCGCGCAGCACGAAACCGAGCGCGCGCGGCGCCATCGGCGGCGGGATGCGCAGCTCCCCGAGCGAGCGCGAAAGCCGCTGCAGATGGCGCCGCTCGTCGACGATCCGCCCTTCCCGCACCTCGCAAACCTCATAGACGCCGTCGGCGAATTGATAGCCGCGGTCCTCGATATGAACCGCGGCGTGCCGGTACGGAAGGTAGCGTCCGTTGACGAAAGCGAAACGGGACAACGGGCGCCCGCCCGCTCAGTCGACGCCGAGCGCCTTGAGCTTGCGGTGAAGCGCCGAGCGCTCCATGCCCACGAACTCGGCGGTGCGCGAGATGTTGCCGCCGAAGCGGCTGATCTGGGCGATGAGATATTCGCGCTCGAACGCTTCGCGCGCCTCGCGCAGCGGCAGGCTCATCAAATGCTCGCCGCCGCCCAGGCCGTTCGGCATGTTGGGAACGAGCGCGACCACGTCCTGCGGCAACATGCTGGCGGTCACGGTGGCGTCGGCGGCGCCGCCGGCGAGGATCAGGAGCCGCTCGACATTGTTGCGCAACTGCCGGACGTTGCCCGGCCAATCGTGCGACTCCAGCACCGCCAGCGCGTCCGGCCCGACCTGGCGCCGCGGCAGCCCGGTGGCGTTCGAAATCTGATCGAGGAAGTAATCGACGAGCTCGGCGATGTCCTCGCGACGCTCCGACAGCGGCGGCACGCGGATCGGCACCACGCTCAAGCGATGGTAGAGGTCTTCGCGGAAATTGCCTTCGGCGACTTCCGCCTCGAGATTGCGGCTGGTGCAGGAAATGATGCGCACATCGACGTTGATGCGCGCGCTGCCGTTGACGCGCTGGAAATTCTGCTCGACCAAGACGCGCAGGATGCGGTTTTGCGTCTCCTTCGGCATGTCGGCGATTTCGTCGATGAACAGCGTGCCACCGTCCGCCTCCTCGAGCGCGCCGACCTTGCGCGCGGTGCCGTCGCCGTTCGCCTCGACGCCGAAGAGCTCCATCTCCATGCGCTCGGGCGTGATCGCCGCCGCGTTGATGACGACGAACGGTCCCTGCGTGCGCGCGGAGCTGGCGTGAATCATGCGCGCCGTGATTTCCTTGCCGGAGCCCGACGTTCCGACGATCAGGATTCGGCTGTTGGTGGGCGCCACGCGCTCGATCGTCTGGCGCAGCTGATGCATGGCGGGCGAGGAGCCGACGAGCCGGTCGGCGTGCGGCGCCAGATGCTTCAGCGAGCGCACTTCGCGCCGGAGCCTGAGCGTCTCCAGCGCGCGGCTCGCGACCACGACCAGGCGGTCGGCATTGAACGGCTTTTCGATGAAGTCGTAGGCGCCGCGCTTGATCGCCGCCACCGCGGTTTCGATGGTGCCGTGGCCCGAGATCATCACCACCGGCATGTCGGGATATTCGGTCTTGATCACGTCGAGAAGCGCCAATCCGTCGAGGCGGCTGCCTTCGAGCCAGATATCGAGCAGCACGAGATGCGGACGGCGCGCCTGGATCGCCGTGATCGCGTCGTCGGCGTTCTTCGCGGTGCGAACCGCATAGCCTTCGTCCTCGAGGATGCCCGCCACGAGCTCCCGAATGTCGGCTTCGTCGTCGACGATGAGGATATCCGTCGCCATGTTTATGCCGTTGACACTTTCTGCTCGCCTTGCGTTTCCGTTTCGCCCGGCTCGGCCGGTGTTTCCGCCGCGCCTTCGACGGCGAATGAGAGCCGAACCCAGGCGCCGCGGCCGCCTTCGTGCACGGCGGGCGCGTCGCGCAATTCGATTCTGCCGCCGTGCTCCTCGAGAATCTTGCCGACGATGGCAAGCCCGAGGCCCGTTCCCTTCTCGCGCGTCGTGACGTAGGGCTCCAGCAACCGCTCCCGGTTCTCGCGCGGCAAGCCCACGCCGTTGTCGATGACGTCGACGATCGCCGTCGCGCCTTCCCGCGCGGCATGCACGATGATGCGGCCCTTTCCGCGCTCGGCCGGCGGCACCGTTTCGATGGCCTCCACCGCGTTCTTGATGATGTTGGTGAGCGCCTGCGATATCAGCCGGCGATCGAAGCGCGCCGGGAGCTTCGAGGACGGAAGCTCGACCTCGAAATTGATCTCCGGATGCCCCACCCGCATCAGGAACACCACCTGCCGGACGGTTTCGGCAAGATCCTGGCTCTCCACCACCGGCTTCGGGGTGCGGGCGAAAGTGGAAAACTCGTCGACCATTCTGCCAATGTCGCCGACCTGGCGGATGATGGTCTGCGTGCACTGCTCGAAGATCTCATGGTCGTTGGCGAGCAACTTTCCGTACTTGCGCCGCAGGCGCTCCGCCGACAGTTGAATGGGGGTCAGCGGGTTCTTGATCTCGTGGGCGATGCGCCGCGCAACGTCGGCCCAGGCCGAGGTTCGTTGGGCGGAGACGAGTTCCGTGATGTCGTCGAGCGTGACCACATAGCCGTGTTCCGACTCCGACGACGCTTCCGTCGTCACCCGCACGTTGATCGTGCGCTCGCGCCCGCCGCGCATCAGCTTGATCGTGCCGTGCACGCGCTCCTCGCCGGCGAGCGCCTTGGCGACCAGCGGTGCGATTTCCGGAATCTGCTCGCCGACCGCGACCCCGATGAGATCCGCCTCGGAATGATTGAGCAGCCGTTCGGCGGAACGGTTGATGATCGTGACGCGGCCCTTGGTATCGAGCCCGACCACCCCCGCGCCGACGCCGGAGAGCACCGCCTCGGTAAAGCGGCGGCGCTGGTCGATCTGGTCGCGCGCGCCGACGATGTCGTCGTGCTGGGAGCGAAGCTCGTCCGTCATCTTGTTGAAGCTTTCGCTGAGGTTCGCGAGATCCCCTTCGCTCCGCCGCAGCGGAACCTTGACGTTGAGATTTCCGGAAGCGATGAGATCGGCGGCGCTGATCAGGCGGCGGATCGGGGCCGCGAGCCAATTCGCAAAGTTCAGCCCGAGCCACACCGAGGACAACAACAGAATCAGCGCGATGACCGCGTACATCAGCGCGAAGGCGACCTGCACGCCGAAGCGCCGCTCCTCCATGCTCGAATATTCGGCAAGCCCCGCCTCGGTCGATCGAAGATACTGCAGCACCTTGGGATCGATGGGGCGCGCGACGTAAAGATAGGTGTCGTCGAAGGAGGGAAGCGGCATGACGGCGGCGACAAAATCGGCATCGTCAGAGAAATAGACGATCGGCCGCTGCACCGTCGCCTGTCTGACCGAAAGATTGAGCGGAACCTTTGCCTCGCGGCCGAGATCGACGTCGGCGCGCTCGACGATCGTCGAATCGCCGTGAATCATCATGGTGGCCGGAAGGCCGCGGATCGATGCCTGGGCGGTGAGAATTTCGCGAAACCGCGGACGGTTTTCGTCATACATGCCGCGCAGCCGCGACAGATCGTCCGCCATGGCGGCGAGATCGGCGCGAATTCCGAAGGCATGCTCGCGCACATAGGTTTGCGCGACGCTTACGGCGCTGCCGACAATGGCGCGCGTGCGCGTGGAGAACCAGTAATCGAGACCGCGCTCGAGCGTAATCGAGGCGATGACCGCGACCAGAACCGCGGGAACCGCCGCGACGATGCCGAACATCAACGCGATGCGCACATGCAGCCGTGCGCCCGCGCGCCCCTTCCGACGCGCGCGGATCAGGTCGAAAAAGCCCCAGGTGACGATGCCGATGAGCACTGCCACCATGGTCGCATTGGCAAGCAGCACCGAAACCACGATCTCGTGGGTCGGGACGATCGGCGTGAGACCGGTGAGGACCAGGAAGGTGAGCAGCGCCGATAACAGCGCCAGCACCACCGCCGCCGGCGCGAGCAAGCCGCGCAGCGTCCGCGGCGGCCGCGGGAATGGCGGCGAAACGGTCACGGGCGGCGATTTTGCGATGAATTCGGACATGCGCAGCCATCAAGACCGGCCGGAATGGACGGCGACTGATGCCTTCCTACAACACTGGTGCAAAAATGTGACAGATTCAGCCCGGCGCCGCCATAGGGCCGGAATTTCTCAACGGCCGCTTCGAATGACCTGAACGTCGAGATCGCGGATTTTCTTACGCAAGGTATTGCGGTTAACCCCTAGAAGCTCCGCAGCTTTAATCTGATTGCCGCGGGTGGCGGCAAGCGCCGCCGTCACCAGCGGGCCCTCCACTTCCTTCAGGATCCGGTGGTAAAGGCCGGGCGGCGGCAGCGCCTCGGCGCTGAAGCCGGCGAAATAGCGCGCCAGATGCCGCTCGACCGAGGCGGACAGCGTCTCCTCGGTGCGCTCGGCGTCCAGGCTCGTCGCCGCGGGCTGCACGAGCTCGGCCTCCAAAATACTCGCCCCGATGATTTCCTGCGGATAAAGCGCGGCGAGCCGCCGCACCAGGTTTTCCAATTCGCGCACATTGCCCGGCCAGCGATAGCGCTTCAGCCGTTCGAGCGCGGCCGGCTCGATCTGCTTTCGCGGCAGGCCCTCGCGTTCGGCGAGCGCGAAGAAATGCCGCACCAGATCGACGATGTCCTCGCTCCGCTCGCGCAACGGCGGCAGCCGCAGCGGCACCACGTTGAGGCGGAAGAACAGGTCCTCGCGGAACAGCCCCTGCTGAATCAGGATGCGCAGGTCCTTGTTGGAGGCCGCGATGATACGCACGTCGGTCTTGATCGGCGTGCGGCCGCCGACCGTGGTGTACTCGCCCTGTTGCAAGACGCGCAGCAGCCGCGTCTGCGCTTCCATCGGCATGTCGCCGATCTCGTCGAGGAACAGCGTGCCGCTCTCGGCCTGTTCGAAGCGCCCGGAGCTGCGCGCCTGGGCGCCGGTGAACGCCCCCTTCTCGTGGCCGAACAGCTCCGATTCGATCAGGTCGCGCGGGATCGCCGCCATGTTGATCGCCACGAACGGGCCGTCGCGCCGCTTGCCGTAATCGTGCAGCGCGCGCGCCACCAGTTCCTTGCCGGTGCCGGACTCGCCCGAAATCATCACCGTGAGATCGGTCTGCATCAGGCGCGCCAGCAGCCGGTAAATCTCCTGCATCGCCGGCGAGCGGCCGACGAGCGGAATGCCTTCCACTTCCTCGAGCTTGGGTGGAACCGCGTCGCCGCGTTTGGGCTCCGACAGCGCCCGGCCGACGATCGCGATCAACTCCTTCAGGTCGAAGGGCTTCGGCAGATATTCGTAGGCGCCGCGCTCGGAAGCGCGGATCGCGGTCATGAAATTGTTCTGCGCGCTCATGATGATGATCGGGAGATTCGGGCGCGCCTTCTTGATGCGCGGCAGCAGATCAAAGGCGTTCTCGTCGGGCATCACCACGTCGGTGATGACGAGATCGCCGTCGCCTTGCGAGACCCAGCGCCACAGCGTCGCGGCGTTGCTGCACGAGCGCACTTCGTAGCCGGCCCGCGAAAGCGCCTGGTTCAGCACCGTGCGGATGGCGGCGTCGTCGTCGGCGACTAGGATGCTTCCTGCCGGCATGGTCCGTTCCTCAGGCCTCCGCCGCGCGCTGGCTCGTATCCTCGCCGCTGTACATCGGCATCAACACGCGAAAGGTGGTGCGATTGGGCTGGCTGTCGCACTCGATGATGCCGCCATGATCGCCGACGATCTTGGCGACGAGCGCGAGCCCCAGCCCGCTTCCCGTCGGCTTGGTGGTGACGAACGGATCGAACAAATGCGGCACGAGGTCCTCGGGCACGCCGGGCCCGTTGTCGATCACGCAAAATTCGAGCGGCAGCCCCACGCGCATGGAGGAGCCCGGCACGGTGAGCCGAACGCCCGGCCGGAACGCGGTGGTGAGACGAATCTCGCCGTCGTTCGCCTCGCCGATCGACTCGGCGGCGTTCTTCACCAGGTTGAGAAAAACCTGCACCAGCTGATCGCGGCTCGCCAGCACCGGCGGCAGCGAAGGATCGTACTCTTCGACGATCCGCATCCCGCGGGCGAAGCCCGTCTGGCCGAGACGTTTGACGTGCTCGAGCACCGCATGGATGTTGACCGCCTCGCGCTCGACCGGCCGCTCGTCGGAGAACACTTCCATGCGATCGACGAGCTTCACGATGCGGTCGGCTTCGTCGCAGATCAGCCGGGTGAGCACCCGGTCCTGGTCGCCCGCCGACTGCTCCAACAGCTGTGCCGCGCCGCGAATGCCGGAGAGCGGATTCTTGATTTCGTGCGCAAGCATGGCGGCAAGCGCGATGACCGAGCGGGCGGCGCCGCGGTGGGTCAGCTGGCGGTCGATCTTGTCGGCGATCGAGCGCTCCTGCAGCATCACCACGACGTAGCCGGGCTGCTCCGGCATCGGCGTGACTTGCAAATCGACGATGCGCTCGCCGCCGTTGCGCGGAGTGCCGAGGTCGACGCGATATTCGTTGACCGGTGCGCCGCGCCCCCGCACCTGCTCGATCAGCGCGAGCAAGGGGCTGCCGAACGGCACGAAGTCGTGGATCGGGTGGCGGCGCAAGACCGGCAGGCCGGATTCGAAGAACGCTTCCGCCGCCACATTGGCCTCGACGATATGGCCGTTGGGCGCGATGGTGACGACCGGATGCGGCAGTGCGTTCAGCACGGCGTCGGCCGAATGAACGCCCGTCGCCGCCGGCCGCTCGGCGTGCAGCTTGCTCATGCCGCGACCTTCCAACCCAAGACCTTCTGAGCCATGTCGTCGAAGGCGTCTTCAATGCCGCGCGCGACGCGGGCGGGCTCCATCTCCGCGAGCAGGCGCGCACGCCATTCCTTGACCCAGCCGCGAGCGGTTTCGACGCAACGCGCGGCGGCCGCTTCCAATGCCCAGCCGATATGCTTGCGCGCTTCGCGCGCGCCGCGCACCCGCCCGTAATGCGAGAGCCACGCTTGGTGGAGCTCGATCAGCACGTCGCGCTGCAGCGCGAGCGGCGGCTCGGCCGGCCGCTCGCCGGTCGACAAGAAATGCCCGATCTGGCCGACGAACCATGGCCGTCCGCGCGCCGCGCGGCCGATCATCACGGCGTCGGCGTCCGAGGCCTTCCGCATCGCGCTCGCATCCTCGTAACCGGCGAGATCGCCGTTGGCGGCGAGCGGAATGTTCGTTGCCGCCTTGACGGCCGCGATCGCGTTCCAATCCGCGCGCCCCTCGTAGAACTGCGCGCGCGTACGGCCGTGAACGCTGATGAAGGCAATGCCGGCCGCTTGCGCGCGGCGCGCGAGCTCGGGGGCCACGATCGAATGCGCGTCCCAGCCAAGCCGCATCTTGAGTGTGACCGGCACGCTCACCGCGCCGACCACCGCTTCGATCAAGCGCAGCGCCTGATCGGGATTGCGCAACAGCGCCGCGCCCGCCTCGCCCGCGGTCACGCGCTTGGCCGGACAACCCATGTTGATGTCGATGATCTGCGCGCCGGCGCGCTCGGCGATGCGCGCCCCTTCCGCGAGCCAGCGCGCCTCGCAGCCGGCCAATTGCACCACATGCAAGCCGACGCCCTCGCCTTCGACGCGCAGCCGCGCCGCCGGATCGCCGTCGGCGAGCCATTCGCTGGCAATCATTTCCGAAACGACGAGACCGGCGCCGAAACGCGCGGCCATGCGCCGGAACGGCAAATCGGTAATGCCGGCCATCGGGGCGAGAAACGCGCGGTTCGCCAAGCGGTACGGGCCGATCGCGGTGAACTCATTGCCGGACATTGAGAATCTGGTCCCCTGAGCGCTTGCCCACAAAATAGGCGGCGCGGCCAATGCTTATATCTTAGTCAATTGTACCGGAGGCGCAAGGTTTTTGTTGCGATGCAGCGGGCACAACTCACAGCTTGGTTTACCTTGGGCACTAGGGCATTCACTCGCATCGTCTCGAGGAGATTTCGTCATGCGCACGGCGGCCATCGTCGTCGCCGCCGGCCGCAGCGAGCGGGCCGGCGGGACGCGGCCCAAGCAGTATCGAAATCTCCTCGGCGAGCCGGTACTGCGGCGCGCCCTGCGCACCTTCGCTTTTCATCCCGGCATCGACGCGGTGCAGCCGGTGATCGATCCCGCCGAGAGCGAGTCTTATCGATCAGCCGCGGACGATCTTCCCAAATGCCTGCCGCCGGCTACGGGCGGCGAGACACGCCAGCAGTCGGTGCGCGCCGGTCTCGAAGCGCTGGTCGCGCAGAATCCCGCGATCGTTCTCGTCCATGACGCCGCGCGCCCCCTCGCCTCGGCGGCGTTGATTGATCGCGCGCTTGCCGCGGTCGAGGAAACCGGCGCCGCCGTGCCAGTCGTCGCCGTCGCCGATACCGTGAAGCAGGTCGACGATTCCGGGCGAGTGGTTTCGACGCTCGACCGGCGCCCGCTCCGCGCCATCCAGACGCCGCAGGTATTTTTCTTCGATCCGATTCTGGCCGCGCATCGCCGAGCCGCCGATGAAGGTCTCGACAATTTCACCGATGATGCGGCGATTGCCGAATGGGCCGGCATTCCGGTCGCGACCTTTCCCGGCGAGAGAACCAACCTCAAACTCACCACCGCCGATGACTTCGCCCGCGCCGAGGCGCTGGGCGGCGGTTTGCTCGACGTGCGCATCGGCACCGGCTTTGACGTCCACGCCTTCGGCCCGGGCGACCATGTAATGCTCGGCGGCGTCGCCATCGCGCACGAGAAAGGCCTGATCGGCCATTCCGACGCCGACGTGCTCTTGCACGCGCTGACCGACGCGGTGCTGGGCGCGCTCGGCGAGGCCGATATCGGCCATCACTTCCCGCCGGCGCAGGAACAATGGCGCGGTGCCGCCTCCGATCAGTTTCTCGCCTTCGCCGCTTCAAAGGTGCGGGCGCGCGGCGGCCGCATCGCGCATCTCGACGCGACGGTGCTTTGTGAGACGCCCAAGCTCGCGCCGCATCGCGACGCCGTTCGCGCCCGTATCGCCGCCATCGCCGGCATCGAGCTTTCCCGCGTGAGCGTGAAGGCGACGACCACCGAGGGGCTCGGCTTCATCGGGCGCAAGGAAGGCATCGCCGCCATGGCCACCGCCACCATCCGCTTGCCCGCGGGCGCGCCGTGATCAGCAACGAATTGTTCGAGGCCGCCTCCGAAGTGCTCGGCCTTTGCGGCGGGCGCGGCTTGACGCTCGCGACCGCTGAATCCTGCACCGGCGGCCTGATCGCGGCGGCGCTGACCGCGACGCCGGGTTCCTCGCGCGTGCTCGACCGCGGCTACGTCACCTACTCCGACGCCTCCAAGGCAGCCGAGCTCGGCGTGCCCTCCGACCTCATCAAAAAACAGGGCGCGGTGAGCGAGGAAGTGGCGCGCGCCATGGCCGTGGGCGCGATCGAGGCGGCCGGCGTCGATCTGGCGCTCTCGGTCACCGGCATTGCGGGACCGGACGGCGGCACGCCGCAGAAGCCGGTCGGGCTCGTGCACATCGCCGTGGCGCATCGCGCCGGAAAAATCCTTCACCGCGAGTGCCGCTACGGCAATATCGGCCGCGGTGAAGTGCGCCGCTTGTCGGCGCTGGCGGCGCTCGCGTTGATGAAGGAGTTGATCGGCCAAGTTTGAATGTTGATTCCGAAATGCCCCCGGACAATGAAAAATGCCCCGGCGCACGGCCTGGGGCATTTTTACTGATCGCGGAACAATTTCTATAAACCGGCGCCGCCGGAGACCGCCCGCTGAGCGCGAGCCGGCCGTTTCGTCTGAGATCCGCGGTTTACCGCGTGCCGTACTTCCAGTTCATGCCCGCCTTGATGACGTTGAATCTCACATGCACCTGCTCAGGATCGTCCAGCACGAAGGTCTTGGTGCCGAGATCGAGGTGTTTAAATTCGACAAACGCACTCGTGGTAGGAGTTAACGTCCATGCAAAACCGAGACCCGCGGTCCAGCCGCCCATCGCGCGCGAGTCCTGGAAAGTCTCAATGTCGGAGAGCTTCGCCTTGACATGCCCCCAGGCGAAACCGCCGGTCGCGTAGAGCAAGCCTGTTGGAGTAAGGAGGACACCCCCCTGCGCTTCGGCGGTCCCGAACGAATTGATGGTCCCCGAATAGATGGCGCCGCCCCAATCAACGCTGCCTCTGATATGAGAAAGATTGATATCGGCTTTGACGCCGGTGACCCAGTTTCCGTTTTGCCAATTGTTGCCGATCTGCACGCCGCCCAGCGCGCCGCTCAAATCGGCGTCGTTGGCGATCCCGCGAACGCCCGCCATGCCCCAGCCGCCGCCAGCTTCGGCGCCGATGTAAAAACCACTCCAGTCGAAAACAGGAGAGGCCGCGTAAGCCGGAATGCAAAAAAACGCGCCGGCGGCAATGCCGGCAACAATCAGTTTTTTCATGGTGACGCCCCCAAGCGTGCAAGACTTAAGTTTTGCCCGCTCAAGGATACAATGGTTCCGCCGAGTTTCAACGCCCGGCCAAGCATTTCGCAGCGAGCGTGGCCAATAGGCCACAGAAAAATTATCGCACCGAAGCAACGGCTTACGCGCTATTGGAGGCCGATGATACGGGCGGCGGACGTTTACAGGAAAACCCGCGTCAATTCGCGCTGAGCAAATCGACGCGGGCATTGGCGCGGCTGAGCCGTCGCGCCAACAGACCGGCGAGATGGCGCGTGATGTAAGTGGCCGCGCTTCACGCCGGCTTCACGCCGTAGATCTTGTCGGCGCGTCGCTCGAAGGCTTCGGCGAAGTGGCGAAAGGCCCTGTCGAACGCCGCCCCCATCAAGAAAGCGAGCGTCCTCGAGCGAAATTCGTAGCTGATGAAAAAATCGACATCGCAGCTTTTCTCGCCCGCTGGCCGGAAGCGCCAGCGGTTCTCCAGCTGGCGAAACGGCCCGTCGAGATATTCGACCAGGATCGCGAGCCGCGCGCGATCGAGCGTCACTTGGCTCGTGAAGCTCTGGCGCACCGGCCCGTAGGCCACCGTCATGTCGGCGACGAGGATTTGCGTTCCCTCTCCGCCCTCCGCGCGCCGCTTGACGTGGAGCCGCTCGCACAGCGGCACGAATTCGGAATAGCGCTCGACGTCGGCGACGAGGTCGAACATCTCGCCGGCCGCGTGTCGCACCCGCCGCGTCGTGCGGAATGTGGGCATCAGAGCTTGATCCCGAAAAGTGGGAACCGGTTTTCGGAAAAGATCATGCTTCGGCAAAAACTGATGATCCCGAAAAGTGGGAACCGGTTTTCGGAAAAGATCATGCTCAAATAAAATCGCTTAGGATTTTGCGAGCTTTTCGGCGCGCGCCGCGCGCAATTTCTCGAAGTCCTCGCCGGCGTGGTGCGAGGAACGCGTGAGCGGCGAGGACGAAACCATCAGGAAGCCCTTGGCGAAGGCGATCGTTTTCAGCGCCTCGAACTCGGCGGGCGGAACGTAGCGCACGACGGCATGGTGTTTGCGGGTCGGCTGCAAATACTGGCCGATGGTGAGGAAGTCGACCTCGGCCGAGCGCAGATCGTCCATCACCTGCAAAATCTCGTCTCGCTCCTCGCCGAGCCCGACCATGATGCCGGACTTGGTGAAGAGCGATGGATTTAGCTCCTTCACCCGCGCCAGCAACCGCACCGAATGATAATAGCGCGCGCCCGGCCGCACGGTGAGATAGCGCGAGGGCACGGTCTCGAGATTGTGGTTGAAGACGTCGGGTTTGGCCGCGACGACGCGCTCGAGCGCGCCGTCCTTGCGCAAGAAATCCGGCGTCAGCACCTCGATGGTGGTGCCCGGGCTCTGCTTTCTGATTTCGCCGATGGTTTGCGCGAAATGCGCCGCTCCGCCGTCGTCGAGGTCGTCGCGGTCGACCGAGGTGACGACGACGTGCTTGAGACCGAGCTGGGCGGTGGCCTCGCCGACCCGCGCCGGCTCCGCCGGGTCGAGCGCGCCGGGCACGCCGGTCTTGACGTTGCAGAAGGCGCAGGCGCGCGTGCAGGTGTCGCCGAGGATCATGAAGGTCGCGTGCCGCACCGCCCAGCACTCGCCGATATTGGGGCAGGACGCTTCCACGCACACCGTGTTCAGCCCGCGCTCGCGCACGATGCGGCTGGTCTCGGCGAAGGCGCCGGGTCCCGGCGCCCGCACGCGGATCCAATCCGGCTTCGGCGCCGAAGGGGAATCCGGCCGGTGCGCCTTTTCGGGGTGGCGCAGCCGGCCTTGGGCCTTTTCGGAATCGAGCACGACGACCATGCGGCTTATATGGGGCTAGGCGGTTTGCCGGTGAATAGCGCGCCAGACCAGCAACAGGATGATCGCGCCGATCGCGGCCGATATCAGCCCGCGCCAGAAGCCGAAGACGGGCACCTGCAACACCTCGGCGAGCTTGTTGCCGACGAACGAGCCGCAAATTCCGATCAGCATGTTGGTGAAGATGCCGTGTTCCGACTCCGTGACCTTCTCGGCGATCCAGCCGGCGATGATGCCGATCACCAGCAAGCTGAAAAAGCCGACGCCGGGATTGCCGAGCAGCCCTTGCATTTCGTTCATGCGAGCCTCCTGTCTTCGGGAATGATCAGGGCAGTTTGATCCCCGCCCCGCGTGCGGTCAAACGTGCATTACGCGGCCATAGGCGTCGAGCACGCTCTCGTGCATCATCTCCGAGAGCGTCGGGTGCGGGAAGATCGAGTTGATCAGTTCTTCCTCGGTGGTCTCGCAATTCATGGCGACGACGAAGCCCTGGATGAGCTCCGTGACCTCGGCGCCGATCATGTGCGCGCCCAACAGCTCGCCGGTTTTCTTGTCGAAGATCGTCTTCACCAGCCCCTGATCCTCGCCCATCGCGATCGCCTTGCCGTTGCCGAGGAAGGGAAAGCGCCCCACCCGCACCTCGCGGCCGCCCTCTTTCGCGCGCCTTTCGGTGAGGCCGACCGAAGCGATCTGCGGATCGCAATAGGTGCAGCCGGGAATCTTGTTCTTGTCGAGGGGATGCGGTTTCAATCCCTTGATCGCCTCGACGCAGATCACGCCCTCGTGCTGGCCCTTGTGGGCGAGCATCGGCGGCCCCGCCACGTCGCCGATGGCGTACACGCCCGCCACATTGGTGCGCCCAAAGCCGTCGACCTTGATCGTGCCCTTCTCGGTCTTCACCCCGAGGACTTCCAATCCGAGATTTTCGATGTTGCCGACGACGCCGGCGGCGGAAATCGCGCGCTCGGCGGGAATCGTCTGTTTTCCGCCCTTGGCATCCTCGATGGTGGCGATCACCTGGTCGCGCTTTTTTTCCACCGCCGTCACCTTGGCGCCGGTGAAAATCTTAATGCCCTGCTTCTCGAAGCGCTTGCGGGCGGCGAGCGCGATTTCATCGTCCTCCGCCGGCAAGATCTGCGGCAGCACTTCCACCACCGTCACCTCCGCGCCGAGCGTGCGGTAGAAGCTCGCGAACTCGATGCCGATGGCGCCGGAGCCGATGACGAGGAGCGACTTCGGCAGCGATTTGGGCACCATCGCCTCGAAATAGGTCCAGATCAGCGCCTTGTCGGGCGTAATCCCCGCCAGCACGCGCGGCCGCGCGCCGGTGGCGACGATGATGTGCTTGCCTTGATACGTGCCGGCGCCCTTGCCCTCGACCTTCACCTCGCCGGGCTTGGTCAGGCGCGCGCTGCCGTCGATCACCGTGATCTTGTGCTTCTTCATCAGGAAGCCGACGCCGTCGGCAAGGCGCTTCGCGACCGCGCGCGAGCGCGCGACGATCGCCGCGGTGTCGAAGCCGACCTTCTCCGCCGAGAGCCCGAACTCCCTGGCGTGCTGCATGTAGCGGTAGATTTCCGCCGTGCGCAGCAGCGCCTTGGTGGGAATGCAGCCCCAGTTGAGGCAGATGCCGCCGAGATGTTCGCGCTCGACGATCGCGGTCTTGAAGCCGAGCTGCGCGGCGCGGATCGCGGCGACGTAGCCGCCGGGCCCCGCGCCGATGATGAGAATGTCGAAATTATCCTCGGCCATGGGCCCGCCTATTCTGCTTGCTTCGGGCGGAAGGTAGCAATTGCCGAGGGAAACGTCAGCCACGGGCTCGGATGGCTGTTATGTGCGGCGCGTCAACCCTTCACAAATGTCCAAACCGCTATGCCGAGCAGAATCGCCGCCGCAATGGCGCAAATATTCTTAAGAACGAAACACCACACGTTCAAACGAAACCAGCCGCTATCGGCGAGCGCTTGATAATCCGCCTGCCTATAGGGGGGCCCGCCTTCAACCCAATTGGCGACACTTCCCGCGGTTCGGAATCCGGCAATACTTTGCACATAGTCCAGCAACAAGGCCGCGGAGCTCAGAATGACGATCACGAGCAGGAGGGATTTGTTCGCGGCATAGAACTCGAACGCGCGCGTCTTCTCTGCGGCCAATAGCAATGAGAAGAACGTCGCCAGCGAGCCGGCCCAAATGTAGCGGCAAAGGTCCGACATGCGCGCCGCGAACGCCGTATACTTTTGCGACTCCCGTTCGTAGATGCGGGCGACTTCTTTATGCTTGATCAGGCCTTGTCGCGCCATGTTGTATACTTATTGGTCATTGAGACCGTGAAACGCCCGAGCGTTCGGATGATCCGGGTGATCTCAGGTTCTTGCTTGTGCGTCTTCCTATTCTTGGATTTTTCCTTCTTGCCCGTCTCATCAGCCGACTTGTTCCTCTCGTCCGCCATGTTGACGCTCCCTGCGTATAATTGAATAAAGTCTAAGCTGATTCACCAACATTTACAACTTATCGCTGCGTCGCGGATTGCGGCTTCGGGCACGGGGCGGCCTAAATTTTCGACTTCGCCGTCTTGATGCAGTCGTTGTTCATCTGCGCAAACATACCGTCGGCTTTCTCGAACAGCTTGTCGACCGCCGCCGGCGGCGTATCGCGCGCCGTCTTGGCGATGTTCACCAACTCCCAGGCGAGATAGGTATAGCGCTCGCGCGCCGCGTCATCCTGGAAGTTCGCCATATAGGTGCCGAGCGCCCCGAAATGGCTGGCGGCGTTGGCGGCCTCCGCTTCGTAGGCGGTGATGTCGGTCACGCGACCCGCGCGTTCGCGCTCGGCCGCGGCGGCAAGCGCCGCCGCCTTCAGCTTGATCAGGAAATAGGCGTCGATGATGTCCTTGCAGGTGCGGATGTATTCGCCGCGCGAAACGTTTTGCTGGATCAGTTCGACGAACTTGTTGTTGAGATAGCCGTTGTAGACCGATGTCAGCAGCGAGAGCGTAGCGATGAACATCGGAAAGATCACGACCACAATTCGCAGCCTGGAACCATCCCGCTGGTCCGGCGACCGCACTTCTCCTTCCACGCTCATGACCCAATCCCGCTTTTCGAGGTTACGCCAGCAATGCAACCGGCTTTTCGATGTTGTTCTTGAACGCCGCCAATAGTGCCGCGCCGACCGCGCCGTCGACCGCGCGGTGATCGGCGGAAAGCGTCGCCGTCATCACCGTCGCCACCGCGAGCTTGCCGTTTTTCACGACCGCGCGCTCTTCGCCGGCACCGACGGCGAGGATGCTCGCCTGCGGCGGATTGATCACGGCGGCGAACTCCTTGACGCCGTACATGCCGAGGTTCGAAACCGCCGCCGAGCCGCCCTCGTATTCGTGCGGCTTGAGCTTGCGGTTGCGCGCGCGCTGACCGAGGTCGCGCATTTCATTGGAGATGACGCCGAGCGTCTTCTCCTCGGCGTGGCGGATGATCGGCGTGATCAGCCCGCCCTGGATCGCGACCGCGACGCCGACGTCGGCGTGCTTGTGCCTGAGCATGCCCGAATCGAGCCAACTGACATTGGCGTCCGGCACCTGGATCAGCGCCAGCGCCAGCGCCTTGATGACGAAATCGTTGACCGAGAGCTTGAAGCGCGGCTTGCCGTCCGCGCCCTTGGCCGCCGAGGCGTTGATCTCCTCGCGCGCCTTCATCAGTTCGTCGATCTGGCAGTCGATGGTGAGGTAGTAGTGCGGAATCGTGAGCTTCGATTCGGTGAGCCGGCGCGCGATCGCCTTGCGCATCAAATCGTGCGGCACGAATTCGTAGCTGCCTTCCTCGAACAGCGCGCGGATCTTGTCGTCCGCCATGCCCGCCGGCAGTTGCGCCGGCCGCGCGGCGGCCGGAGCGCCGGGCGCCTGCGGCGCGGCGCCGCCTTTGGCGGCTTCGATGTCGCGCGCGACGATGCGGCCGTGCGGTCCGGATCCTTGCAGGCGCGCGAGCTCGATGCCCGCTTCCTTGGCGAGCCGGCGCGCGAGCGGCGAGGCGAACACGCCGCCGGGGCCTTTGCCATCATGACCTTTGCTGTTCGTTGTCCCCTCACCCGCCGCGCTGCGCGCGGCGACCTCTCCCCGGCCGAACTCGGGTTTACCCGAGTTCGGCGTTTTAGATTGGCCGAAGTCGGATAAATCCGACTTCGGCTGGGGAGAGGTGGAAGGAGGGCTAGCCGGCGATACTTTCGCTCCAACTCCCTCTCCCCTTTGGGGAGAGGGTTGGGGTGAGGGGGAAGATGCGCCGGCAATTTGCTTGGGCTTCGCCGCCGCCGGCGCGGAAATTTTCGACGCGTCCTCCCCCTCCTCCAACAGCACCGCGATCACCTGATTGACCGGCACGTCCGGCGTGCCTTCGGGCACGACGATCTTGCCGAGCGTGCCCTCGTCGACCGCCTCGACCTCCATCGTCGCCTTGTCGGTCTCGATCTCGGCGATGACGTCGCCGGCCTTGACCTTGTCGCCCTCTTTCTTGAGCCACTTGGCCAAATTGCCCTTTTCCATGGTGGGCGAGAGCGCCGGCATCAGGATGTTGACGCTCATCGCCGGCCTCGCCGCGCGCGCTTGTTGGAGGATTTCTTGCCCCGCGCCGCGCTTTTGTTGGCGGATTTCTTCGCGCGCGGGGGACGGGCGCCGCTGCCGGAGACGAACGAGGTGTGAATGCGGAACACGACCTCGCCCTCGTCGAGCTGTCCGTCGGCGGCATAGGCGCGCGCGACGCGGCGGGCCACTTCCGACAACAGCCCGCCCCACGGGTCCGGCTGCTCGAAGGTGGGCCGCAGCGTCACGTGCAATTGCCCTTCGATGATGGCGGCGCGCAGAACCTCGACGCCGCCGCGTTCCAGCGCTTCGTTCGGAATGACCAGCGCTTCGAACAGCGGAATATTGGGGTCGCGAGTCACCACGGCATCACCGGTACGTAACCGCCCGCGCCGCCGCGATCACGTCGGCAGCCGAAGGCAGCGCCAGCTTTTCCAGATTGGCGGCATAGGGCATCGGCACGTCCTTGCCGGTGACGCGCTTCACCGGCGCGTCGAGATAATCGAAGGCTTTATCCATGATCTGCGCCGCGATCTCGGCGCCGATGCCCGACTGCGGCCAGCCTTCCTCGACGGTGACGCAGCGCCCGGTTTTCTTCACCGACTCCACGACCGTGTCGATGTCCATCGGCCTGAGCGTGCGCAGATCGATCACCTCGGCGTAGATGTGCTTCTTCGCCAGCTCCTCGGCGGCCTCCAGCGCGTAACGCATGCCCATCGACCAGGCGACGATGGTGACGTCCTTGCCCGGGCGCGCGATTTTCGCCTTGCCGATCGGCACCACGAAATCGTCGAGCTTCGGCACCGGGAAGGATTTGCCGTAAAGAAGTTCGTTCTCGAGAAAAATCACCGGATTGGGATCGCGGATCGCCGCCTTCAACAGGCCCTTGGCGTCGGCGGCGCTATAGGGCGCCACCACCTTCAATCCCGGAACGTGCGAATACCAGGAGGAATAATCCTGGCTGTGCTGGGCCGCGACGCGTGCCGCCGGCCCGTTCGGCCCGCGGAACACGATCGAGCAGCCGGTCTGCCCGCCGGACATATAGAGCGTCTTCGCCGCCGAGTTCACCAGCTGGTCGATCGCTTGCATCGCGAAATTGAAGGTCATGAATTCGACGATCGGCTTCAGCCCGGCAAAGGCGGCGCCGACGCCGAGGCCGGCGAAGCCGTGCTCGGTGATCGGCGTGTCGATGACGCGCCGCTCGCCGAATTCCTGCAACAGGCCCTGCGTCACCTTGTAGGCGCCCTGATATTCCGCCACCTCCTCGCCGATCACCAACACGTCCGCATCGCGCCGCATCTCCTCGGCCATGGCGTCGCGCAACGCTTCGCGCACGGTGATGTTCACCGTCTCCGTTCCCTCCGGCACTTCCGGTTCCGCCGGCGCGGCGATCGCCGGCTCTGGCGCCTGGGCGGGCGCCGGCTCCGGCGCGCGCGCGGCTTGCGGTTCGCTCTTTTGCGCTTGCGCGGGCGGCGCCGACTCCGCCGCTTTTTGCTGACGCCCCGGTTGCCGCCCGCCGTTGATGGCGGAGGCGTCCTCGCCGTCCGACAGGATCAGCGCGATCGGCGTGTTGACCGCGACGTCCGCCGTGCCCGCCGGCACCAGGATCTTGCCGAGCGTGCCCTCGTCGACCGCTTCGACCTCCATCGTCGCCTTGTCGGTTTCGATTTCGGCGATGACGTCGCCGGCCTTGACCTTCTCGCCCTCGTTCTTCACCCACTTGGCGAGGTTGCCCTTCTCCATCGTGGGCGAAAGCGCCGGCATCAGGACTTCGATCGGCACGCCCGGCCTCCGTTCAGCGCAGCACGTCGGTCGTCAACTCGGAAGCGTCGGGCTCAGAATCGTGGGTCGCGAATTCCGCCGCTTCGTTGACGAGGTTGCGCACTTCGGTGTCGATTTTTTTCAGCTCGTCCTCGCTCTTGATTTTCTCGGCGACAATGCGCGCGCGCACCTGCTCGATCGGATCGTGCTCGGTGCGCACTTTTTGCACTTCGTCGCGCGAGCGGTACTTCGCCGGGTCCGACATCGAATGGCCGCGATAGCGGTAGGTCATCATCTCGAGAATGTAGGGGCCCTTGCCGGCGCGCGCGAAGGCGACCGCGCGGTCGCCCGCGGCCTTGACCGCGCGCACGTCCATGCCGTCGATCTGCTCGCCGGGAATGTTGAAGGAGGCGCCGCGCTTGGAAAAATTCGGCTGCGCGGTCGAACGCTCGACCGAGGTGCCCATGGCGTATTTGTTGTTCTCGATCACGTAGACGACGGGCAGCTTCCACAGCTCCGCCATGTTGAAGCTCTCGTAGACCTGGCCCTGATTGGCGGCGCCGTCGCCGAAATAAGTGAGGCACACGCGCCCGTTCTTGCGGTAGCGGTTGGCGAAGGCGATACCGGTTCCGATCGAGCACTGCGCGCCGACGATGCCGTGGCCGCCGTAGAAGCTCTTCTCGATCGAGAACATGTGCATCGAGCCGCCCTTGCCCTTCGAATAACCGCCGCGGCGGCCGGTGAGCTCGGCCATCACGCCTTTCGGGTCCATGCCGCAGGCGAGCATATGGCCGTGGTCGCGGTAACCGGTGATGACCTGATCGCCCGCCTCGATCGCCATCTGCATGCCGATCACGACCGCTTCCTGGCCGATGTAGAGGTGGCAAAAGCCGCCGATCAGCCCCATGCCGTAGAGCTGGCCCGCCTTTTCCTCGAAGCGGCGGATCCTGAGCATCTCTTGATAGGCGTGGAGCTCGTTTTCGCGCGTCCACGCGGCGGGCGCGTCGGCGCGGCGTGGTTTCGTCTCGTCGGCGGTTTTGGCGGCAACGGCCATGGCGTACTCGGGGCTATTTTGGCCTCGCTGGGCTTAGCGTAAAACTAGATAGTGCGCCACCGCGCCGGCTGCAGGGCGGGCGTGCGCCGATCGGCGTCGCTTGAAGATGGAGCGCGGCTTCACGCGCGCAACGGGATCGGCGCCGGCGCCGTCACAGCTTCTCGATCGCGACCTGGAAACCCTTATGGACGATGCGGTATTGGCCTTCGAACGCGCGCAGGAAGGAATCAATGCCGAGCTTCGGATTGCTGTGCGGCTCCGGCATCCATTCCCACTCGTAATCGTCGAAGATCATGATCCCGCCGGGCAGGAGCATCGACCAGGTCAGCACGCCGTCGCCGTAGACGTCGGCGGAGCGATGACTACCGTCGATATAGGCAATGTCGAAGCGGCGTCCGTCGATGCCGAGTTCCGTCAATGCCACGGCGGAGGCGGCCTTGCGCTTCTCGAGCCGGGCCGCGAACGGCGCCAAGTTGGCATCGAAGCGGCGCTCGATTTCGGGCAAGTCGCTGGCGAAGGCTTCCGGATGCGCCCGGTGCTCCTCGCTGCCCTCGAACGTATCGATGCAGACGAGCTTTGAGCGCGGAAGATAATTCATAAAGAACAGCGCCGAGCGGCCCTCCCACGAACCGATCTCGATCACCCGCGCCGGAACATCGCGATAGCGCGCGAGCAGCCGGACCCATGTCGGAAAGTTGCCCGAAGTCCAATCATAGCCGAACGTCTTATCGGCGAACCAACCGGCGGCTTCGGCTTCGGAAAATTCCCCTCCGCGAACCGTCATCGGGATGACCTTTCGATGCCATCGGCGGCGAGCGATGAATTGTTTGCGCCAATCGATGCGAGTCTATCGTGTTGTCGTAGCCCGATCCAGACGCGCTAACGCCCCGTTGATTCCGAAGTTCGTATGCGAGTGTGCCGCGAAGGCTTACGAACTTCGCAATCGAAGGACACTAGTGCCCCGAACTCGAAGTTCGCACACGCCATGCCGCAAGCAAGGTTGCGAACTTCGGGTTCAAAGGGGCACTAGGATTATAGAGTTGCTAGTGTCCCTTTAATTCCGAAGTTCGTATGCGAGTGTGCCGCGAAGGCTTACGAACTTCGGAATTGGGACACTAGCGGCGCGGATTGATCATCAACAGATCGTTGGGGCCGGCGAAGCCGAGATCGCGGCGCGCGAGTTCCTCGACCATGTCGGGATCGATGCTTTCGGGCTTCAACAGCGCGACGCGCCGCTCGAGCTCGCGGCGCTCGCTCCTGAGTTCGTCGCGCTCGCCGGTGAGCCGCGCGATGTCCTCTTCGTAGCCCTTGCGGGCTTCCAGCCCGTAATTGCCTTGAAAGGCCTGCAGGGCAAAATAGCCGATCAGTGACGCCGCGATGGCATGCAACAGCAAGCCGCGAAGAAACCGTCCGAGTCGCGTGCGCGCGATCATGCCACGCTTATGCGGCCGGCTGGTTGCCTTGCCGTTAACGCGAAGATGGCGCGCAGCTTCAGCGCTTCAACAACGATCCCGCGCTCGAGGTCGCGCCGCCGACCGTGCCGCCCGCCGTGCCGGTGAGGCTTCCTGCCGTCCCCAGCGCGCTATCCACGCCGCCCGACTTCCCGCCGAAAAGCGGGCGGATCGATATTCCCGTGGGATCGGAGCCGGTCGCCGAGACGGAAGGCGGCAGTACCTGCGACAGCGGTGCGAATTGGTTGAGGGTGCTGCTGAAGTCGGGAGCGGCGAAGCCTTGCGCGCCGCCTTGCGGGCCGTTGCGCGCGGTGCCCGGCCCGTCGAATTTCGGCTCGTACAGCGGCTGGTTCCATGCCGGTTGCGCCGGCTTGGCCGCCGGCTGTTCGGGCCACGGGGGAGCCGGCAAAGGCCGCGCCGTCAACGGCGCGGCCGGCTCGACGGCCGGGGCGGCTGCCTCTTTCACCGGGGCGGGCGGGCCTTTCAGCTCGGCTTGCGGCGTCCAGAAATCGACCGCTGCATTGAGCGTGATCGCCACCAACAGCGCCGCAAAAATCGCCGCGGCGGCGAGTTTCAGGCCCTTTTTCGTGCGCTCTGTCATTGCCCGCTCCTTGCTGTCTCCAACCTATCAACTTTCCCCTTCAATTGTGAAGGCAAGACGGCTTAGCCGAGCGCCTTCAGCGCCGCCCTACCTGCGTAGCGCGCTTCTTTCCCCAGTTCCTGCTCGATGCGCAGCAGCTGGTTGTACTTGGCGGTGCGGTCGGACCGCGCGAGCGAGCCGGTCTTGATCTGCCCGCATTGGGTGGCGACCGCGAGATCGGCGATGGTGGCGTCCTCGGTTTCACCCGAGCGATGCGACATCACCGCGCGATAGCCGGCGCGATGCGCCACCTCGACGGCGGCGAGCGTCTCGGTGAGCGTGCCGATCTGGTTGACCTTGACCAGGATCGCGTTGGCGACGCCCTTGGCGATGCCTTCACGCAGGCGCTTTTCGTTGGTGACGAAAACGTCGTCGCCGACGATCTGCACTTTCGCGCCCAGCGTTTCGGTGAGCAACTTCCAGCCGTCCCAATCGTCCTCGGCCATGCCGTCTTCGATCGAGGCGATCGGGTAGCGGGCGCAGAGCTCGGCGAAATATTTCACCTGCGCTTCGCTATCGCGCGTCTTCCCCTCGCCGGCATAGACGTACTTCTTGTTCTTGTAGAATTCGCTGGCGGCGGGATCGAGCGCGAGCACCACGTCGATCCCGGGTTTATAGCCCGCCTGCTCGACCGCCTTGAGCACGAAGCCGAGCGCGGCGTCGGCGTCGGGCAGATTCGGCGCGAAGCCCCCCTCGTCGCCGACATTGGTGTCGTGACCGGCGTCTTTCAGCGATTTTTTCAGCGTATGAAAAACCTCGACGCCCATGCGCAGTCCCTCGGCGAAGCTCGGCGCGCCGATCGGCATGATCATGAATTCCTGGAAGTCGATCGGATTGTCGGCGTGCACGCCGCCGTTGACGATGTTCATCATCGGCACCGGCAGGAGACGCGCGCTGGCGCCGCCGACATAGCGGTAAAGCGGCGTCTTCGCCGCCGCCGCCGCGGCCTTGGCCACCGCAAGCGACACGCCGAGGATGGCGTTGGCCCCTAACCGCGCCTTGTTCGGCGTGCCGTCGAGCGCAATCATCGTCTCGTCGATCTTGGCCTGCTCCTCGGCGGGCAGGCCGCCGACGGCGTCGAAGATTTCGCCTTCGACCGCGTCGACCGCCTTCAACACGCCCTTGCCGAAATAGCGCTTCTTGTCGCCGTCGCGGAGCTCCACCGCCTCGTGCGCCCCGGTGGAGGCGCCCGAGGGCACGGCGGCGCGCCCGCGCGCGCCGTCTTCCAGCACGACATCGACCTCGACGGTCGGATTGCCGCGGCTGTCGAGAATTTCGCGGGCGATGATATCGGTAATCGCGGTCATGCTCGCGCGCTTCTACAGGATGGCTTTGCCGGCGCAAAGTGGCGGGGCTGCATCGCCGGTTTTCGCTTGGCGACCGATTCCTGCAATAATAGAACGTCCGCCTCTCCAACGCACCCGGCCAAAACCATGCCGCGCCCGCCCCGCCACCTCGGCAAGCCGTCCCCGCTTCCGGCCTCGCCCGATCAAGCGGTGCTCGACCGTGTGGCCAATCCGCATGTTGATACGGATTATCTCGCCCGCTTCGCCTGTCCGGAATTCACCTGCCTCTGCCCGATCACCGGCCAGCCCGATTTCGCGCATTTCGTCATCGACTACGTGCCGGCGAAGTGGCTGGTGGAATCGAAATCGCTCAAGCTCTATCTGGCGAGCTTCCGCAATCACGGCGCCTTCCACGAGGATTGCACCGTCGCGATCGGCAAGCGGCTCACCAAAACGATCGCGCCGAAATGGCTGCGCATCGGCGGCTATTGGTATCCGCGCGGCGGCATTCCCATCGACGTATTCTGGCAGAGCGGAAAATTGCCCGCAGGCGTGTGGGTGCCCGATCAAGGCGTCGCGCCCTATCGCGGACGCGGCTAGCTCTTTGCATCCCTGAGTGCGGCGATGAGTTCACGCACCGTATGCCTGGGATCAGCAGCGCGCATCACCACGCTCATCACCGCCACGCCCGCCGCACCCGCCTGCATGACTTCGCCGATATTGGCGGCATCGATGCCGCCGATCGCGATGACCGGCAAAGGCGTCGCCCGTACGAAGTCGGCAAGGGCCGCCGCGCCCAGCGCCGGCCCATAGCCGGGCTTGCTCGCGCTCTCATAGACAGGACCGGCAATCAGGTAATCAAGCGCGGCGAGATCGGCGGCCGCGGCCCGTTCGGGCGTGTGGATGGAAAGACCGATCAGTTTTTCCGCTCCGAGCTGCGCACGCGCCGCGCGCGCGTCACCGCCTTCCGGCAGATGCACGCCATCGAGGCTCGCCGCCGCGGCGATGTCGCCATGGATCGTCAACCGCGTGCCGAAACGGCGCGCCAAAGGCGATAGCTTTTCCGCCCAGGCGAGCTGCTCGCTTACGGGCAAATCCTTTTCGCGCAGGCTGATCCAGCGGCAGCCCGCCGCCAGTGCCGTCGCCACCACGTCCACAAGCGGCAACACCGCCTGCCGCCGGTCGGTGATGATCAGGAGCGGCGGCGCCGGCAGCCTCACGTCCCGACGAGGCCGAGGGGCGGGCTCGAGGCTTCGGCGTAATCGCGCTTCTGCATGCGGCCGGCGAGAAAAGCGAGCCGTCCGGCCTCGACGCCGGCGCGCATCGCCGCCGCCATGCGCACGGGATCGCGCGCCTTCGATACCGCCGTATTGAGCAGCACCGCGGCGCAGCCGAGCTCCATGGCGAGTGCGGCATCCGAGGCGGTGCCGAGCCCGGCGTCGAGGATGACCGGCACGGTCGAGCGCGCGCAGATCGCCTCGATCACATGCGGATTGTGAATGCCGCGGCCGGTGCCGATCGGCGCGCCGAGCGGCATCACCGCGGCGGCGCCGGCTTCGGCGAGCCTGCGGCAGATCACCGGATCCTCGTTGCAATAGGCGAGCACCACAAAGTTCTTGGCGACGAGCGCCTCGGTCGCCCGCAACGTGCCCTCGACGTCGGGATAAAGCAGGTCGCGATCGCCGATCACTTCAAGCTTGATCCAGTTGGTCTCCAGCGCCTCGCGCGCGAGCTCGGCGGTCAGAATCGCCTCCTTCGCCGTGTAGCAGCCGGCCGTATTGGGCAGGAAATGCACGCGCCCGGCGAGCTGTTCGACCATGTTCTCCTCTTCACCACCGGGCATCACGCGGCGGATCGCGGCGGTGACCATCTCGGCGCCGCTGGCGGCGACGGCCTCTAACATCAGCTGCGAGTTCGGATAGCGCGCGGTGCCGAGAAAGAGCCGCGAGTGAAAGCTGCGGTCGGCGATGACCAGGGCGTCAGATGATCCGGATTTTGCGAGCATCTCATCCTCCTTGGCGGGCGCGCACGATTTCGACCTGGTCGCCGGCACGGAGCGGCGTCGACGGCCAGGCGGCGCGCGGAACGACGGTGCCGTTGATGGCGACGGCGACGCCGCGCGCGTCCGGCGCGATCGCCTTTTCGCGCAAAAGCGCGGTGAGCGTGGCGGCCGAAAGCGGCTCGTTTTGACCATTCACTCGAATGGAGGTTTCCGGCCGGTCGTTCATTGCGGCTCCCTTCGCTGGCATGACCCAGACAGGTTCGATGGGTTTGATCTCAGCCGCGGCTCGCGGCACCCCAAGCCGATGAACTTATGATGGCGATTATCGGCGCCCTCGGCAAGAGCCGACCGGCCGCCGGTCTTTCATCTCCGTGCTTTTCGCCGATCAGACGGGCCATACCAACGCGGGTTTCGGTAGCAGGTGGAAGAAATATCGACTTTCCACCGGAGGCACTGCTCGAACGACTCGTAGGCACAATCGATCGTCGAGCCGCCGCCGCCGTAGGAGATTTCCATGCAATAGGGTCGGTCGTAGGCGGACGCGGTCGTATGGAGCGATATCAAGACGACTACGACAATACTCAGAAAAGCGAAAACTCTCATCATTTGCCTCCTCCGCACTAAGCTTTTGCAATTCGATCGAACGCGACAAGCGTCCGCAACAAGCCTTCCATCTCCGCGAGCGGCACCATGTTGGGGCCGTCCGACGGCGCGCGGTCGGGATCGGGATGCGTCTCGATGAACACGCCGGCGACGCCGACCGCGACCGCCGCGCGCGCCAGCACCGGCACGAATTCGCGCTCGCCGCCGGAAGCCGTGCCCTTGCCGCCCGGCTGCTGCACCGAATGCGTCGCATCGAAGATGATCGGCGCGCCCGTCGTGCGCGCCAGAATCGGCAGCGAGCGCATGTCGGAGACGAGCGTGTTGTAGCCGAAGGAGGCCCCGCGCTCGGTCACCAGCACGCTGCGGTTGCCGGCGCCGGTGATCTTTTCCACCACGTTCTTCATGTCCCATGGCGCCAGGAACTGGCCTTTTTTCACGTTGATGACGCAGCCGGTTTTCGCCGCGGCGACGAGCAAATCCGTCTGCCGGCAGAGGAAGGCCGGGATCTGCAACACGTCCACGGCCTCCGCCAGCCGCCCGCATTGCTCGATCTCGTGCACGTCGGTGAGCACGGAGAGGCCGGTGCGGGCGCGGATTTCCTTGAAAATGGGGATCGCCTTGTCGATGCCGATGCCGCGCGCAGACTTACCGCTAGTGCGGTTCGCCTTGTCGAAGGAGGTTTTGTAGACAAGCCCGAGCTTGAGCTTTTTCGCGAGCTTGGCGAGCGTTCCGGCGACCGCGAGCGCGTGCTCGCGCGACTCCAGCTGACAAGGCCCAGCGATGATCGCGAGCCTGCGGTCGTTGCCGAACTTGACCTTGCCGACCGAGACATGCGCGCGCGCCGCGGGCGCGCTGTCGGCGGGCATGAAATCCTCGGGCCGCACGGCGCCGCCAGTGATCGCCTTCAGCCGCGCGATCAGTTTCAGCGACGGATTGGTCTTGCCGCTCTCGATCTGCGACAGATGCGAAACGGCGCAGCCGGCGGCCTCCGCCAGATCGACGAGCGTCTTGTCGTGATGCTTGCGCCAACGGGCAAGCGGATGCGTGCTTTCCATCGGCCCTGACTAGCCTATCGGCGAATTTCTTTCAAAGTGAAATTTCACTGATAGTGAAATCCCTGTGGAAAAGCCCGGAAAATCACGCGCTTTCGAAGGCGATCACGGCGCCGCGGGCCCCGCTCGGGCCGATGACCAGCCGATTATGCAGATACCGCGGCGCGAGGCCGCTCGACTCCAGCCACTTCCGCGCCGCGGCAAGATCGCCGACCTGAAAGACCAGCGCCGCGAGCCGCAGGCCCTCCTCCTTCGGCGCCTCGCCGCCGAACGCATCGACAAAGGCGCGCGGGTCGTAAACCAGAATCTCGCCGCGCGGCGTCTCGATGCGAAGCCCAAGCGAGGTCGCCCGCACGTCGCGCGCGCCGCTAAAGGCTTCGAGAAAAATATGATGGTCGGTGGGATTGTCGGCGACGAGCACGGCCGCCGACACCGCATTTGCGCCGTTTTGGTGCCGCTGCAGTTCGGCAAACCAGATGCGCTCGGGCGTCTTCTGCAGGCAGGTGAAAAAGCCCGCATGCGGTGAAGCAGGATCGCGCGCGAAGGCGAGCGAAAACGCCACTTCGGTTTCGCGGCCGTCGGGGCGCTTTGCCATGCGCGCGAAGTCCAACACCTCGAAGCCGCCGAAACCCGCTCGCTCGAACTCCGCCGCTTCGGCCCGCGGGTCGCTCGATTGCAGCGCCAGCGACGAAAGCCCCTCCCCGCAGGCTTGCAGATATTCGCGGTTGAACGCGCCGAACGAATAAAACCGCGGGGACGGCGCGGGAAGTTTCGCCGCCTGCGGGATCCAAAGCAGCTCGATATAAAAGCGCGGCAATTGTACGAGGCGGTTCTTCGTCCCCCACGGATGCACGTTCTCCGCGCCGACCTGAAAGCCGAGCCGCTCGTAGACGGCGGCCGCGGCCGCAAGGTCGCGCACCACATGGACGACGTGATCGAGGCCGCGGGTCATCGGGTTCTTGCTTTCTGTCATGGCCGGCACGCAGCCAAGCATGCGCAACCTGCGTAGATTTGCCTGCGTTGCCGCGCATCCACGCCTTCTTTCTTGCAAGACGTGGATGGCATTTGAACTCGGGTTTACCCGAGTTCAACAAGTTTTATCACCCCAAGTCGGGTGAACCCGACTTGGGGCGACAAGCCCGGCCATGACGAATAAATTCCACTAACCCGTGCTAACCTGCGAACAGTACGGGGGGGAAATTTCGATGAACGTCCGCATCTCGCTGAGCGTGCTGGTGATCGTGGCGGCGCTGATTTTTTTCTTCTTTTACACCGAGCTCGGCCGGCTCCTGCTTATCGCCATGGGCTTCACGCGGGCGGGACCGTAGGCCCGATTACACCAGCCGGCTCCGCTCCACCGCCGCGCCCACGAACGAGGCGAACAACGGATGCGGCTCGAAGGGGCGCGATTTCAGTTCGGGATGGTACTGCACGCCGATGAACCACGGATGCGCGGGGTATTCGATGATCTCGGGAAGGAGCCCGTCCGGCGACATGCCGGAGAATCGCATGCCCTTGTCCTCGAGCCGCGCTTGATAGCCGGTGTTGACCTCGTAGCGGTGGCGGTGGCGCTCGGCAATTTCGCTGGCGCCATAAATGGCCGATACGCGGCTTCCCTGGCCGAGCTTCGCGGGATAAGCGCCGAGCCGCATCGAGCCGCCTAGATTGCCGCCCATCTGGCGGCGCTGCAGCTCGTTGCCCTTCATCCATTCGGTCAAGAGCCCGACCACCGGCTCGCTGGTGGGCCCGAACTCGGTCGAATTCGCCTCGCCGATGCCGGCGAGATTGCGCGCCGCTTCGATCACCGCCATCTGCATGCCGAAGCAGATGCCGAAATAGGGCACCTGCCGCTCGCGCGCAAAGCGCGCCGCGCGGATTTTACCCTCGGTGCCGCGCTGGCCGAATCCGCCCGGCACCAAAATGCCGTTGACGTGCTCGAGGAAGGGCGCCGGGTCCTCGCGCTCGAAGATTTCCGACTCGATCCAATCGAGCTTGACCTTCACCCGGTTGGCGATGCCGCCATGGGCCAGCGCCTCGATCAGCGATTTATAGGCGTCCTTCAGGCCGGTATATTTGCCGACGATGGCGATGGTGACGTCGCCCTCGGGATTGCGCATGCGCTCCTCGATCTTCGTCCAGCGCGAAAGATCCGGCGCGAGCGCACTGTCAACGCCGAAGGCGGCGAGCACTTCGCGGTCGAGCCCCGCCGCGTGATAGGCGGTCGGTACCGCGTAGATGTTGTCGACGTCGCGCGCCTCGATGACGGCGCTTTCGCGCACGTTGCAGAACAGGCCGAGCTTGCGCCGCTCCTCGCGCGGAATTTCGCGGTCGGCGCGGCAAAGGAGAATATCGGGCTGAATGCCGATCGAGCGCAATTCGCTCACCGAATGCTGCGTCGGCTTGGTCTTCAACTCCCCCGCCGAGGCGATGTAGGGCAACAGCGTCACGTGGATGTAGACCGCGTGGTTCTCCGGCAATTCGTTGCCGAGCTGGCGGATCGCCTCCAGGAACGGCTGGCTTTCGATGTCGCCGACCGTGCCGCCGATCTCGCACAGCACGAAGTCGAAGCCGTCATTGCCTTCGAGGATGAATTCCTTGATCGCGTTGGTGACGTGCGGGATCACCTGGATAGTGGCGCCGAGATAGTCGCCGCGCCGTTCCTTGGCGAGAATTTCTTGGTAGATGCGGCCGGTGGTGATGTTGTCCTGGCGCGTGCACGGCCGGCCGGTGAAGCGCTCGTAATGGCCGAGATCGAGATCGGTCTCGGCGCCGTCGTCGGTGACGAACACCTCGCCGTGCTGGTAGGGCGACATGGTGCCGGGATCGACGTTCAAATACGGGTCGAGCTTGCGCAGCCGCACCGAAAAGCCGCGCGCCTGCAACAGCGCGCCGAGCGCGGCGGATGCGAGACCCTTGCCGAGGGAGGAAACCACGCCGCCGGTAATGAAAATATACCGCGCCATGGGATTCAATCTCTAGACCTTCGCGACTGATTCGACGAGGGACTTTTTGGCCCCTTGCCCAAAAACCGAAGGGCCGGGGGAAACCCGGCCCTCGTTCGTTTTGTCCGCCTCATTTCGACTGCGGGACCTGTGGTCCCGAAGGAGGTTGCGGTTGCTGTTTCATCTGGTCGAGCAGGCTGCCGCCGCCGCCGGAGGTCGCTGGCCCCGGCGCCGCCGGTGCAGGGGCGTTCGAGGGCCTGAAGATTGAGCCCTGCTGGCTGCCCCAGCCGGCAAGGATCGAGAGCACAAGGCTGGTGAGGAAGAAGGCGCCCGCCAGGATGGCCGTGGTGCGGGTCAGCACGTTCGCCGAGCCACGGCTCGACAGAAAACCACCGCCGCCGCCGCCCATACCGAGGGCGCCGCCCTCGGACTTCTGCAACAGCACGACGCCGATAAGGGCGAGCACGACAAATAGATGGATGACGATAATGACGGTATGCATGGGTTTCTCGCGGGACGGCGGTGCTTACACGATCGCGCGCTTGCTTGCCACCCGACTGGCGTCGAAGGATTTGGGGTCGCAGGCACTGCGTCGCAAGCCGGATAAAACCCCGATTCGGCGACAATTGGGTCGCCATGCTTGGCGCAATTTCTCTCCGGAGATCATCCAAAATGGCAGAAAACCACAATAACGACATGGAATTATTGCGATTTTTTCATTACCGCCATCATACCGCGGCGCGCGCGATGGCTAGAAAATCGTTGGCTTTCAAGCTGGCCCCGCCCACCAGCGCCCCATCGACGTCATTTACTTTCAGCAATGACGCCGCGTTGTCGGGTTTGACCGAGCCGCCATAAAGAATCCGCGTGGCGGCGGCTGTTGCCGCGCCGAAACGCGCCGAAAGGGCGGTGCGGATCAGGCCATGCACCTCGGCGACGTCGCCCGGCGAGGGAGTCAATCCGCTGCCGATCGCCCATACCGGCTCATAGGCGATTACCAGCAGCGAAGCCCCCGCCCCCTCCGGTACTGAGCCCTGCAGCTGGCGCGAGATCACGTCGAGCGTTCGCTTGGCTTCGCGCTCGGCGCGCGTTTCCCCCACGCAGACGATGGCGACGAGGCCGGCGCGGAAGGCGGCCCCGGCCTTCGCCCGCACCAGGGCGTCGTCCTCGCCATGATCGGCACGGCGCTCGGAATGGCCGACGATCACGGCTTTCGCCCCCGCATCGACGAGCATTTCGGCCGAAATGTCGCCGGTATGGGCGCCCGACGCGTCCGGATGGCAATCCTGCCCGCCGATCATCACCGCCGAGCCCTTGGTGGTGGCGGCGAATTCCTCGATCAGGGTGAATGGCGGGCAGACCCAAAGGTCGATTTTGCTCGAAAGTTCGGCGTCAAAGCCCTGCATCACGCGGTCGAGTTCCGCCACCGAGGCGGCAAGCCCGTTCATCTTCCAGTTGCCCGCGATCAAGGCGCGCCGTACGGCCATTCCCCGTCCCCAATTTGGCCTCGAACGCGGGTAGCAGACCGCTTAAAGACGCGCAAACGGCGGGCGAGCCGCCGTTGCCGGAAGGGGTCGCGCTCCCTATGATCCGCGGCCTTTCCGGCCACAGATCGATTTCGCGACGAGAGAGTTCGGGAAACCACGCATGCTGCAAGTTTTTCGCCAGGGGATCGGGAGCTGGTTCGTCAAGGGCTTCATGGGCATCTTGATCTTCGCTTTCGTGATTTGGGGCATCGCCGACGTATTTCGCAATTTCGGCGCGACCACGCTCGCGCGCGTCGGCAAGACGCAGATTTCGGTCGAAGGCTTCCGCCGCATTTTCACCGAGCGCCTGCAACAGCTGAGCCGGCAAGCCGGCCGCTCGCTCACGCCGGCGCAGGCGCAGATCCTCGGCCTCGACCGACAAATTCTCGGCGAACTCCTGAGCGAAGGCGCGCTCGACGAAAAAGCACGCAGCCTCTATCTCGGCATTTCCGACGACGCGCTTTCGCGGCGCATCGTCGAAGATCCGACCTTTCGCGGCCCAATGGGCACATTTAATCATGATTATTTCGTGCAGCTCCTGCGCGCCAACGGCTACACCGAGGCGCAATATGTGGACACCCAACGCCGCCTGATCTTGCGCCAGCAGATGGCGCGCGCGTTTACCGGCGAGACCGCCATTCCGAAGGTTCTCGGCGAAGCGGTTCAACGCTATCAAAACGAGGATCGCGCGATCGAATTCGTCAGATTAGGCAAGGACCAGGCGGGTCAAATCCCGCCCCCCACGCCCGACCAGCTCAAAACCTATTACGAGGAGCACAAGGCGGCGTTCCGCGCGCCCGAATACCGCAAGATCGTGCTGATCGCGCTCACCCCCGACACGCTCGCCTCCTCGATCGCGGTTTCCGACGAGGACGTGCGCAAGGCCTACGAAGCCCAGATCGACCGCTTTCGCACGCCCGAGCGCCGCGAGATCGATCAGATCGCCTTCCCGAACATCGAGGAAGCCAACGCCGCCTCCGCCCGCATCGCCGCCGGAACCGCATTCGACAAGATCGCGGAGGAGAAGAAGCTCACGCCGAAGGACATTTCGCTCGGGCTCGTGGCCAAGCGCGACATCCTCGACCCCGCGATCGCCGATGCCGCCTTCGCGCTCGCCCCTGGCCAGATCACGCAGCCGGTCACCGGCCGCTTCGTCGTCGTGCTCTTGCGCCTGAAGCGCGTCGAGCCTGCCTCCGAGCAGCCTTTTTCCGCCGCCGCGGCGACGCTGCGCGGCGAGATCGCCCGCGAGCGGGCGCGGCGCCAGCTTCTCGATATCCACGACAAGATCGAGGACGAACGCGCAGGCGGCGCGACGCTTGCCGAGATCGCGAAAAAGCTCGACCTGAAGGCGGCGACGATCGAGGCCACCGATCGCAGCGGACGCAAGCCCGACGGCGCGCCGATCGACGATTTGCCGGGCCGCGACGACCTTTTAAGCGGCGCCTTCCGCTCGCAACCCGGCGTCGAGACCGATCCGGTGGAGCTGCGCAGTCAGGGCGGCTATGTCTGGTACGACGTCGCCGAGATTACGCCCTCGCGCGAGCGCAGTTTCGAGGACGCACGCGACCTCGTGGAAGCGCGCTGGCGCGACGAGGAGGCGGGCAAGAAGCTTGCCGCGCTCGCCGACGCGATCCGCGCCAAGGTCGACAGCGGCGAAAGCCTCGCCAAGGCCGCGCCCGGCGTGGCGGTCGAGCGGCGCGAAAAGCTGAAGCGCGGATCAAAGCCCGCCGGGTTGGACCCGAGCGCGATTGCGCGCGTGTTCGCCACCGCCGAAGGCAAGAGCGGGGTTTACGCCGCCGATGACGGGCTCAACCGGATCGTCTATCGCGTCGTCGCGGTGACCGTGCCGCCCTTCTCTCCGACGCCCGCCGCCCTGAAGGCGCTGACCAGCGGGCTCGAGGACGATCTTTTGGGCCAGTACGTTATCGGCCTCGAAGGCGATCTCGGCGTCAGCATCAACGAGGCCGCGTTGCGCTCGGTCATCGGCGCCGACAGGAACTGAACGGGCATGGAAATCCTGCCCGGAGGGTCCGCCTTTGCGGCGCGCTACGCGGCGGGCGAGCCGCAGCTCGTCTGGACGACGCTGGTCGGCGACCTGGAGACGCCGGTTTCCGCATTTCTGAAGCTCGCCGGCGGCAAGCCGCATAGTTTCTTGCTGGAATCGGTCGAAGGCGGCGCCGTGCGCGGACGCTATTCGATCATCGGGCTCGATCCCGACCTGATTTTTCGCGCGACGGGGACGCGCGCGGAAATCAACCGCGCCGCGCGCACCGAGCCCGACGCCTTCGAGCCGTGCCAGCAGGAAGCGCTTTCGGCGCTGCGCGATCTCCTCGCCGAATCCAAGCTCGCGATCCCGCCCGAATTGCCGCCGATGGCGGCGGGCATTTTCGGCTATCTCAGCTACGACATGGTGCGGCTGATGGAGAAGTTGCCGCAGCCCAACCCCGACCCGATCGGGATCCCCGACGCGATTCTGATCCGGCCGACCGTCATCGTGGTGTTCGACGCTGTGAAAGACGCGATGACGGTGATTACGCCGGTGCGGCCGGACAAGCGCGTGAGCGCGCCGGCGGCGCAAGCGCGCGCGACCGAGCGCCTCTCGGCGGTGGTCGACACGCTGGAGAAGCCGCTCGCGATGCCGCCGCCGCCGCCGAATTTCGACCCCTTGCAGATCGCGACGCGATCCAACACCACGCCCGCCGAATTCGAGCAAATGGTGCTCGCCGCCAAGGAATACATTGCGGCCGGCGACGTCTTTCAGGTGGTGCTGTCGCAGCGCTTCGAGGCGCCCTTCCCGCTGCCGCCGTTTTCGCTCTACCGCGCGTTGCGCCGCACCAATCCCGCGCCCTACCTCTACTACCTCGATTTCGGCGGCTTCGCCGTCGCGGGCTCGAGCCCGGAAATTCTCGTCACCGTGTGCGATCGCAAGGTCACGGTGCGGCCGCTCGCCGGCACCCGTCCGCGCGGCGGCACCCCGCACGAGGACAAGGCGCTCGAGGACGAGTTGCTCGCCGATCCCAAGGAGCGCGCCGAGCATTTGATGCTTCTCGACCTCGGCCGCAACGATGTCGGCCGCGTCTGCGAAATCGGCAGCGTCAAGGTCACCGATCAATTCTTCATCGAGCGCTACAGCCACGTCATGCACATCGTCTCCAACGTCGAGGGAAGGCTCGACCGCAAGCACGACGCGCTATCCGCGCTCGTCGCCGGCTTTCCCGCCGGCACCGTCTCCGGCGCGCCGAAGGTGCGGGCGATGGAGATCATCGACGAGCTGGAGAAGGAAAAACGCGGCATCTACGCCGGCTGCGTCGGCTATTTCTCCGCCGCCGGCCAAATGGACACCTGCATCGTGCTGCGCACCGCGCTCGTCAAGGACGGCAAGATGTACGTGCAGGCGGGCGCCGGCATCGTCGCCGACTCCGATCCGCGCTCCGAGCAGCAAGAATGCGTCAACAAGGCCAAGGCGCTCTTTCACGCCGCCGAAGAGGCCCGCCGCTTCGCCAGCAGCGCCGGCCGCGGGCAATAGCCGCTTCTTGACGGCGGCACGGCGAAGGGCCACCAAGACGCCTTCAAGGGTTTCTCACCGATGCCGAAAGTCGCGCTCGTCGACAATTATGACAGCTTCACCTGGAACCTCGTGCACGCCATCGGCGTGCTCGGGCCCGAGGTCGAGGTGCATCGCAACGACCAGATCACCGTCGACGCGCTGGCGGCGGCGCGCCCCGACGCGATCGTCATTTCGCCCGGCCCCTGCACGCCGAACGAAGCCGGCATTTCGCTCGAGCTCGTGGCGCGGCTCGGCGACCGCGTGCCGATCTTCGGCGTCTGCCTCGGCCACCAGGCGATCGGCGCCGCCTATGGTGGCGAAGTGGTGCGCGCGCCGGTCCCGGTGCACGGCAAGCTCTCCACGATCAAGCACAAGGGCGAAGGCGTGCTGCGCGGCGTCAACGCGCCGTTCGAGGCGACGCGCTATCATTCGCTGGTCGTCAAGCGCGAGACCCTACCCGCGGATCTGGCGGTCACCGCCGAGACCGACGACGGCCTGGTGATGGCGATATCGCACAAGCAGCATCCGGTGCACGGCGTGCAGTTTCATCCCGAAAGCATCGCCTCCCAGCACGGCCAGACGATTCTGAAGAATTTTCTCGACCTCGCCGCCCGCTGGAACGCGGCGAAGCGCGGCTGACATGGAACGCTTTCGCGCGCTTCTAGGCAAGGTCGCGACCGGCGCGCAGCTTTCGCGCGACGAGGCCGCGCACGCCTTCGACAAGATGATGTCGGGCGAAGCGACGCCGGCGCAGATGGGCGGCTTGTTGATGGGCCTGCGCATTCGCGGCGAGACCGTCGACGAGATCACCGGCGCCGTCGCCACCATGCGCGGCAAGATGCTCACCGTCGAGGCGCCCGCCGACGCGATCGACGTCGTCGGCACCGGCGGCGATGCCGCCGGTTCCTACAACATCTCGACCTGCGCCGCCTTTATCGTCGCCGGCGCCGGCGTGCCGGTGGCCAAGCACGGCAATCGCGCGCTGTCATCGAAATCCGGCGCCGCCGACGTGCTCGGCGCGCTCGGCGTCAAGATCGACCTCGAGCCGCCGGCGATTTCCCGCTGCATCAAGGAAGCCGGCATCGGATTCATGTTCGCGCCCTCGCATCATCCGGCGATGAAGCATGTCGGCCCCACCCGCGTCGAACTCGGCACCCGCACGATCTTCAACTTGCTCGGACCCTTGTCGAATCCGGCCGGCGTCAAGCGGCAGATGGTCGGCGTGTTCGCGCGGCCCTGGATCGAGCCGCTGGCGAAGGTGCTCGCCGCGCTCGGCTCCGAGCGCGCCTGGGTCGTGCACGGCTCCGACGGGCTCGACGAGGTCACCACGTCGGGCGCGACCTTTGTCGCGGAGCTTGATCGGGGCAAGGTGAAGACCTTCGAGATTGCGCCCGAGGAGGCGGGGCTGAAGCGCGTGAAGCCCGAGGAATTGAAGGGCGGTGAGCCGGCGCTGAACGCGATGGCGCTGAAGGCCGTGCTCGACGGCATGCCCGGCCCGTTTCACGACGTCGCCTTGATCAACGCGGCGGCGGCGCTCGTCGTCGCCGGCAAGGCCAAGACCATCGCCGAGGGCGCGAAACTCGCGGCGAAATCGGTCGAAAGCGGCGCCGCCAAGGAGCGCCTGAAGAAACTCATCGCCATTTCGAACGCCCGCTCATGAGCGACATTCTGAACAAGATCGAAGCCTATAAGCGCGAGGAAATCGCCCGCGCGAAGAAGGCGCATCCGCGCGCCAAGGTGGAGGCCGCGGCCGAAGCCGCCTCTCCGGTGCGCGGCTTTTTCGCCGCGCTCAGCGCCAAGATCGCGCACGGCGACTACGCGCTGATCGCCGAGATCAAAAAGGCGAGCCCCTCGCGCGGCCTGATCCGCGCCGAATTCGATCCGCCCGCGCTCGCGCGCGACTACGCCGCCGGCGGCGCCACCTGCTTGTCGGTGCTGACCGACGCCCCCTCGTTCCAGGGCGCGCCCGAGCATCTGGTCGCGGCGCGGGCGGCCACCGCGCTCCCCGTCTTGCGCAAGGATTTTCTCTACGATCCCTATCAGGTGGCGGAGACGCGCGCGCTCGGCGCCGATTGCATCCTGATCATCATGGCCGCGGTCGACGACAAGACCGCGCGCGAGCTTTATTCCGCCGCCGTGCACTGGAACATGGATACCCTCGTCGAGGTGCATAACGAGGCCGAGATGGACCGCGCGCTCAAGCTCGGCTCGATGCTGATCGGCGTCAACAACCGCGATCTTCGTTCCTTCGAGACGACGCTCGCCACCACCGAGCGGCTGGCGTCGCGCGTATCGAAGAACCATTTGCTGGTGAGCGAGAGCGGCATCTTCACGCCGGCGGATCTGGCCCGGCTCGCCGCGGCCGGCGTGCGCGCGTTTCTCGTCGGCGAAAGCCTGATGCGCGAGCCCGACCTGACGCTCGCCACCCGCACGCTGCTCGCGCGCGGCAAGAAACAAGCGAAGTCCGCTTAGAGTTTGGCATCCCATGTCCGTTTCGATTCGATTGCCCTCCCCCTCACCCGAAAGTTTTCGCTCCCTTCGGTCGCGAATCCTTTCCTCCCTCTCCCCCTCCCGCGCGCGGGAGGGGGAGAGGGAAAAGGGAGGCCGAGCGTGTGAGGGGGTGGGCCTTATCACCCGAATTTTTCCATGACGACGAAAGCAAAGCTCACCCATCTCGGCCACAGCGGCGAGGCGCGCATGGTGGACGTGTCGCAAAAGCCCGCGACCGAACGCGTCGCGCGCGCCGAGGGCAAGGTCGTCATGCTTCCCGCGACGCTCGAACTCGTGCTCTCGGGCGACGCCAAGAAAGGCGACGTGCTCGGCACCGCGCGCATCGCCGGCATCCAGGCCGCCAAGCGCACGCACGAGCTGATCCCGCTCTGCCATCCCCTGCCCGTCACCCAGATCGAAGTCGCGATCGAGCCCGACCAAAAATTGCCCGGTCTCGTCGTGCGCGCGACCGTCAAGGTCACCGGCCAGACCGGCGTCGAGATGGAGGCGCTCACCGCCGTCTCGATCGCGTGCCTGACCATCTACGACATGGTGAAGGCGGCCGAGCGCGGCATGCGCATCGAAGGCATCCACCTCGTGGAAAAATCCGGCGGCGCGTCGGGCGCATGGCGCGCGGAGCGTTGATGCACACGCCCTCGACTTTCGCTTGTTATCCCGGACGCGGTGCAGCCGCGCCCGGAATGACAAAATAGCAAATGGCCCGCGAACCCCTGATCTCCGTCGAGGAAGCGCTCGCCCGCGTGCTCGACGGCGTCACCCCGCTCCCGGCCGAGGAAATCCCGCTCGGCGAGGCGCATGGCCGCGTGCTCGCGGGCACGCACGCCTCGCGGCGCACGCAGCCGCCCGCCGATCTATCCTCGATGGACGGCTACGCGGTGCAGGCCGCCGATATCGCGACGCTGCCCGCGAGCCTGCGCTTGATCGGCGAGGCCGCCGCGGGCAAGCCGTTCGACGGCACGCTGAAGCAAGGCGAGACCGTTCGCATCTTCACCGGCTCCGTGCTGCCGCCGGGCGCCGATCAGGTCGTGCCGCAGGAAAACGTCATCCGCGACGGCGAGCAAATCACCATCGGCGCGCCGCCGAAGAGCAAATTCGTCCGCCGCCAGGGGCTCGATTTCCGGGCCGGACAGGTGATGTTGGAAACCGGCCGCCGCCTGCACGCGCGCGACATCGGCCTGCTCGCGGCCATGGACTACGCCCGCGTCGCGGTCGCGCGCCGGCCGCGCGTGGCGATTCTCGCCACCGGCGACGAGCTGGTCGCGCCCGGCACCGGCGACGCGCCCGACCGCATCGTCGCCTCGAACCCGCACGCGCTGTGGGCGCTGTTGCGCCCGGAGAACGCCGAGACGATCGATCTCGGCATCAGTCCGGACAACCTCGAACTCATTACTGCCGCCATCGGCCGCGCCCGCGAATTCGAGGCCGACATATTGGTGACGCTCGGCGGCGCCTCGGTCGGCGATCACGATTTGATTGCGCCGGCGCTGGAGCAAGCCGGGATACCGCTCTCCTTCCACCGCATCGCCATGCGCCCCGGCAGGCCGATGCTGTTGGGCTTGGCCGAAGGCATGCGCGTTCTGGGTCTCCCGGGCAATCCGGTTTCGGCCTTCATTTGCGCCTTCCTGTTTCTGCTGCCGTTGCTGCGCAAGCTGCAGGGCCGCGCCGATCTCTTGCCCGAGGCGGAGAAAGCGGCGCTCGGCCGCGCGCTCGAGCCGAACGACCACCGCCAGGATTTCCTCCGCGCCAAGCTTGCGCGCGGGGCGGACGGCCAGCTCGTCGCCACCCCCTTCAAGCTGCAGGATTCTTCGATGCTGTCGGTGCTGCACGCCGCCGATTGCCTGATCGTGCGGCCGCCGCATGCGCCGGCCTGCGCCGAGGGAAGCCCGTGCGAGGTGCTGCGCTTCGCCGATTAGCGCCGACTGTCACGCCCGCACTGAGTTGATTCCGTCATCCTGAGGCGCGCGGCGCGAAGGCGCCGAGCGTCGAAGGATGAGGAGCCGCGCGCGATTGACCCAAGCAAAAAGCCCCGGCGCGAAGCCGGGGCTTTTCGTTTTATCCGTTCGAGATCGGATCAATATCTCGCGCTGACCGGACCCTTGCCCCAGTCGCCGAACTTCCAGTTGAGGCCGACGCGTAAGATATTATCCCTGATGTCAACCCGGTGAGGGATTGTTGCGGCGGAATCCGGAAAGAATGTCTTTCTGCCGAAGTCGGCATGAAGAAATTCAAGCTTCGCCGACCAATTATTGCCGAGCGCAGCTTCGACGCCACCCCCAACGGTCCAACCCGACAGCGTCTTCGTTTGTGCGTCGAAGAGAATCCCGTTTGTATCGATCACATGCACGCTCGCCTCGGCGGCGCCACCAGTGACGTACAGGAGCCAATTGTTCGCCGCGAAACCGACGCGGGCGCGTTCAGTCGCAAACCATTTCTCTTTGGTCGAGTTAATGAACGCGGGGGTCAGTAGACTTGGGGACGAGCCGTCCTTGTTCGTCCAAGAAAAGTCGCCCTCGAGACCCCAAACCAAGCTGCCAGACTGATAGTTGCAGCCAAGGGTGCCGCCGGCCAGTCCACCGCTCAAGTTATGGCGAACAAAGTCCGTGCCGTCTTCCGTCGTGTCGTGACGTTTTCCCCAATTGCCTCCGCCCTCGACACCCGCGTAACAGCC
>Ga0207505_100022_pt1 | contig 43434 bp, 45 predicted proteins | sample NitcycUWRROWE17A_FD_188207 | JGI IMG/M metagenome (GOLD analysis project Ga0207505, IMG submission 188207) | Soil microbial communities from Arlington Agricultural Research Station in Wisconsin, USA - Nitrogen cycling UWRJ-ROWE17-A (SPAdes) | ecosystem: Environmental > Terrestrial > Soil >... | reverse complement strand
CGCGCCGAGCCAGGAGACGGCGAGAAAGACGCCGAAGACGGCGAAGGCGGAAGCGATGCGCGGCCAGAGTTTCTCCCACAGGAGCGCATGCTGCGTCCAGGAAAGCGCCCGCGTGAGCTGGCGCCGCGCTTCTTCCACGGCGCTGCGCGGCGCGTCGGGCCGTTCGTTCGATTCAGGCGCCGCGCTCAAATGCGGATCCTCCAGCGAACCAGCATGTCAGTGTAACATGGCCCGCTAAGGGCAAAAGTTCCGTCGCGGTCGAATCTTCGGGCTTTTCAGCGGCTTAACCCTTCAACCAAGGTGGCATTCGATCGAAGGCGATGATGGCGTCGGCGCCGATTCGCGGGCGGACGACGGCGGATTCGGCCTCCCGCACCAACACCTCGGGCACCAGCGCGCGGGTATTGTAGGTTCCCGAATGCACGGCGCCGTAAGCGCCGGCGGTCATGATCGCGAGCAGATCGCCCTCGGCGACGGCGGGCAGCTTGCGGTCGAGCGCGAGATAGTCGCCCGACTCGCACACCGGTCCGACCACGTCGGCGACGATCCATTGCGTGTCCGGGCGCGGCACCCGAACGGGGCGGATCTCGTGATAGGCGTCGTACAGCGTCGGCCGCACCAGATCGTTCATGGCGGCGTCGACGACGATGAAGGTTTTCTCCAAACCGCGCTTCACGTAGATGACGCGCGTGATCAAGACGCCGGCATTGCCGGCGATCATGCGCCCGATCTCGAAGACGAGTCTAAGACCGAGCCCCTTGGCATGGCGCTTGACCATGGCGGCGTAGTCGGCGGGCAACGGCGGCGGCTCATTGTCCGATTGATACGGAATCCCGAGGCCGCCGCCGAAATCGATATGCTCGAGCCGGTGGCCTTCCTTCATCAAGTCGCGCGCGAGCCCGACGAGGAGTGCGGCCGCGCGCTCGAACGGCGCGAGTTCCGTGATCTGACTGCCGATGTGCATGTCAACGCCGACGAGACGGATGGCCGGCATTCCGGCGGCGTTCGCGCAAAATTCGCGCGCGCGTGCGAGCGGCACGCCGAACTTGTTCTCGGCCTTGCCGGTCGAAATCTTGGCGTGGGTCTTGGCGTCGACGTCGGGGTTGACCCGCACCGAAACCGGCGCCGTGCGCTTCATCTCGCTCGCGATACCCGCCAGCGCCTGAAGTTCCGGCTCGCTCTCGACGTTGAAGCAATAGATTCCCGCGGCGAGACCTGCCGCGATTTCTTCCTTGGTCTTGCCGACGCCGGAGAACACGATCTTGCCGGCGGGCACGCCGGCCGCCAGCGCGCGCTTCAATTCGCCGCCCGAAACGATGTCGGCGCCGGCGCCGAGGCGCGCGAGCGTGGCGATCACCGCCTGGTTGGAATTCGCCTTCAGCGCGTAGCAGACGAGCGAAGGCACGTCGGCGAAGGCGTCGGCGAACACCTTGTAGTGGCGCTCGAGGGTGGCGCTCGAATAGCAATAAAACGGCGTGCCGACGCGTTCCGCGAGCGCGGGAAGATCGACGCCCTCGGCAAAGAGAACGCCGTCACGATAAGCGAAATGGTGCATTTTTCAGTTGAGTAATGGATCGAGAACGAAGGGTTCGTCGGGCTTCACCGGATTGCCGAGCTGCCCTTGTGCTTTCTTCTCTTTTTTCGAGGTCTCGTAGTAGCCCGGCAGCGCTGCCTTCGGTGAGGATACGAAACGTCCCTTGCCTTCATTGGCGGATGTGTTCGCGCCTTCCGGTAGCTCGAGCGGGCCTTTGATGCCGCAGCCGGCAACGAAAAGCGCCGCCGCGAGCGCGGCGGTCGAAAGCAGACGGCGGAACAAGGCCTGAAAGCGCGTCACTTTTGATCCCCGATCAAGCGGCTAATATCACGAAAACTTGTGGCATGGCGAGGGCAGGCAAGCCCGCCCTCGTATTATTGACCCAGCCGTTTCAGCCATTTACGCGCGGCCGCGCGCACGTTTTTAGGCGCGGTGCCGCCATAGCTGGTTCGGCTCGCGACCGAACGCGCCACCGAAAGCACGGAAAGCGCGTCTTGCGGGATGCGCTTGTCGATACCCTGCATGTCGGCAAGCGACAGGCGATGCAGAGGTTTTTCATTCGCTGCGGCATGGGAGACGATCTTGCCGGTGATTTCGTGCGCTTCGCGGAACGGCAGGGCGAGCTTCTGCACGAGAAAATCGGCGAGATCGGTCGCCGTCGAGTAGCCTTCGCCGGCGGCGGCCTTCATTCGCTTTTCGTCGGGCTCGAGGTCGCGTACCAGCCCCTCGGTCACCGCGATCATGAGCGCGAGCGTCGAAAGCGCGTCGAAGACGCCTTCCTTGTCTTCCTGCATGTCTTTCGCATAGGCGAGCGGCAGGCCCTTCATCACGACGAGCAGCTGCACGAGCGCGCCGATGATGCGGCCGGGCTTGGCGCGCACGAGTTCGGCGGCATCGGGATTGCGCTTCTGCGGCATGATCGAGGAGCCGGTGGTGAAGCGATCGGACAATTTCACCAGCCCGAACGAAGGCGAGGCCCAGATCACGATCTCTTCCGCGAAGCGCGACAGGTGCACGGCCGCGATCGCCGCGGCCGCCAATGTCTCGAGGGCGAAATCGCGGTCGGAAACGGCGTCGAGCGAGTTGGCCGCCGGCCGGTCGAAGCCGAGCGCTTTCGCGGTCAGGTCGCGGTCGATCGGAAACGAGGTGCCGGCGAGCGCCGCCGCGCCGAGCGGCGATTCATTCAGCCGCTTGCGCGCGTCGGCGAGCCGGCCGCGGTCGCGCGCGAGCATCTCCACATAGGCGAGCAGATGGTGCCCGAAGGTCACCGGCTGCGCCGTCTGCAAATGGGTGAAACCCGGCATCACCGTCGCGGCGTGGAGAAGCGCCTTTTCGGCAAGCGCGCGCTGCAAGCCGGCGAGTGCCGCGTCGAGCCGGTCGATGGCGTCACGGACATAGAGCTTGGTATCGGTCGCGACTTGGTCGTTGCGCGAGCGCGCGGTGTGCAGGCGGCCGGAGGCCTGCCCGACCAATTCGGCGAGGCGGGCCTCGACATGGGTGTGGATGTCCTCAAGCGCGCGCGTGAACTTGAATTTTCCGCTCTCGATCTCTGACAAAATCGTGTCTAGACCGCGCGCGATCTTGTCTGCATCTTCCGCGCCGATGATGCCTTGCTTCGCCAGCATCGAGACGTGGGCTTTGGAGCCGGCGATGTCCTGGGCATAGAGCGCGCGATCGAAATCGATCGAGGCGTTGATCTCCTCGAGGATTTCGTCGGGCCTCTCGCCGAAGCGGCCGCCCCACATCCGGTTAGCCATGACCTTGTTCCTTGACCGAGAACCGACGCGATGAAAAAGCCCCGATCCAAAGTCCCGAAGCCGCGCCTGTGGCGGCCCGTTCTTGCCGCCGCGCTGCTCGGCGCGGGCGCCGGGCTCGCGGCGGTATACGGGATTGGCGGCCTGCAACGCAATGGAACGCCCGTGCAGGCGGACGCGGGTTGCGAGGGCGCGGTCGAGGCGGCGCGGCGACTTCGGCCGCTCGTACAGGGGGAAATCGCGGCGTTAACGCTGTCGGAAATCCCTCGCCGCGTGCCCGATCTTTCCTTCCGGGACGGCGCGGGAAAGCCCGTCCGGCTTGCCGACTTTCGCGGGCGCGAGGTTCTCCTCAATTTGTGGGCGACCTGGTGCGTGCCGTGCCGCAAGGAGGTGCCGGCGCTCGACCGGCTGCAGGGGCGGATGAACGGGAAAGACTTTGTGGTCGTCGCGGTCAACATCGACACCGGCGATCCGGCGAAGGCGCGCCGTTTCCTGGCCGAGGCCGGAACCAAGAATCTTGCCTATTACGACGATCCGAGCACGAACGTGTTCCAGGAGTTGAAGCGCGTCGGCCGTGCGGTTGGATTGCCGACCTCGATCCTGGTCGACCGCGCCGGCTGCGAGATCGGCTACCTCGCCGGCCCCGCCGAATGGTCGAGCGAGGAAGCCATCGCGCTCGTACAGGCGGCACTCACGCGATAGTTCAGGCGCTTATGTCGACAGCGCGGCCGAGGCCTTCGGCCGCCGCCGAAATCGTTTGCGTATTTTGATCGGCGGCAGCGACGAGTTTTGCGACCGCGTTGCCGCTGTCGGCCTGCATCTTTGCGATTTTGGCGGCAGCAGCAAGCTGCATCTGCCCAATGCGGGCGGCGAGAATAGCCGAGACGAGAGAGCCGGTATCCATGACGCGTACTCCAGCGAGCCGGAGGATCGCCGCCGCCGGTTAACAATTTGTGCCGGCCGAAAAATCGGCGCCTTGACAGGTTCGCAGCGATGGCTTAATACTAAACCAAATGGTTAAGTATCAACAGGCGACCCTCGACCGCACCTTTGCGGCGCTTTCCGACTCGACCCGGCGCGCGCTTGTCGCGCGTCTCAGCGAGCGGCAGAGCTTTTCGGTCAGCGAGTTGGCGCGGCCGTTTTCGATGTCGCTGCCGGCGGTGATGAAGCATCTCGACGTATTGTCGGACGCCGGCCTGATCACGCGAAGCAAGACCGGGCGCACCGTGAGCTGCCGGCTCAAGGCGGCGCCGATGGAAAACGCCATGAACTGGCTCACCCGCTACCAGCGCTTCTGGTCCGAACAGCTCGATCGCCTTGCTGCCTTTGTGGAGAAAGATTCATGCCCGCCAGCCCAAGCCCACGCGCCGAGGTCAAGCCAAGCCTCACCCTCAAACGTCGTCTCCATGCGCCGCCGGAAAAAGTCTACGGCGCCTGGACCGAGCCGGAAAAATTAGCGCATTGGTTCGGGCCATCGCAGACGGTGCCGGGTTCGGTGCGCGCGGAGATGGACGTGCGCGTCGGCGGGCGCTTCCGCGTCAGCTTCAAGACCGAGGACGGCGAGCATCACGAGGTCGGCGGCGTCTATCGCGAAGTGGTGCCGAACGAAAAACTCGTCTTCACCTGGGCTTGGCACACCACACCGGAACGGGAATCGCTCGTAACGGTTCTAATCAAGAGCGAGGGCGAGGGCGCGATGCTCACGCTCACGCACGAGCAATTCTTTGATGAGGCCGCCCGCGACGGGCACAAGCGCGGCTGGACCGGAACGCTCGACAAGCTCGAACACTATCTCGCGTAACCGTAGGAGGAGGAAGTCATGGCACAAACGGCAACAAAGCAACGGACGCAGGAGGCTGCGAAAAAATTGCAGTCGCACGGCACCTTTTGCTGGAACGAGTTGATGACGCGCGACGTCGAGGGCGCCAAGCGCTTCTACGAAAGCACCATCGGCTGGAGCTTCCAGGCGATGCCGATGGCCGACGGCGGCACCTATTGGGTCGCGACGTTGGACGGAAAATCAGTCGCGGGAATCTTCTCGCTCAATGCGCCCGGCTATGACGGCGTGCCGGAGAGCTGGATGTCGTACCTCGCGGTCGACGACGTCGATGCCCGTGTCGCAAAGGCGATCAAGGCGGGCGCCAAGCTGATGAAGCCGATCTTCGACGTGCCGGACGTGGGTCGCATTGCGATCCTGATGCAGCCGGGCGGGGCCGGCGTCGGCTGGATGACGCCGCTGCCGCGCCGCGCCTGAAGGTGCAATTGAGTCAAGAGAAGATCCGACATGCAGCATGCGATGAATACGAAGCGGCGCCGGCCGGCGCCTGCTGTCACACGAGCGCCTAGAAAATCGGCGAACGTATACGACCCTAAAGCGGCCAAGCATGATTGAAGACAAAACCGAAGGAGCGTTCACATGCAATACGTCGATGGATTTGTCGTGCCCGTCCCGAAGAAGAGCCTGCCGGCCTACCGCCGCATGGCGCAGAAGGCGGGCAAGGTTTGGCGCGATCACGGCGCGATCGAGTTCCGCGAATTCGTCGCCGATGACGTCAAGGTGGGAAAGCGGACCTCGTTTCCGCGCAGCGTCAAGCGCAAGCCGGGCGAGACGGTGGTTTTTTCGTGGATCGTGTTCAAGTCGCGCGAGCATCGCGATCGCGTCAACGCGAAGGTGATGAAGGATCCGCGGCTCGCCAAGATGATGGATCCGAAGGCGTTGCCCTTCGACGGCAAGCGCATGATCTATGGCGGGTTCAAGAACCTGGTCGACGCCTAGCGCGCCATCGACACGTTGCCGAAACCGACGCCCCGCAAAAAAAACGAAGGAGACAAACGTGGCCGCAAAAACCGCAGTCAAAGCCAGTTCGAACGCCGCGGAAAGGGATTTCGTCATCGCCCGCGTCTTCGATGCGCCGCGCGAACTCGTGTGGAAGGCATTCACGGATCCCGAACGCATGAAACATTGGTGGGGGCCGAAAGGGTTCACCGTCATCGCTTCGAAAATGGATCTCCGCCCGGGCGGTATCTATCACTACGGCATGAAGGCGCCTGATGGCTCTGCCATGTGGGGCAAGTTCGTCTTCCGCGAGGTCGCCGCGCCGGAGCGGATGGTTTTCATCAATTCGTTCTCCGATGAAGCCGGCGGTATTTCGCGCCATCCGATGGCTCCGACTTGGCCGCTCGAAATGCTCTCCACCTTCACCTTCGAGGAAGAGCCGGGCGGCAAGACCAAGCTCACGATCCGCTGGGCCCCGCACAACGCCACGGCGGACGAGCAGAAGACCTTCGACGCCAGCCACGACAACATGCGGCAGGGCTGGGGCGGAACGTTGGATCAACTCGCCGCTTATCTCGCGAAGGCGTGAGCAAAATTCACAACGGAATCGTTTTTTCAACCACCCGTACGGAGAGTGCGCAATGCAGCTGAAACAGATGAACACCTATCTATTTTTCAATGGCCAATGCGAAGCCGCGTTCAAATTCTACGAGAAGGTTCTGGGCGGAAAAATTCTCGCCATGATGACCGCCGAGGGCTCGCCGGCGGAGAGCCAGGTATCGCCGGAAATGCGCAAGAAAATCATGCATGCCCGCATGAGCGTCGGCGACAAGGTGTTGATGGCTTCCGATGCCCCGCCCGATCGCTATAACGCGCCAAAAGGTTTCTTCATCAATCTCGGCTTCGAAAAACCGGCGGAAGCGGAAGGCATTTTCAAGACATTGGCGGAAGGCGGAACGGTGCAGATGCCGATGGCGGAGACTTTCTGGGCTCATCGGTTCGGCATGGTTGTCGATCGCTTCGGTACGCCGTGGATGGTCAACTGCGAAAAGGCGGCGACCTGAAAAACGTTCACCTCGATGCGAAGACGGCGGCGTTCGACGTCGCCGTCTGTTCCAAACAAACCAAAATGGAAATTGTCGATGACCGCCAAAGAAAGCGCTAAAGCTTCGCCCTTCGCGGAGCGCGAATTGGTCATCATCCGCGTCTTCGACGCGCCGCGCGAGCGCGTGTTCAAGGCGTGGACGGATGCAAACCTATTGGCGCAATGGTGGGGCCCAAAGGGCTTCACCAATCCGGTCTGCGAAGTAGATCCCAAACCGGGCGGGGCGCTTAGGATCGTCATGCGCGCGCCCGACGGCGCCGAATATCCGATGAAAGGAGTCTTCCGCGAGGTCGTTCCCCCTTCGCGCCTCGTCTTCACCAACATCGCGGTGGACAAGGACGGCCGTCACATCATCGAGGGACTGACCACGGTCACCTTCGACGAAGAGGGCGGCAAGACGAAATTGACGTTGCAAACCCGCGGCGTTGCCGTGGTCGATTACGCCGCCGCTTATCTGCAAGGAATGGAAGCCGGCTGGGCGCAGAGTTTGGAGAAGCTCGAAGCGCTGGTGCGGCGGGCAGTCTCTTAGATCAATCAAGCCGGCAGGTGAAACCTATGCAAAAAATAGCGACGCCGAAAAAAACAAGCAGAGTCATGCAGGCGATCATGGCAATGAACAAACTCGAGATCGCCGGCCTCAGGCGGGCATACGATCAAGGGTGAATGAACCTATGTCTCTCAAGCTCTATTTTCATCCGCTTTCCTCTTTCTGCCAAAAAGTCCTGGTTGCTCTCTACGAGAACGACACGCCATTCGAGCCGCACATCGTCAATCTGTTCGAAGCGGCCTCGAGTGCGGCCTTCAAAAAGATTTGGCCGATCGGCAAGTTCCCCGTGCTGCGCGACGAGGCAAGGGACCGCACGATTCCAGAGTCGAGCATCATCATCGAGTACTTGCAGCAACACTATGCGGGAAAGATGCGGCTCGTGCCCGAAGACGCGGAGCTCGCGCGGCAAACGCGTTTTCAAGACCGCTTTTACGATCTGCACGTGAACGTACCGATGCAGAAAATCGTCACCGACCGGCTGCGGCCCGCGGGCAAAAACGATTCCTATGGCGTCGAGCACGCGAAGACGCTGTTGCAGACGGCGCTCGGCATGACCGATCGCAGCATGGCGGGCAAGACATGGGCGATGGGCGACGACTTCACCATGGCCGATTGCGCCGCCGCGCCCGCGTTGTTTTATGCCGATAAGGTGATGCCCTTCGGCGAAGCGCATCCGAACGCGGCTGCGTATTTGACGCGGCTGATGCAGCGGCCGTCTTTCGCCCGCGCGGCGAGAGAAGCAGAGCCGTATCTGGATCTCGTACCGAAAGAGAAAGCTTAGCGCGTCGGCACCGGCTTCTCGCCGCGATAATCGTAGAAGCCGCGGCCGGCCTTGCGGCCGAGCCATCCGGCCTCGACGTACTTCACCAACAGCGGGCAGGGGCGATACTTCGAATCCGCCAAGCCCTCGTGCAGCACTTGCATCACCGACAGCACCGTATCGAGGCCGATGAAGTCGGCAAGCTCCAGCGGGCCCATCGGATGGTGGGCGCCGAGCCGCATCGCGGTATCGATCGAATCGACGGAGCCGACGCCCTCGTAGAGCGTGTAGATCGCCTCGTTGATCATCGGCAACAGGATGCGATTGACCATGAAGGCGGGAAAATCCTCGGCGACCGCGTAGGTCTTGCCGAGATTGGCGACGAAGGCTTTCGAGGCCTCGAAGGTCTCGTCACCGGTGGCGATTCCGCGCACCAGCTCGACCAGCTCCATCACCGGCACCGGATTCATGAAGTGAATGCCGATGAAGCGCTCCGGCCGGTCGGTGACGGCGGCAAGCCGCGTGATCGAGATCGACGAAGTGTTGGTGGCGAGAATCGCCTCGGGCTTCAGCGATTGGCAGAGCTCGACGAGAATCTTGCGCTTGACGTCCTCTTTTTCGGTGGCGGTTTCGATCACGAGGTCACAGGCCCCGAGATCGGCGAGCTTCTCGGCCGGCTTGATGTGCGCCAGCGCCTGCTGGCGCGCTTGCTCGGAGATCGTGCCCTTGGAAACCTGGCGCGCGAGATTGCCGTTGATGGTGGCGAGCCCCGCCTTGATGCGTTCGGCGTTGAGGTCGTTCAACAAGACGTCATAGCCGGCGAGCGCGCAGACATGGGCGATGCCGCTGCCCATCTGCCCTGCGCCGACCACGCCCACTTTCTTGATTTTGCCTGCCATCGTTTTTCCCGCGCCCGCGCCAATCTCTTTTACGACGAACCTCGTCTTTGCGCCAACGTTCCGACTTCGCGGCGGTTATTTCTTTGCGAGCTCGTTGCCCAATTCCGGCAATGCCTGGAACAAATCGGCGACAAGTCCGTAATCGGCCACCTGGAAGATCGGTGCTTCCTCGTCCTTGTTGATCGCGACGATCACTTTCGAATCCTTCATGCCGGCCAGATGCTGGATCGCGCCGGAGATGCCGATGGCGAGATAAAGCTCGGGCGCCACCACCTTGCCGGTCTGCCCGACCTGCCAGTCGTTGGGCGCGTAGCCGGCGTCGACCGCGGCGCGCGAGGCGCCGACCGCGGCACCCAACTTGTCGGCGACGGGCTCGATGTATTTGGCAAAATTCTCCTTGCTGCCGAGCGCGCGCCCGCCGGAGATGATGACGCGCGCCGCCGTCAGCTCCGGCCGGTCCGATTTCGAAAGCTCCTCGCCGGCGAAGCTGGAGATGCCGGGGTCGTCGGCGGCGCCGGCCTGCTCGATCGGGGCATTGCCGCCCGAGCCCACGGCCTGGAACGAGGCGGTGCGCACCGTGATGACTTTCTTCTTGTCGGAGGATTGCACGGTCTCGAGCGCGTTGCCGGCATAGATCGGCCGCTGGAAGGTGTCGGGCGACTCGACCTTGATGACTTCGGAGATCTGCATCACGTCGAGCAGCGCCGCCGCGCGCGGCATGAAGTTCTTTCCGGTCGTGGTGGCGGGCGCGACGATCGCGTCGTAATTCTTGGCGAGCGCGACCAGCAGCGCCGCGACCGGCTCGGCGAGCCGGTGGGCGTAGCGCGCGTCGTCGGCGAGGAGAACCTTGGCGACGCCATCGAGCTTGGTGGCGGCTTCGGCGGCGGGCTTGCAGCCTTGACCGGCGACCAGGACATGCACCTCGGCGCCGAGCGCCTTGGCGGCGGTCATCGCCTTGGCGGTTGCGCCGTTCAGCGTCTTGTCGTCATGCTCGGCGACGAGAAGGGTCGCCATCACAGCACCCCCGCTTCGTTCCTGAGCTTGTCGACGAGCTCGGCGACGGTCTTCAGCTTGACGCCGGCCTTGCGGCCGGCGGGCTCGCTCGTTTTCAACACCTTCAGGCGCGGCGCCGTGTCGACGCCCAAATCCTGCGGCGTCTTCTCGGTGATTGGCTTCTTCTTCGCCTTCATGATGTTGGGAAGCGAGGCATAGCGCGGCTCGTTCAGGCGGAGGTCGGTCGTCACCACCGCTGGCATTTTCAGCTTCACCGTCTGCAGGCCGCCGTCGATCTCGCGCGTGACGCTGACGTGATCGCCGTCGATCGCCACCTTCGAGGCGAAGGTGCCCTGCGGCCAGCCGAGGAGGGCCGCGAGCATCTGACCGGTCTGATTGCAATCGTCGTCGATCGCCTGCTTGCCGAGAATGACGAGACCGGGCTTCTCCTCGTCGACGATCTTCTTCAAAATCTTCGCCACCGTCAGCGGCTCGACCGTACCTTCGACCTTCACATGGATGCCGCGATCGGCGCCCATCGCAAGGCCGGTGCGGATCGTCTCCGCCGCCTGCGCGGCACCGATCGACACGCACACGATTTCGGTCGCCTTGCCGCCTTCCTTCAGGCGGAGCGCCTCCTCGACGGCGATCTCGTCGAAGGGGTTCATCGCCATCTTGACGTTGGCGAGATCGACGCCGGAGCCGTCGGGCTTGACGCGGACCTTCACGTTCGCATCGACGACCCGTTTCACGGGCACCAACACTTTCATTCCCGGCCTCTCTCGCGATCGACGATGTGCTTGAAAAAGGACTTAGCGGCAGCGGGCGGGCACCGTATGGCCCGACCTATTAGCTGTCAACGCGCTTGGGCCAACGTTTCAGCGGCGGGGAATTTTGATTTTGCAAGAGCCGGTCCTCGTCGCAATCGAACAGCTTCACGCCGGGCCGGCGCATGAATACGACGAGGAGCGCGCCGGCCATGAGCCCGCCGATATGCGTCCACCAGGCGACTTCCTTGTCGGCGCCGGCGAAGATGTTGAAAAACTGCAGCAAGATCCAGAAGCCGATCACCCATTCGGCGGCGAGCTTGATGGGGATGCGCATGAAGGCAAGCACCCAGATCTTCCGGCACGGGTGCAGCAGGAGATAGGCGCCGACAACTCCCGCGATCGCGCCCGACGCGCCGATGAGCGGAACGATGGAGCCGGGCGTCGAAGCCCAGAAGGCCAATGCCCCGGCGGCGGCGCAAAGCAGATAGAAAAGAAAAAAACGCAGATGGCCGAGCGCCTCCTCGACGTCGTCGCCGAATACCCAGAGAAACGCCATGTTGCCGATGATGTGAAGCCAGCTCGCGTGCAGGAAGGCATAGGAGACGAGCGTGAATTCCCACGGCACGAAGTAGGGCAAAATCCCGGTGTTGTGGCCGAAATCGGCGGGCGTGAAGGCGAGCGCGAGAACGACCGCGGTCTTGGAGGTCGAGCCCGAGGCGTCGACCGAAAGCGTATAGAGAAAAATAGCGACATTGGCCGCGATCAGGCCCCAGCTCACATAGGGCGGCGATTTGAACGCGAACGGATTGTTGTCATAGAGCGGAAAGACCATGCGTTGCCCGTGCCTCAGCGGTTGGCGCCGGGCATCCACAACACGTCGCGCGCGCCCTTGTCGTTGGCGTGGCGGCTCGCAACGAAGAGAAAGTCGGAAAGCCGGTTGACGTATTTGAGCGCGGGCGGCGACACGCCTTCGCCCGCCTTGTCGTTGAGCGCGACCATGAGCCGCTCCGCGCGCCGGCAAATGGTGCGGGCAAGATGGAGATAGGCGGCGGCCGGGTTGCCGCCCGGCAGAACAAAGGAACGCAACGGCTCGAGATCGGCGTTCAATTGGTCGATCTCTTTTTCGATCCAGCTCACTTGCGCCTCGGTGACCGTCATGCGCGCGCCGCCCGGCCCTTTTTGCGACAGGCAAAGCTCGGCCTCGACATCGAAGAGATCGTTCTGTACGCGCGACAACGCCGCGTCGAGCCGCGCGTCGCCCCCGGTGTGCAGGCGCGCGATGCCGATGGCGGCGTTCACTTCGTCGAGCGTGCCGTAGGCGTCGATGCGCAGGTCGTATTTCTTGCGGCGCTCGCCATTGCCGAGCGAAGTGGCGCCGTCATCGCCGGTGCGGGTATAGATCCTGTTGAGGACGACCATCCGCCGTCTCCTCAGCGCCCGAGCATCCAGATCACGATCATCACGACGAAGATCGCGACCGCCTGCAGGAGCACGCGCAGCCGCATCAGGCTTTGCGAGCGGCTCGGCGAACCGCCCTTCATCATGTTCCACAGACCGAGCACGAGCACGATGGCGACCGCGATCAGCGCGACGACGACGATGAGATTCTGCAGGGTCGAAGGCATCAGCGCTCTCTAGAGTGAAGCATGATCTTTCCGAAAACCGGTTCCCACTTTTCGGGATCATGCTTTAGCACAAGGCGCACGAAGGATCACGCCAGCTTGGCTCAATTGCTGCCGTCGAGCAATCGGCGCGCGATGACCTGGGCCTGAATTTCGGCCGCGCCCTCGAAGATGTTGAGGATGCGCGCGTCGCACAAGACGCGCGAGACCGGGTATTCAAGCGCGAAGCCGTTGCCGCCGTGGATCTGCACGGCGTTGTCGGCGGCGGCCCAGGCGACGCGAGCGGCATAGAGTTTCGCCATGCCGGCCTCGAGGTCGCAGCGGCGGCCGGAGTCCTTTTCGCGCGCGGCGTGATAGGTGAGCTGGCGGGCGATCATGATTTCCGCCGCCATCATCGCGATCTTGTCGGAAACGCGCGGGAAGGAAAGCGTCGGCTTGCCGAACTGAACGCGCTCCTGGGCGTAGCGCAGTGCGAGCTCCATCGCCGATTGCGCGACGCCGACCGCGCGCGCGGCGGTCTGAATGCGCGCCGCTTCGAAGGTCTGCATCAGTTGCTTGAAGCCCTGGCCTTCGGCGCCGCCGAGAAGATTTTCCACCGGCACCTCGAAGCCGTCGAAGCCGATCTCGAATTCCTTCATGCCGCGATAGCCCAGCACCTCGATCTCGCTCCCGGTCATGCCGGGTGCCGGGAACGGATTTTGATCGGTGCCGCGCGGCTTCGGCGCGAGCAACATCGACAGACCCTTGTAGCCGGACTCGTTGGGATCAGTGCGCACCAGAAGCGTCATCAGGTCGGCGCGCACCGGATGGGTGATCCAGGTCTTGTTGCCGTAGACCTTGTAGACGCCGCCCTCGCGCACGGCGCGGGTCTTGAGCGAAGCCAGATCCGAGCCGGTGTTGGGCTCGGTGAACACCGCCGTCGGCAACGCTTCGCCCGAGGCGATTTTCGGCAGCCAGTGCTTTTTCTGCGCGTCGGTGCCGGAGGCGAGGATCAATTCGGCGGCGATCTCCGAGCGCGTGCCGAGGGAGCCGACGCCGATATAGCCGCGCGAGAGCTCGTCTGAGACGACGCACATCGATTCCTTGCCGAGACCGAGGCCGCCATATTCCTCCGGGATGGTGAGGCCGAAGACGCCGAGTTCCGCCATGTGGGCGACGACCTCAAGCGGAATGTATTGGTTCTTGAGGTGCCAGCCGTGCGCGTGCGGCAGCACTTCCGCGTCGGCGAAGCGGCGCATTTCCTTGCGCATCGCTTCCAGTGTTTCGTCGAGGCCGTCGTCGCCGACGCTACCTTGCGACTCCTTGATGAAGTCGACCAACTGGGCGCGCGTCGCCGCCGCGGTCCCTTCCGCGATCAGTGCTTTCACGGCGTTCGTCCGGCGCTGCTCGATCCGGTCGTCGGCAAGTCCGAGTGAAGCGAGCCGCACGATCTCGCCTTGGCTCATCGGAATGCCGCCGAAGATTTGCGCGAGCGTCTCGCCCAGACCGATGGTGACGAGCAGGCGCTCGGTTTCGCCGAAGCGGCCGGCTTCACACATGCGTCGCGCATAGGCGGAAAGCTGGCGGACGACCTCGACATAAGTCGCAAGCCAGGCGAGCCCGTGCGCGGCGTGCTGCTCGCGCTCCAACAGCTCCGCGGAAATCTTGCCGTTCGCGCAAACGCGCCCCTGGACGGCGTTGGCGGCGTCCGTCACCAGCGCGCCGACCGCGTCTTCCGCTTCCGCGGCGAGGCGGAGAAGGCCGGGTTCTGTCGATGGCGGGCGGGCGGCGGCGCGGGACATCAGGCGGCTCTTCAATTTTGCCCGGTCAGGCTACGTGTGCAGCGCACAAAAGCAAGGCTGAATCGTTGCTGCTTTCCTTGGCAGGGGCTTCTTAACCATTCCCGGCTTTGATCCTCAAGGATAGGCAAGCCGCGGTCATTTTCCGCCGGAGGGTGGGGCCTTTTCGCCGTTATTCAGAGACGTGAGAATGGATCTTTCGCAGCTTGGCACGTTGTCTTCGCGGCTCGGCTCTATCCTCAGGCGCCCGCTCTATCTTATTTCCGTCCGCGCCCGTATCGCCGCGCTTGCCCTCATTCCGGTGGTCGGCTTCGCGATCGTCGGCCTTGCCTATCTCGCGGGCGAGCAGGAAATCGAAGCCGCCTTCGAGAGCGTGAAGACTTCGGGCGCGCTCGCCGATGCAAGCCACGACTTCAAGAGCGCGATCTCGACCATGCGGATCAGCGCCAAGGAATTCGCCACTTCGCCATCCGGGGACAAGATCAAGGCTTTTCATGAAGGCTATGCGCTCGCGCGGAAGAGTCTCGAAACCATTGCGGGCGAAGACTCGGAGCATAAGCATATCGGCAGTCTGCAGGGCCGCTTGCAGGAGCTGAAGGAAAGATTCGCGGCGCTCGTCGGGGAGCAAGAGCAACTCGGCTTCACGGACAGCGACGGCATTCAGCTGCGCATGGTTAGCGCGGCGGCCGCCGTCGAGCGCATCATCAATGAAGACATGTCCTGGCTCGCGGACGCCGATCAGAAGAAGCTGTTATTCTCGCTCCTGATCATGCGGCGTCATGAGGCGGACTACCGACTCAACCAGCGGCAATATTCCCGCGACTTGTTCTTCAAAGAGTTCAAGAATTTCAACGATACGCTCGACAAGATCCATGGCGCGACCGAAAAAATCGCGTCTCCCGCGCTCTTGAAACAGCTCGGCGAGCAGGTCAAAGCCTATGCCGAGACCTTCAACGCGTGGATCGAGACGATCAACCAACTCAGCCCATCGCTCGCCATTATCGACATGGACAGCCGTGAAATGCTGCCGGTGGCCGACGAAATCATCGCGTCGGCGGGCAAGATCGACGATGCGGCGGGCGCGGCACTCGCCGCGTCGCAAAGCCGGACCCGGTGGATCATCGTCGCGGTCGGAATCGCGGTCGTTATGATCGGGTTCGGGCTCAGCTGGCTGATCGGGCGGAGCGTCACGGGACCGCTCGCCGGCCTTGCCGGCGCGATGAAGCGGCTTGCCGAGGGCGACCTTTCGGCGGAAATCCCCGCGGCAAGGGGCAACGACGAGATCGGCGCGATGGCCCGCACCGTGCTCGTCTTCCGCGATCACGCGCGCGAGCGCGATCGGCTTGAAGCCGAGCAACTGCAGGCGAGCGGCGAGCGCGAGGAACGCGCGGCGACCGTCGAGCGTCTCGTGCGCGGCTTCGGCGGCACCGCCGACACGGCGCTCTCCTCGGTGCGGACGGCCGCGGACAAGCTCGGCACCGCCGCGCAAGGATTGGGCGATACGGCCGGGCGGGTCGGCTCGGAGGCCGAACAGGCGGCGCGCGCCGCCGGCGCTGCTTCCTCGAACGTCGCGCAAGCCGCAGTCGCCACCGAGCAGCTCGCGGGCTCGGTCGCCGAGGTCGCGCGCCAGACCGCAAGCTCAACCGAGGTCGCCGGCCGCGCCGTGGCCGAGGCTCAGCGTTCGGTCGGGATCATGGGCACGCTCGGCGAGGCGGCGAGCCGCATCGGCGAAGTGGTCGGCTTGATCCAGTCGATCGCGGCGCAGACCAATTTGCTCGCGCTCAACGCCACCATCGAGGCGGCGCGGGCGGGCGAAGCCGGGCGCGGCTTCGCGGTCGTCGCGGCCGAAGTGAAGTCGCTTGCAAACCAGACCGCCCGCGCGACCGAGGAGATCGCCCACCAAATCGGCGCGATTCAAGATGCGTCCGGCGAAGCTCGCACGGCGATCGATACGGTGAGTTCCGTCATCGAGGAAATGTCCGCGATGGCAGCCTCGATCGCTTCGGCGGTCGAGGAGCAGAACATGGCGGTCTTGTCGATTGCCAACAACGTGGCGCGGGCGTCGAACGACGCCGACGCCGGCGCCGGTGCCATGCGCGGCGTCGAACACGCGGCCGGTGGCGCGCGCATCACCGCGAGCGACGTGGCGGTGCTTGCCGTGCAGCTCGGCGGTGAGGCGGAGAATCTCAGCACCGCGATCCGCCAGTTTCTCGACCAGGTGCGGGCGGCCTAGAGCCCCATCTTTACCGCTTCGTCGGCCTTTCTTTTCTCTTGCCAGGTTGGTGCCGATTCGCGATTTGATGGCCATACCTAAGGCGGGGGAACGCCGTGAACCGCACATACAGAATCGCGCTCGACGCCTTCTACGCCTTCAACGATGACGACGGCTGGGCGATCGCGAGCCATATCGCGCTGTCGGCGCTGATGGCGCTGTTTCCGTTCCTGATTTTCGTCACCGCGCTGGCCGCGCTGTTCGGCACCAAGGAGCTCGCGGATCAGACCGCGATCCTCTTGCTCGAAAGCTGGCCGAAGGAGGTGGCGGATCCAATCTCGGCGGCGATCCATGACGTGCTCACGAACTTGCGCACCGACGCGCTCACCTTCGGCGTGCTGTTCGCGATCTATTTCTCGTCGAGCGGGATCGAGAGCCTGCGCATCGGATTGAACCGCGCCTATGGCGTGCGCGAGACGCATCCGTGGTGGTGGACGCGGATCGAATCGATCCTCTACGTTTTCTTGGGAGCGATTTCACTGTTGGCGCTCGCATTTCTCATCGTTCTCGGGCCGTTGATTTGGGCGACGGCGACGAAATACGCGCCCTGGCTCGTGCCGTTCGCGGGCGTCGTGGACCTCACGCGCTACGGTCTCACGGCGCTTGTGCTCGTCGTCGCGCTGATCGTGGCGCACAAGTGGCTGCCGGCGGGACGCCGGAGTTTTATCGAAATCGCCCCCGGGATTCTGGTGACGCTCGTCCTGTGGATTGCCGCCGGTGCGCTGTTCGGATCGTATCTATCCGAATTCGCTTATACCTACGTCACCTATTACGCCGGGCTCGCCTCGGCGATGATCGCGCTGGTGTTTCTCTATGTGACGGCGTCGATTTTCGTCTATGGCGGCGAGTTGAATGCGGAGATCCGCAAGCGGCAGCGGGGATACTGAGGCCTTTACTTCACCGGTTTCGGCGGTCGGCCGCGGCATGGCGGTCAGCCGGACGAAGCCTCGATGACATCGTCGAAGGTACGCAGCCCCGTGCGTTGCGCGTTGACGAGTACCGCCATGTTGCCCGGCTTGTGCTGATTCTTCCACATCAGCATGTGGGCATGGGGAATCTGCTGCCATGGCAAGACGTCGCTCATGCAGGGATCGACGCGGCGATCGAGCACGAACTGATTGGCGGACGACGCCTGCTTGAGATGCGCGAAATGCGAGCCCTGAATGCGCTTCTGCCGCATCCACACATAACGCGCGTCGAAGGTAAGGTTGAAGCCGGAGGTGCCGGCGCAAAAGACGACCATGCCGCCGCGCTTCGCCACCAAAGTCGAGACCGGAAAAGTCTGCTCGCCCGGGTGCTCGAACACGATATCGACGTCGCGCTTGCCGGTGATGTCCCAGATCGCCTTGCCGAAGCGCCGCGCCTCCTTCACCCACTCGTTATATTCGGGGCTGTTCACGTGCGGCAGCTGGCCCCAGCATTTGAAATCCTTGCGGTTGATCACGCCCTTGGCGCCGAGGCCAAGCACGTAATCGCGCTTGTCGTTGTCGGAGATGATTCCGATCGCGTGCGCGCCCGAAGCCGCCGCGAGTTGCACGCCAAATACGCCGAGGCCGCCCGAGGCGCCCCACACCAGCACGTAATCGCCCGGCTTCACGATGTGCGGGGCGTGACCGAACAGCATGCGGTAGGCGGTGGCGAGCGTGAGCGTGTAGCAGGCCGACTCTTCCCAGGTGAGATGCTGCGGCCGCGGCATCAACTGGCGCGATTGCACGCGGCAGAATTGCGCGAACGAGCCGTCGGGCGTCTCGTAGCCCCAGATGCGCTGCGAGGGCGAGAGCATCGGGTCGCCGCCGTTGCACTCCTCGTCGTCGCCGTCGTCTTGATTGCAGTGGACGACGACCTCGTCGCCGACCTTCCAGCGCTTCACCTTGGAGCCGATGGCCCAGACGATGCCGGAGGCATCGGAGCCCGCGACATGAAACGGATTCTTGTGGACATCGAGCGGGGAGATGGGCTGGCCAAGCGCCGCCCACACGCCGTTGTAGTTCACCCCCGCCGCCATCACGAGCACGAGCACCTCGTCGTCGCCGACCGGCCAGGTCGGCACGACTTCGATCTGCATCGAGGAGGCGGGCGGGCCGTGACGCTCTTTACGGATCGCCCAGGCGTACATTTTCGGCGGCACATGGCCGAGCGGCGGAATCTCGCCGATCTCATAGAGATCTTTGGGTCCGGCCGACTTCAAGGCCGTCGCCGTCTGCACCATTGTCGTCAGTCCCGATCGCTCATTCGCGTAACCTTGCAATGCAGCATAGCAAAGCGGATGCACCATAGCGAGCGGGCCGCCGTCGGCTGACGCGGCGGCAGGCGTGCAAACCGCTCGGCGGAATGCCTCGTTTTTACAGTCGGCAGCACGGCCGGGCTGCGCTATGCTTCGGCGCTGCGATGGGGATCGCGCCGTTCCTTCGGATCGGCCGATTCGTTGAAGGCTGAACGGTAAATCCAATGGGAGGGCTACTACATGGATCCTACAGGCATTGTCATTTGGCTCGTGATCGGCGCGATCGCCGGCTGGCTCGCCGGCGTCATCATGAAGGGTTACGGCTTCGGGCTCATCGGCAACATCATCGTCGGTATCATCGGCGCGGTGATCGCGGGCTGGCTCCTGCCGCGTCTCGGAATCTACATCGGCTCCGGTTTTGTTCCGCAGATCATCAACGCGGTTATCGGCGCGGTGATTTTGCTGATCATCATCGGCTTTGTCAGACGCTGAGGACTTGAATGGCGGAGGCGACCGGAGGCAGGCGGGGATCGAACAAACGCGACGCACCATGGTTGATCCGTACCTATGCGGGCCATTCCACGGCGGCGGAGTCGAACCGGCTCTATCGCGCGAACCTCGCCAAGGGTCAGACAGGCCTCTCGGTCGCCTTCGATCTTCCGACCCAGACCGGCTACGACTCCGACCATCCCTTGGCCAAGGGCGAGGTCGGAAAGGTCGGCGTGCCGGTCTCCCATCTCGGCGACATGCGGACGCTGTTCGAAGCAATCCCGCTTGCCGAGATGAACACCTCGATGACGATCAACGCCACGGCCGCTTGGCTGATGGCGCTCTACATCGCGCTCGCCGAGGAGCAGGGCGTCGACAAGGAATCGCTCGCCGGCACGACGCAGAACGACATCCTCAAGGAATATCTGTCGCGCGGCACTTACGTGTTTCCGCCCGCGCCCTCGATGCGGCTCGTCAAGGATACGATCCTGTTCGCGACGCGCGAGATTCCGAAATGGAACCCGATTAACGTTTGCTCCTACCACCTGCAGGAAGCGGGAGCGACGCCGCAGCAGGAGCTGGCCTTCGCGCTCGCCAATGCCATCGCGGTGCTCGACGCGGTGAAGGCGTCGGGCGCGGTGACGGGCCGCGACTTCGAGGAAGTGGTCGGACGCATCTCGTTCTTCGTGAACGCGGGGCTGCGCTTCATCACCGAGCTCTGCAAGATGCGCGCCTTCGCCGAGCTGTGGGAAGAAATCACGCGCGAGCGCTACGGCGTGACGCAGGAGAAGCACCGCCGCTTTCGCTACGGCGTGCAGGTGAACTCGCTCGGCCTCACCGAGCAGCAGCCGGAAAACAACGTCTACCGGATTCTGATCGAGATGCTGGCGGTGACGCTGTCGAAGAACGCGCGCGCCCGCGCGGTGCAGCTTCCCGCCTGGAACGAGGCGCTCGGCCTGCCGCGGCCGTGGGACCAGCAATGGTCGATCCGCATGCAGCAGATCGTCGCCCTTGAGACCGATTTGCTCGAATACGGCGATTTGTTCGACGGCTCGGCGGAAATTTCGCGCAAAGTGGGCGAGCTCAAGGCCGAGGCGCGCGACGAGCTCGACCAGATCGAAAAGATGGGCGGCGCGGTGAAGGCGGTCGAGTCGGGCTACATGAAGGAGCGGCTCGTCGATTCCAACACCAAGCGGCTGGAGGCGATCGAGCGCGGCGAGCAGATCGTCGTCGGCGTCAACCGCTTCGTCGAAACGGAGCCCTCACCGCTTTCCACCGGCAACGAGTCGATCCTCACCGTGCCGCACGGGGTGGAGGAGGGGCAGATCGCGCGGCTCAAAGACTGGCGCGCGGCGCGCGACAAGGTCGCGGTGAAAAAATCGCTCGATGCCTTGGGCCGCGCGGCCGCCGACGGCTCCAACATCATGCCGGCCTCGATCGCCTGCGCCAAGGCCGGCGTCACCACCGGCGAGTGGGGCGCGGCGCTGCGCAAGGTATTCGGCGAATACCGCGCGCCGACCGGGGTCGGGCGCGCCGCGCGCAACGACGCCGCCGGCCTCGACGAGGTGCGCGCCGCGGTCGACGCCGCCTCGCGCCGGCTCGGCAAGCGGCTGAAGTTCTTGGTCGGCAAGCCCGGCCTCGACGGCCATTCGAACGGCGCCGAGCAGATCGCCGTGCGCGCGCGCGACGCCGGCATGGAGGTGGTTTATCAGGGCATCCGGCTGACGCCGGACGAGATCGTCGAGGCCGCGCAGAAGGAAAAGGTCCACATGGTGGGGCTGTCGATTCTCTCCGGCAGTCATGTGCCCTTGGTGCGCGAGGTGATGGAGAAACTGCGCAGCGAGGGATTGAACGTGCCGGTCGTGGTCGGCGGCATCATTCCGCCCGAGGATGAGGCGCTCCTGAAAAAGTCCGGCGTCGCCGCCGTGTTCACGCCGAAGGATTACGAAGTGAACCGCATTCTCACCGACCTGGTGAAGATCGTGGAGCAGGCCGCCGGCAAGAACGCGGCATAGGCCGCTCAAAGTCCGACCTTGCGCCGCACGTCGGCGGCGCTCATGCCTTGCGCGCGCAGGTCGCGCAGCGTCGTCGAAGGATCGCGCTTGGCGAGCTTGTTGCCGTCGGCATCGAGGATCAGCCGATGATGGTGATAGGCGGGCGCGGTCAGCCCGAGGATTTCCTGCAACAGCCGGTGGATCGAAGTCGCGTGGTAAAGATCGAGGCCGCGCACGACGTGGGTGACGCCTTGCAGCGCGTCGTCGAGCACGCAGGCGAGGTGATAGCTCGCGGGCGCTTCCTTGCGGCCGAGAATCACGTCGCCCCAGCGCGCGGGCCGGGCGGGAATTTCGCCGCAGATCCCCCCCTGTTTTTCGATCCAGCGCAGTGGTATCCCGGTACGGGCGAGCGCGGCGGTTAAATCGAGGCGCAATGCATAGGGCTCGCCGCTCGCGATCCGCCGCCGGCGCTCGGCCGCGGATAATTCGCGGGCGGCGCCGGGATAAAGCGGCGCGCCGTCGGGATCGCGCGGCCAGTCGGCGCCGCGGGCGGCGACGAGGCGGGCGATCTCGGCGCGGCTTTCGAAGGCCGGATAGACGAGGCGCGCGCGGACGAGCTTATCCAGCGCCGCCCGGTATTCATCGAAATGCTCGGACTGTCTTCGCACCGGCTGCTCATATTCGATGCCGAGCCATTGCAGATCTTCGTAGATCGCCGCCTCGTATTGCGGCCGGCAGCGCGCGGCATCGATATCCTCGATGCGCAGCAGCAACCGCCCGCCGGCGGCGCGCGCCATGTCTTGGTTGAGCAGCGCCGACAGCGCGTGGCCGAGATGCAGATAGCCGTTGGGCGAAGGCGCGAAGCGGAAGACGGGAGGCATCGGCGAGATGGATCGCTTTTCTTCCCCTCTCCCCTTGTGGGAGAGGGTGGCGAGCACCGAAGCAAAGCGAGGTGCGAGCCGGGTGAGGGGGTTTTTGACTCGAAGCCTTTTGGGAAGATACCCCTCACCCGGTCCCTCGCTGCGCTCGGGACCACCCTCTCCCCCATGGGGAGAGGGGAATTATAGCGAGGCCGAGAGGCATGATTCATCGCATCGAAACCGAAGCCGATCTCGAAGCCGGCCTCGCCCGGCTCGTCGAACTCGATCCGCGTCTGCAAGCGGTGTTCGCCGTGGCCGGCCGGCCGCCCTTGCGCAAGCGCGCGGGCGGCTTTCACGGGCTCGCGCGGATCGTCGTCTCGCAGCAGCTTTCGGTCGCGAGCGCGGCGGCGATCTGGGCCCGGGTCGAGGCCGCCTTCGACCCGTTCCATCACGACACCGTGCTCGCCGCGCGCACGCCGAAATTCCGGCGCGCGGGGCTTTCGCGGCCGAAGATCAAGACCTTCCGCACCGTCGCCCGCGCGGTGCGCGACCGGCATCTCGATCTCGACGCGCTGCACGACCTGCCGGCCGACGAAGCGCATGCGGCGCTCACGACCGTAAAGGGCATCGGGCCGTGGACCGCCGACATTTATCTCCTGTTCTGCATCGGCCATGCCGACGCCTGGCCCGCCGGCGATCTCGCCTTGCAGGAAGCGATCCGGCTCGCCTTCAAGCTGCGCAAGCGCCCCGACGCGGAGCGCATGCAAAAGCTCGCCGAGAACTGGCGGCCGCTGCGCGGGGTCGCGGCGTATCTGTTCTGGGCCTATTACCGCGCGGTCAAGCGGCGCGACGCGGTGCCCGTGGGACCGGCGAGCGCGGAAGCGAAGGTCGCTTAAGCGTCACGTTTTCTTACTTTTGGACTCGTGCCCGAACCCGAAGTTCGCACACACCATGCCGCAAGGTTGGTTGCGAACTTCGGGTTCAAAAAGGGGCACGAGATCATTATAGCGTTGCTAGTGTCCCTTTGATTCCGAAGTTCGTACGAGCGTATGCCGCCAGGGCTTACGAACTTCGGAATCGGGACACTAGTTCGAAGTTCGGATAGAAGATCGATCCGATCGAACTCCCTTCCTGCACGCGCGCTTCCTGACCGGAGACCCAAATGGCCGCATCCCTCGACGGGCCGCGCATCTCGCCGCTCGGCGGAAAGCCGGCCAAGCAGCTCGTCGTCTTTCTTCACGGCTACGGCGCCGACGGCAACGATCTGATCGCGCTCGGCCGCGAGTGGCAATCGGTCCTGCCGGAGGCCGCCTTCGTCTCGCCGAACGCGCCCGAGCCCTGCGCCGAGGCCCCGGTCGGACGCCAGTGGTTCCCGCTCACCTTCCGCGACCCCGACGAGCGCTGGCAGGGCGTGAATAAAGCAGCCCCCGCGCTGAATGCGTTTCTCGACGCGGAGCTGGCGCGCCATTCGCTCGCGCCCGAGCGGCTCGCGCTCGTCGGCTTCAGCCAGGGCACGATGATGGCGCTGCATGTCGGGCTTCGCCGCGCGGCGGGACCGGCGGCGATCGTCGGCTACTCGGGAATGCTCGCGATGCCGAGCGCCAAAGCGGCGGCGGAAGCGGCGGTGCGGGAAATCCGCGCCCGCCCGCCGGTGCTCCTCTTGCACGGCGAGCGCGACGATCTCATTCCGGCACAGGCCCTGTTCGCGGCGGCGCAAACGCTCGCCGCGCTTGACGTTCCGGTCGAGTGGCATCTTTCGCCGGGCCTCGGCCACGGCATCGACGCCGAAGGCTTGCGCCACGGCGGCGAGTTTCTGTCGCGCGCGTTTCGGCCCCGCCTTTGAGGCGAAAGGGCCGCTTCACAAAGCCGACACCGACCCGGTAGAATACGCTTGAGACTCGGCGCCGCGAGCAAAACCAACCAAAAGCGCACCGCCGAGCGATCAGGGGTTGCGTTTGACGGTTGCGATGTCGCCCGGTGCCTGGCCCGCCCTCGTGCTCAACGCGGATTTTCGTCCGCTGAGCTATTACCCGCTTTCGGTGTGGTGCTGGCAGGACACGATCAAGGCCGTGTTCCTCGAGCGCGTGAACATCGTCGCGCTCTACGACAAGGCCGTGCGCAGTCCGAGCCTGGCGATGAAGCTTCCCAGCGTCGTCTCGCTGAAGACGTTCGTGCGTCCGCTGCGCCATCCGGCCTTCACCCGCTTCAACGTTTTCCTGCGCGACCGCTTCGTCTGCCAGTATTGCGGCGCGCGCGAGGAGTTGACCTTCGACCATCTGTTGCCGCGCTCGCGCGGCGGCCACACCACGTGGCACAACGTCGTCGCCGCCTGCTCGGGATGCAATCTCCGGAAGGGCGGCAAGTCGCCGCAAGAATCGGGCATGTGGCCGACGCAGATGCCGTTCCAGCCCTCGGTGAACGATCTGCACCGCAACGGGCGGCTGTTCCCGCCCAACTATCTGCACGAGAGCTGGCTCGATTATCTCTACTGGGATACGGAACTCGAGCCGTAAGCGCTTTCCGCCGCGCGGCGTTTTGCTTTATTTCTTTGCGCCGCGCACGGCGACGTAGAGCGCGAACAGCGCGAGCGCGCCGGCGATCAGCACGTTGTAGCCGGCGAGCGACAGCCCGAGAAAACTCCACTGCACCTTGTCGCAGGGCACGACGCGCGTGCCCTGCATCTGCGAGAGCAAGCTGCCGCCGCCGCCGGGCAGGCTTGCGCCCGAACAGGTGGCCGGCCCCGGCCACCAGCCCCATTCGATGCCGGCGTGATAGAGGCCGAGCGCCGCGCCATAGGCGAGGATCGCGGCGATGACGAGGAGCAGGAGCCGGGCGAGCTTGGAGCGGCGGATATCATGCCCGAAGAATCCGAGCGCGAGCGCGAGCGGAATCGCGACATAGTAGGGAATGCGCTGGTCGAGGCAGAGCGGGCAGGGCACGAGCCCGATCACGTATTGAAAAAACCAGGCGCCGGCGATGGTCGCCGCGGCCACGGCGGCGATGAGGTAGCCCGCGGCCGGAATGGTGGCGTCGCGGAGGGCCAAGAGCGGATTTTCTTTCATCGGGAAGCGGCGGCGAGACGGAAGCGGAGCGGGCCCTGCATAGACGAGCCGGCATTGTGACGCAACCTTGCCATTTTGATGAACGTTGGAACCGCCGGTCGATCGTTCGATATCGTTGCGCCGTTCGCCGCGGTCGAGAAATAAAATCTGTGGAACTTGAGAATCGTGGAACTTGAAGCGGCGACGTCCGGGTTCCATTCATCGTAAAGCGATAAATTTTTCCCGCTTGTCAAAACGCGAAACAATTCGTGCGCGCGCCTTCGCACGCGCGCCTTACTTCCGACTCATCGCGATGGCGCTTCGCGCGAGTTAGTCAACGAACGATTCGGAAGAATTGTTCCGTTGATCATGCAGGACCATGGGGCGCGCGGGGGCGATGACCATGGAGTCCACATGCGAAGCCTAACCGCGATCCTTACGCTCGCCGCCGCCCTGTTCGTAGGCGGCGTTTTTGAAAGCGCGAATGCCACGCCGTCCCGCGGACTGGCGTCGCATTACGGCTACCGGAGCAAGACGGCGAACGGCGAGATGATGAACCCGCAGGCGATGACCGCCGCGCATCCGAGCTTGCCGTTCGGCACCCATGTCCGCGTCACGGACGTGGCGACCCACCGCACGGTGGTCGTCCGCATCAACGACCGCGGGCCGTTCGTCAAGGGCCGCATCATCGATGTCTCGACCGCGGCGGCAGAGGCGCTCGGCATCATCGGCCGCGGCGTCGCCATGGTCGAAGTCGAGGTCGTTTCCTAAAAAACAGGCGGGAGACCGCTTGCCGCGCGGGGGCGCGCCGCTAATATCCGGCGCGCGTGCCCCCGTGGCGGAACTGGTAGACGCGCTTGACTCAAAATCAAGTTGTCGCAAGGCAGTGCCCGTTCGACTCGGGCCGGGGGCACCATTCTTCCTTGACCTAAATACATTAGGCTTTTAGACCTTCAAGAATTCGGACGTTAATTGCCAACGTTCGACTCGCGTGGCGGAACCAGTAGACGAGCGGCGCTAAGATGCCGCTCCCCAAAAGAGTGTCGGTTCGATTCCGACTGCCCACCACGCATCCAGAAACCCACCGTCGGCTCCTTACCAGCTGGGGCGGAGCTATTCAGTTTAGGAGAGTCCTATGAAGTGTATTTTTTGCGAAAACGAACTGAGCCCACAGACGAAGCCCGAGCACATTCTGCTCTCCTCGCTCGGCGGGCGTAAGACCACGCGCCAGGTCGATTGCACGACGTGTAACGAGACATTCGGCAATCTGATCGACAATGCGATGGGAGAGCAGATCAAGGTTCTGCGGAACATGTTGCAACTCGAGTCTGGCACCGGCGCGCTGTCGCCAGCACTCAAAAAAATCAAGGCCGGGAAAGACACGATCAACTTCCGCAACGACGGAAAGCCTGAGCTAGTTGCAAAGCCCTTCACCGTAACGAAGAATGCGGACGGCACCGAAAACATTGAGATAATCGCAAGAACGCCTGAAGAGCTTAAGAAGACCGTCGCTCATCTTGCGGCTTATCTTCATCGCCCGGTGGACGAGGTAGAGAAAATGCTCACCATGGCCAAAGCTAAGCGCGTCGTAATGCGCCCTGGCGAGGTTCACCACCAGCTCGCCTTCGGCGGCCCGGAAGTGCTGCGCTCAAACGTGAAGTCCTGCCTTGCACTGTGGACGCTTGCCGTGGGCAACGAAGAGGTAAAGTCGGTCCGCTATGAGGCGCCGCGGCGCTTCGTCCTCGAAGGAGACGAAGCCTTTAGCAAGATTTGGGCTCATCTCGACTCTCGCGATCTGCCACGAGTTGAAGAATACGTGGCGAGGTTCGGGAAATTCTTCAACCTGATCTATGTTGCCAGCGATGCAGCAGGGCGCGTGATCGCGCATTTCACGCTCTACAACGTGATAGGTTGGCACATCGTGTTGGCAGAGGCTGGTGGCGCGCCCAACGCGAAGATTGCTCTTGCCTCGAATCCCCTCGATCCAAGCGTGTGGTCTGACAAGGTGGCCGACGAGTTGCCCCTCGACTTCGGGTGGCTGGACAGCCCCGATTACACGGACGGGTTGGTGCGTGGGAAGGAGCGCATAAATAGGGCAGTTCGGCACCACCTTGAAACGTCCGGAGCGGACGAGCAACTCGGCATCTTCGAGAGCGTTTTTAAAAAGCACGGCCTACGCTATGGCGACCCAATTTCCGATCCCTTGGTTATAAAAAAAATTAGCCGCGAACTCGGCGAGCGCCTTGCCTCGCATTACCTCGGATTGCCTTACGAGGAAAAGCTAGGCCCAGAGCAGATCGCGGCCATGCTTGCGGGAGAGGGCGGCGCATGACAAAAACCAGCGCGTCCTCCGCGTTTCTCGCATTGAATGATTTTGCAAAAAAGAACAGCCACGCCACGCTGCTGTTGCACACGGCTGCGGGCGACTACGCCGCTGCGCGCTGCCTTTTGCACAACGGTCTTTTGACCGGCCTTGTCCTCGGCGCGCAGGCCATTGAGAAATTCTTGAAGGCTTTTCTTCTGCTGCACGACCCAGCGTGCAATGTGAAGGGCGTGAGACATTCGCTGACGAAACTGTTGCAGGAGGCGGACGCGCTCTCGCCGAGGCTCAAGCTGGCGGGTTTCGCGCCGCTCGTTGAAAAGTTCTGGAAGCACTACAACACGCGCTACCCCGACAATGCGAACGCCTCCACTTCGATGACCTCGGCAGACTTGGTTGAACTCGACGCCTTCGTCGTCTTTCTCAACGAGAACCTGCCCTGCGCGCGAAACGTCCTCTACCGTACCGGCTTGTATGCCGAAATCACGTTCTCCCTTGGATACAAATCAACTGTCACGCCGACCGAGTTCTGGATTAAAAACGGCAACCAGACACTCACGCCTTTGCTTCCGCGTATCGAAGCCGACCACGCGATAGTGATCGCGGAACTCTATCCGTCTGCGCCAGCAGCCTAATTGGCCTTCGCTTGGTCATCCTCGATAAGTAGCCCCGGTGCTGTCGAAACTAACTAGCCCGCAAGTGTTAAGGGTTCTTTCTTTGTGCCAGACTCCGCCGAGACGTACGGCGCAGATCAAATCAGTCGCAAGGCAGTGCCCGTTCGACTCGGGCCGGGGGCACCATTCCTCCATTCCCGGCCAGCCGCAAATGCGCTAGGCTTTGCCGCCCATAAACCGCGACGCCATCGTGGTGATGCGTGCTAAAAAGTTGGAGGAGGGACGCCCGTGTTCAAACTGATAATGCCGTGTGCCGTCGCCGTCGCGCTGGTATTGGGTCTCGATACAAGCGCCGATGCCGCCGTCGCGACGCCGAAGCTCGTGGCGCCGAAGGCGGCCGTGCAAAATTTCATCGCCGAAGCGGCTTGGAAATGCGACAAGCGGCACTGTTTCTGGGATCCGGCCTATACCGGCCCGGTTCCGGATTACGCCGCCAATTGGGGGCCGCCGGAGGCGCCCACCTGCTACTACGTGCAGCGGCGCATCTCGAAGCGCTGGGCGAAGGTTTGCCCGGAAGTTCCCCTGCAGGCGCGCTGATCGCATCGCGCAAGGCGAAGCCGGCGCGGGCGATCCCCCCGCGCCGGAATTTTTTCCGTGCTCAGAACATCTTCGTCGCCTCGGGAGTATTGCCCGGCGAATTTCTAGAACTCTAGTTCGGTCGAAGCCTTTCTTGGTGATAGCACTCCGGCGCCGGGTATAGCCGGCGACGGAGCAATGCGCGTCTTTATTCAGCTCCAACTATTTGCAGGTGCCTGGTCGAATGTATACCGCGTTGTCGTTTTCCGCGGCGCAAAGGCTCGGATATGTACGCGGGTACCCCTTCGGGCTGCGCGCACAGACGGGGTCGTACCACATCAGGCAAATTGGTCCGAAACAGGGTCCCCTATGTAAAACACGAGCGCCAGCGACTTTCGCGAAGCACGCGTTCGTATAAGTCATGCGCGTTCCGTCGGGCAACGAGCCGCAAACCGGAAGGAACATTTGATTGCAGGCCGTTGCGGCTGCGGCTGTATGTTCAGCAGCAAAGGTCAAGACGGAGATTGAGGACAGGAGAAGAAGGGAAAAGCTTAGGTGTCGACTTTTCATAACATTCCCCACTAATGATGATACTACTTTGAGGCGAACTATTAAAAGAGTCAATAGTACGTAGTGGGGTGGGCTTTCTTCATCTCCATCTCGCTGTCCTCGAAGTGAAATTCTGAAACCACTTTTTACCGTGTGGTATGTTTTTCCTGCGCAAGAACTAATCTTTTCAACTTCAGAACATCTTCGTCGCGGCGTAAAAGCCGGCGATGAAAATCGCCACGAACAACAGCATGACGAGGCCGAGCCGGCGCTCGATGAAGGCGCGCGCGCCTTCGCCCCAGAAATAGATGAGCGTGGCCAACAGATAAAAGCGCACGCCGCGGGTGATGATCGAAAGCACCGTGAACCAAAACAAATTATAGCCGGCGAAGCCCGAGGCGATGGTGATGACCTTGTAGGGGATCGGGGTGGCGCCCTTGATCAGGATGATCCAGTGGCCCCACTCGGCATAGGCCGCGCGAAACGTTTCCAGCTTGTCGCCATAGCCGTAGAGCCGGATGAGAAACTGGCCGAGCGTGTCGTAGAGCAGCGCGCCGATGGCGTAGCCGAGAAGCCCGCCGAGCACGGAGGCGACCGTGCAAATGCCGGCGTACCAAAAGGCGCGGTGCGGCTTGGCCAGGCACATCGGCACCAGCATCACGTCGGGGGGAATGGGAAAGACCGAGCTTTCGACGAACGAGATGACGGCGAGCGCCTTCGGCGCCCACGGCCGGGCCGAAAGATCGAGCACCCAGTCGTAAAGACGGCGCAGCATGGCGGGGCTGTCTATCGGCAGCACAAGCGCGAGTCAAAAACGACTTGAACGGCGCCGCCGATTTTCACCGCGCGCGGCGCGGCTTGGCGCGTTCGGGCTGCGGCGGGCGAATGCCGACCTTGCCGCCGAGGACATGGGTCTTCGGCATCTTCTCGGCGATCCCCATCAGGCGCTCGCGGCGGTCCATTTCGTCCCAAACGTCTTGCAGCGTGACGCGGGCCTCCACCCAAAGCACGACCAGATTGTAGAGAAGATCGGCGCTCTCGCGGATGACGTTTTGGCGGTGACCCATGGCGGCTTCGAGCGCGACTTCGGCCGCCTCCTCGGCGACTTTTTTTGCGATCTTGCGGGGCCCGGCATGCAACAGGCGGGCGGTGCGCGAGGCGGTGGTGTCCTTGCCGCGGCTGTCGCGAACCGCGTCGTACAGCCGGACCAGCGAATCACCCATGTCTTTCAACATACTATGCGCCCCCCGCCTTGCGAATCGTGGCCAGCGGAAGCGCGCGGATAGGATTAAGGAGCCGAGCGCCGACGCGCCTTCGCGATGGCGGGCCAAGCCCGCCACTTGCTCTTGCTGGCGGCATGGTCTTTGCTCGTTCTTCATGCGGCGGCCAGGAGCGGGCGAGGCTACGCCGCAAACGAAGCCGGGAATTTGTCATGCGTTTCGGGGTTATTGTCGCGAGGATGTTTCGCTCCAAACTTCATCTCGGCTTGCTGGTTTTTTTCGCCACCGCCTTTGCCGGCGGCGTGCAGGCGCAGACGCCGATCCGCTTTCTCCTGGACTGGAAAATCGACGGAACCTCGACGCCGTTTCTGTTCGCGATCGACAAGGGATACTTCAAGGCCGAGGGGCTCAACGTCACAATTCTCGAACCCGCCTCGTTCGACCCGGGCGAAAGCGGACAGGAAACGATCAAGCGCATCGCGTCGGGCGAGGTCGAAATGGGATTTGGCGACATCAACGCCATGATCAAGTTCCGCGACCAAAACCCGCAAATGCCGATCAAGGCGGTCTACATCGTCTATAACAAGGCCGCCTATTCGATCGTCGGCCGCAAGAGCCGCGGCGTGACCTATCCGAAGGATCTCGAGGGCAAGAAGCTCGGCGCGCCGGCGCGCGACGAGAGCTTCGCGCAATGGAAGATTTTCGCGCAGGCGAACGCCCTCGACGAGAGCAAGATCGCGATCGAGAACATCGGCATGCCCGTGCGCGAGCCGATGCTGGCGGCGGGCCAGGTCGACGCCGTCACCGGACTGTCGTTCTCTTCCTACATCAACCTCAAGGATCGCGGCGTTCCGCCCGACGACATCGCCGTGATGCTGATGGCCGACTACGGCGTCAATCTTTACGGCAACGCGATTCTCGTCAACGCGAAGTTCGCCGAGGAGAACCCGGAGGCGGTGAAAGCGTTTCTCCGCGCGTTCACGAAAGCGCTGAAGGAGTCGGTGTCGAAATCGGCGGTCGCGATCGGCTCGGTGATCAAGCGCAACGAAGTGCTGAACAAGGACCTCGAGCTCGAGCGGTTCAAGATGGCGATCCGCGACAACATCGTGACGCCGGAGGTGAAGGCCAACGGCTATGGCGGGATCGACGCGCAGCGGTTCGCCAAGGCGATCGACCTGATCGCGACGGCCTATCCGTTCAAGCAAAAGCCGGATACGGGCGACGTATTCGACGCCTCTTTTTTGCCCTCCCCGGCGCTGCGCCGGGCCAATTGAGCCGCTAAGGCGGCGACGTTGCCGCCGGCCGCAAGCCCGCTAGAGTGCGGGTCAGAGCCGGGACGAGCCCATGTCTTTCCTTCGTCTATATGCCCGCGTTTTTACCATGCTCGGCCCCGAGAAGCCGCTCGCCGCGGTGCTCGCGATCGCCAATGTCGCGCTCGCCGCCACCCAGTTCGCCGAGCCGGTGTTGTTCGGACGCGTCATCGACGCGTTGGTCGGCGCGCAAACGGCGCACCAGGCGCCGTCTTTTCAAGAACTCGTGCCGCTCTTGGCGGCATGGGGCGGCTTCGGCCTCTTCAGCATCGCCGCGGGCGTGTTCTTGGCGCTGCATTCCGACCGGCTCGCGCATCGCCGGCGGCTCGGCATCGTCACGCAATATTTCGAGCACGTCCTGCATCTGCCGCTCGCCTACCACACCGGCACCCATTCGGGCCGGCTGATGAAGGTCATGCTGCAGGGCGCGGACTCGCTCTGGGGCCTGTGGCTGTCGTTCTTCCGCGATCATTTCGCGGCCTTCGTCTCGATCTTCGTGATGTTGCCGGTCGCCGTGTTCCTCAACTGGCGGCTCGGGCTCTTGCTCGTCGGGTTGATGGTCGTTTTCGCGGCCATCACCTCCTACGCGCTGCGCCAGACCGAGCAGCAGCAGCTCGGCGTCGAGCGCTTTCATACCGACCTCGCCGAGCGGACGTCGGATGCGCTCGGCAACATCGCGCTGGTGCAAAGCTTCACGCGCGTCGACGCGGAAGTGCGGGAGATCAAGGACGTCGCGGCGCGGCTGTTGGCGGCGCAAATTCCGGTGCTGACCTGGTGGGCGGTCGTTTCGGTGGCGACGCGCGCGGCGACGACGATCACGATTCTGGCGATTTTTCTCGTCGGCACCTGGCTCCACATCCGCAATCTTGTGACGATCGGCGAGATCGTCACCTTCGTGAACATCGCGACGCTGTTCGTGGGCAAGCTCGAGCTCGTGGTCGGCTTCACCAACCGCCTGGTGCTCGATGCGCCGCGGCTCGCGCAATTTTTCGAGGTGCTCGATACGACGCCGATCAAGGATCGGCCGGGCGCGATCGACCTCGGCCGCGCGACGGGCCTCGTCGAATTCGACCATGTGGCGCTCTCCTACGACGGCCGGCGCGCGGCGGTCGACGACATCAGTTTCCGGGTCGAGCCCGGGGAGACGATCGCCGTGGTGGGCGAGACGGGCGCCGGCAAGTCGACCGCGCTTTCGCTGCTGCACCGCGCCTGGGATCCGCAAAAGGGCGCCATTCGAATCGACGGGCACGACATCCGCGACGTCACGCTCGGATCGCTCCGGCGCAATGTCGGGGTCGTGTTCCAGGAGGCGTTGCTGTTCAACCGCTCGATCGAGGACAATCTGCGCGCCGGCAAGCCGGACGCGACGCAGGAGGAGATGGCCGAGGCGCTCGCCCGCGCGCAGGCGAGCGAACTCGTCGCCCGCAGCGGAGGCGTCGGCTCCAACGTCGGCGAGCGCGGACGGCAGCTATCGGGCGGCGAGCGTCAGCGCATCGCGATCGCGCGCGCGCTCCTGAAGGATCCGCCCGTCCTCATTCTCGACGAGGCGACGAGCGCGCTCGACGCCACCACCGAGCGCAAGGTGCAGCTCGCGCTCGACGAGGTGATGAAGGGACGCACCACCTTCGTGATCGCGCACCGTTTGGCGACGGTGCGCAACGCCGACCGCATTTTCGTCTTTCACGAGGGCCGGATCGTCGAGCAGGGAAACTTCGAGGAACTGGTGCGGCTGAACGGCCGCTTCGCCACGCTCGCGCGCGCGCAATTCATGGTGGCGCCGGAGCCCGAGCGGATCGCCATCGCCCGCCCGGCGGAATAGCCTTCTTGGTCATGCCCGCACTGTTGCGGGCATCCACGCCTTATCGCGGCGTGATGTATTAAGACGTGGATGCCCGGCACCAATCTCGGGTTTACCCGAGATTGGAATTAAGATTCACAAGTCGGCTAAAGCCGACTTGTGTGGCCGGGCATGACGGAACACTTATCCGCTTCCCGCGCATGCGCTAGCGCAGCCGTTCGAGAATCGAGACGTAATTCGCCACCGCGGCGCCGCCCATGTTGAAAATGCCGGCGAGCCGCGCGTCGGCAATCTGCATGTCGCCGGCCTCATTCCGCAATTGCATCGCGCTGATCGCGTGCATGGAGACGCCGGTGGCGCCGATCGGGTGGCCCTTGGCCTTGAGCCCGCCGGACGGATTGACCGGAAGCTTGCCGCTCTTCTCGACGATGCCCTCGTCGATGAGGCGCGCGCCCTGCCCGGGCTTGGCGAGCCCCATCGCCTCGTATTCGATGAGTTCGGCGATGGTGAAGCAGTCATGCGTCTCGACGAAGGAAAGGTCGTAGAGCGCGACGCCCGCCGCTTTCAGCGCGCGCGCCCAAGCCGCGGTGCAGCCCTCGAATTTCAAGATGTCGCGCTTCGACATCGGCAAAAAGTCCTGCGCATGCGCAGCGGCGCGAAAGGCGATCAACGGCTTGCCGAGGCGCTCGGCGGTCTCGATGTCGGCGAGCACGATCGCGGCGGCGCCGTCGGAGACGAGCGAGCAGTCGGTGCGCTTCAGGGGCCCGGCGACGCGCGGATTCTTCTCGCTCTCGGCGCGGCAGAATTCGTAGCCGAAATCCTTGCGCATCTGCGCGTAGGGATTGCCGACGCCGTTCTTGTGGTTCTTCGCGGCGATCCTGGCGAGCGCGTCGGACTTGTCGCCGTATTTCTGGAAATAAGAGCCGGCGATTTTTCCGAACACCCCGGCGAAGCCGCCCTCGATCGCGGCGTCCTCCGGCAGATACGAGGCCTTGAGGAGGTTCTTGCCGATCTCGGCTCCCGCCGTCTTGGTCATCTGTTCGACGCCGACCACGAGCACGATGCGCGCGCTCCTGGCGGCGATCGACTTCAGCCCCTGATGAACCGCGGCCGAGCCGGTCGCGCAGGCGTTCTCGACGCGCGTCGCGGGCTTGAAACGAAACGCAGGGTCGGCCTGCAACACCAGCGCGGCGGTGAAATCCTGGGCGCTGAAACCCGCATTGAAATGCCCGAGCAGGATTTCATCGACATCGGCGGCCTCGATGCCGGCGTCGGCGAGCGCCTCCTTGGCGACGCGGACGATCAGGCTCTCGACGCTTTCGGCATCGAGCTTGCCAAACGGCGTGTGGGCGAGGCCCACGATACAGGCGGTCATAAGGGTTGCTCCGCGATGGTGGCTGACGGAATATATGCATTGTGCAGAGGCCCGGCGAGCCTGTTTGCCGGGAACCGGTCGGGAGGATAGACAAGGGGTTGGATTCGGGCGAGCGCCCGCCGTAATTCCGCCCTGACCCGATTGCTATCGCTGTTCGAGCCCAAGGGACGACGGGAAGCCGCCGCGTGCACAGCATTTTTGGCCGTAGATTTGTTGGTCTTGGCCTAGCCGGCCTGTTGCTCTGGGGGCTCGCGGGGCCCGCGGGGGCCGGTCCCTATCTCCTCATCGACGCCGACAGCGGCCGGGTGCTCGCCCATTCCGAAGCGGGCCAGCCCTGGTATCCGGCCTCGGTGACCAAGCTGATGACCACCTTCGTCACCTTCCGCGCCCTGCGCGAGGGGCGCGTGAAGCCCGATACGCTGCTCATGGTTTCGGAAAATGCCGTCGCGCAGGACCCCACCAAAATGGGTTTCCCCGTCGGCACGCAAGTGAGCGTCGACAACGCGATCAAGATGCTCCTGGTAAAATCGGCGAATGACATCGCGGTCGTGCTCGCCGAAGGCGTCAGCGGATCGGTGCCGGCGTTCGTCGGCGAAATGAACCGCACCGCCGCCGAGCTCGGCATGACGGCCACCCATTACAACAACCCCAACGGATTGCCCGACGAAGGCCAGGTGACGAGCGCGCGCGACATGGCGATCCTCGCCCGCGCGATTTACCGCGAGTTTCCGGAACAGGAAATGCTGTTCCGCATTCCGGCGATCAAGTTCGGCAAGCGCGTCATCCGCAACCACAACAAATTGATCGACCATTATGTCGGCGCCGCCGGCATGAAGACCGGCTTCATCTGCGCGTCGGGCTTCAACATCGTCGCCAGCGCCAAGCGCGGCAACAAGCGGCTGATCGCGGTGGTGTTCGGCGGCTATTCCGGCGCGCGGCGAAACGAGGACGTGGCGCGGCTCCTGGAAAAAGGATTTTCCCCGCTCGCCACCATCGGCGCCGTGTTCCGGCGCGAGCCCGGCGCGGTGGAATCGATTCAGAACATCGCGGTCGCGCCGGTGAACATCCAGGCCGATATTTGCGGCAAGGGCCGAAAGCACGCGCCGTCCGAATCCGACATCGAGGAAGATACGGCGGATAACGCGGATTCCGATGCGCAAGCCAAAGGCGCGAAAGGCTGGAAGCAGCCGCTGTTGACCGATCTGCCGCCGTCGATGGAGCCGATCCCGGTGTCGGTGGTTCCCTCGCCGCAGGCGCAGGCCAAGGTGGCGGCGGACGAAGCGAGGAGCAAAGGGCGGAAAAAAAAAGGCAAGGGATCGCAAAACACCGAACAACCCGCCGAAAAGCCCGCCGCCGCGAAGGTCGTCTCGCCGCAGGGCGGGCCGTTCCTGCCGCTTTCGGCGCAGCCCGCCGCGACGCCAACCGCCGACGCCGCGACCGAGCAAGCCTCGCCCAATCAGCCGCTTGAATTCGCCCCGCTCAAATCCAGCATGGCGCAATTCGCCCCGCCGGTCGCGCGTCCGAGCGCATCGGCCGCGGCGGCGGAGCCGGCGGAACCCCTGCGCCGGGTGGTGACGGCGGCGAGCGGCGAGGCCGTGCCGCCGGCCGCGCTGAAGGAGCAAGCGACGCCGCCGGCCGCAAAGGCGGACGCGCCGCCGCACTCGGCGCAGGCGTTCGCGCCCGACAGCTCGCTCGTGTTCGTGCCCGTGCTGCGGAGCATGGCGGAGGATTCCGAGCCGCCGGCGGAGCTGCCGGCGACGGCGCCCTTGCCGCGGCCGCGGCCGAAACTTTGAACCATTGACGAGCGGCGATAAAGCGGCGCGCAAACTCGGTCCGGCAGAGCCGATTCCGCTCAGCGTGATCACCGGCTTTCTCGGCGCCGGCAAGACCACGCTGCTCAATCGCCTGCTGCGCGATCCCGGCCTTCGCGATACCGCGGTGCTGGTGAACGAGGTCGGCGAAATCGGCCTCGATCATCTGTTCTACGAAATTCTCGACGGCGAGAGCGTGCTTTTGCCCGGCGGGTGTCTCTGCTGCTCGGTGCGCGGCGATCTCGTCACCGCGCTCGAGGACATGCTGCGCCGGCAGGATAACGGCAGGGGCACGCCGTTCCGGCGTGTGGTCATCGAGACGACGGGGCTCGCCGATCCCGCTTCCGTCCTGCACGCGGTGATGACGCATCCCTATCTCGTGCAGCGCTATCGGCTCGACGGCGTGATCACGCTCGTCGACGCGGTGAACGGAAGGGCCACGCTCGACGAACATCGCGAGGCGGTGAAGCAGGCGGCGATCGCCGACCGGCTGGTGCTCGCCAAGACCGATCTCGCCGGCGCCGAGGACGTCGCGGCCCTGCGCGCGCGGCTCGCGGCGCTCAATCCGGCCGCGCCCGTGCTCGATGCTGCGAAGGGGGAGGCGACGGCCGCGGCCCTCCTCGAGGCCGGCCTCTACGATCCGTCGAGCAAAATTCCCGATGTGCGGCGCTGGCTCGCCGAGGCCGCGGTCGAAGCCGCCGAGCACGCGCATCATCACCATGCCGGCGATCTCGATCACCATCATCATCATCACGACGACCGCATTCGCGTGTTCACGCTCGCGAGCGAGGCGGCGATTCCGATCGCGACGCTGGAATCGTTCCTCGATCTTTTGCGTTCGATTCACGGCGCCAAATTGCTGCGGCTGAAAGGGATCGTGCGGCTTGCCGAGGAGCCCGATGAGCCGCTCGTCCTGCACGCGGTGCAGCACGTCATGCACCCGCCGGCGCGGCTTGCGGCCTGGCCCGATCAGGACCGCCGCTCGCGGCTCGTCTGCGTGACGTGGGATCTTGATCCGGCCATCGTGCGGCGGCTGTTCGACGCTTTTCTCGGCCAGCCGCAAATCGACACGCCCGACCGCGCAGCGCTTCTCGACAATCCCCTCGCCAGCCGCCGCTGAGCGCCCCTTGCCGGATAGGCCCGGCTCGGGAATGCTAGGCGACAAGCGCCGGCGCTAAAAAACAACGGCGACGCGAGGCGGGGGATGGGGTTTATCGGCGATTTCAAGCGCGAGTTCAGGTTCTTGCGCGGCGTGCTCGCGACGCTGCGCATGACGACGCCGATCGCGAAGAATCCGGCGCGGGTATTTCCCTGGCTGTTCGAGGATCTGGCGCGCAAATACGGCCCCCGCGACGCGCTCGTCTCCGAGCGCGAACGCTTCACCTATGCCGAACTCGATGCGCGCGCCAACCGCTACGCGCGCTGGGCGCAGGGCCAAGGCCTCAACAAAGGCGACGCCGTTTGCTTGCTGATGGCGAACCGGCCGGAATACGTGGCGATCTGGCTGGGGATTACGCGCGCCGGCGGCGTGGTCGCGCTCCTCAACACCAACCTCACCGGCGCTTCGCTCGCGCATTGCATTTCGATCGTGGCGCCGAAGCACGTTATCGTCGCCGGCGAATTGCTGCGGGCGTTCAAGGGCGCGCAATCGCATCTGAGCGTGAATCCGAAGTTCTGGCTGCACGGCGGCGACGAGCCCGGCTTTGCGCGGATCGACACGGCCGTGGCCGCGATGGACGGCGGCGCCCTTGCGGCCGAGGCGCGGCCGCCGCTCCACATCGATGATCGCGCGCTGTTCATCTACACCAGCGGCACCACCGGCCTGCCCAAGGCCGCGAACATCAACCACTACCGCCTCATGCTCGCGAGCCTCGGCTTCGCCGGCGTGATGGGCACCAAGGCGAGCGACCGCATGTACGACTGCCTGCCGATGTATCACTCGAACGGCGGCATGGTCGCGATCGGCGCCACGCTTGTTGCCGGCGGGACGGTCGTGATCCGCGAAAAATTCTCCGCGCGCGAATTCTGGGACGACATCGTGCACTGGGACTGCACGATGTTCATCTATATCGGCGAGCTTTGCCGGTATCTCGTGACCGCGCCGCCGTCGCCCGCCGAGCAAAAGCATCGGGTGCGGCTGTGCTGCGGCAACGGCATGCGGCCCGACATCTGGCGGCCGTTCGCCGAGCGCTTCAAGGTGGCCGAAATCCGCGAATTCTACGCCGCGACGGAAGGAAACGTCGCGGTGTTCAATTTCGACGGCAAGCCGGGAGTGGTCGGCCGAATGCCCGCTTATCTGGCCGCGCGCTTTCCGATCGCGGTCATCAAGTTCGACGTCGAGCGCGAGGAGCCTTTTCGCAACAGCGGCGGCTTCTGCGTCCGCTGCCGGCCCGGAGAGGCGGGCGAGGTGGTCGGCGAAATCCTCAACGACCCGATGCGGCCGACCAACCGCTTCGAGGGCTACGCCGACAAAGCGGCGACCGAAAAGAAGATCCTGCGCGACGTGTTCAAGAAGGGCGACGCCTATTTCCGCACCGGCGACCTGATGCGGCAGGACGAGGACGGTTATTTCTATTTTGTCGACCGGATCGGCGACACCTTCCGCTGGAAGGGCGAGAACGTCGCGACTTCGGAGGTGGCCGAGACGATTTCCGTCTTTCCCCGGGTCAAAGAGGCGAACGTTTACGGCGTGCCGGTGACGGGGCACGAGGGCAAGATCGGCATGATGGCGATCGTGTGCGAGGGAAAGCTCGATCTCGCGGGCCTCTATGGTTATATTGCCGACTCGCTTCCCTCCTATGCGCGCCCCGCTTTCCTGCGCATCCGGGCCTCGCTCGACGTCACCGGCACGTTCAAGCAGAAGAAAATCGATCTGGTGAAGGAAGGCTTCAATCCGGAGGCGGCCAGCGACGAAGTCTATTTCGGCGATTCGTCGAAGGGCGCGTTCGTGCGGGTGGATCAGGCGCTCTACCAGCGCATCCAATCGGGCGCGATCAGGCTCTGAGCGCCGGCACTGGCTTTTTTTTGCGCGCAGGTCATAAAGAAACCATGACAAAGATCGCAACGCCGAATCAGGTGCTTTCCTTCTGGCGGAAGGCGGGGCCGAAGCGTTGGTTCAAATCCAACCCGGAATTTGACCATCGGATATTGGAAAAATTCCTCGTCACGCATCAGGCCGCCGAACTCGGCAAGCTCGCAAGCTGGGAAGAGGAGGCGGAGAGCGCGCTCGCGCTCGTCATCGTGCTCGACCAGTTTCCACGCAACATGTTTCGAGGCACCGCGCGCGCATTCTCGACCGATGCGCTCGCGCTGGCCGCGGCGAGGCGGGCAAGCGAACGCGGATTCGACCGCAAAATCAAATTGCCCGAGCGGATGTTCTTTTATCTTCCCTTCGAACACAGCGAGAACCTCGCCGATCAGGAAACCTGCCTGCAGCTTTTCGTGGCGACCAAGGACAAGGAATTGATCCGCTGGGCGAAGCTGCATCACGACACGATCCAACGCTTCGGGCGCTTTCCGCACCGGAACGAGATTCTCGCGCGGGTGTCGACGCCCGAGGAAATCGCCTTTCTCGACAATGGCGGGTTCCGGGCGTGATGCGCGGTTAACCATTCCGCCAATTCCGAACGGTTTCTTAAGCCCGATCGCCGTAAAACCGCTCTGCCGCCGGTAGCGGCCGGAGTGTTCATTGTCCATCGCGGGGTCTAGCGGGAGCGGGTCGCGCAGCCTGCGCTTCGGCGCGGGCGAATGGATCGCGCGCGCGAAGGCGCTGTTTTCCGACCAAAGCCATCACTCGATCGCGCACCGCGCCGCGGGGTCCGCCTTTCTGATGCGGGTCGCGAGCGCGGCGCTCGCCTACGTGTCGCAAATCCTGTTCGCGCGCTGGATGGGCCGCTTCGAGTTCGGTCTCTATGTCTATGTGTGGACGTGGCTGTTGTTGCTCGGCAGCTTCGTTCCGCTCGGAATTTCGAGCTCGGCGCAACGCTTCATTCCCGAATATCGCGGGCGCGGCGATCTTGATCGTTTGCGCGGGTTTTTGCTCGCAAGCCGCTTGCTGCCGATCTTCGCCGGCGTCGTGATCGCGGCGCTGGGGGCCGCCGCCGTCAATGTGCTCGGCGACCGGGTGCCGGCCTTTTATCTGGCGCCGCTGGCGCTTGTCTGTTTTTGCCTGCCGGTGCACGGCGTGAGCGACGTCAACGGCGGCCTCGCCCGCTCCTTCAACTGGATCAACCTGGCGATGGCGCCGGCCTACCTCTTGCGGCCGGTGCTTCTGCTCGGCGGCATGGCGGCGGTCCATTTCGCCGGCGTTTCCCCTTCCGCCGTGATCGCGATGGGGTTCGCCGTTGCGGTCTATTGGGCGACGACGGTGGGACAATCGTTCGCGCTCGACCGCAGGCTTCGCCACGAGATTCCCGCCGGGCCGCGCCGCTACGAACTCGCCTTTTGGCTCGCTACCGCGCTCCCCATCTTCCTGGTCGAGGGCTTCTACTTTCTTCTCGCTTACACCGACGTGCTGGTGCTCGACCTGTTCGCGGGGCCCGACGACGTCGCCGTCTATTACGCGGCGACGAAGACGCTCGCGATCGTCGCCTTCGTCTATTTCTCGGTGTCGGCGGTGACCGCGCACCGCTTCAGCGAGTATCACGTGAGCGGCGCGCGCGAGCGGCTGGAGGCGTTCATCGCCGACGCCATCCGCTGGACCTTCTGGCCGTCGCTCGCGATCACCGCCTGCTTTCTCGCCTTCGGCCAGCCGCTGCTCAACCTTTTCGGCGAAGGCTTCGATCACGGCTATCCGTGGATGTTCGTGCTCGCGATCGGGCTGATGGCGCGCGCCTCGATCGGACCGGTCGAGCGGCTGCTCAACATGGTCGGCGAGCAGCGCCTTTGCGCCGCCATCTATGCCGGCGCCTTCGCCATCAATCTTGTCCTTTGCTTCCTGCTCATTCCGCGGATCGGGCCGCTGGGCGCCGCCGTCGCCATCGCCAGCGCCATGGTCGCGGAATCGGCTCTTCTCTACCTCGTCGCCAAACGCCGGTTGGGAATCCATGCCTTCATCTGGCGCCGCCGATAGCCAAGCCCGCGCGCGTCCCTCGCCGAGGGCCCGCATCGTTGCGCCGCCCCTTGCGCCGACGGGGGGGCAGGCGGATCTCGCGCGCGCGCCGTCGCTTTCCGCCGAGTGGAAAAGGCTTGCCGCGCTCGACGCGGCTGATATCGATGCCTGGCGGGACCTCGTCGCGCGCGCGCTCGAGCCGAACGTTTTCCTCGAGCCTTCTTTCGCGCTTGCGGCGGCGAAGTTTCTTCCGCGCGAACGCGATGCCGGCGCAATTCTCGTGCGCGACGGCGAGCGCTTGCTGGGCCTCGTGCCCGGGCGGGTCGAAGGCTTTGCCGCCGGAAGGCCGGTTTCGACCTTCGTCGGCTGGACGCACGCTTACGCGCCGCTTTCGACCCCGCTCCTCGACCGGGACGCGGCGAAGGAAGTCATCGGCTGCGTCCGCCGCGCGCTCCCCAAGCTTCCCGGCAAGCCGCGGCTCATCCTCGATCCGTTGGTGAGCGAAGACGGGGCGGTGGCGCGGCTGCGCGCCGCGGAGCTCGCGCGCGAGGGGATTTCCGTTTCGCGCTTCGACGCGCACGAACGCGCGATGCTGCGGCCGGCTGCCGATCTCGGGTTTACCCGAGATCGGGAATCAATGCGCAAGTCGGCTATAGCCGACTTGCGTTACCGTCATCCGCTTGCGTTGATCTCCGGCGGCCGCTTGAAGGAATTGCGCCGCCAGCGCCGCCGGCTCGGCGAGCTCGGAGTCCTCGCGCGCCGCGTCATCGCGCGGCCGGAGATCGCGGCCGCGATCGAGGCTTATCTGGCGCTCGAAGCGCGCGGCTGGAAGGGAAAAGCGGGAGGTGCCGCGCAATTGGATGTCGCGACCCGGCTGTTCCTGAAGGAAGCGGTCGGCTCGCTCGCCGCCGAAGGCAAGGCTAGGATCGATCTCTTGACGCTCGACGAAAAGCCGCTCGCCGCAACAATCACGCTTTTTTCCGGCGGCCGCGCCTGGTTCTGGAAGACCGCCTATGACGAGGAGTACGCCCGCTTCTCGCCGGGCGTGCAGCTCGCGCTGGATCTGACCGAGGAGCTGGGCGCGGACGCGAAGATTTCGCTCGTCGACTCCTGCGCCGTCGCCGGCCATCCGATGATCGATCATTTGTGGAGCGAGCGGATCGCCATCGCCGACTGGATGATGCCGCTCGATGCCGCCCGCGGCGCTGCGTTCGCGGCCGCGATGGCGGCGGAAAAAGTCCGCCGCTTCGCGATCAAGGGCCTGCGCGCCGTTCGAAAAATCGTTCGAGGCTAAGCCTTTTCGCGCAACAGCCGCCGGATCACCTTGCCGGTGGTGGTCATCGGCATCTCAGCGACGAAGGCGACCTCGCGCGGATATTCGTGCGCCGAAAGC